>BNJU01005938.1_pt1 | contig 103944 bp, 108 predicted proteins | sample 8539281 | NCBI WGS metagenome assembly BNJU01 (sample SAMD00202456, study PRJDB9452) | human saliva metagenome | isolation source: human saliva | place: Japan | reverse complement strand
GTCTGCCTCAATCCTATAGTAGGTATAAGTTGGCTTATAGCTCAGCCTTTTTAAGACGCTTCTAAGCTATCTTTAAGTATATCTTTAATATATACTTTTTCCTTTTCTCTAATCCCAGTCACCTGGCCATTTTGCCATATTTTGTATATTTGTGTCCCACCTAAGAACGCAGCTGCTTTGATGTTCTTCACATCACTCATATCGCCCTCGAGCTGCACTCATAGTCCCTCGCTGTCCATCATTTCCTCGACGCTGCGCTCGCTGCCTTCTAACTCTTTCTCTCCGTCAATATCCATGCCGCGTAAGCCAGTCAGGCCGCAGCTGGGCCATGGTGACGGCGCATCCAAGCGGTCGTCATGCAGCGATGGCGTTCTTTGTCCCGGACATATTCGCGCGTCATTTGGTAGATGAGGCTATAGGTCTGTCCACTACTCTACTGGCGTCTGTGGTCATACCGATTAACGCCTCTGGGTTGACGCGATCAGCATGGCGCATGAGGACGGGTTCCAGAGACGTCGATCGATACGCAGCTCTGCCTTGCTGTTTCTTTCACCCTCGGTGATGGCACACGGGTGTATCTTACCGAAGATAGGGAGACATGATGCTGGTAGGAACATGCCGTCGCCGAAGTTTGCCTCACGACGATCTCGTTGACCTGCCAGAACTTTGCGAGCTGCGCCACTCTGGGTGAGGCAGTCACTGTGGCCTCGGTAGCCTCCCACGTCCATGAGAGAGAGAGGTAGCCGTTGAGAGGCTTTTCCTGACCGCATGACCCTTTCAGTCGCCGCCTCTGCCCGCAGGGTCAATCGCCATGACCGTCCCTGTGTAAGGCATTGTGTCAGGGCTGCGACTGGAAACGAGCCATAGTACATATCGCCATTCATGGCAGCACTTTGAGGATCTCTCCAGCGCTGCTGCACTCGTTTCGCCCACGCCCATTTGGTGCTGGTTTTCGTGTGGGGTCTAGGCTCGAGATGAGGTCAGAGACTTTGAGCGGATATTTTTCGTAGTCGCTGAGGTTGGTGTTGAGCATGAACTGTAAGGCAAAAGCCCGCACGCCCATAAGACAAACGTCGCTTCTCGATTCAATTTCATCAAAGCGCGACGGGTCAGTAGCTCCCTGCATACTTCTTTGGGTCACCTGGAGATATTTGTCTCGATGAATGGAGCAAAAGGAGTCGTACTTTTCCATCCTCTTCGCTCTCAGGATAAGGACTGTCCAGATTCTTGTCTCGTAGCCTCTCCTCCGCAGAGTGTTGTAAAAGCTGGCTTCATTTCTGTGGTGTCCCAAGATAAACGATCTCCCGCCCGGCTTTAGAGATAGATCGTACTCTTTTGACTGCCTCAGACAGTTTGTCTCGTTGAAAGCTTCGTGTTCCCGCTGTTCTTCGGAACTTCCACGTCATCCGAAATTAGGAGGTCGGCGCGTGTGCCTCAGCGATCTGTCCTGTGATGCCAACAGACTTGACGCTCGGGGATATGTCTGCCTGTGCCCCGCCGACGCTGAATATGTTCTGTGTGTTACACTGACTTTTGTCTGCCTTCATGTCCGCGAGGAAGGGCAGCGTGCGGATGATGCTCTTGATGGTGAGCGTTGTCGTCGGCGCGGTCGCGACGCGGATATGATGGACTTTGAGATCACGATTCGGCCAGAGGCGCCACACGGCGTAGGCGCAGGTGAGAAGCTTTGGCGACTCCGCGAAAGCCTTGGATAACGATCGCGGTCGCTCGGCGGGTTCTGTAAATATTGCGATGTCTACTTGGATGGGTAAGGTTTGGCAGCCCGATGGATTTCCAACAATGCAGACAAACGCCCAGAAGTGCTGCGCTTTCTCAATGTCCTGCTCCGACCAGTTCAATGGAGCACCTTGTTGTGTCATTTTTCCAATGAGATCAGGGGATGGTGCTGACATCCCGCACAATGGTCTGCACGCCCTCCGTCTCTGTGGTGGTATTCAGTCGTTGTCTTTTGAGGAACTGGCGCACCTTGGCGAGGAAGGCGGGGGTTCTTTCGCATCTCCTCGTCCTTCAGCCCTTCAAAGAAGTGCATCGGCTTCCTGCTGTGCAGTGCATCAATAATTTCCTGTGGTAGTTTTATCCCACCATGTTGTTTGTCTCCTTTCGTTAGATGTCTGCTCTGTTCTAGCGATGCGACGAATGACATAATCCGCGCAGATGATGTCCACAGGCGTGAGTGTCGGGGTCAATCTTCGTAATGTCCCTGAGCTGCTCCCACAGCCGAAAATGCCGCGCTGGGAAACACGAGGAATGGCTCGATTTCCTCGCCCAGACAGGCGTTACCCCTGCATGACGCGCCACGAAAGAGCCACCCACCGATGCCATCAAAGAAGCTGCCTAGCGTCATATCATATATGATTCCTGCATTTGTTTCCTTTCCTAAAATCAAAAATGTACTTTTCCACTGTACTTCTACCATTGACTTTGTTGTCTTTCAGGTCATAGTGAAGTTCAACAGCGATAGGTGATCTCTTATAGTTGCGCTGTAGGCTGACGGGAGGTAAACTTTACCGTCATGGACACCCATGCCGACGCCTTCAGCTCCCCAGCTGCGGTAGTTGTTGATCTTGTAGATGCCGACAGGGATGTCTTTTGTTCTCCGGCTGCGCGGCGACGATGGTGGCATCCGTTTTGGCAGTGCCTCTTTAGCCAGCACAGTATCGTTTCTGGCGAGCTTTTCCTGCACGGTATAGGTAACACTACCCCGCCATCGTTTCGTTCATTGTAGAGCGTCTGAGGGCGTCTCAGCCTATCTGCGCATCCCGAATATAGCTGGCAGTTTCCGTGCGTTGCTTTTGTTCATGTCCAGCTTGTTTTCAGCGACGTTTTTCGTTCACGGCTTCCTCAGGGGTGAGGACGATGGGTTCTTCTTTTGTCTTTTCGCTGTCATGCTTGCAGCTCCAAAGGACAAGACACAAAGGATAAAGACAAGACAAACAAAAAGAACCGCCATAAGACAGCTCTTTCTGCTCGATGCCTTTAATCCGCTTCATAAAGGATATTGGCATCAAGGGTTTTTCCTCCAATCAACGCCCGTCGGTGCACTGCCACATGAAGCCCTTAATGTCGTCATTGGACGACCACTGGGCGTTCAGACAGGACAGCCGAGGACTGCCAGTCGATGTGTTTTCGAGCCAGTGACAGGAGGCAGACGCCACAGTCCGGTCCGATGGTGTCTAAATGCCCTGCATGGCGTTTCGTCGGGGTCAAAGGCGAAGCCTTGCGTGCTTTGTGCTGGTCATCCTCACGTCGTAGAACACAGGCAGCTCAAGGGTACTCTGCTGCGTCAATGATGCTGCGCAATGGCGTGCCCTCTCGCGTGCGTGCTGCTCGTTCAGTCCGTAGCCATAGTGGTATGCGCCGCAGATGAGCCCGACACTGGTGCGCTTCGTTGACGTTACGTCTGGGCATATCATCGACGCCTGTGCGCCCATAGGGAGGAGCGGACGATGGCAAAGTCATACCAGCGTCACGGCGTCGTCCCAGTCCTACCCAACCGTTGTTTTCGGATACGTCAATTCCTCTTTTTCATATTTTTGTCTCCTTTTCGATCGTTTCTCTTCGGCGATCCTGCTTCATCTTGTCCCGCAGGAATCCAGGGATGATATAGCCAAAAGCCCATGCGGTCGATGATTTCCCCAATGAGGCCTCATGCCTTCGATGAGCGAAATCCGCCGCGATGACCATGTCACGGAAAATGTCCACGTGGATGGCGGTGTCGAGCATGAAGCCGATTGAGGATGCAGACGAAAGATGCGACTACTGAATAGCCCTTTGAGCGACCGGCAGGCAGCTGAGCCAGATGATGCTTTAGCATCGGCGATGCCCTGTGAGGACATCCACGCACATGAGGACAGGCGTTTGATGCTTGCGTCTATCCTCCAACGGCTCTGTCCAGAAGTGTACAGATGCCGAAGATGGTACCGCAGGAGTTCGGTACTTGTCCAGAGGCTCGTAATGGTTTCGTAAAGGTTGTTCATTGTACCTGCTTTCTTAGGTTTGTTTGATGATTGGCGTGGGGTTGCCGCTTCACAAATAGCTGCTTCCTCCTCAGGGCGCAGTCGAATCCGCCGCAGTTGCGCACGATGAGTTCCTATGGACGCACGCCCCGTTTGGTGGGGACGTTGGTTCCGGCAGTAAAGAACCAGAACGCATGACCATTCATTGGTGATGATGTTCGAAGATGGTTTTCTGCGGAGGGTGAGTACGCCGTCGAAGGCGCAGCGGTGGTGCATCCACCAGCAACGACGGTGTCGCCAATGTTGTGGGAGGTCTGGTTGTTTCATGTGTCTGCGTTTACTGTCGGAGAGGATTCAGGGTCGAAGTGGGCGAAGGCGACGGTGATTAAGGTGTCTTCGACGACTTGATAGAGGTGATAGGCTTCTGTCTGGTCGTGTAGTAGATGGTGCCGACGCGGTAATGCGGTGCTGTTGTTGCGCCACCGTCCGTCCTCGGTTTTGGTGAGGCGTTTCAGACGACGTCACCATCTTTGAACGTGTCATTCGTTGCCCATGCCGCTCCCACGACGTCCCTATTTGTTTTCTGCGTCGGTCTTGCCTCCTGTGACGCATTGGACGATGATGTTGTCCATGATGTCCCCGTTGTATAAGATGCTTCGCGGTGCGCCACTGCAGTTTGCGCACCGGAGGTAGCGAACGGGAGCGCGTCAAGGACGATGGCTGGTGGCGATGGGCTGTGCGGGTGGGTTCCTGTGTTTTCTTAGCAGGGTCATCTCTGCGCCGGGGCTCAAGATGCTGCCGCCGCTGTGCCGTCGCCCTGCGCTCCCGCCCGAGACATACTGCCGATGATGTCCCCACGACGCAGTAAGGGTTGCTGCGTGGGGCGTTCCTGTTGGTGCCGTCGTGACGGTCAAGGCGGTAGATGTTGCGCCTCACGGTAGGAGTTCGCGAACCATGTGTGCGGCTCCCAGAGTTGCCTGATGAATTTGAGGTCGCCGTCCCCCACTTGCGTATTCGAGCCATGCGGTATCATGCGGGGGTATGCGGGCAGGAATGTTCTCGAAGACTTCGTAGATTCTGCCTCTGCGATGAATCGCTGTCCTGCGGATACGTCCATGTTCGCTGTCCATGTGCTGCACCAGTCTTGTCTTTCCGATGTAGTCCACCAGCATCCGTCGGTTTGTTGACGCTGTCATTCACGCCGTCCAGTTCGGTGCCGTCTGTGTGGGTCGGGGGTGCCGCCGCTCTGCGTGGATGCACCTACATATAGCGGGTACCAGCTGATTGGCGTACGACTATACGTCTCTTTGATAGCTTGTATACCGCGGCTCCAGAGAAGTTGGAGTATAGCGCAGGTGGCTGTGCCGCAGGTGAATTCGTCTGTTGGTGTGCGTCGGTTTTGTCGCAAAGGAGAGGGTTCCGCTGTGCAAAGGTAACGCACGTTGTAGAATTGGGCTTTTTCTCGCTGTCGAGAAAGGTGTCCGAGACGCGCACGATTTCGTTTTTTTAATGGTTGTGCGGTCGTCGCCCCAGTTGACGCCGCGTCCGAAGTAACGCCATGTGACGCTGCCATCGTTACAGACGCCAGATGCGTGGGTTTCTGGATGCCCGTGGCAGCGCGGCGGGTTCCCACGATCTGAAGCCCGGAGTGTGGAGGATTTTGATCGATGACAGTTGCGACAAATGATCCCGGGAAACTGAAAGTGCTTGGTGATGGCGGTTTGCTGGGGAGAACTCTATCTAAAGATGTTAAATCTATCATCCGGCGGGTTGAGGACGACGACATCCGTCGATGTTTACGAGTCCCCAAAGACACGCCCATAGGTAAGGTTAAACCTCGACCATGTGCGCCGAGCGAAACGAGTCCCAGGGATGTCGTTATAATGGAAGACGCAGTAAAGGAGGCAACGCCCCCTGCCATAACCGATCTGGATGAATGGTTGTAGACACATTCTTCTGCGTAGAGGTTGCTATAATCGTGATGTCAAGGCGGTTCATGGCAGTTCTTGAAGTGATGTTCTTCACGCTGTCCATGGCGGTGACGCCCCATACTCCTGCATCTGGCACTCACGCACGTCGGAGTAGTTGTGAGGCGTGCAGCATAAGCCGGATGTGGCATTATCTGCGCCTTTTTCTTGCCCGTTGTGCTGAAGCCCTGAAGGTTTGACGGTGACGTTGTAGCGGTCCCAGAGGTAAGTCATGGTGTTTGAACGTGCGGTTGGAAAGTTCTCCTGCTGCGGCGAAAGGTGAAGTCGCGAATGTCCGCGTTGTGTCTTTTGCACCACAGGACGGAGCAGTATTATCCGCAGAAACGGCGAGACGCGTCACAGCGATGGGGCAGCTGCACGGCGGGCAGGTAGGTGATGTTCAGCGGGTGAAGGTCTGCGTTCTTGACGCTGTTCGTGCGAGGTCGCTGATTGGCAGTTGATTTCTTCGCCTCCTGCGTGCTGCTAATCATCGGTAGGACTGGCGCATATACCGTCCATGTCATGTGCACCAGAGTTCGCGGCGCGGTACGGTGTAGAGGTACCCGAATCGTCACGTGCCGCGTAGGGTCTTCGAGTTTGATCACGGTGTTCGGGGGTACGGTGTCACCATGCTCGTTTGGAAATGACAAATGTCGGCGGTAAAGCGCTTCTTTGACTGTCGTATTGTGTTCGTAGCTCAGGCGGTTGTTCTCCCAGACGTAGATGCCGAACCAGGCGGCGTTGTCATCGACGAGGAGTGTCGCTCCTGAGAGGTCTACATCGTTGTTGCAATTGAATGGCGTCCGTGCCTTTCTTGTAGATGATGCCGTCGTGCTGGCGACTTTGCAGGTGTAACTTTGGTCAGTCCCTGTCGTCGTAGACATAATGGCTGTCGGCGTAGCGGTGACAAAGACGCGTGGCGGTTCTGTCGTCGCTCACCCCGTCAAGGAGGGCACCAAACATGATAGTTGACTTTGTGTTCGTCGAGGGCAGCAAAAGCCCGCTGGCAGGGGGATTGTCCGCGGGATGGTCATTGCTGTTCCGATCTTTGTTGGTTTTGACGATGGGTACTGTGCGCCCCCGCCCTCACTCGTTGTGTCATAGTTGTGTGGACGATGTCCTACGGCAGGTGTGGTGGGCTTGCATTTCGACGCTGTAGAAGAGAGGCATACGAGGAGCCTTCACCTTCCTCCCCTGTCCCCACTCTGCCCGCTCCCGCCTGCACTGCCATAGAGCCCCTGCCCTCTACGACGAAGAATTGCTGTTGTTGAGGTGAGGCCATCGCGCTGGGACGCTGCCATCGTTGAATTCCGATGACGGCTGGTGGCTGTCTTGCGATATATTCTCAAGGTCTGTGGGGACTGTGCGCAGCAGTACGACTTGCTGTTTTCGACGCGGTAGTCGATGTTGTAGGCAAGCCCATATCGTCGATGGTGACGTGGATGAATTTTTTGGCAAGGTATTTCAAAAGGAATGGTGTATTCTTCTGCCCGCCTGCATTTGACGCTGACTTGTGTTCCATAGGTTCTCATTGTTTCTTCGGGCGTTTTCGGTACGCCGCTGTCTTTGATGAGGCTGTCTGTGAGGTCATGAACGGATGAGGCGTGGTATCGGCGTATATCGTATAGCCATGCACATCTCTTTGCGTTCCTTCATTCATAAAGCCCGCCGCCCTATGCCGGCTGTGACGGGAGCAAGAAGCTTTGATAGCGGGCAGCTGCGCAATGGCACCGAATCTGTCTTTGGCATCTTGGTCTTCGGTGCACGCGCGGTCAACGGTGGTGCGGATGGTGGTGCGCCTGTCCATGCCTACGCATCGTTGACAAAAGAAAGAGGGATGCTGGCAGAGCGCGGCGGCTGCGTCGGAGAGTGCTGTCCTTCGTCAAACTGCTGTTTGAGGTGGTCATTCGTCCCGTGGCGTTTCCTGCGGCGTACTATGAGGGCACCCTAAAGCTCCGCACGCAGCATGAACGGGCGGTGTTCGTCACTATAGACATACCAACGCGATGCATCGTCAGGTCGGCGGTGCGCACGCATGGTCTGGTTCCGCTGATGGCACGGGTTGTAGTCGAACCGCAATGGGTACCATCATCCAGCTGTTGGCTTTGGATAGCGTTTTGCCCTTGTCTTGTGCCTGAGACAATCGCCCGTTCTGCATGGGTTTGTGTCATTCCGTAGAACTGGAAGTAGCTTTGCGGGTCGTTCTCGCCACGCGTTCCAGTCGGCCCGATGCACGCCTTATCGTCCACCTGTGTATATTTCCGCTAGCCGCCGTGATGTCGAACTTTCGGGGTGATGTTGAGGCTTTTGCTCGCTTCAGTAGAGGGTGTGCCATTTGCTGAATGTCTGAATCCATGTGCGTAGGCGACGCGTCGGTGATGTAGCCCTGTGCGGAAATGGCGTACATGCTTGGTCATTTTGGGAGCATGTTGAGTGTGTAGAGTAACTTTCCTTGTTAGGTATCCAGTCGTTTCATCCGCATCGAGTGCTCCACCGATGCGGTCTGCATCTTTGGTAGCGCATTGTGGATGGCTCTGTCTTGGAAGTTGATCGTGGTCTCTGCCCCAGGGTTGCTCCGCACAGGTGTCTCTCCATGTCAAGCACTTTTCTGCACTCACTTTTCCTGCCGTGCTCAGCGCGTTTACGAGACTGGGGAGGAAGCCGACGAGGTTGTGGAGGCCGCCATAGCGATAGCTCCACCGATCTCACCGAGCTGTGCAACCCATGTTTGCGCCATTCTTGACATAAGAGGTGTCAGACCAAGGCGGCGAGGCTGTGGTTTTGTCCAATGTCCTCACGGGACGGCATCCGCAGTTCTTTCAGGAGCGCTCAATCTCATGATAGTCATTCATGACACTCTTGTTGGCGTCGCATAGAGGGGCTTTGCTCAGTTCGTTCTCGATCTTGCCATGGCCTCTGGTATTCTTTTCTTCTGTGGAATACGTTCTCTAGTTGCAATCTCCCAGCGAACTGTTGTATGTTCTTCTGCACGATGGGTCCACAAAGTTGCGAGGTTGTTGTCAGAGAAGGCGAACTCATTCGGTGTTCCTGCGTTCATCTTCATTTCGAGAGATGTGTCCATCGGGATGCGTTGTTTAGAAAGTTCAGTTCACCGGACATGACCAATCACTTTGGGGTCTGTGGAATTCATCCGTATCACGGAGCAGGATGCTTTGATTTCATCGTCGAGGCGTTTTTCCAACCACCTTTGCGTCTTGGTCGGTGGCTCGGGCATTTTCAGCGGCTTTTCGCGTCCCTGCGGTACGCTCGATGTTCTTTTACCTGATGCGCTTCGTTCTCCATCCGCACGTCGCGTTTGATTACCTCTTTGATGGTGTCATACTGCGCAGCTGCGCGGATGTATCACGCAGATGGTCGGCGGCGTCCGAAGGAGCTAGCAGCCTGAAACTGCGCGAGGTGGTCGTCAATCTGACGCCATAGTTCATCGTCAACGGCTTCCTATCTTTCAATGAGGTTGTTGGTTCTTGCCCAAAGTAGTCCGCAGAGTGCTTGCCTATGTCGATCTGTTCTTCCGATAATGGCGCATGTGCTCTGTTGCTTTTTTGACTTCGGGACATCCATCAATGCAGAGGCTTTGTTCCTGCGTACTTTGCGTTGTAGTAGCGCACGGCCATGTTGTCAAGGTGCTGTGCGTTGCGGCGATCAATCTTCTTGTTGGCGTTCATCCATGCAAGACGCGCGTCGGCGTAACCAAGGTACGACAGCCAAACGCTTGATGATGGCTTCCTTCTGCTCCTTCCGGAAAGCGTTTCAGCTTAGATAGTCCCCGCTTCGTGCATCCATAAAGAGGAGATGTCCTGCGAGGGTGTGGGCGTTGGAGTTGAGTTAGCTATGAGGCCAGATGCCCTGCTCCAAGAATTTACTGACGCCCGTGCCCATTCGTTCCAAGGTTGCATGTGTCTCTTTGGTAACGGGGTCTAGTTTGTAGAGGTCCTCAAAGAGTTTTGGATTGAGGAGGTTGTCCCGTGAGAAGCGCATCACTGCAAAGGCGGTCGAGCCATCGGGTTGTACGGACACCGTAAGAGTGCGTCTGCCGCCCGTTTTGTGCGAGCAGCAATCTTGTCACGTCGTCTTTGTTCAGGTGACGTTGCTGCCGAGGGCTTTGTTGATGATGCCCCGATGCGGCTGCGGAATCCTGCCAGTTTGTCGTCCTCTACTGCATGGGCAAAGACTCGGGGTCTTGTGTGTCGTACTGGCGGCGAATGTCGTTGAATACATGATTCTTCTTGTTCATGTACTTTTGACATCCTCCATGAGTTTGGTGAAGTTCTCTGTGCCGATGTTTTTCAGGGCCCCTGCATGAACGTCTAACCTGGCGGGCAAGGAGCGTCCACACGGTCGGGGTCTTTTGATGTTGTCCGTGAGGAGTACGGTAGTTTTCTATTCGGGACGTAGAACGCCTTGGCATCACGGGCAGTTCGCGTCCGCTCACATGAGACACAAGAGCAGTTGCCTTTCATAGGTGGTAGCACCATGCTGCTGTTCTTCTCTCAAGGTCAGATTGTTTCAATCTTCTTTCCATACTGCGTCATGAGTTTTTTCATTTCCACGGTTTCGTTATGAATCACATTTGTGTCTATGCCCGCGTCCATGTAGGCTTTGGTTTCTGCTTTGTCTGCTACCTCTGCCACATGGGCGGTGAGGCTTTCCTGCGACCATAAGCGGACGGCTAAGGCTTTCCCTGCACCAAGCCCTGCCGAGAGCACTGTCCCTGCAAGCATGGCAGCGGTTGTGTCAAGGCGTAGTTTACGTCCTCCCGCCATAGGTCTGTTTGAGGTAGTCATTGATAATGGGGGTGATGTGCCCATTGGCTACTTTGCCGGTGTAGGCGTTTGTCCCGTAATTCTAAGCGATCTCACGGGCTTTGCTGACGTTGGTGGATGGCACTGCCAAGACGCCCAAGCATCTGCACGCTTTTGACTGCACTGCCCATGGGGACAAGGTTCATTGGTCTACGATGTAGCCGGCAATACCAGCAACATTCATGAGCACACCTGCGATGTTGTTTCATTCTCCCGCCGCCACTTCTCCACGAGGGCTTTGCGGTTCTGCTCACAAGTTGCTGATTGACCAGCCAACGGATTTCTTCGCTGTCCCGCCCATTGAGCAAGACAAACTGTTGGGCTGTTTTGTCATTCGGGAGGGCGTCGCCACGTAGTCAATGTCTTCTTGACGGGGTTCAAACCACCACTTGCCGCTGTGGTCGATGCCACCCCATGCGTATTCAAGGGCTTTGGCGATGCTGCCTTCGTGACGCTGTCCCAGAAGTTTGTCGCGAGTGCTTCGATGGTTGATGCTGTTCGAACGGGCTGGTAAAGCTGTAATCCGTGACGGCCTCTACCATCTCCCCATCCATGGCATACAGTGGGATGCCTGTGCATGGAGAGGCGCGAGGGCATCCATCGCTGCCGGTGAAGGTCTGTCCTTCCCTCCACCGAACGTATTCAGATAATAGTAAGTTAATGTTTGATTCGGTCGCCCAGATGTGCATTCTGGGGTCTGGTGTCTCGAATTTATTGCACCAATCTTCGGTGAGCTCTTCCAGATTGCCACCATTGTTTAGAGGCTGTCGTAGGCGTAGCGACGTGCGCGCCTTCGCCACCTCATCCCCAAATGCCCAGCTGGTTGTCTGTGTCGGTGGCTCTCCTCCACGGGCAAGAAGGGCATCCTTACGCCCAAATGTCCACTGAGCGATGCTAAGATTTTCATACCCATCCCCGGAAACTTATCGGTGTTGAAATGGATTCCAAGAGAAGTTTCCCATAACGGCGGTTGCCGCACGTCGTCAAGGCCTAAGCCTTGGGTGAGGAAGCCCCACGTCTTGCGGGCATTATATTCATTGTCGTTAAACATGGTTCTCCTTTCTTTACATACCGCCAAGCTCATCCATACCGAGGAATCCTGTCTCCCCGAGACGCTGTGCATTGATGGCGTCCTTATCTGGGTTCGTCGCACCGCTGTTGCCGCTGTCGTCTTTGCGCCTGTCGGCATAGAGCTTTTCGCGATTCCACGCAGCTGATCTGTGTGTACGACTGTGAGACACCATGGGTGGAGACGAAAGTGAAGGTATCGCGCGGTTGGCAGATCGTTGTCGCTAGACAATCTACGCTGCTCCTCCATCCTTGCAGGTGTCATAAATGGCTTGGTCGAGTGCTCGCGCGAACCAATGGCTATGGTTCGTCTTCATGTTGTAGGTGACGTTGTTCGATAAATGCCCCAATGGTATGTGGTGTAGTTCTGACGAACATCTCATTGATGTTGTGTTGTACGGTATCCTGTGCCATGCCCGCATTGAGCTGGGCTTTCCACATCTTTGTGGCATCACTGGCGACAAACTGGTTGCAGGGTAAGCTGTCGGCTATATCTGTCGTCCCATATGGCAGAGGGGACGCTGTCAATGGTGTATCCCGCCATGCCTGTCCGCGACACGTTCTATTCTCCTGATCTACGTCAGTGCTCTTTGGCGGTCTGGTGATTCTGCATAAAGGCGCAGGGCTTGCTGATTCCCCACCTCCCCGCCGTATGCCGTAGAGAATGGCAGGTGGATGCCCTCGTGCCAGATCACCACCGAATGTGTGCTCAACGGCGGCGGGATTCACGCACAGCGGAGACAAACTCATAAGCTGCGGGTTGTCACTGATGACGCCTCCATCGTCGGAGGGCATGATGCCCGCGAGGATGTTGGCAAGCGAAGCTGAGCAGGATTCACGCATAGCGCTGAGTTGTGGCTATCCATGAGGCGGAGGTACTCTCAGTCCCGCCTGATACATACTTTTGAGGGATGGGCAAGGCGTTGCCAAGAGGGCTTGTTTGTCGATGGTGGCGCCTTGACGGCATCCTGTTGACAATATCATTTCTGCATCCAACCGCTGATGATGTCACCACCGCGTAGCTGTCGGAGATGTTGCGTCCACTGCCTCCTGCGCTTGTGTGCGTCCGGCGCGTGCCATCTGCGCACGGCGTTCGGCGGCGGCTTCTGCGTCCGCATGCTGTATCCCTGCGTCGATCTGGCGACAAGTGGATTGTATTCCATCTGCTCTTCAGGGGTCATATGTCGATGTCACCGATGGTGGCGCGGAGGTCATGACGTTCAATTGTTTCACCCAGTCGTTTTGCCTGTGTGAACTGTTGACGATTGTATTCGGCTGCTGCGTGGTACGGAACTGCATCATGGGGAGAAGGTCACGCACGCATTTCGCCATCAAGGTTTGTTTGAATGACAATGTTGTCCATCATCTGATTGAGACGTTTCTCGTCGAGGTGTCCTGTCTTAATCAGTTGCTCGCAGTAGTCCGTGAGGAGTTTTGTCTTATGGTAGGGCAGTCCCATGAATGTCTCAAAGACTTCCTGTGTTCTTGGTCATTTCGCCATTGGTCTTCAAGAGCTTGCGCTGTTCTCGATAATATCGTTCAGCTTGCTCGTTGAGGCTGCCATAACGGTGGTGACTTCGTTCTCGTAGTTCTTCTTTTCCCATGTGCCCATGAGATTTGCCATGTTGACAAGCTGGTTCTCGTTGAAACCGGAGGCGAAGGCGGTCATGTTGACGGGGGCAGAACTCTACTGAGATTGGTCTTTGCCAGTCCCGTGCGAATTGGTTGTAGCGGTTCGCTTCTTCCTGTGCGGTGCGGCAGTGAGGGCATACTTTTTCGTCATACCGCTTTTCATGACGGTAGACAAAAAGCCGCCGCGCAGCCGCTCGGCGTGTGCTTTGGAAGTAGGGGTTACTGAGGGCGTCGGCAGCCCTCCCTGCTGTGCGGCGTCGATGGCGTTCAGTTTCCGGATGCCTTCGCTCGCCGCGCACCATACGTTCTGCGTCGATATTTCGTGTCGTTCAGATACCTCATGAGACACGCGGTGACGCCTGAGTGCTGCGGTGAGCTGAAGAGGAGGTTCTGGCGAGCATAGGTCGCTGCGATTGAGCAGCGCTGATCGACGGCTTACTGCGTAGCGTCCGACGCCATACCCGCGTCTGGCTGCGGTGGCGAATTACCGCTGGGTGCCGAGGGCTCACGAGATGGATGTTGGCATGGCTGTCACTCCTTGTAGACGCAGTTGATGCTCTGTTTTTCTTGACTGAACGTTCCGCACGTTAGCGGTAAATTTCGTCTGTTTCGGGCTGATGTCGCACGAAGAAAGACGAAAAGAGAGCGCTGATAGGATGCTGTAGACTTTTGTCTGCCATCCCACGACGGTGTACGCTCCTGCTGCACGTTGTGGGGGTTCGCTCATCCCGCGCCTGCCTGTTTGCGAAGGAGGTTGACGCCCTCTCGTTCCTGCAGTGCACCGAGATATGCGTTGTGCCGAGCTGTGCGCGACGTGCCGAGCGAGTGCTTTCTGTACCGCTCGCGGATGGAGAGCGTCTGCTGCGCCCGTGGGAGTCGGAGGCTGTAACTGTCATGAGGTCAACTTCGTTAGACTTCTTCCTGATAATTGTGCTGACGCTTGCCGTAGCCGCGGTGAGCAGTCTGCCTCTGCACGGCATTACAAGGAGATTGGCGGTGCGCCCTCTCTCCCTGCAAGCTCAAACAGCCGACGGCTGCTGACCGACGAGGTGAGGCGTCTTCCGTACAGCCGGTGCGCTCCAATTTCGCACGGTTTGCCTCACAGTATCTCTGCCCGCTCTGCTCAAGGTTCTGGCTTCATGCTGCGTGGATGTGACCATGCTGCGTGCGATCGACGGATTTCGCATGTCTGTGCCTGCCATGCTGCTGACTGTAGATGCCAAAGATGAGCCACTGTCGTAAACGCCATGCCCACTAAATCCACACTCACTCGAGCGGCGACGAAGCGTGCTTCTCCACATGGAAATCCAATAAGGGCGAGGTGAGCGGTATGTTCGAGATCAACGTCGGTGCGCGGACATCAGTATTCTGCGCTTGTGGGGGAACTTGAAGACGCCTGTGTCGTGCGTGGGACGCTGCCGAGACTGCATAGTTTACATTGCGATGCTCGCGTGCGGTCATGCGGCAGCGACACGTTCTGCCATTCTTGTAGTGAACGGTGACGGTGCGAAGCCCTGTGTCGGCGTAGTGAGACGCTTTTGCCGCGGAGCTGCAAGCCGTCCGGTGAGGTTGGTTTCGGTGCGCTCGTCTTTCCGCTTCGCCATGAAGATGCTGGGATCGTAAGTGCGCTAACCTGATAAGGAAACCAATGGTGATGCTCCGTGCTGCAGGCGTCCGCTGATTACGGCGCGTCGCACACCAATTTTCGCTTCCTGACATTTGCCGCTCGGAAAGACGATGCCGACGCTCGGATGTCTGCACCCGGTGGATGGGAGTCAGTATATTCGCGGTCGACAGTAAAGGTGGTGGTTTTGCGTCGTTATGGGTCGCTGTTGTCGCGATCTTTGCTGTCGCTAGACACGATAGGGTCACCACCATCATCCCTCGTGTTGCAGCGTGGTGAGTTCATCTTCTCAGGAACGGTGACGCCCTCGCGACTGAGGAAAGCACACAGCCGGTACTGCCGCGAAGAAGCACGAAAGACAGCCCGCGAACGTCCAGCGACTCCACGATGCAGGCCACGCTGCTCGTTCAGCAAAAGAGGTGTTTGTAGACAGATGGCTTTCTGGTCTCCCTTTGGGTGAGAATGAGCAGGATGTTCGTCGTTGTTCGCGGTGATCCGATAGACGCCGTTCGATGTAGCAGGGACATGACTGTGGTGATGTCCGTGCGTTTTCTCCTCGAGACTTGCTCGGACGCTGTAGCATTCTTTTTGACGCTGCGTGTTCGGCTGCGGCTCCATGGCGGCGAAGCAGAGGTTGCGTCCTCGCCCGCACGGGGCGAGCAACTGGTGTTAACTCGATGAAGCCGGTCACCTCGACGAGCGCGCGGTGTTCTTCCAGGAGAGCACGGTGACCTGCCCGCAGGACGAACCGCTCTTGTCCGAGCGAGAAACAACACCGTCCCACCAGCGATGGCGTGGCTGGAGCAGGTTGACTGCCCTGTCGGTCGGTAGCGAACGCCACGTCGATGGGGTCGGTATCGAGGATGTCGTTGGTCGGTCATCCAAAAAGTTGACAGTAATGCACGCTCTCGAGCATATAATAACGTTCTCCCGGACAAAAAGACAAGACGATTGCGTGAAAGGCGATGTCGCTGATGGTGGCGTCTCAGGAAGGTTGTTGCTGTCCTCATCCCCCGCCTTGCAGGTCTTCCCAATGCGCAACGCTTCGAGGCAAAGCGTACCGTCGCTCTGACGCACGCTCACATGGCGCATGCGTAGGCAGGGTCGACGCCGACAGATCCGGTTTGGCACATCTTTCCAGACTTTTCTTCTGCGTTACAGGTGTACGTCGTAGCCCTGCTCCTGCACTCGCTTGGGTCGCCCGCAATCCCGAGGTGTATCCGTCGATGCTGTGAGTGGGTAGAAGGCTGAATTTCTGGGCGTTGCGAACGAAAACCAAAACATTGCCCTGATTGTTGACAGCTACCGGTGGTGGCAATACTGCGACGCCACGGATGCGCAGCCACGAGCTCCCGTCAACGGTATTTTGGCGCGATTGCTCGGCGAGTTTCGCGATGAAGTCTACGTCGATCTGCTTGGTGTGGCTTTTATCGGAGCCGTCGGGTGTCTCATGACGGCGACTTCCGCCATCTACGGTGATGGTGTAGGTGCCCATACTGTCCCTGTTTGATGTTGACGAGTGCGCCCTGTGTCAAGAAGGAATGCGGGGTTTCGGCGCATTGACAGTGATGCCTGATTGGTGATGAAGGTATGGTCGGCGACGGTGATAACGCGCAGTGTGTCCTGCGGTGTGTCGGTCTTGATATATCCTCTGTCCTCACGGTAGCTGATAGGGTATGTCTCCGTTGATGTCAACGACGACAATCTCATCCTGATAGAAGTAGATGAAGTTATTTGTCCCCTGTCGCGGTCAACAGTGTGAAGCAGCGGTGCACGCTTTCGATGAGGGCGGGCATGAGGAGCGCAAATACGGTGGAGGTCGCTTGACAAGTCCGTTTGCTTCGGTAGATAGTCCGTCTCCTGCGCTGCAAGCTGTTCTGGGAGCCTGAGGATAGGGGCTTGCTGGCTGATGCCCGAAACGAGATTTTTGATGTTCTGGGATATGGTTATTACTTTCTCCAATACGGTGGGACTTAGGTGACTTGAGCATATTGAGATTGCCCATTTCCATGTCATACTGCACGATGTCTTGATAGGCGAGCGTGAGCCCCATCGAGGTCTTCGAGATGGCGCATCGCTGAAGTAGCGGGCATGAAAGTCCACGGTTGCCTTTGCGGTGACGTAAGTCTTGAAAGCATCAGGAGATTGTCGTAGTCAATCCTCAACGATCTCTACGGTGATGGGTTTGTGAATTCGTAGTTGCTGCGTGTCATGTCATAGAGCCACCCCACGCTTGACGTAGGTGTTCCACGGTGCTGTGTAAGGAAATGATGGTTCTGTCCCGGCGATGGCGATGGTCCATGCGTGTTGAGGGTGCGGACTTTGTTAAAATCCCACCTTTACGCTGGATGTCGCGGCTGACGTTCGAGAGGATGCGCTCGTTGACGACAATGTCCATGTCCTCTTCTAAGGTGGTTACGGGGCACTGCCAATGGCAGAGAGGATATGGTTGGACTGCATCCACCTGTTGAGTAACAAGCATAGTTCTCCTAAATGAAAAAGACAAAAGGAAGGGAATGCCCTCCTCTTGCCGAATGAAGGATTGTGTCTTACGTCTTCGACGATGCCGAGGAAGGCACTTTCGGGGCGAAGCTCGCCCATACCGACTGCCATCTTGGCGATAATCTGGTCTGCCTGATACTGGGCGACGCCTGCTCCATGGAGAGGTCAGCAGCTTCAAGACGCTCCGTTGGTCTTGTGGCAGATGACGATGGGGCTCTTGTCGGCGTACGTTGCGGGGGAAGACGTGTCCGTCGCCCAGATGACGTTCGCGTTGTCGTCGCCACCGCGCGTGATGTGCGGACACCGATGACATCAAAGCCCGCGAGGCGAATGGACGTTGCCCCCAGAATAGAGCCGCCCGCGCTGCAGTCACGGTTGAGGTATTCGAGCGTGGATGCAAGCGCAGAGGGAACTCCGGGCGTGAGGTAGGCGTAGCGGTCTCCTGGGGACGTAGTTGTTCGCCATCTTTGCCTTTGCCTCCAAGAGGATGTCAGATGGCGTTGCCTGCTCACGGTTGATGCCGCACCGCCTCGTAAGGGTGCGTTCGACGCCGCCCGCTGCCGCTCGCGACGTTCTCGGTGGGTTCAGTGCCTTGGCGCACTCGGCGAGTACGGAGGCGTCGGTGAAAGGTGAGGGCGTTACCAAGCCCTTGGCTTTGCGGAAGTCGTAGTGCGCGATGAATCGTCGAGGTCGAAGATGAGGGTGTCTGCTGTGAGGAGCCTGTCGAGGTGAATGACGCGCCGGACTGCTGGATGTTCTCGCGCTTGTCGTCAAGGTTCTCACCTGCCTTGAGATGGGGTGCGCTGCGTGTCCAAGACGGGGAACTGCACCTGCCGCTGGCAATGGAGCGTTCGAGGATGTCCGTTCGTGACGGAGGACTGCTGAAAGTCGTGGGGGTTTCGCCGCGAATACCTTAAGAGCGAGGGCGAGCTTGTCGGCGTCGGTCGTTGCAACGCCATTCTTTGCCATAGGGTTTGCGATTCTTTACATTGCCATGTGGTTTCTCCTTAAAAATAGACAAAAATAGACCTCTTAAGAGGTTGCTGCACTGAATTTACGATAGACTCCGCGAAGGGCCTGTCAGCGGGGGTCGCTTATGTCTTTGCCATCTCGGCGGTGGTCTGGCAGCCTGTAGGCGTTCCTGCACCCTGCGCCCTGCCAAGACGCTCGGGTTCGCTGCTACTGTTTTGTCATGGTTGCTAGCCGCCGCCGATAAGCTGAATCTGGGCGATGTTACCTGCTGGATGGCAGCGTTGAATCCGTCGATGACGTTCTGGGGCTGACTGCCAATGAACTGATGAGACGTGCGTAGTTCTCTCCCCACCCGCGAGGGTTTTGACCTCCTGAACGTAGCGGTCGGCGCCGTCCTGCGGAGGTAGGCGTCGACGACGGCTTTCGGTAGCCCGCTTTCAAGGGCTGTGAGGCTTTCCGCGCTGAGTGCGCCATCTTTGTCGTACTCGGCGGCGTGCGTCGAAGTCGATGCCACTTTGCGAGTGTGTTCTTTGATCTCCTTCGCGTACCTGTTGTTGCTGGAAAGTCGGTCTGAAGTTACGTGCATTGTCCCCTGTCTCCTCAGTGTCCTGTGCGTTGTCCTCCCCAGGAGATGACAGGTTCGGGTGAGGGTACCTGGTTCGTGGTGTCGACGATGACGCCTAGTCCGTCTGTGTGACGGTGGCGTCTGTCGCGTCGGGTGGGTGGTGCTCCGCCTGCGGGTTCTGATTACCTGCTGTGGCTGTGTGTCCGCTATTAGTGTCCTTTCTCGCTGCCCTGCATCATCTGCGGGGCGAGTTGTTGCGCCATCTGCATCTGCACATCATCTGTCTGTTCCTGCTCGATTTCCTGCTGTGTCTTGACGACGGAGGAAGGTCGATGCCAAGAGCGGTGTGATCTGACTGAGGATTTCGTTCTGCTTGACAGCGGTCTGGAATGCCCAGGGAATACCCGTGCGTAGCGGATGGATGCGTCGAGCTAGGAGGTCATGTCCACGCCCCAGTGCCTCAATGCCTGTGGTGATGGTGGGCTCTACGCCCTGTGGCCCTGGCAGCGGTGGGATAGCCCCGGCCTGTCATCTGTCTGCGAAGCGACGGACAAGGGAAGTTGAAGTTCCTGTGCAAGGATGTGTGATAAGATTTACGGTTCCTCAGCTCCCTAGCAACATAGCGTATCTCCGGCGGTGACGCGCTCTGCGTTGCGCTGTACTGCGCTGTTGAGAAGGAAGGCATGAGAGGCGTGCCCGATGTTCTGGATGGCGGTGGTGGTGATCTGTAGGTCGTTTGTCTTGTTGATCTGTAGGTCTGTGTGTCCTCCAAGCGTCCGCGTACAACCGCCCGGCTGTGTTGCAGCTCACCGGGGCGTCATGGCGTTGGGAGATGATGAAGATGATGTTGCTGGCGATTGCCGCCACTCTGCGACGGCTGTATAGTGCTTCGGCGATCAAATCGCCGATGTACTATCGACAAGCAGCCCATAGGCTTCGCTGTCCATCTGCGAAGGCGTAGGGATCCAAGGCTTGCGTCTTTGGGATAGCTCTGCTCACTGCCCGCGATGATGTTGCCTCGATCTCCTGATAGGAGAGGTATGTGTCTCCTCAAGGTATGTGTGTGGGTGTAGACATCATACTTTATGAGGCTCGATGCCTCGCCCTCGATGCAGCTCTGTGCCTCGGGCGGAGTGCCCGTAAGCCATGCCTCTTGGTGACAATCTCAATGGTGCCTGATGCCATCACGGATAAGACGTATGGTTGAGACGGGAGTTTCATCCTCCTTCCTTTGGTGGGAGGGTGAGGACGTTGCCGCAAGGATAAGTTGTGTCATTGTTTTGTTCATGGTGACACGCATCTGGTGGGACTCATGTGTTCGTGATTTGTTGCTCGATCTTGCTGAGGGCTGCTTCCCATTCCTGTGTCACATTTGGGTCGTCGCGTCGCCGCACGTACTGCCCAGTCAAGACAAACGACGAAGCGTTCGGCGGGAAGAGGGCAAGCATGAGCTTTACTCGAGAGGTTGTTGACGCCGCGCGCGCCGGGATGGACTGGTACGAGTGCTGTATTTGAGTGCTGCTCGTACCACTGTCCTTCAGATGCCATCGATGGTGAGTCATGGCACGTTTTTCGGCGCGGTCGGTAGGCTTAGGGCCGTACTCGAGGCTTGGCAGTAGAGCTGTTTTGCTACGTGGTGCGCCGCTCGTCTCGCGCGACTCGCCAGGTTCAGCCCCGATGCTGCCGCGTGCGCTGCATCCGTGGCTTGTGCCATGAGATCACGCTCGCCGCGTCGACTGCTAACTGACGCCACTCTGTTCCTCAGTCACCGCGCTGTGCAGCGAATCGGTGGCAGGTGCGCTGCGGCGGCGGGTGGAGGGCTGCTTTGCACGACTGTCGCACCACCGCCTCCTCCACCGCCAAAGATGCTCTTGAATACTCTTGCTACTCCACCCATTTAAGTTCCTCCTCTGCAGATGGATTCAGTTGCGACAAGAAGGCTCTCGATGCCCTCGCCGTGTTGTCTCGTGCCTCCATCACAGACTTCGGGTGCTGCCGCACTCTCGGTGGATGCGACACGATCACGCCCCGTGATGAGTGGGCTGCTGTACGCTTGCCTGTGGGATGGATGGGCTAAAGATGGTCTTGATGAATCTACGCACGAGTCCTTATCACGTTCCTCCTGCATGGCGCGATGCATCTCTCTCAAGGGTCTCAGTACATTGCTGGTGACGCCGCGATGCTGCAGTGATGCGATCGGCGCAGGCTTATGTCATCAAAGTCCTTTACGATGCTCTGCAAGCTGAAGCGCTCTCGAGTGAGGCACAGAGTTCTTTTGGAGACATACGGGATGTCTCTGTCCATGTTTGTCTTTCATTTTGCGTTCTCCTTTACATAGGTGCTGCATTCCTGTCGGTAACCACATTTCTTCAGCCGTTTCCCGATGGAGGTTGTTGTTCGCTGAAACATATTACTCGCTGACGATGAGGGTCTCAGCCCCATAGCGGTCGGCGATTACGTCAAGTTCTGCGATGGCTGCGCGCTGAAAACCAACGACGCCCGGTGCGCTAAGACAAATAGTTCAGAGGATGACACGCCGCGATGTCCACCTGGATGCCAACGTCAAAGACGAGGTGCCCCTGAAAGATGCCACGCCGATAGAGCGACCATGCCGCCAGAGCTGAGCATCACAGCAGGTAGGGATGTGGCTGATGTCGCCATCGTCCGCATAATCCATGAGATGTCGCCGTGCTCCCTGCCACGATAGAGTCGAGACTTTAATCATGCCTCATCCCTGCCGGTCAGCTGTTTGTAGAGGGTGCGTCCATAGTTTCACTTCTCTGCCAGAAATCAGAGTCACTCGCTCTCTGATACGGGCGACGCGTGCCCGTGTGCGTCGTCCCCGCTGTGAGTGCTGCTACTCAAAGCTGCCTGACGACAACAGCTGCCCGCGAGGCAGTCTCCTCATCAAGGATGCAGGCGGCGTTCACTGCCGCCGATCTTTGGGGCAGCGCTGAAGCCGTCGGTACGGGTCGCCCGTGGCGTCTGGTATGGGGAAGTTGCGGTTGGCGTCCTCCTCACTGGGCTCGGCGTGAGTCGCGCGAAAGATCGCCACCGTCTGCCGGGAGTTTCATGTCTGTCGCCTGACCCGGATGACAAGGCAGTTGCCCCGATTCTTCTTCTCCATGGCGCGAGGATGCCGATGCAACTCGCCCGCCCTCAGCGAGGGGCTGGGTAGACGTTCTCCTCGTCATCCAGTCACAGGTTTCGCATGCAGAGTGGCTTCTGTCCCTTGCGGTTCGCCTATAGGTAGGCAGGACACGGCGCCTCGAAGTTGTTCCTCCGGGTCAAGACAGAACAGAGGAGGATGTCACCGTCCCTCTGTAGTGATGGTGGGCAAAGGGCTGTCTCGATGACACTATCCAGACGAGACTGACGAACATGCCTACCTCCTCAAAGTCAGGCAAAGTGCAGCTGCTGATGCCGCTTTGCCTACTCATGCGCGGCACTGCAGCACGCGAGTGAAGGGCGAACATATCCTGCGTCGATGAGAGTTTTGGCTGCATAAGAGCACCACACCACGACGCCGCAGAAAGTAACCGGGATGAAAAGGGTGGCGTCATTCGGTCGGATTGGCATGGTCGTCCGCGCTGCAAACGACACTGTGGGTCGGAGATGGTGGCGACGATGCGCACCGCAATCGTCGCGGTGATCGAGGTGTGAGTCAGCCAGCTGCTGCTGCCAGCCAGCTACGCTGATGAGATGTGTCTGCTGCACACCGGGCAGTGAAGCTCAAAGTTAGGGCTTTCATTCTGCATTTTCCTTTTCGCACATGAGTCGCAGCGACTGCGCTTTCACTTTCGCGCATATAGCGACACGGGGCAGGTGGTTGCCTCGACATGGTTCGGACGCGGGGGCCAGGTGCGCCATACCGAGATCTGATTCATGCCGAGATTTTTCGAGGGTGGAAACGACAGTATGTCTTTGGTTGACCTGCATACCATACCGACGGCGTTCTTCTCTCCGGTTCGTAGGTGCTGTTGTGCAGCTTTGCGTCTCCATCCTAGTAGATTTACAGCTCAACTTTCTGTGCAGAGTGTCACAGGGTTTATGGACGCGTTACAGACGACTCGGGCAGGGTAGGACGCACTACGGGGCGTTGTCAGGATACATTCCTGCAGTTCCCGATGCTCTCGTGTCGCGCTTGCACAGTCGTTTGGGCAGGCATACTACGCATGCGCGCAAAGTTGCCCGTGACAATGAGGTGGTGCGCTCTACACCGCCAAAGCACACAGGCGACGGGTCTTCCTTTCGATCGCCCGTCGGCAGTGTGTGCAGAGCGCAGTCTCTCTGTACCATGGCGGTCTGCCAGGAGGATGCCCTGCCCTCAGAGGCCGAGAGGAGTGTCCCCTGCTGCTCTGGACGTGTAAACGACAAATGTCTCAGAAAGCGTGAGCTGGCAAGAGGACGGAAGAGCTGCACAATGATGGGAGAAGCTGGCGTAGGCGTGCTCCTAAGACGGAGAGATGTCCCGCCTCTGATGCGTGATGACGTGGCGTCGGTGGCTTTCCTGGGTAGCACTACTGATGCGCAACGGTCTCGAGGAGGGCCGCGTTGGGGGTATGGGAGATGAAGGTGAACGTTAGTATGCATGCGTCGGTCCTCCTTCCGCTGCCCTTTCATTTTGAGGTCGAGTGCGGTAGCCGCAGGTGCACGTCGACGGCGCGGACAGCGGCGGTGCCACAGAGCCGCAGGAGTGTCTTGCACGCACTGCGGGCATTTGAGGAATAACTTTTACTCGCGTTGCTTCTTCCTCTGTCAATCACAAATCTGCCCAGTTCTTTCCAATCTCCTGCCTTCGGTGTCGAGCTGCATCCGAAAGCCCAATATCTCTTGTGTCTTTTCGCATGGCGGCTTGCGCGTGGAGACAACAAGGGTTGCGATCTCAGGGTGCGGCAAGCGCACTGCAAATTCATCGTACCATGCCATGAAGGCGCAGTCGCCATCCCATCATGCGCTGCCCTGCTCACGAGCATCTGCTCGTGAGACCATCCACTGTTTGCAGATCACTGCACGGTTGAAGAGGCAGTTGAGCGCGGACGGCTGCGGACATGGGAGAATCTCCCGTCAAGTCCGCGCAGATAATGGCGTTTCCACGCACGACTTTTCCGCGCTCGGTCTCGACGAGGTGTTCTGCACAGCGTCAGCGGAGGCATTTGATGGCGGGTGTTGCCCTTGAGGAATTTGCGCTTGATGGCTTTGCCGGCGGCGTCCCCTTGATGATGCGCCCGATCTTGGCGTCTCGGCGCCATGCAAACGTGCCGTATATGTTGCAGCTGACTCGCTCTGGCAATCCTGCGCGTGCTGATTGGCTGTGGATATCCTCATTTCAGGATGTATGCCCGCATAGCGCCGTCTGACATATAGGTGGGCAAGGCACCTGAGTTCCAGTCCGCACGCATCGACGCCGACCTGTGTCCATCCCCTGCATAGAGCGGCACGCTCCTTGCCATGAGGGCGCCTACGGCGGGGACTTCAGGCACGTTGGGGACTGGCATGGGCGCTCTGCCATGACCGTGCCATTCGTGATGACGTCGTGGATGCGCCCATCGGGCTTTACCTTTAGCCACGCGTTCATGCCGTCGGCGATCTTGCCCAAGAGCGTTTGGTGATGAGAGGCTTTCTTCCGATGCCGCAAGATAACGTACTTCCTCAGGAGCGTTCTGTCGTCCTTGATGAAGCGGAATGTCTCATCATCGATCTTGAGGCGATGGTCCAGATAGTTCCACATCATCCTCCACGTCGTAGAGTCCGGGATTCGCAGGGCTGTAGCCGTGCATCTGGCGAAAGATGTACTGATCTGCTTCCCTGCTGTTGAGGTTGAAGTCTTTGCTGCCGCTGTATGGGCACGCCCTTTTGTAGCCCAATTTTTGTTGTCTCTCTTTGGAATAAAAGCTTGTCGGGGATGGGCGGACGGCTGCGGTGAGCTGTGCACTGAGCTACGACCTGTCGCTCCCTGCAGGTGCACTCAAGACGCTCTGCTCCCTCTTTGTCAAAGGGAAAGCCGTTGCGTTCCTGCTGTGCCATGAGCCACTGAACTTCGTGCTCCAAGCGGATGGCGTGTGAACTGCAAGGCTGAGACATGGGTTTTCTCGTGAGAGTTTGACGGTGACTGTAACGTCCTGTTTGCAGTAGTCGAGCATCTCAGGTGTGTAGTGTTCCCATGCGCCCTCCTGCTCGCCATAGTCGCCCTTGTACTCGCCGAGGCGATAGCCCCATGCACGTAGGCTGGGACTTATACAGGCGCCGTGGGGCGGTCGCTCCGCATCAATCCAAGGTCGATGGTGTCGGGTTGCTGTAGATGGGACGACTGAGGACAAGTGATGTCTACGATCGCTCGCGTTGCTGCTCGCGGGAGACAACAAAGTTTGATAGACTTTAGACAGCGCGGATGTCAAAGGCGATGATGTTGTGTCCATGATCAGCTCTCCCTGTGCAAGTGCATCAGCCAGAAGGCGCACACCATTGTGGGCGGTGGACGGTCAAAGCCGATGGTCTTGCCTGTCGCGGTGTCGTGGGACTGCTAAGTGGTCCGCGTGGTGTCCTCAAAAGGGAGGCCGTCTGTCTCAATGTCGAATGAGCATGATGTCACACTCGTGAGCGTCGGGTCAATTTTGAAATCTCATACTCGATGTCGATGCGCTTCTGGTTCAGTGCAGCTGTCGGTTTGTCGATGCGCTCAAGTTCCCAACGACGCAGAGCGATGGCGCGGCGAATGTAGCCGCATACGCAGGTCGTTCACCTGTTCATAGAGGGAGATGAGAGAGGAGACAAATCTTTTCACAGAGGGTGATGGAGGATTAACATATCGCATTTTCCTTTCTTTGGTTTCTCTGAATCACAGAATATGAGCTGTTTTGGTAATACGTCGCACGATATACTATGTCTGGAATGGGGAGTGAGTGTTTTGTCACCATTAAAAATGTTCGTCTCCCTGGTATGAAAGTTTCAAAACAGTTCTCTTTGAAGATGTTGAAACGCATTTGGCTGTCAAAGATCACGCTCGCTTCCAAGGACGGCGAAGGGCTTCTGCGAATAATCATGATAGATGCGAGTACGCAACGAGAAAGGTGGATTGGAGATGATGGCATCGTAATCCTCCGTAGGTGGTGCAAAAGGTGAAAAGTCTTGTCCATCAGCGATGTGCGAATGGATGACTTCATGCCCGCACGAAGCTCTTTGACAAAGTGAAATCCGCTGTGTCAAATGGACACCAGATGCGATGAAAAGCACTCTACATAAGGAGAATGAGACGAACAGTATGCGGATAGGTGTACCATTCATCATTAGCTGTTTCAGTGTGATTTTGAACATACGCTCAACTATAGTAACGCCTGTCTGCTTTCTCTCTGTGCCGTCAGAGAAGCTGAGGGCGGCGCAGATGCCAATGATGCGTGTGCCGTAGTCAAGGTCGGTGCTGCCGCAGGTCTTGCACTTCTTGCGTGTCACGGGGTCAATCGTACCGCACTTGTCAGATGGTACAGCACGTTGGTTGTCAATAGGGGACTCCGTGCTTTTGACAAAGATCAAAAGTGCTTTGCCTGTGTGAAGGTGAGGCTGCTCAAGGTTGAGGTGAAGAGCACTACCGCCGTCGAGGTGGTCGGTGATCTCCTTCCCGCACATCTCGATTTTTGTCGAGCGGTGTGAGCTGTCGTCCGCGGTCGAAGTAGGAGTTGTAGCAGTCGCGCGGGCGGGGAATCCTGCCTCTCTGTCCCATTTGGCGTTCTTGACGCCGGTGTTCTCCGCTGGGGACGAACTCGGTGCTGAAGCGGATGCCATACGCCTTCAAAGGCTTTCTTGTTCCTTGCTTTGAAGATGAGTACCGTAGCAAGAAGATTGTATGTGGCGTTGTTGGAAAATGGCATACCCGCGGTACCTGCCGCCTCTACGACGCCGTTCAGTCCGATGGTGAGGAACAGCTTGTCAATGTCCATGAAGCCCGCGCTGTAGGCAGGAGAGCCCCGCCGCGATGGGTCCTCATAGACCATACGAGAGGCGATGAGGTGTGTGTGAACACGGTCGATGAGGTGTCTCAAGGTCACGGACACTGGCTGGGTCGCGCATGAAGCGGTGCATGCTGATGGTGATAACCTGTGCACTGCCTGTGGCAACACCACGCGCCAAGTGTGTAGCTGAAGGTGTTGTCGGCAAGTCTCGTTGCTGAAGGCGGCAGCAGGGACGCAAGGTCTGTCACGCTGTCACTCATATAGACAAAAAGCTGTGCCCGCACTCATCTGTCTGCACAGTAGTCGCGGACTCCTGATCGGCAAAGCCATCCTTTGTGGTGAGGAGGCTCGCTGTGAGAACAGGGAAGGTCAGGGAGCTCCTTGTGTCTTTCCTTCCTGAAAGCCACTCCATGAGTAAACTGCAAGGCGCGGGACGCTCTCCATGTCTACCTGTGACCGTCGGGTGGTAAGACCCCCAAACATTTCCTTCATGCGACGGTCAAAGAACGCCGATGTTCCAAAATACGCTCTGGTCGCCACGCACTGGCGAGGCTGGTTGAGTGAGACGACGCCCTGAAGTTCCTGCTCGATGTCGTGCTGATGTCGTCTTGAGGTCATCCTGCCGTAGTCTTGCGGGCAAGTAGTCGAACATGAAGAACTCACTGTTGCGACTGCCCCGCGAAGTTGCTGGCAATCTGATGACGATTCACGACGCCGCCGAACTCTGAAGGTTCTTGGGTGCGCCGAGACGCCGCCGACGCTCTTTGTCCCCTCAAGATGAAGGGATAGAGGGATGGAGGCGCAGTAAGTTTGAGCTGCTCTCGTCGTGGACGCGAATCAGCTGGTCTTTGAGGTCTTTGCGGTACTGTCTCGGCGACGTCCTTGCCGGAATCGCTCGTGAGCTTGGCACATACCTTGCGCGGTTCAGTGCGATGGTGAGCGGTTTGTATAACTCAGCTTCAAGGGTCGCCAATGTCTTGTGTGTGACGTTGGCGTTGCTGTCCACCTGCTGCCGCTCGCGCGGCGTTCTGTGCCGGGCGATGTAGCTGTCGGATGAAGCCGAGACGGTTGTCGATGATGTACTGTGGGATGTTCTTCATGTGTCTCCTTTCTGAAAGAGATGTGAGATCTGTGAATACCGCCTCGGTGCCTGTGTAGAATGCCGCTGTGATCTTTTGGCATAGCGATAGTCGATGTGGTAAAAGCGTTGGTTGGTCGTGGGGCTGGTGGTAGGCCGCCAAAGCTCTACTTTGTAACTGCCTGTCTTTGAGCCATGTGGCGTTGCCCGCCACGCAAGGGTCACGGTCACGCATCGCATCGTCGCTGCCGGAATAAAGGGCAAAACGGGAGAATGACGCTGAAGACGGCAGAAGTGTCACCGCATGATGATCGCTCTCATGCAGCGATTGGTTTAGTCCCTCCCGCGGAGCAGGATGGCGTCTGCGCCTTGCTCTCGGCTACGCTCTCCTGCTTTGTCTCCCATGACGCTGAGCAGTGTGTTCCGGTGCCATGCGGTTGACGAAGAGTGCGGGCTGTGACAACAAGCGGCATTTCGACAGCTGCCTATCTCAAAACGTGGTAGGCGGTGTGATCACGGATTTCACTGAAGTGATGCCTGTGGAGCGGTCGGGACTAGAGTGGACGCCGTCCTCACTACTCCTTTTGTGTCACTGTGGTGTCGAGCAGGTCGATGGGGTGCAGGGCGGTTGATGCTCTTTTTGTCAAGCGGATGGCGTCAGCAGAGGCCTGTCTCGCCGGTGAAATCTGCATTTGAGCATAGCGCAAGAAAAGCGCGAGTTTGTTGCGCCCTCCTCGTCCCTCTGCCTGTTGGTTTCGCTCGGCGGCGATGATGGTGTCGAGCTGCTGAGCTGCACTCCCTCTGATGCGTCCGCGCAGTGCCCGCCCTGCTCAGGAAGGCTAGCTTTGCTGTCGGTTTTCTGCAGGGTCGAGATGATGATAAGTCCTGCACCTGTCTCCTCTACGAGGCTGCACTGCAGCGGTCATCGAAGCGAGTCGATGGTGCTGCGTCCGTCGCCTTTGCCGCCGTCCTCCGTAATTAACGGTGACGGCGATGCGATGGTCCTAAAGACAACAAAGTCCACATCCTCCTTGCGAGCGATCATGCTAGCGAATTTTGTCCAGTAGCCTGTTACTCTCGATGCTGCCAGAAAGTGGTCATGGGAGGAAGATCACGCGTCGCGAACACCTCGCCAGAGTGCTCTTTGACCTCTGCCTTTGTCAGTCATTCCACATGAGGTGGAGCGGACGACTGAGGTGGATGCTCATGAGGTCGCGCAGGGTTTTCTTTGGGAGCTTTCTTCGAGACAGCCATGCCGACTGCGCAGGTGATCTCTCATGTGTGCAAGGTGTGAGGCAAGCTCACGCGGGCGATGTGGGTGGATTTTGCCGATGCCGCTTGCGCCCAGCTGTGGGCAGGAGCATTTCGCCTTTCCCGTGGGCTACCGCGCCGCGTGGGGTCGTCTGCCCGTGGGAACTCCTTAGCCTTTGCAGGTCGTCGCCCTCTTTGAGGCAGGATAGCCTGCATGTGTCTTTGGCGTTCACAGCCTGCCGTCCGGGCGGTGGTCGTCGGCGTTCCCAGATGGCGCGTATGATGTAGTCCAGGTGTCCGGAGGCAACCCATTCGATTTGGGTCTTTTGAGCGGGAGCGATGCGACTTTCATGCGCCCAAGTGGCGGGATGCCGCTGGAGATTTTTCGATGACTGCTGCCTGCCCTCGGTCGCTGTCGAACATGACGATGACTTCCTCGAAGCAAAGGAGGCCAGTCAGGTTTCATCGCCCAGATACTTTGTGCGCCTTTGACGGCCGAGATGGGATGGAGACAACAGGGTATTTGTTGTCCTGCACCTGTGAGACGGTGAGGCAGTCGATACTGCGCCCTCGGTGACGATGAGTTTTTGCCGCTGGGGTAGAGGTTCTGCCGAAGAAGCGCTGCGCTTTCGCGCCTAAAGACACAAAAGTTTTTGTCTTTGTCACCGGGTTTTCCTGAAGAGGACGCGTCCATCGTCGCTCGACATATTCTGCGACTTGGATGGGAGCTGCCGTTCGTGTCTTTGCTGCATCGTGGCGGTATTTCCGGCAAGGTGTCCTCGTGGATGCCGCGCGTGCTCTGAGGGCGCGGTATTCCATCCTCGCCCATCGGTATCGAGGATGCTGTGTAGCACCATTTCTCCTTTCGCTTTCCCTGTCTTTGTCCATTTCTCAGACAAAGCGGTATGTATGACCGCCGTGAGTCGGTCGTGCCGTCGCTAACTCCCGCAATCCGGGCACGGGAGGTGAGCGATCGTTGGTCTGCCTCTACGATGCTGCCGACTGCTCGCAGCTGGCAGGTGATGTCTAAGGCTGCACGCTGCGAGCGCGTGCGCTCGCCGTCTGCGACGCCCATCCAGGAGGACGCATACGCTGTCCTGCCAGCCGTCGATGGCGGGGTCTGCATGCTGGGATGCGGGGATACCGACCTCCATGCACGCCCGTCTGGGTGGATGAGCAGCGGTAACCGACAGCTGAACCATCCTGCCGCATGACGATGTTTTGCATACTCTTTGGGCGGGATATCACCCTTGGTAGCATGCGACGCGAATCGTGCTTTATCACGCTCGCCATGATGTCAACATGTGTATCACTTCTCTTTCTTTACGCTGACGATCGGTCCGTGGTGTCTTTCTTTCGACTACGAACCACGACGCGATGAGTTTGGTGGCGTACTCAAATCCGTGTTTGTTGCGCAATCGCGTATGTCGTGGTGCTGCCTTTGCGTTGTGCTTCGGTTCTGAAAGACTCAGAAACGTATGTCGAGTGAAATTGGCATTTGATGACGGGTGCTTTTGCGGTCACTCGGTTCAAGAGCTTTGCCTCGATGATGATGCCGTTGGGCAGGATGAAGTCGGGCGTGTAGATATGTGACTCGCTCGCAGGGACGGTGTGCTAGTGTCTGCCGCGCTCGTAGACTACTGCGATGCCTGTGCCTTGATCTGCGCAGCGATGTTGTCCTCCAGTCAGAGCGATGCCCGTGGGAAGGACGGTGGCTGCTCGCCGCGCAGCAGCTCTCAGAACTCCTCCCTCGTCACTGATGCCGACCGACCACGACAAGCGTGGTGTCGCTGTCCTCCTGCGAGGGCTGCGAGGTAGATCCCCTCCTCCTCGCCGAAGAAGCCAAGGGAGGATGCCGATGCTGTCGCTCTCTTTGAGGTCGATGATCGCACGCCTGTGAGGCGCGGCTGATGCCATAGTTCTTGTCGTTCATGTAGAATGGCGCGGGTTCATGGGCGACGCGCCCACGCGTCGCCGCTGCCGAGCTCTTTGAGCTCACCGCCAATCTCATGCTGCCTGCTGCGTCGAAGATGGGCGCAGCGCACTGCCACTCGCCGCGAGTGCGCGCGATGTTGATGCTGCGGTCATTTTGTGCTCGAAGAACTCCTCGTCCTTGTACGTGGTCGTGCCGTTAATGAGTCGTGCTTGTGCTTGTGCTTCTTGCCTCGTCAGTTCTTTGTGCTTCTGCCGCTCCTCGTCCGATCTCTGCGAAGAACGCTGACGTTCCTTGTCGTCGTCCGGTGACCCGAAGGAGACGGCGAATCGCTATGACCATCGCTTGCCTTGAAGTGCTCCAGTGCTCCAGAAAAGATGTGGGAAGTGGAATAGTGCCGACGGCAGTCGTTCCCTTTCGGTAGGTTGTCTTTGCCATGATGTGTTTGTCCTTTCTGTGGTTGGTTGAATTATTGATTCGCGTGGTGGACGCTTTTTCTCTATGTGTCCCACCTGCGGAATCCTTGCGGCTCTAAGGCTGCGGGGCTTTGCTGGCGGGAGGCAAAAGAATAGCGAATCAGTGTATTGGCTTAGTCGATTTTGAGCTTCTCGTTCTTTTGCGGTCTGGTGAAGCCGCACAGCGTACTGAAGGAGCTTTGCTGTCTCCTTGATGATGCTGTCTTTCTTTCCGCACCGCGATGCGTACTTGATGATGTTGCCGCGCAGGAAGCCCATGAACTCTTCCTTGCTCATCTGCGCCCGCATGAGCTCGATAGGTTGAACGGCACCCTTATAGTGCTCGTCATAAGCAGCCATATCAGATGTCCTTCCCCGTGCTGCCCGATGGTGCTGCACGCGCGCTGTTTTGCTGAGTGCTTAACATCGGTGATGGCGACGGGCGGGTCAGCTCGACAAGGAACTGTGCGATGCGTGCTGCCCGAACGATGCAGATGGGTGTGCGCCCCTAGATTCTCCACGATGAGCTGGATTTCGCCGCGATGGTCGCTGTCGATGATGCCTGTCTGGTTGGCAAGGCGTAGCTTGGTATACAAGCCGGTAGAGGAGCGAAGGTAAATGCTGATGTGGTATCCCGGAGAGATGTCAAATGCAAGGCCTGTTCGTACAAGGTGTGCGCTCTCCTGTGCGTTGATCGGCGGGATGTAGGCGTCCTCCAATGCACATAGGTCAAAGCAAGCCGCCCCTGTCTTGCGCTCGGGCAGGATGGCATCGGGATGAGGCGTTTGATGCCCTATGATGATTGGGGGTTCTCGGTTTTGGGCATACGTGTTTCTCCTTTCGGTAAGACATAAGCCGTCATTGACGGCCAAAAGACAGTTAAAATAAGGCGCTAGCTTCGCTAGCTGAAAGAACACAAAAATCTATCGTTTTGTATAGAGCTATAGTATATATATATATATATTTATATAAGTCTCGGTTTTTATGTTTTTAGAGGCGTAAACGTAGTATGTCTATAGGCAGTCTCTTTAGGATGTCTATAGAGCGTTCTTTCTCAACTTGTGTCCCACTTAAAACAGCATTAAAAAGCAAGGACAACTACATCCTTGCTCATTTTCTTAGACTTGATTCATTGTTCAATCAACTTCAGGCGTTGCCCGATTGAAAGTGTCGATTTTTGCTTAGGGTTTCCACGTTCCTGAAAAGTGCCTGTTGCAGCATCAATCACATCGAGATGAAGTCCTCTTAGCCTTCGTTTATCAATAACATTCCCCAGAGGACTTCGTGCATAATATCCTCTCATGGGGTTTAATTGTGGCATTTTTCTAGGTCAAAGAAAGCATTTTGTAGCGTCCCCAATCTCCCAAGGCGGGGAGGAAAATGTTGTTTCCTGTTCCTTTCTCAGCTCCTTTTCAAAAGTTCCTGTGAGTGCCTCATTCATGATACATTCTTACGTGCCATAATCAGCACCTCCTTTCTGTCTACATAACCAATGTGTATCTTGTCAATAATTTATGTGTATATATTTTAATTTTTATGGGTATATTTTACACATAGCATAAAGAAAAGAAGAAGCAGGACGAGCCCTGCTCTGTTTTTCGTAGCTTTCTTTACGCAAAACAAGTCCGACTTCTTGACTCTCTTCAGTCAAGTGTCCCAAAAATCCAGGAATCTTTGGAATCTTGTCCATGTCGTCGTCGTTGATGATAGTAACCTGCGTCAAAGAAGTCCTGAAGGATAGTACTGGTCTTTTGTAGAGGGTGACGAACTCCTCGCGGATGGTCTTGAAGAGCTGCCCGGCGTGCGCTGCATCTGTCCCAAAAACTATCATGAATCATCATGAAGTTTGTATTACTGCTATACTCTGCATTGACAACACGCTGTAAATGTGCTGCATCCATACTGTGAATAAAGTTCGGGAGATGCCCTGCGCCTGTCTCCTTGTGTCTACCTTCCCTCCTTCTTCCTCTACTTGTGTATAAAGCGGACACGCGCCTTGTTGAAACGCATCCTTACTACTTCCTGTGTGAGACACATAATTCTGCTACTAGGGTAGTCCATTGGGTGTATTCATGTGACAACGTGTCCCTCTTGCAGAATCAGTCTGCTACCTGCGCCACGCCATGCCACTCTAGCCTTAACGACCGTCGTCCTACGGCTTCCCAGATGAGATGTGCCATGTATGTCGCCGCTTGGATGAGCACACAAAGGGTTCTCATCAAGGATGCTCTAGACACAAAGGTCTGATGATGTCGCTCATCAGATTCTCCTGAATCCGTAGAGCTGCTGCCATAGGCGGCGTCATGACACTCCTCTGCTGCACACCTTGCGCTGTGATGCCGTCTTTGAGAATACTTTTAGCCTGTTAAAGGACACCGCTCTGCGCAGGTCGTCCCGTAGGCGATTCCGTGGCTTGCCCTCTTGGTCGTTGACAACATTCCCTTGTTTGTCATATTTATAGCCGTCGGCTGTGCAGTCTGCGCGTCTTTGAGCAACACTGTATGACTTTTGTCTGCAACAATGCTATAAATATCCTGCACGTTGTCACTTTTGGCGGGAGATTGACAGCTGCGCCGTAATCTCGTCTCTGAGTAACCCGAAAGTGCTGCAATCCTGAACACGTCCCGTCACTGCAATTGCAAGCCCGGTCACGAATCCTGCGGCTGTGCCCGTGCTCCTCCTTGTACGCGCAGAGCGCGTCCACTAAAGACAAAAACTAAGGAACTCCATCGGATAATCATTCTTCGCGACCTCGCTCCACCATGTAGCTAAACGCGGGTCGCTGCGCTGCCTCGATCTGCTCCTCGTGCTCCCTCTATCCACGCGACACGCCCCGCAATGGCAGCTGTGTCACGTCCGGCAAGCGTTCGCCCCGTGAATGGCTAACCATTTTGTGTATCCATCCGACGCCAACGGCGACGGCTCCTAAAATAGTAGCAGGGCTTTTGAATGTCGTCCCTTGCGGGCTTATCGCCATCGGGGATTGGATAGCAGCGGCCCACGATAGTCGATGTTCCACGGGAGTAAATCTTCTCGTACTGAGCGAATTTTCGGCTGTCTTTTAGTGCTATGGCAACGGATAGCCTTAGTTTTTCTCGCCTCCCTCCTGCTTATAAAAGTGCTGTTTGCTTTGCTTTTATGCTCCTTAACTCCTCCTCTGTGCCCTTCTGCTGGGTGAGGAGCATTGTGAAGAGGCCTGTTCTTGGTACTCTCTAGCTCCCACCACTTGCATAGATGGTTTTGAGGATATGAAGAAGGTTCTTGTTGATCGTAAATGGCGTATTCTGCTTGGCATTGAGTACTACTATAATTTGTCTAAGTTCACGGCACTCAATTTCTTTACGTACATAGTTATGATTTATTTGTGTCTCCATACGGAGAGCGAATGAGAGATGTTCTAGGGGTTGATGCTCATGATAGCCCCCACAAAGGGCGTTGTCCATGGTTTTGGCGAGCATGATTGTAGGCTTGTACCGAATGGCGTTCGCTACTAGCTTATTCTCATTCGAGAACCACGTCTTTTCAAACCAATCCGTCATAACGACTGTCTCGATCTGCTTATTCCCTACCGGCCTCTAAGTGGTAGTCATCCTGCAATAAGCATTTCAAGGATTTTTGACCCTGGGGCTGTTCGTTCCACAGCAGTCCACTTCAACCCGTTGTATCCGTTTCGGCTGCATACGTATTGTCGCGTATGTGATCTTATACGAACTCGGATGCGCTGCTAATGCTCTTTGTCCATGGATTTTTCAACCATGTTTTCGTCAATGCCTTTAGCAGCCTCAATTTGCAGAAACTCCTCTACGGATGCTTCTCTCAGAATTTGCTTGCCTGATCACTTTAGCGATGCTGGAGACTGTTTTGTCTTGGGGCACGCGCGGTTAAGACACAATCCATAATAGTGCTATGCCCTGCGTGACTGATCAAATTCTAACGCGTCAAGGGTCTACTACATAAATTTGTGTCACGTTTCTTTCAGCGCAACCCATGCCGTCGTTTTCTTAGAGCTAGTGCATCGGAAATAAATTGTGCGAATGTTGCGGCGGATGTCTCCCATGTGTGCTCCAGCAAGGCGGGATGCTAATTTTTCGCTTGCCTGCTTGTCCCTCACTACGAGCCAAGTCAAGTGTCCCTGCAAGACGCGTTCGGCTTCTTCCTTGGCACCACCTCTAGGGCAATTTGTTGCAGATATAAGTCGTTAGCTGTAGGTATCATTTATTTTCCTCCTGTCTTTTTCTCTAACTTGTGTCCCACCTAGAAATTAGAGCAATTGTTCTAATTTAGGTATAAAGAAGCCTGTGTTATCACCTCCTTCTTAGAAAATCTGTTCTAATTACCTCGCCGATGATCGCCGTGATCTCATCCGTGAGCGCGTTGATCGTCGCCTCGTCGAACGTGATCGTGTCTGCGCTCGTTATCCTCGTTGTCGGTCTGTGAAGGGCCGGAACGTCTCCAGCGCGTATAAAGCCTTCAGGTCTTGCGCGACAAACATCACGACGATCACCATGATGTGCGGTGTTGCTCCAACACCTCTAACCTCAAAGTTGTGGGTATCGACAAAGTCCCGACAATATCCGAAATGTCGCAGCGATGACGCGCAATCCATTCGTCAGCCGCTTTCTGTTGCTGCACGTCATGAGAGCCGTCGATGTTCTCTACATTCAGACAGCGTGAATGGCGGTTCATTGATCTCCACGGTGCGCACCTGCACCGTGAAAGATTTGACCGTCAGCATCCGGGACAACACGTCTTTTCAAGGGCTGTATATACGCGATTTTCATGATGTAACTCCTCCCTATATGATTGCTAGGGCGGCGACACCGCGTCGCTGACGAAGACAACAAAGGTTAGAACGGGATGTTCTGTGTGACGCTCTGTAATCGCGCCATACTCAAAGAAGTCAGGGCGGGACATGAGGCCTTCATTTACACTCACTGCATTGATAGCGGAGTCGTTACGCCACTTTTGCGTTCGCTTGCAGGAAGAATGCACCTTTGCGTTCTATATCGTCCACGCTTGACGTGGGTTCCGCGTGCCTTCCCTTCCATGGAGGGCGACCAGGGCTTCCGTGCATCGGATACGCCAGTGCGCCATCCTGCACAATCCGCCGACGATCAGCGGCGCCCGCGCTTCAAAAGCTCATGTCACCCTGCTGCGTAGGCAGGACGTTGATCTTCTTTCGTCCCCTATCGCCTTTCAATCCACGCCGAATCCCTTCCAGAATAAGGCGCACGGTATCGGCTGCCTAACGCGGGCACATTTACCGCTAAGGTGACTGATCGCGCACTACAACGCGCACGACGCGGATAATCCCTGTGAAAGATCGTATGTCTTATTCATAACGCGTACCTAAATGAACATCTATTCCTAGAATGTCTGTACCCGTATTCTGCAGGATAGACAAACATCAATCAAATCGACTATGAGGCGAAAAGCGTCAAAAACCGCTGCCATGAGTGTGCCATGTAGCACGCTTGGACGCTTTTCGAGAGCTCTGATGTGCACTCCGCCACCTACATTCCAGTCCCCTAGTTCGTCCCGCATTATCCATCCATGCACGCGCCGACCGCGCGTCGCCCAGCTGGACGCCCCGCCCCGGTGTAGCGGATTGTCGCCGACATCGTCATGCGGCTATCGGGCTTACCGTCGTAAAACCACGTGAAACGGATTTTCTCGTCGCGTCGTCGATCTGTGCACCTTCATTCCGACGACGCACTCCGCCAGTAGTAGGTGCCAATGTGCCCCATACTTCGAAAATCTTCTGTGCTTTTTCGATTGCATTCCTCCTTAATTCTGCTAGGGCGATACCGCTGCACCGCCCGGCGTTGCTGAACAAAGGGTTTAGACCTCATCTACGAGCGTATGCTAAGCTCGTCGATGAAATAGCGACGAGTAGTCGTTGAGTGCCGCGTGGTGCTAGATATGCCCCACCGCAATTTGTGAGATATGCGGTGGCGCCGCGTGTCGTCCACATGGCAGATAAAGTTTCGTGGTAGGGAGAACGCCCGCGTTGCCCTGCGTGATATGCAAGGATACGCAAGAACCGCGCCGTTATGCGGGATGTCTAGAACATCCGCGTGATTCCCCTACGCGGACGTTCGCGCGACTGGCGACAGCTTTTCAAGTGCCTTCATCATTTTCATCATCCTCCTAAAAGTGGTACCTGATCTTAACGTGTCTTTGTCACCTGGGACTGGCGCGGCGACTAGTCGGCAGAAAGAGACAAACAAGGGTTTAGCTATCCCACCGCAAGCCCGCTTCAAAAAGCGGATGTTTAGTCTTCGCGATTCGATCTGTGCTTCCTAGCTCCAAGCTTGATCTGCAACGTGTTTACGTCTGCTTCTAACTCCTTCTATAGCTTTCAGTTCTTGCATCCATCTCTGCAACGGTGGCGCGGGCTTTCAGAGCCGCGTTTTTCTGCCTTCAGTTCATCCACGAGCCGCGCGGCCTGAAAGAGTTCATGAGCGTGCTCTACGGCTGCGTTAGCGGCTTCTTGTTGAGGTGCGCGTATTCGGCGCGGGTGATGGTGATGGTGTCTTTCTTCATGGTGCATTCTCCTTTTCTTTTTGTGTACCCTTGTGTACCATTAAGGTTTTAAAATGGAACCCTTGTTCCCTTTGTACTCACATCCCTAACACCTTTAGTGCCACCCATGTCAACCCTTTTTTCAAAAAGTTTTCGATTGACAAAAGTCCCTCTACGATATACTCTAGGTATAGTGTTCTGAGGTTCCTGATTTTTCAAAAAGTTTTGGAGGTGACAAAACATGGAGAATTCGCATTTCCATGCGGATAGACAAGGAGTTAAAACAGGCGTTCTTTGATCTATGTGATGAAAAAATCAAACGCCCTCTACAAAGTCATTCAAGCCTTATATGCAAATTACGTAGAGCAGAATCATAGTGTAGTGATACTAAAAGATGGTGAAGATGTAAAAAATAGACAACAAAAAGCCCTTCACTAAGTGAGATCATGCAGGGCTTTTCTTTTGTCACCTGTAATGTAAGGAGTGGATTCAAGTCCACACAGGATGGCGAATAGCAGTATGACAATGAATCCATATCGCCCTATAAAAAGCGCTAAAACGCATTATACAAAAGTAAACCACCTATGAAATATCTATAGGAATACCAATAACAAAAGGATAAACTAGTAGGAATGGATAATGATATAAGACAAAAATTGTCATGAACTATGCTACCGAAATTACGGAACAATGCGCCGATCAACCGGAATATATGGGAAGTGAAGCGGTCGATACCCTTGATACTGCTCCCATAACTTCAATTCTTTCCAGTTAAAATAAGAACCAATGCCATATAAAATCCCAACAATGCCTAAAAAGGCATCTCGTTCGATCTCACTTACTCCTAGAATCCTTATCCTGATCTCATGATACCACAACGCCTTGCTACCTCATAGGTCATAGGTCATTTTTGTGTCTTTGTGTCTGCCTTGTGATCGGCGTGAGACGTGTTCCGGCACGCTCGTGTGCGTGCGTTCAGGCGTCGCGTCGCGCTTGCGTGTCTACACCAAATCATATAAGCCTCATACTAGTTTACTATGTTTTATAAACAGTGATAATTTCAAATTTTGACGCCCACAGATATAAGCAAAAATCTGTTGTCAGACTATTCTAGCATAAACCAAAAACTTATGATCATAAGAAATAAAAACACGTATGTTCGAGATTGATAAAACACGCATGACATTTTCGAATACTGCAGCTTTAGCTAACTAAAGCATTCGAACAAAAATTGTTTTACAAGACAAACAAATAAAGAAACATGATGAAAGCACCTACCAGAACGCCTTGACGCCTGAACACACAAAGCGTTAAGATGATTGTGCCACAACGTCGCGCGTCTGCGTGCGTACCCTTGCGCGTTGATCGTGGCAAGCTGCCGGCTGCGTTGAGATCGCTTGCAGGTGCCTTCGATAACGCGCGTAGGTGTGCGCGGGCGTGTTTGAGAAAGCTTCTGGTCGCTGCCGGGCTGCCGGACGGCTGAGCCCTCAAAGACGCGCGCACGGGGACACGCGCGAGCAGGTGAGAAATATATATGGACGTAAATTTATTTTCAAATTTTCAGCTCTGGGAGGTATGTGCTATGAAAATCCTAGCGTAGACCAAAGGCGAGGGTCGATCACGAAGATGCCTAATGGTAACCTAAAAGCCAGCAATAACACTTTGGCGTTGGCGTGGACGGAAAAGCAGAAGCGGCGGTCTGTCACCGCAAAGACAAAAACAAGAATTGATGCGCCGCGTGGCTGAGCTGCGTGTGCAAGCAGGGCAAAAGCCGACGCAGGGATGTTGCTATCTCTTTATTGATCTCCTTGAGATGTTCATGAAGGAGAAGGGCGTGTTGTAACAGAAGGGACGTTGCGTAACTACAAATACATTGAGCCTGTTGTGTTTTGCGCCTCTGCGCTGATTATCGGCAAAGACAGAATAACACCTGATATTTATCGACTACGTATTGGACAATGTGACAAAAGGTGGATGGGACGCCTATACAAGATTCAACGCTGTTTCAGATGCGTGCTAAATTAGCTGCTGTGCTGAACTTTTGCGGTGAACAAAAGGGCTTTATTGTCTCCTCCCTATAGGCAGACGTGACGTCAGGAAACAAAGGAAGCGTGGGGCTGATGTCTTGGTTATACCGTCTGAAGATATGAAGCGGCTGCTATCGGATGCGCGCGCAAAGACAACAAAAAGAAAAGGTCCCATCTCTACCTATATCGCTTTTCCTGCTGGCTATAGCTACTGGGGATGAGACCGGAGGAGTTGTTGAATACTGACCGCGTTCGCGAGTATAGACACAAAGAGGACGATTCATATTCATTCACAGCTGACAATGGACGGGGCGATAACCCATTAAGACAGAAACATCTAGCGGACGATCTATGTGCAACAGGAGGTGTTAGACGGGTGCTGGCACTCGCACCACCGTTGGAGACAACAAGTAAGCTGTAGGGGATTCAACGGCAACAGAGTATGCCGTTCTACCGCCGACACACTGATTCAAAGATTTTCTTAAAAGGACGTGCATATGCCTAAAAGGCTTCACATTCACTGTTTTTAGACATTATCATGCTACGCAACTACTGCCGAAGGGCATCAATCCAAAAGGGGGTGTCTAAGCGTCTGGGGCACGCATCGGTCAAGACAACACTGGATTTCGTATGCCCATTGGATCTGAGATGGATGAACAGGCCGCCAATGACGTATAGTACGGGTTTCATTTTATGAGTGCTTCATAGGTGCTTATCTGTAGAATAACTGCTATATTTTGATGTATGGTTTCGGTGCCAGAATCATGTATAAAACTATGATAACTAGGTGTCCTGATCGTTTCATCATATATAGATTCGAGCGAAAAAGGTAAAAAGGCGCGGTTTTCGCCGCTCTTCTCATTACTTTCACAAAAGACCTATTGAAGCCGCTCCGCATCCGTATTATTATCAGAATGAATCGATATGTCAAAATGGGAAAGGAGCGCCCATGAATCTACCCCTACCAATGCCCCGACTGCGGCACGGAGGCTCGGCTACGAGGGGCTGTGCTGGCGGTGCAGGACAGCAGCACTGCGGCGTGCCGCAGCAGCATGGACACCTGCGGAGATCGCGGCAAGGAGCAGGAGATCATCGCGCAGATCGACGATGTGCCCGATGATTTCTGGTATCTGCTCTGCCGTGAGGACAGCGTCGCCCCGCGATTCCGCGTGCGGCACTGGCGGCGCGTACCTTCTGGCCGCCCGCGCTCTACTATCACGCGCCCGCCGATGTGCGGGACGGGCTGATCGCGCACTGATGGAGACGGAGGCCGCGCAGGGAGGCGAACGAGCTGATGATGTGCCTCGGCATGCGGGGGACGACCGTGCGCTTGCGGCACTCCTCGCACTCGAACGCAATCCGCGTCCGTGGCGCGGACAGCTCTACGTCAATCCCTCCGTCTATGCGCAGTGCGGCGGCTGGACGTTCGACCGCGAGGGGCGGCGGCGCACGCTGAACTTCGACACCTGCTATCCCATCGTCCACGCCGCCTCAGTAGAGGAGCTCGATCGCTCCCCGTCCGCATCGCCCGCCCGCGCGAGAGCACTGCCCGCACTGCGGCGGCCGCACGGCAGATATGCTCGTCCTCGACGGGCGGGACGCGCGCCTGCAGTTCCTCGGCATTGACGGCATCCTCACAGCGACCTGCTGTCCGAACTGCGTCGCCTATGCAGAACCGATGCTGAGCCGCTATACCCTCGACGGCGGCAGCACTGTCCTGCCCTATGAGAATACGGATCCCACGGCGTACATGGAAGAACTCGACACCATCTTTGACAACGATCTCATCCTCGGTGCGTCACCCGTCCCACGGTTCTACGGTGCATTCTTCGACGATGTGAGCACGCTCGGCGGATTCGCCCTCTGGGGAGCAGGACTGGTCGTACGACCTGCCCCGACTGCGGACAGCCGATGAAATACCTGATGCAGATCCGCTGGAACGAACTGGCGGACTACATGGAGGGCACGCTCTACATCGAGTTCTGCCCGCCTGTCAGGTCGTCTCCATGCAGCACCAGCAGACGTGAGGTGCCGCCATGACCGACCACGATGATACCGTACTGGCAGAAAAGTTCCGCACACTGTACGCGCACCTTTGCCGTGAGCGCATCCTCCCCTCCCTGCCGGTCGCAGAGGATGCCTCGCCCGCACAAATGGCGACAGCGCTCCGACGGGCACTATGCAGTGCCTATCCCGACGACAAGGCTGAAGCGCATGATGAAGAGCATTCACTACGCCAACGCCTTTGCCGACACGGCGCTCAGGGAGTGTGCCTTTACCCTCGACGATGTCGAGCAATACCTGACACGGAATCGCTTCCTTGACCACGACCGTTCCGTCGATTTCTTCAACAAAACGATCACGGCGGAGGGATTCGTCATCACGCCGACCGCCCTAGTGGAAACGATGCTGAGAGCCTGCTCCTCAGTCATAAAGGAGAACACGATGACGTCCGCAATAATTCTTCGCACGGAAAAAAGCCCATGCCCACGGAGGTCTACACCGAGGAGGAGATGGCCGCCGTCGAGGGACTTCATCGAGACGAACTTCGGCACGTACGCGAACGTCTTTCATGAGGGTCGTCTCACCCGACATCCATCTGGATATATGTATCGTCGATCCGACCGAGGACGGAACTACTACATGCTCGTCACCCTCGGGATGAGGGGCACACCGCATGAACGTCCCCGCTGAGCTCGCCGAGTACAAGCTCGAACGCGCCGAGCTCGCGAGTGCCCTGCCGCCCGACTGGAAGATCCACGAGGACGACGAGGGTACTACTGGCCGATCCACCTGCTGAAAAGCCTCGCACGTCTGCCGATCGAGGATGATACATCGGCTCGGCTGGGGGCATACCATCGACAGCAGGACGAACAACTACGCCAAAAGCACCAAAGCTGACCGCCTCCCTCATCATCGGGGCGCAGGTAAAGGGCGACAATACGGTCTGCCTCCTGCCGGACGGCGACGAGGTCAATTTCTATCAGATCATCCCGCTCTACCGCGACGAGCTCAACTACAAATTCGACCGCAGTGCGAAGGAACTGGTAAACCTCTTTGGCGAGCGGCACGTGAGCTTCATCATCGACCCGCAGCGGCGCAGCGCATGCGCCCCCGAGACTTTGAGGATCTCGTGATGGACAACGCGGGTGGCATCTCTCACCCTGCACGAGAAGAAGCTCCCCGTCGATGAGATCGAGGCGTACAGTCACATGGCGGTCTACCTGCGGTGGTGCATCCTGCATGACCTGATGGCGGACTGGTTCATCCGCGAGTACGAGACGACCGTGCGCGCCGTAAAGAGCACCGGCGGAGACAGACCTGCGTCCCTTCCTCCGCGACGAGCTGCACGGGATCCTGATGCGGCTTCTTCAACGCGGAGGGCGCGGCGTTCGCGCATTACTACTACGACGGTGGGCCCCCTCCTACCCCTCGGACGTCGACGATCACGCCCTCGCGTGTTTCGGAGCAGAAAAATACTACTCGAAGGGTTTGACGACGAGCATATCTCTTCGTCCCATTCGACGAGCGCCTCTATCGGGAGATGGCAGAGCTCATCGAGCGACACTGGGATGCGTGGAAACGCAACACTGAGGAGCAGATGGACGCCGATCCGAGCGACGTCGCCATCGCAACGATGCAGTACCTGAACGCCAGCAGGGCGAGCTGCTCTCTGATGTACCTCCGCCGCTGGCGAACGACGACCGATCGCCTCATGGTACAGCTACGCCACGCGCACGGCCGCGCGCGACGGCATTGTCCCCGTCATCATCGTCCCGAGCGACACGCTCTGGGAGGCACTGACGATGAACGCCGAGGCGGAAAAGGGCGCGTTCGAGGACTACGAATTCGACGCGAGACGCCGTCATCGCGTACCGCGAGCGCATGGCGCAAAAAGCTGGTCAGGACGGCAAAAGATCCTCATGACGCGGCGTGCCGAGCGCACGGAGGACATGACGGTGAAAAAGAGCACGATGGGTGACGCAATGACCGCCCCATCGGCTACTGGAACTACGAGACGCAGAAAAACGCATCCCGTGATCCTCGCCAAGATCCCGTCAAGCATCCGTGGGAGATCTTCACCTACCTGCCCTTCGGCGGGTGGAACGACTGCCCCGACTACCGCCGCGCAGATGGCGGTCGCAAAGTACTGGCACAAGACGGACGGCGCCGTCCCGCCGTCCTCACCTGACTACGCTCGAGTACCGCGTCCCGCGCCCGTCGCGCCGGGCACGCCGCCGCGCTGCCGTGAGAGCAGTACGCCTACTGCAGCGACATCATCGAGCAGGGCGTCCCCGGCATGAGCGTCAGCAGGGCTCGCCGACAGCCTGCGAAAATCGCGCATTTGGTATTTCTGGTGGGATTAACCCATTGAAGGGAAAGCAGACGAAGAGACAGGAGAAAGCTTCCTGTTCTGCCGTAATAAGCGCCCTACCACCGCTCCGCGGTCCCCTCCCCGTGTCGCACGGGGGGCGATGAATGACGGTAGATTCGCTTCCCCGTCGCGCGGGGAAGTGGCGAGCATCGCGAGGCCGATGGGGAAAGGCGCCCTGAGCGCAGTGGCCCCAGACGAGGAGGAGCAGCAGATGACGTTGCTGGAACAGTGTCGGGCATGGCACAATCACGGAGATTACGAGAAGATCATTGCGGCGATGAGGAGATCCCCGCCGCAGAGCGCACGCCCGAGCTCGACGGCGAGCTGGCGCGCGCCTACAACAACGTTGCGCAGCCGAGGCGAGTGGTGGTATTTCCAAAAGGCGATTGACCTCCTCGCGCCGCATGCAGAGGATTCTGCCGACGATCACGTCTGGAACTTCCGCATGGGCTATGCTACTACTACCTCGATCAGGGAAAACCGCGCCCTGCCCTACTTTGAGACGGCGCTTGCGGCGCTGCCGGGCGACGAGGACACCGAGCAGATGATCGAGGACTGCCGCCGAGGCTCTCCCTCCCGCTCTTTTTCGCGCCCGTTCCGCATCCGCGTGCAGGGAGGCGTGGCTCGCGTTCTCCGAGGCGGAGGAGCTGCGCGCGCTGATGGATGCGGGATCGGATCACGGCGAGGAGCTCATCGAGCGGTGCAGCTCTGCGCTGCACATCGCCTTTGATGATCTCTCATTCGAGCTCGGAAAGGGCGGCGAAAATATGAGCTCATCCTTACCCCCGAGGGCATGCGCGCAAAAGCTCTTTCCGCTCGTCTATTTCGCGCCATGCCCCCGCCTCCGTGCGCGAGCACTGGGACATCCACGTCGGTCGCACCGCCTCTCTTGGCTTTGCCCTGCGCACGGACGACTACAGCATCGAGATGACGGATGTCGCCGTCTGGTTCGCGCCCGATGGCGACGGGATCGCCCTCACGGTCTCTGCGAAAAGCTCCTGCCGCTCCTGCGGGAGAACGAGAATCGCGCATGGTGGATGCTCTCCACCATCGTCGATCGAGGCACTCGGCGGATCGCCGCCATCCGCCTCATCCACGATTTTCGATCTCCTCGATGCGCCGCGCGAGGGCCGTCGACCCTGCTGGCGGATCTGCCGCAGGCACTCGAGGCGGCAGGGGTACTCCCTCGCGAACGATGCAGAGGGTACCTTGACCACTACTATCTCGCCTACGAGCGCGAGCCAGACACATCGGACGATGCGGATCTGCGGCTCGACGTCTATGCGGGCAACACGCGTCTCCCCTCCCTCCTCAGTTCCTATATGGATAGTGATGCGACGCTCGTGGACATCTACCATGCGGATGGGATCGCGGCGGGCTTTATCGCCTATCCGCTGACGGACGAGATGCGCGGAGTGCCGACGAGATTCTCGATTTTCGCGATGCGCTCATGCAGGCGATCGAGGAGGAGACCGATTGTCTGCACGCGGTAACCTTCCTCGGCGGGCAGACGGGCGTGAACTACGGCTATCTGGACTTTCTCGCGTGGGATCTGCCGCCGTCCTCGTCGCCGCAGAAAGCCGTTCTCAAGAGGACGAATCTGCCGTGGGCGGTGTTTCACTCGCTTCCGACGGGACGCGGCGGGCACCGTCAACATTTTTTTGATCGCGACGAGGAGGAGGAGGACGCCGCCGCGCCGGAGACTCCGACACGAAAAAGGCCCCCTGCTCACGGCGGAGGCCGTCGCCAAACTCGAGGCGATGGAGGATGGATCCACGGGCTATTTCTTTAAAATGCTCAGCTATCTGAACAAATACATCAAGAACAGCATCATCAAGGGGCGGTTCACGCGAGGCGCATCGTGACCGCGACATTGCGCTGTGGTATGCCTACGCATGCAGCAATGTCGATCATGCCCCTACTACTACCGAGCGATACAGTGGATGCCGGACTCCGAGCCGAATGCGCGCGGGTGCGGGACGTGGTACTATCGCTACGCTGTCGCCCTCATGCACTGCGGCTATCTGGAAAAGGCCCTCCGCTATGCCGCGCAGGGAACGCGCGAGGCCGGACTATCCGTGGTGCTATCTCGAGCTCGGCAAAGCTGCGCGCCCATTTCGGCGACCGTGACGGTGCGCTGGACGCCGTGCGGCGAGGGCTTTCCCTCGTGCCGGACGACCGCGAGTTCCTGACGCTGGAACGTGAGATCGAGGAGGGCGCAACGATTGAGCAGATGTGCTTTCACTGGGTCGACGGAGCGTATGACGAGGAGCTGCAGCAGGCATCACGTGCGGCCGAACTTCCGCAGGAGGGGCGCGGCGGCGGGATGCCCTCGATGACATGTACCAAAGCAGCGTTCCATCCTCTGCATCCGCGTCGACGAGGAGGGGCTCTCCGCGTCCTGCGCCTCTTCTCCCCATATCGGCGGGCAGCTACACGCGCAACGCGCCCTACTGCCATTTTCCCGCGCAAGGCCGGAGATACAGAGGTGGAGATCGTATTCCGCATGAACGAGGCGGGCATGTCAGCTCCCATCACGCTGGCTGACCGAGGTCGGGATCACATCGACAGCGGGGTATGGGTGAAACATACGGATGAGCACGGCACGGCACAGCTCACCGCCGTGCACGTCTTACTCGATCACACCGTCGTGCTCGAGTACAAATACCCGTGGAAGGAAAAGAGCGCCTACTTCGAGGTGGATGCCGACTGGAACGTTGGCGAGCCCGGAAAGGATAAGGCGAACGGAAAGGACAGGGACTGTAAAACGAAAGCAAAACACTTCGTTTCGGTCCCTATTTCTATATCTCTTTTTGCATATTCTACTCTGCTGCGATCTCAAGGGGATGCGCTGATCCGCACCACTTTCGGCAAACACAGTAAACGCATCCGCCGTCGTCAGCCCCATTTTTCGACAAGTCTCTTCCATTGCAGTCTTAAGGTCCTCATCCATTGGGAAGCTCACCATTTCCTCTGCCATCGATTTTCCTCCTTCCCCGCCCTCAATACGTCTCGATGATATTGAGTACTGTCACACGCGGCGGGCGTGCGTCCGATCTCGCGGATGATGCGGATGATGTGATCCTCGGAGAGGGCGCGGGCTCTTTGCCCCGCGTCGTGGAGGATTGTCTCCTTGTGCACGGTGCCGTCGATGTCGTTCGCACCGAACCGAGCGCGACCTGCGCCACGGGCACAGTCAGCATCACCCAGTACGCCTTGATGTTGCGGAAGTTGTCGAGCAGGGAGCGTGAGATCGCAATCGTCCGCAGATCGTCCCACATCGACGTCTGCCGCACCGTCCGCCAGCTCCGTATGCGACGGCAGGAGCGGGAACAGGGATGAACGTCTGAAAGCCCCCGTCTCGTCCTGCAGGTCGCGCAGGCTCGTCATGTGCTGCGCGCTCCTCGAAACGTCTCGATATGCCGTAGAGCATCGACGCATTCGTCTTGATGCCGAGCTCATGCGCCGTACGCGCCACGGCCAGCCACTCATCCGCCGTCGCCTTGTTCGGGCAGGCTCCCGCGCACGCGGTCGGAGAGAATCTCGCGCCGCCGCCCGCGATCGACTGCAGCCCAGCCTCGCGCAGGCGCAGGAGCACCTCGCGCACAGAGAGCCCCGACGTATGGGCAAAATGCGTGATCTCCACGCCCGTGAAGCCCTTCCAGGTGAGTGAGGGGAATGCCTCGTGCAGCGCGCGCAGACGCGGGAGATAGTCGTCAAACGTCCACGTCGGATGCAGCCCGCTCACGACGTGCAGTCCGCGAGATGCGGGTCGCGCATCGCCTCCGCGACGTGTGCCACCGCCTCGACGCGCTCATCTCGTAGGCGCCCGCATCCTCTGCGATCGCGCCCAAACGCACAGAACTTACAGTGCGCCATGCAGATATTCGTCAGATTCACATGGCAGTTCACTTGTAGTGAACAATATCGCCGCATTTCTCCGCGCACATGGTCGGCGAGCGCTGCCGAACCACGCGATATCGTGCGGGCAAAGAGCGCCGCGCCGTCCTCGCCCGTCAGGCGCTCGCCGCGCTCTACTTTCTTCTCAATATCGAGTGATTTACTCTGCGATTCATCGTCTCCTAAACACACAAGTTATCTCTTTATGATTCGATACACAGCGCAAAAGTCCTGCCACAGATGCAAAAGGCCGCCTGCAAAAACCGGTCGGTATCGGCTTTGCAAAACGGCTCGGAGACAGCAACAGCACCTCATGACCACAGGTCATTCCCTTATTTTTCGGCGTAATCGCCAGCGCGCGTACGGGCGGCCCGTCGCGCCCTCGATGTTCGGCCACCCGAGGAAGAGCAGCGCCCCTGCCGGCGCCACGCGGTCGAGATTCGTCAGCACCTCGACCTGCAGCTTTCCCCCTTGCCGAGGACATAGCGCTCGCACGCGAGATCCCCGCCTTTGCCGCCTCCGTCGAGGGCATCCGTGTCGAGCGTCTCATGTCCGTTCGCCGCGGCATTGCGCGTCTCATGAGATATGCTCAGCGCATCCATCGACCACGACGGGAAGTTCTCACTGCCGTCCGCGGCGATCCCGGAGATCGCATCCATATCCGGCCAGTGACGGCTCCACCCCGTATAGAGGCGCGACAAACGCACCGTCAGGGATCGCGCCAGTACTTCGCCTCGTACGCGCTTGATGTCCTCCACCGTCACCGCATAGTGCATCGCGCGCGACCTGCTCGTCACGTCGATCACGCACAGCGGATGAGAGCATGTGACGCGCACCGAAGTCCTCCGCAGGCGGGAGGTTTCGCACGAAATGTCCCGGAAGGTCAATGTGCGTCCCGAACTGCCCCGGGAACGAACGTCTGGATGAGGCGGTCGAGCATCGGATTGCCCCAGTCAAAGCACGTCTTTGAGAGCTCCACCGAGCCCTCGAGGATCCCCGCCCAGCACGGGCTGTCGTTGTTCAGCGGGTGCGTCAGATCCCACCCTCTCATACGCGTCCGACTTCAGCTCCTCGGTGCGTTCCACAGCTGATATCCATATCCCCATCTCCTTTATTCTATAGGCCAATTTTATATGTTATATAGCTGTAACAAATGTCAGAAAGCCTAAAATCACACCAACTAAATTCAGGGACGATAAGGATAAAATCCTTTTTGGCTCTTTCGTCCATCACAAATAACTTAAATTAAACGTGGAAATCAGAAGCGGTAGAGGCTGCCACGGTTGAGCCTTTACCCCTCAAATTAGCGATAATTTGAGGAATATAGGTGATAAACACAAAAACACCGATAAACGCTCGATTGAACCCACGATAAGATTGATTTTCTTTTTCCATAAATTACCTCCATTTTATATAACGTACATGTTTATGTATATTATCATGAGCCTTGCATTTTTCAAATTAAATTCTTTTATGGGCGTTGACAATCTTCTGAAGTTTTACTATACTAAGGATAGTTAAGGAGATATTAAATCAGCAGGCTGATTCAGGACAGGCTGCCCCATGTGATCCGTAAGCGCATGGTGTGTCTCCTTCGAGGATTTCCACCGTGTTGACCGACGGTTGTTGGAGAGGACACGGGATGCACCTCGCTGGCTGGTGAGGAAGCAGCCGCAGCGTCCACGACGGACTGGGAGGAGATTCCGATGGGTTACTGACTGGCCTGCAGGTCTGCCGTGCACCCCGACCCGGTGGGTCGGACGGGGATGCCGAGCGAAGGTGCGGCGGGGAATGCGGCAGCCCGCGTGGGGTGGGCACACAGAGGGCATGGATTGGCGCATGACGAGGAGGACGTTCCCCAGAGCGGAACAGAATGGCGCACAGAGAACATGTCGTGGTGGTTTTCTCCAGCGTTTTCGCCGGAAGTTCCGCATCTCAAAGCTGGCGGCGATGCGGAATGAAGCGTGGATCGTTTGAATGCAAGAGGTTACCTATCACTTCCCGTATTTTCCTCAGAGACCGCCGATGCGTGACGAGAAAAGCGCATCGGCGGTTTTGTTTTCTGACGTCTCTTTCCCAGCGGTTGGGCGAGACAGCACCAATGTGTTTTGCTATTTTTGGAGTTTTCGTGCTATAATACAGATGTTTTTCATTTTCATTATAGATAGGTGGTATTAGCATGAAACACTCCGAAAAACGAGTTCATGCAGCACGAGTGCGGCTCCTGAGCTGACGATGCGCGCATGATCCTCAGTGCAATCCTCACCATCATCTTTGCACATCGAACGTCTACCTCGGCCTCAAGGTCGGTCTGACGTTCTCCTCCGCCATTCCGGCGGCGGTCATCTCGATGGCGGTACTCAAGATGGCGAAGGATGCAAACATCCTCGAGAACAACATGGTGCGAGACGCAGGCATCGGCGGCAGGTACGCTGTCCGCCATCATCTTCATCATCCGGGCATGCTCGCGGTCGGCTACTGGCAGGACTTTGAGTTCTGGCAGACGCTCGTCGTCTCCGCCTGCGGCGGCTGTCTCGTGTTCTCTCACCATCCCGCTGCGGCGCGCGATGGTCGTCCACAACGACCTCGCCTACCGGAGAGCGTTGCTGACGAGAGATCCTAAAGGTCGGCTCGCGACGACAGCCGCGAGCAGCACGGCTCCGGGACTGAAAGGATCCTCTCGGGCAGTGCCATCGCGGGCGTGATCGCGTTCCTCACGAACGGTCTGCAGGTGCTCGGCAGCAGCCTCTCCGCATGGTTCCACGTCGGACGCGGCTGACGCAGCTCCCGCTCGGCTACTCGTCGGCACTCGTCGGCGCGGGCTACCTCATCGGCATCACAGGTGGACTCGCGATGCTGAGTCGGTATCGCCATCGCATGGGCGGGCTTCGTCCCCTATTTCACCATCACCGGTGCGCTCCCCGACGGCATGACCTGCAGAAATTTGCGGGTACCGTCTATCAGCAGAAGGTGCGCCTCATCGGCTGCAGGCGCCATGGGCGTCGCCGCGATCTGGACGCTGCTCTGCCTCGCACGCCCCGTCATTGACGGCGTAAAGGAATCCATCGCAGGGGCACGTGCCGACAGCGCAGACGCGGTCTGCACCACATCGGACATCGACATGACGATGAAAGAGTGTCGGGCTCGTCTTTGCCGTCACCGTCATCGGACTGCTCGTCATCTTCTACGCCTTCGTCAGCCCCGAGCAACGGGATCGGGTGGGCGAAAATTGCCTTTACCCTCGTCGGCGTCAGCGTCGCCGTCCTCATGAGCTTCTTCGTCGCCTGCCGCCTGCGCCTATATGGCAGGGCTTGTCGGCACGTCCTCCAGCCCGATCTCGGGCATCGGCATCCTCGGCATCATCGTCGCATCGCTCGTCATGTACGCGCTGTGCTCCATGTTCGGCATCTTCGCGCTGCCGGGCGGCGAAAAATTTGCGACGGCGACCGCCATCTTTACCACGTCGATCATCCTCGCGATCGCCTGCATCTCGAAATGACAATATGCAGGGATCTCAAGACCGGCTATCTCGTCGGCGCAACGCCGTGGCGTCAGCAGGTCGCGCTCCTCATCGGCTGCGTGATCCGGCGCGCTCGTCATCGCCCCGTGCTCAACCTCCTCTATGGGGCATACGGCTTCTCAGGCGCGCTGCCGCGTGCGGGCATGGATCCCGCGCAGGCACTCGCCGCACCGCAGGCGGTGCTCATGACGACCATCACTCGGGGCATTTTTCTCGCAGAAGCTCGCGTGGGGTACATCTACATCGGCATCGGGGTCGGCATCGTGCTCGTCCTCATCGACCTCTTCCTGCGCCGCTCGACGAAAGACCTCGCCATGCCGCCGCTCGCCGTCGGCATGGGCATCTACCTCCCGCCCGTCATCCAGACGCCGCTCGTCGTCAGTGCGATCCTCGGCTACTTCGTCAACCGTCACCTGCGTCAGACGAAGGGGAGAGGAAGCAGCGCGCAGAGCTGCGGCGCGGCACGCTCTTTGCCTCAGGGGCTCATCGTCGGTGAGTCCATCATCCGCGTCCTCCTCGCCCGGCATCATCGTCGTCTCCGTCTCCGAACGGCGGCGGCGAGACCCTCTCGCCATCGCGCCTGAGGATTCGCTGACACCGCCGAGATGCTCGGCCTCCTCGTCTATCGGCGTCCTCGCCATCTTCAGTCAGGTCGTACTGGGCGGGAAAAAGAAGCATAAATTTTTCGTAACAGCGAAACGCCATCGGTCACGTTTGGATCGATGGCGTTTCTTTTCGTTCTTTTATGCAGGGCAATATTGTATAATAAGAAAAACGAGGTGACGAGATGAATCTGCGTGATGAATTTGAGCGCATCATGCGCCGAGCAGCGCGAGATCGCCCTCGCGACGATGAGCGAAGGGCTGCCGCACGTGCGCATTGTGAATTTTACTATGATACAGAGAAGCACTGCGTCTACTTTGCCACGTTCAGGACAACGAGAAGGTCGTCGAGCTCGCAGCGATCCTCCATCGCCTTCACCGTCCCGCACAATAACACGACCGAGCACGTCGCGCCAGCTGTCATCGCGTAAAGATCCACCAGCATCACCGCGGTCCACAGAGCCATCGTCGCAAAGGCACCGCGCTTTCGGGAGACCGTCGACGCCGTCGGTGACGACCTCATCCCCCTACGAGATCGTGCTCACTGAGGCGGTGGTATTGATCGGGCGGGATAACTGGAGCAGGATCGTATTCTGAGAAGCGGCAGATCACAGCGGGCGACGTCACGACAGCGTTGCTGGCGCGGCGGAATTTATCGACGATCCTTTCTGCTTGTATTAAAAGTATAGTATAATGGCATGAAGAGGTGATTAAAATGAATCTGCCGGAACGGGTGTTGAACGCATGATGCGAGCAGAACGAGATCGCGCTCGCAACGATGAGTGACGGACTGCGCACGTCGTATGTCAACTTTTACTACGACCCAGCAAAGCACTGTGTCTACTTCGCGACGGTAAAGGATAACGAGAAGGTCGCCGAGCTCACCGCATCCCTCCACCGCCTTCACCACCGTTCCGAACAACGGAACAACCGAGCACATGCACGTGCGCGGTTATGCGTTAAGTCTCACGCCGCTCACAGAGATCACGGACGCCATCATCGAAAAAGACGCTTACGCGCTTTTCAGGAAACCGTTAACACGCGGTCGGCGCCGACCTCGTCCTCTACGAATCAAGAACTCTAGCAAGGGCAATGGTGATGGCTGCGCGGGCGGCCTGAGCAAGGGTGTGACCTTCTGAAAAATCAGTGCATCTATGCGTTCCGAGAATCAATGTCTGGAAGATAATCACACATCCAGCTGAAGGACGGCACGCGAAAGATCTTTCTCGGCACCCGAGGAGACAGGGCGGGAAATCGACGCATCCATCAAGGCGTTTCTCTCGTTACGTCGACGGTGCGGTGACGACAAAGAATCGCACTGTGCAGGAGATCGATAGGAGAGTCGTGCAGATCAAATCGTACTGCACGCAGAAGCGCGGATATATGCAGGCTACGCGATCGAAGTCTTGCGGGAGAGAGAGAGAAGAGGGCGCGAAAAGAAATGCGTCTGGAAAGATCTAAAAATTGATCGCCAAACTCAGAATATCAGCAGAACAGACGATGGATCTACCCGATGATATTCCGCAGGCGAGACCGCCATCTGTGTGAGAGTCTCCTATCGTGCCTATCAAAAGGATAGCCTTATGGCTATCCTTTTTGATGAATCTATGGAATTATCCTTCCTTAAACACGCCTGCCTGCTGTAAAAACTTTTGCCTTCACCTCATTTCCACATCGTCGATTTTTCATCGATCGCTCAGGGCGTCCACGTGACCGGTGATAAATGCTCGTTAAACGTATCGATTTTTCTCGCCGTTAAAGATATTATTGAGCGTTGTCAGTCGGTTCCGCCAAACACTTTGACAAAATCTGCAGTACGTCCTGCCGTCGATATCCGCGACATTATTTTTCGGCATATATCTTTGAGTTTTTCCCCAACGCCCAGCGAATACGCATAACGGTATTCGCCGTTTTCATCGATCCGTCTGGTAGTAATTATTATCACGTGAACTTTTCCAAATCTCACTCGCGGTGCGCGCTGAACCAGATTATGGAAATAATTATGATGCAGCGTCACATTTAGTTTGCCATCATCCGCCGTTTTTGCATCACTGCTCCCGATCAAAATCGTTTTATTGTGACGTTCAAAAACATTATATGACATCGTTACGTCGTCCGCCTGATTCGTAATATCGACCAAAGCCGTCCCGATGCTCGTATTCACGATGAAAAATACGTTTCCGTCGGCTGCGTGCCGTCCTCGAAATGACAATGATCGATCCAATGTGCGTGCCGCCACGGATCGTAATACTGTCATACTGGGAGTTCCAGTTGCCTTCCGGCCCATCGTTTGGATCCCACGACGGGAAATAGTCATAAGGGGACTCAAACATGATATTTCGGATGATAATATTATCCGCATCAAGGACTAAATCCGCGCTTTAATTTCGCATCTTCAATCCCAATGATGCTCGTATTGGCAGGGACGTGAACCATGATGTTTTCGCCTGATTCTTTTTGAGATTGTTTTTCTTTTTCCTCCTGTACTCTTCTTTTGAGGCTTTTCGGCGCGGTACTATGTGGCGCATGCAGATCAAGATGCTGCAAAATCGCAGCCCTCCGCCATATAATCTTCCTTCGTCAGGTGCTTCCATCCGCGTCCGTATCGAAGTCGATCGTTCCGTAAATCATCAAAATCCTAGGTTCTGTATTTTTGCGATTCCCAAATGCGGAAATAAACTCCTGCCTATTGGTCACGCGAAAAACATCGTCCTCTACGGCAGCAGCCCCGCCGGTTGTCCCGCCGCCCTCTGCAGCAAATCCATCATTTTTAGCGAGCACCTCCCGGTAAAATCCGTCTTCCCCATCGAGCTCTGGATAAACGGCAAGAGAAAAATAGCCGCTAACGCAGTAATGCAGGCAATCAGTAAAATTTTCTTTTTCATGGTCTTATCTCCCTGTCGTCATTGTCTTAATGGAGTGCCCTCCGAGCCTATAGTATACCACTACGAAGAAAATGAGATTGAGCGGATACAGCCGTCAAGAATTTCCGCCACTGCTATTTTCTTTGATGATATTCTGCAGGAAGAGCATCGTTAATAAGGGACAATACGAAAAAGAGCAGCCGAGATGTGACTGCTCTTTTGTTTAGCGGGTGGCTCCGTGCTGTTGAGTTCCCGTCCTTGCGGGGATTCCCCTAGCTTAGCTTCGTCGCTGCGGGGGAATGCTGGCAACGTACGAAACCGATGAGCGCTTGTGCCGTGCCGCTACATCTGTCGATATGGATTGGTTTACGGCTTGCGTCATGGCGCCTCCGGCACACTGCGACCGTGTGCCACCTCGCCTCGGCAGGGGCTGGAGGCCACCGCTCCGTCCTTGCGAGGAGTTCCCCTATCTTAGCTTCCCCCGTCTCGCGCTGCGGGAAGTGGCGGCTGTACCGAGCCGATGGAACGCTTAGTGCCTTGCGTGCACTTCTGTCGCTATGGATGGTTTGCAACTGTGCGTCCGCGGCGCCCCTCCACCGCTTACGCGGCGGTCCTGCTGACCTGTCCAGAAGCAGGCCCTCGGGCGCAGCTGATTGGGTAATAACAGGTCGTATGGGAAAACGTCCCAGAACACGAGCGCCAGCGAGTGCAGATTGGATGACGTTGACCGCTCGCTCTGGCGGGGAGGGCTGGAGATACGCTCCGTCACCCGCGGGGTTCCTCCTGCCAGCTTCGACGTCGCTGCGAAGTGGCGAGCATGCGAGCCGATAGCGAGCGCACGCCTTGCGTGCACTTCTGTCGATATGAAGATTTTACAGCTTGCAGTCACTGGCGCTCCGGCACTGCGTGTGCGCCTCTCCCACCTCAGCGGGGCTGGAATACCCTCCGTCATGTGAGGGTTCCCTATCTTAGCTTCCCCCGATCGCTACGAAGTGCAGCAACACGAGCCGATGAAACGCTTGTGCCTGCGTGCACTTCTGTCGCTATGAAGATTTTACAGCTTGCGTCCATGCGCCCCTCCGGCACACTGCGTGTGCCACCCTCCCCACTCTGGCGGGGAGGCTGGAGATACGCTCGTCCCTTGCGGGGATATGGTTTTGAAAATCTTGTCAGACAGGCTTTATACCGAGCGTGAGCTGTTCCGTCCTGCAGGGATATGGTTTGAAATAGCGTCAAGCCGTGGCGGGCTTACCTCGAAAGCTTTTAACTTGTTTCCGTCCTGCAGGATATGGTTTTTGAAAAGACCGCATGGATCAGTTCCAGCGCGACTGGTCTGCAGTGTTTCCGTCCTGCAGGGATATGGTTTTGAAATTATAACTTTAAGGAGTTATACAGGCTGGCATGCTCTTGTTCCGTCCTTGCGGGGATATGGTTTTAAATCCTTGCGGCGGGATGCCTTGCTGTGTCTGGCTCGATATGCCGTTTTGCGGCGCGGATGTATTTCCCTCCCTTTCACGGCGACGCTGCGTTCTAAAGCCGCTGTATGTCCTACGGCTCTAAGCGCGGCGGGATTTCACTCTCAGTATAGCACAGGTGGGCTGATGGCGCAATCCGCCGCCTGAAAGCGCTGATAGTAATTGGTACAACCATCTTGGGGAAAGTACGCTAAACTCCAGCACCGCCAAAGTCTTAGTACATCTTTTCGCCCTGTCTGTGTCGACAAATCCTCCCGCAGCCTCTGCTATGCGTCCGGTTGTCCTTGACGGGACAATCTGCACCAATTCGACGGACTTTTATTTTATCGGTACTTCCCAGCGCATCTTTTGCCCACTTCGGCGGAAAATCCTCCTGAAACTTCTCTGCGTCGGTTTTCCACCTCGTTCGGACGATCTACGCCAATCTGAGAGACTGTTTTATCAGTGATTCCCTAGCATGGGCATGGCGTGGTCTCTCCTCCCATGCTGCGAGGACGAGCGGGGCTATTCGTGAGTTTCGAGGGCTTCCTCGAGCCATTCGTTGATCTGACTGTAAATGGTGCGTATCTGTTGGACTTTTGTGCCGTATGCGAGGCACAGCATCCGTGCAAAGATATTCATCAGAGCAGGAGGTGTCATCTGTATGTCTCGCTGGAAGGACTCCCGTGTCACGTTGACGATGACGTGGGCGACATTGTGCGCAGGCTCTGACTGCGAGCCAATTTCGAAGTTCATCCACCATGGCATCATGCAGTTCCGCATCCTTTGCCATGCCTTCTTCCTGCATGTAGGAGCAGTATTGGATGAGCAATGTAAGGAGAGGTCGCTGTCCTTAAACTCTCCATACTTTCGATTCAGACGGTTGAGAAGTTTTCCGCCGACTGCTTCAGCAGTGGTCGCTCAAGCGATAGATTTTTCGTTTTATACGTTGTGAGGTTGTAGATATGCTGCGGATTTTGTTTTTCCGCCCTTCACGTTTTTCGCGACGTAATCGAGCAAAAAGTTCGTAGAGAAACGGTGTAATACGCAGCATAAAGTTGGAGACGATCATTCTCCTGATCAATCTGCATGACGAGTATTCGACGATACGTTCTTCGTCTTCCTTGAACCAAAATAATTTCTGTCCCTTGTACTCTGGCAGGGTTTTCCGTGCCTTGTCGGGGGAAGAGCATGGTGCGGTAGGCGGCGTGTTTGAGCAGCTGTTTCGCCTCAGCGGGGACAAGGCTGCTGCTGCGTGCGAGGGTGAGTGCTGCGTTGTACTCGTACGCGCGAATGAGAGAGATGATGCGATTCTTCTCCGCATGATAGCGAAAGATTTTGAGCTGTGGCTCACTGCATCGCCGCTCTCCCCTTGCTTTCACTATCCTTGTTCATCTCAAGGGAGGCTCTCCAGTTCGCTGGGCGTCAGCTTTGCGGGTTGTTCGCCCCGCTTCTCGGGGTCACGGTCTGTATCCCAGGCACCGTTCGTTATCGGCGGCGAGCATGGCAAGAATGGTTTTGATCTGCGGCGTGCCCGAGCTGAGGTTGAGCAGGATCTCATGCTCAGGGGTATTTTTGCAGGAGCTCCTGCACGGTACGCGGCAGAATCTGACTGAACTCTTCATATTGGCTGGGCATCCACAATGTCGGTGTGAGATCGGCGGGTCGATGATGCAGTCGGGGATCGACGTACCGAATGGCTTTGGTATAGCGCTCCTCGTTCCGCTCGATCTCACCCATTTCCTTGGTGAAGAAGAGGACGACGCTCGGGATGGTAGTACCGCAGGACGTGCAGACATCCGCCATCGTAGAAGTTTTTGTGCTCGCGGGGTCAGTGGTACCCGATGGGTGAAAAAGAGGATGCGTTTCATTCCAATCATCCTTTCCAGATGTCTGTTTCAACTGCGCCCATGCCGAGGGCGGTTTTGATGCCGATGCCTGCGTAGGGGCGCATAGGCGAGGTGTGCCGAGGATGCGGCGCACCTATCGCTGCCGGTAAAGCGAAGGGCGATCTGCCCGCGAAAGCCGCGGATGCTATACCCCATCGACGGAGAACGCCGCAGAGCGCAGGGGCGTAACGTGTGAGGTGGATGTGAGGCGAGCTCCTGTGCGAGGTTGTCCTCCTCGATGCGGATGTCCGGGCAGAATGCGTTCCACGCAGGAGGAGGCTCTGCAATATGAGGGCGCTCTCGGGGAGGAGGATGTATGCGCCGTCCCGTTTGAAGCTCGTGGGGGTGAGAAAGTGTATCTCTGCGCCGCGCGGTGCGGTCTTCGCGCAGTAGGTGTCGGCGATGTCCTGATAGCTGCGCTGCTGAGACGCAGCGTAGGTCTTTGCACGCTCGACGGTGTAGCCCTTTTCTGTCGAGATGGATCTGCTCCATGCTCTGCAGTGCCGCGCCGATGATCTCCCCTGCCGTTTCGCTCAAGTGTACCGATACGCCAGATGACGCGCTCCCCTCTCTGTCCCAGCGGATGCTCTGGCTGTAGGGGCGCAGGTTCTCGGTGTGGAGGTGAGCGGCGTAGTCCTCGGCAGCCGCTCCATGAGTGCGCCGTGGAGGACAGAGCCCATGGAGGCGGGGCACGCATGCCTGAGGGCAGGTGCAGCTCTGCCTCATAGCGTCTGAGCATTGCCAACCTCCGTGATGGGCAGAGTCCCATGATCAGTCTGCTCCATCGGTCTGCTCTCTTGAGCGTGCGCGGACTGATCTGTGTCCGTCTCCTGTGCTTATGCGCAGGGGTTGGTAAACTGCTCATCGAAATATGCCGCTGTGAATCGTCGTGCATTGATTTTCTTGATCCGCCAGTGTATAGGGTGAGCGTCTTGGAGAGGCCTGTGCCACCACCGAGAGAGCGTTTGCTTTAAGTCGATGATGTCCTTAAAGAGTGGGCCGTAGTATTTTGCATCAGATGGATTCAAAAGACGCGCTGCTGCCGCGTCAATCCGTCGATGGTGTGAGGTACGCAGCATAGCGAGGAGGACGGCAATGACGCAATGCCCGCCGTGCGGAGCATGGGGAAGGTTCGCCGTGATGGTGAGCGCAGCCTGCTATCCGCAGGGATGCATTCGCGAAGAGGGTGATCTGGCTTTCCCCTCTTCTTGCCCCGGACTTGATGAGTGTTGTGGCATCGATTTTTCTGTACGACGATGGTCGGTGCCTTTGCCACACATCCGACGAGTGCGCATCGCTGACGGAGAGTCCACGCAGCGCACTTGTGACAGCATCCTCCGAGGAAGCGTCATCTGCCGTGAGTGTGTGCAGGATCTCATGTTCGAGCCGCAGGATGATTTCGTTCCACTTACGCCCCTTTTCTTTTAGCGAACCACGAACGGCAGAATTTCCTCCCAGTAGGGGCGAAAGCGCGTGGGGTCTTACGGATGAAGTGGTGGAGGATACCCGTGCGCAGTGCGCCTTTGATGGTACTGCCGGGGATGTACGGGTGTGCATTGTCAGCGCGTACGAGTTGAACGGCGACTTTGTTGATGTTGGGTTTCCTGTTCTTTTTTGTCCGAGAGCATCGCGACGGGGGACGCGACGTCGGATCACGTCCGCCTCGCGCAGGTCTGTCATGGTCACGCGGTTGTCCCGCAGCCACTCAAGCAGGTTGCGCTGTTTTTTCTTCTGTCCCTCGAGCTCAATGTATTGAATGAACGCCTCGGTGAGACGGCGCGTCTCAAAAGCCAAAGCCATTTGGATTCGTTCAGGAGGATCATCTCAAGTCTGTCTCTGTCGTAGAGATACTCAAATGTCCTCAGTTCCTCACCCGAGCCGATATGGACGGGGGCGATGCACTGATCTCGTAGGTCTGTCGGACGATGTCGCCGCTCATGCTGTCACCCCGCATGAGTCCATAGCCATAGCGCAGTACGGGATGCCCGTCAAACGTCCCAGTGTGCCGCAGGGTGCCGCCGATCCGCGTGGGAAAAGCACGAGCCTGCATCGAGGAGGTGAGACGCTGTTCTTCTTCTCGGCGGCGTGGGTTGGGTTACTGATAAAGCCACCCGCACGGCGCAGGCGATAGGCGCCGCGTTTCACGGCGGCGAGGTCGTCCGCTGCGGGCAGTACGGGCGCGAGTGCGAGAGCTGCCACGGGGCGTGCTCTGCCGCGAGCATGGTGCCGAGTGCTGCCGCGTCGACGCCGCCGCTCTCATCCACACGGATGATGTCGCCGAGGTGGGAATTTTGCCGCAGCCGCTCGTGCGTTTGCCGCCGATGCCGCGGTGCCGAGCCATGTGAGGAGGCGATGCAGCCACGGGATGAGTGCCTCGTCCTGTATCTGCGTGAGGAGGTAAAAGCCCTGCGCCGTCGGCAAGGTGAACTGTCCGACGTAGTAAGGGCAGAGGGCTCTGTGCCGCGCGTGTTGACACGCTGACGCAGGAGAGTGTGCCGAAGTCACCGTCAAAGTCGTTGTCCTCGAACGGTGTGCCGCTTTCCATGGCGCGGATGTGAGTCCTGCACACGGCTCGCGCGAGGTATTTGAGTTTTTCTGTTTTTGCGCAGGGGTTGCGTTCGCGCAGGTGGTGCGATAGTCCTCTCTCTCCGCCCGCGCTGCGCCTCGATGCGCAGGACAGGGACGCGGGAGAAAGAGCGCCATCGCACGGTCGGATGCGCCGCTGCCACGGCGGAGGTCGGAGAGACGCAGTTCCCCGTCTCGATGCTGTCCATAGGCGCGTCAGTATCGCCTGCTCTCCGGCGGCGGCAAGCTCTGTGCAGAGTGCCGAAGAGGGGCGTCGGCGGTATACTCCATGCACGCCTCGTCAGTCTGCCGCCCCGTCCCGACGGGGCAAAATGCACAACCGTGTCGAAGTGAAGGGATAGATCACATAGCTCACACGAGATCCGCCGCCCTTCTGTAGTACGTCCGCAATCTCCTTCAGTTTTTCCTCCGATATGGTGCCATCTGCAGAGAGTGTGAAGTGGCGGACGGCGAAGTCCCTGCAGGGATACTCTGCCGTAGCCCGCGTGTGCCGTGCCCGCCAGATAATCCATCTGGAGAGCCGGATGCCATGTCCGAGGAACTGTATGTCCTCTGCCATCTCCTCCTCATCCTCGATGTTTGTAGATAAGACAGAGTCAAACTCCGTCCCCGCCGGCACGCTCGATCTGACGCGGGTTGGCGATGGCCGTCACGGCTGATGGTATTCTCGAACTTGATCTCACCAATGTGGGTGTCGAGCTCCATCGCGTCAAAGCGGCGAAAAGAGTCCGCAGTCATGCGAATGTCCGAGAACTGAAGGCGCGCTGCCCGGCCGCTCCGCACTGTCCTGTGCCGCAGAGCCAAGAGCCGCTGTATCACAGGGGTGATCTTCTTCGATCTTGTTCAAAAGTATTCCTGCGTCGAAGCTGCGCGCAGAAGGGTGCGGATTTTCCTTGAGTGAACTGCCCGGGGATGATGGGCTGCTTCGTCAGAGGGTCACGCGAAACGGGCTATCGACGGCACCAATCGGCGCGAAAGTCGGACGATGCGCCGATGTGCGAAAGCCACTCTCGAGGCGCAGTATCGCGCACCAATGTCGAGCTTTCCTCTCAGCGCACGCTGTCTCGTATCCTGCTGCTCCATCATCATGCTCCTTCGCTTTTCGCTGTAAAATTTGTGGTAGGCGACCAATGCCTCAACGAACTGTGCAGATGCCATATACTCCCGAAGGTCTGTCCCGATGGTGTCGATGTAGTCTTTCAGGTGTGTATCGTCGGCGAATCGTCTGGCCCCACTGCCACCGCGTGCGACCCTGATAGAGCAAGTTTGACCTTGAAACCGAACCTCCTTGGCGAGGGTCGTACTCAGTTCACGACTGTTGCTGTTTGTGGCGATAGAGTGTGATCTTGTTGGTCAATGTAGTGACCGCCGTGAGGAATTTTCGGATCTGGTTGGTGGTCAGGCCGTTGTTTCCTCAATCAGTCCTTCTTTTTCAGACCTAGAATGATGTTCTCCGCCTTGCCCGCAATATCATCGATCTGTGTCAGTTTTCGGATTGTCTCAGCCATCGGCGTTCTCTCCCTTCTCTCGGATGCTGTATATGATGAGCTGTAATGCGGTGGACAGCTGTCTGCGCGCTGCCGGGTCGCGGTACCAGTCATAGAGCTGCGTGCGCACGCGTCGTATGCCCCCTGTGCGGGGTGATGCGTCCCCGGGTCGAGGCCGCGCAAGGGCGTAGGCAAACCGCGCGAGCTGGATCAGGCCGTCCTCCTCCAACAGGGTGAGCAGGCGATAGACGCTGCTCTTGCCAAGGCTCAGCTGCTCTCCTTTGCGTTCTCCTCAAAGGGCAGTGTGCACGCAGGAACGCGATTTTCTCTCCAGCAGACGCCGTCGATGATTTCATCCCATCCATGGGTCTGCCCGTTCCTCGAACGCTGCGTACGAGCGTCCCTCGGTGACGGCACGCGAAGGGGACGCGCTGTCCTTCAGCGGGCGGCCGTCTGCGCCGCGCCGATCGCTTGGCACGCGACTCGAGGGTCGCCGGTGCGGCGTGCCATCGCGGCGACGGGTGTTGTCGCGAAGAAGCCGAGCCCTGCCGAGAAGCGAAGTTTGCCGCCGTAAAGCGCGGAAGCGCGGCGCAGATCGACGACGAGCTCGACGATGTCGTCCACGCGCCGAGGAGGAAGATGTCGTCGCCGCCTGGGTGAGACGATATAGACGTCGCGCGCCACGCCTTTGACCCTGCCAAAAGAGGGTGAAGGGCGCGTCCGTGACCGCATCCGCTGTGCCGCGGCAGATGGCGTTGATGTGAGTGGCAGAAGAGATCGAGCCGCTGCGGGAGAGTGCCGCCGTGCGCGTCATGGTGGCATACGCCGTCGGGAATCCCGCGAGGAATGCCGCGCCGAGGTTGTCCACGTCGGCGCGCGCGGCTTTCGATGCGTGGGATGCCTTGCTGTCACTTCGATGCCGCCGCTGCGCTGCTGTGAGTGTCTCCATCTCGAGTACGGCGTTGTCCTCGAGGCGGAGTAGTCACCGAGGCCAGAGGTGTGCGGCGGGCAGGTCGCCCGTATACGCCGCGTTCTTCGCGTAGATGCGCTCAATCCTGTACGGGAGACGGTCAGCGTCGTCCAGCTTCTCCCGCGGTGAGGTGAGGTGTACGCCCGATGCCGGGGAGGAGAGTAGCGTGGTCCCGCACGTGGTGGAGACGCAGAATGCGTTCTTTTCGGGATGCGCTCGCCAAGGTGAAGAGTTGGAGCACATGTCGCACGCATCGATATGAGGTCGGCGGGATAGGGGTAGCGAGATGCGTTGTCGATGTGTGGCGAACGACGCTCGCGTCCCCTATCCGCGTTTTGTTCCATGCCGCTCTCGGGCGTAAACATCGCGGCAAGCTGTTCCTCAGAGTAGCGGCAGAGTTTTTCGGCGGAGAGTTTGTCGCTCACGCGGCGAAAAGACCTCCTGTCCCTCCTGCGAGCTCGTTCGGCGTGCACGCGGTCCACGCCATGGCAATGTAGGTTGCTGCCGAAGTGGTGCAGCATCCAGTCGTTGACCGCCGTGTGGCAGCGTACGAGTATGTCCTGCACGTCGTCGGTGTTCGGCAGGAGCACGTAAAGTGCCGCCGCCCGTGTAGAGGAGTGCGGTGCGGCTGAGACGACATGCGGTGAGGCTCATCCACGATGTTTTTCGAGCAGGATTTCGAGGTAGAACGATCGTCCGCGCAGGCTTTTTGAGTGCGCCCTTGGACGGGATGGCAGCAGATGAATGGCTGGATGCCGAGATGTCCGCCGATACGAGGAGTGCGACGGGGCGGCTGCCGCCGTCCTGCTGCGCATACGTCGCTGCGTCGAGGATGTCGTGCGCCACACGGTAGCGATAGAGCGCGGCTGCGCAGGCTGCCGTCATGCGCGTGTAGTCATAGAGTGAGATGTCCGCCGCCGTCGGCGAGGGAATGTAGCTCGTGGTCTCCTCGAGGACGCGCAGCAGCTCGCTCATCGGCATGCGCGGAATTTCCGCGCAAAGTGTGCCGCAGTGTCTCATAGCATGCGCAGCAGCCCTCCTCTGCCGTGCGGTTCCGTGATCGGCTGCGGGAACAGCAGTGCGGCATCGTCAGTCAGGCAGCCGACGGGAAGCCCTCCTTTCGTCCATCGGTGCGCCCGAATCGGTTGAACACGCTCTCAGATGAACGGATGGCGTGTCGTCACGGGCTCTGCGGCGGGGGCGGTCCCCATGGCAATGCGCTCTGCCGCATCGAAAGCCATCCGATGTCGCAGCCGCCCTCTGCGGGACAGGCGGCATGCAGGGTGTCGTATCCCCGCACAGATACCCCTGAGAACGCCGTCCCCGCATCCGGTGCGTGGGGATGTGCGCGCTCGGCGAGAATGCGTGCGGCACGCAGCAGTGCCGCACGTTCGATCAGCTCACACGAATCTTCCATAGCCTCATCTCCTTTTCATTATTATTTAATATTGTAATTTCCACAGGAAATGAAAAATCCTGCCATTATGGCAGGACAAAGTGGACAGCGATCTTTGATGGTCGCTCTTACATATTCGACGACCATCTCTATGGGGAGGAGGCTGGGGTACGCTCCGTCCCTTGCGGGGTTCTGGTTCTTAAGTAAGCCAACCGCTACCGTAAATTCTCTACAGGACTGGCAGTTTCCGATCACACTTGCAGGGGTTCTGGTTCTTAAATTTGAGCTCAATATCCGTTCGGTGTGCGGCAGCTATCGTTTCCGTCGCAGGGCCTCTATCTTAAGCTTCCCCTGTCGCTGCAGGGAAGTGGCAATAATACGAGCCGATGGGGATGGGCTATCCACTCATAACATACGCCCGCTTTCATCAGCGCCCGAATCACACCACCCTCAGCAATATCCTGTATCGCCCGCCGAATCCCTTCACACTGAGAAATCCTTCCCACCTGCGCGACGAGTAAACCGCAGGACACGGAACCTCCTCGCCTGCATATACGCCGTCCGTTTCGTGTCGCCGGTGCAGCCATCCTGTTCAAAATGCTGACCGCCATCAATCTCAATCACCAGCCTGAGACAATGTGAGATAAAAATCGGCAATATGCCCACCGACGGGATACTGTCGAGCGAAAATGGTACGGACTGCACGAAAAGAAAATCATGCCAAATACGCCGTTCCTCAGGTGTCATCGAGCGGCGCATCGCTCTCGCATAACGGCGAATATGTGCCGGTACATCACGCATGATCATCCGCTCCTCATCAGTGGGATCCTCTGTCTTAACTTTCCTTCACCGCTCTCGCGGAGAGGCTGGTACGCTCCGTCCCTTGCGGGGTTCTGGTTCCTTAAATGTCGACAATCGACGGCGATGCCGAATCGCTCAGTTTCCGTCCTTGCGAGTTCTGGTTTGCTCATAATGCAAACTTCGCGATGATTCGCGGCTTCAGGAGTTTCCGTCCTGCGGGGTTCCTATCTTGCTTCCCCCGTCGCTACGGGAGGTAGCAACATCGACGAGCCGATGCGGGCTGTGCCTTGCGTGCACTTCTGTTGCTATGAAGTTTACGGCTTGCGTTCGCGGCGCCCTCCACCGCTTACGGTCCCCTGCTGACCTGTCCAGAAGCAAGCCCTTGGGCGCAGCTGATTGATGGGCGTATCGGGGAAAAACGTCCCAAGAACACGAGCGTCAGCAGTGTGATTGAATTGACGTGACCGCTCCCCCGCTCTGGCGGGGGAGGCTGGTAGCGTCCGTCATCTGACGGGGTTCTGATCTTAGCTTCGCCCGTCGCTGCGAGAAGTGGCAGCAATCGAGCTGATGGGGCGCTTGTGCCTTTGCGTGCACTTCTGATGCTATGAAGGTTTACAGCTTGCGTTCTGGCGCCCCTCGCACGCTGCATGTGCCTCCCCGCTCTGGCAGGGGAGGCTGAGTACCTCCGCCCCTTGCAGTTCTGGTTTCATGTCAGGCGGGAGATCGTCAGTCCGTCGGTCATGAACACGTTTCGTCCCTTGCGGGGTTCTGGTTCTAAGTTGCGCGTCTAGTCAGATTGCATGGCTAACAAATGCGTTTCCGTCCCTTGGGGGTTTCTGGTTCCAAAACCTCGCCGTCGAGCAACGAAGTGTCTGGATAAAAATGCCATTTTGCGGCGCGGAGTGTTGCAGGGCAAGCAGTGTCCGTTTGTTTGGCTTCTGTCTCGTCCTGTCTCACGCGGCGCAAATTTCCCCTCTCCCGTGCATGGGGTTTCTCCGAAGATTTCAAGAAAACGTACGGCAGGGACGTCTGCCGCATCCATGTCATTTACCGTCGCTCATCGAGAGCTCGATGAACTTGTTGCCGAGTTTGGCCTTCTGCAGGACTTCCTCGGTGATGTCGCGCCCGCCTCGACGATGACGACACCGTTGTCCATCTTAATGGTGCGTCGCCTTCTTGCCGAGGAGGAAGCGGCGATGACGATCCTCGTTCGCGCGCTCTGCGTCCTGGCCTCGTCCTCTGCCGGTGCCTCAGGGTGCAGGCTCCTCTGCGACAGGTGCGGGCTCCTCTGCCGGTGCCTCGGGGCAGCGTCTCCTCCGGAGCAGCCGGCTCTTCGGCAGGCGTCTCCTCCGTAGGGGCAGTCTCCTCGACCGGCTCAGCCGCAGCGGGCTCTGCTGCGGGGGCTGTCTGCAGCGGGTGCCGCCGGTGCAGACGCTGCGTCAGATTTTTACGGCATCGCCCTCCGGCGAGATGACCGTGACTTCCTTTCCGAAGATGGCGACCTGATCTGCCGTGACCTCGGAGGTCGAGCCCTCCGGCGTCGTGACTTCGCATTTCTCGATGCTGCCGTCCTCGCCGATAAAGATCTCGGTGATGTTGCCCTGGATGACGCCCGTGCGCGTGATGGCCTTCGTGCCGATGACGCGGATGTTGTCGTCGAGCAGGGTCTCAAAGTCGCCCGCTGCATCGAGCGTGAGGATGTTCTCGCTGTTGTTGATGGTGACGGCATCATCACCGACGGCAATCACGTTATCGTAGGGGATGAGCTTGACTCCGCGATACCAGTCCTCGTCCTCGATCGTGATCGCCGCCACGATGCGGTTCGGCGCATCAATGAGAAGGGTCTTGCTCATGCCGAGCTCGCGCCCTCTGTGATGCTGATGACGGGAAGTCCCTAGGATGTCAACGCTTTTCTTCATATTTATTCCTCCATTTTAATAAAATGTCAGGTGTGATTGCCCGCCTGTCGGTCAGCCGCCGCCAGCACGTCCTCCGGTACCTCGCCGAAGGGGAGCGCAGGGGTTCCCCGCGCGCGGAGCATATCAGAAAGCGGCGTGCAGGGTGCGGCGGGAGCGGCGAAACTCCTGCACCATGACGGCGTTCTTGGCAATGATGGGCAGCTCGAGCGCCTCGTCAAAGAGACGAAGCGCCGCGTCGTAGTTCCCCAGACGCTTGTAGAGGGTGGAGAGCTCGATGACGAGATACGGCATGTAGGAGTCCTGCGGGTAGCGCGCGAGTGCCTTTCGGTAGGCGGCGACGGCGCGCTCGGGCGCGGGCTCTGCCGACGCATAGGCGATGTCGAGCAACGCATCGAGCCCATCCGGCAGGTGCTCTGCCGGCGGGGGTGCGGGCGGCGGGTTCTTCGTGGGCGGTGCCGCCACGCGTGGCGGTTCTGCTGCAAAGTCGGTACTGCCGCGAGGGGTGGAGCCGGCTTCGCAGCGTTCTTTCTTTCGCGTGTGCCTTCGCCTTTTTCTTTTTCGCCGCCGATTTCTTTCCCGCCGGTTGGGGCAGGGGCTTTGGGCATGGCAGCTGTCTTTGCAGGGAAGATGGAGACGGACGGTCGCTCCGTTATGGTCTCTGTCGCAGCGGGACATGGCGGTCTGCTCCCTCCTCAAAAGGAGAGCGGTGGCTTTCTTCGCCGCGCGCCGCCGCGCCCGTGCCGCCATCAGGCGGTCAAAGAGCGTGACGAGCAGCCCCGCGCCTGCGATCAGTCCGCCGAGCCGCCAGTAGTACGTCTGCGTCAGCGGCGGAGCATAGTGGATCAGCCCGACCACGAGTGCAACGCTGATGAGGACGGTGAGAATGAGTGCAGAAAGCCGTATCTCCGGAAACATCGCCGCCCTCCTTCCCCTAGGGCATCCCCATCACCGATGAGGGTACTGCGCGTCCATACCGCGTGGTGCCCGGTCAGAAATTCGAAGCATCCACATATAGGGTACTCTAGGACGCTTTCGACGTAAATGCGGAAAATCCTTCTATCATATACAAAAATTTTGCGAAAAACATTAAAAACTTTTCCAACGGAGCGTATACGGAGCGACGATCAGTGTATCAAAATGATGGATGTCCCCGTGAAGCATCGACACAAACAGGCAAAATGGATGACGCCCAACGCAAAAACCTCTGCACGACGGAAAGCCTTCACGCAGAGGTTTTACTTTACAGGAGAACGGCTCAGACGGCGTCAAATGCTGCCGTGAGGTCGGCGAGGAGGTCGTCGATGTGCTCGATGCCGATGGAGAGGCGGATGGTGCCTCTGCCGATGCCGGACGCTGCGAGCTCGTCGTCGTTCATCTGGGAGTGCGTGGTGGTCGCAGGATGGATGACGAGCGACTTGACATCCGCGACGTTCGCGAGGAGCGAGAAAGAGTTTCAGGTGATCGATGAAGCGGAACGCCGCCTCCTGCCCGCCCACGATGTCAAAGGTGAAGATCGATACGCCGCCCTGCGGGAAGTACCGCTCGTAGATGGCGTGATCGGGATGATGCGGGAGCGAGGGGTGGTTGACGCGCTCGACCTTCGGATGCTTCGCGAGGAAGTCCACGACCTTCAGTGCGTTCGATACGTGCCGCTCGACGCGCAGTGAGAGTGTCTCGAGCCCCTGCAGGAAGAGGAATGCGTTGAACGGAGCGATCGCCGCGCCCGTGTCACGCAGGAGGAGGGCACGGATGTAGGTGACGAAGGCGACGGGGCCGAGTGCCTCGACGAAGTTCACGCCGTGATAGCTCTCGTTCGGCTGCGTGAGGTGCGGGAAGCGTCCCGATGCCTTCCAGTCGAAGGTGCCGCCCTCGACGATGACGCCGCCGAGGCTGGAGCCGTGCCCGCCGATGAATTTCGTCGCGGAGTGCACGACGATGTCCGCGCCGTGCTCGATGGGGCGCAGGAGGTACGGCGTCGCGAAGGTGTTGTCGATGACGACGGGGACGCCCTGCGTGTGTGCCGCCTTGGCGACGGCCTCGATGTCCACGAGGTCAGCATTCGGGTTGCCGACGGTCTCGATGAATACGCATTTCGTGTTCGGACGGATGGCGTCAGCAAAGCCCTGTGCGCCCGCCTTCGGCGCGACGAAGGTCACGTCGATGCCCCAGTCCTTCGCCGTGTGTGCGAGGAGGTTGTAGGAGCCGCCATAGATGGTCTGCTGCGCGACGACGTGGTCGCCCGCATGGGCGAGTGCCTGGATCGTCGCCGTGATCGCCGCTGCGCCCGAGGCAAAGGCGAGTGCCGCCGTGCCGCCCTCGAGTGCCGCGATGCGCTTTTCAAAGACGTCCTGCGTCGGATTCATCAGGCGTCCGTAGATGTAGCCCGGATCCTTGAGTGCAAAGCGGTCGGCAGCGTGCTGCGCATTGTGGAAGACGTACGAGGTCGTCTGATAGATCGGTACGGCACGCGCATCCGTCACGGGATCGGCTTCCTCCTGTCCGACGCGCACCTGCAAGGTCTCAAAACGATATTTCTGCTCACTCATGGCGATTCCCCTCTCACCCAAAACGGTATAACATATTTTTATAGATATGTATTATATATAAAATATGATTTTTTGTCAAGCAGAATTTGCCTTCTGATACTTTAGCGGCGAGATGCCCTTATACTTTCGGAATGTCTTGATAAAGTAGCTGATGTCGTTGAAGCCCCGTCGCGAGTGCGATCTCTGTGATGCTCTCACCACTGTGTGCGAGGCGGATGCACGCCGCCTCGATGCGGTAGTGGTTCAGGTAGTCGATGGGGCTGCGGTTTGTGATTTTCTGGAAGAACCGACAGAAATAGTTCGGCGTCAGTCCCGCCGCCGCTGCGAGATCGCCGAGGGTGAGCGGCTGATCGTAGGCATTGTCGATGAGCTGGAATGTCTTCTTGAGCTGCATGACGCGCCGCCGGCTGCTCTCGCGCAGGGTCGCATTCGGTGCATGGCAGAGGCCATGCTGCAGCACCGCACCGATGAAGCTGTAGAGCATCCCCGTGACGATCAGCTCATAGCCCTCACGCGCCTCCTTCATTGCCGTAAAGAGCGCGGCGATCATCTGCGGTACGTCGTGCGTCTCGCCGGGGATGTATTTATTGATGAGAAGTTCGTGCTCGAGGATCTTGCTCACGCTCCCCCGTGCATTGACTTCCGTGCAGGAGTTTCTTCATATCAAATACGATGCACTCGTAGACGGTCTCCTGATCCTGCGGCGCACCGCCATGAACGATACCGTCACGGATAAAGACGATGTCGCCCGCATGCGCCTGCACGGTGTCCTCGTTGAGGGAAAGCGTCAGCCCGCCCTGCAGGACGTAGACGATCTCATACTCGATGTGCCAGTGATAGGGCATGTGAAAGCGTGGGTGATGGCAGTCCACATGATGAAATTCGATCGGAAAATCAAAGCGTCCACGCGTGCGAAATTCGTTGTACCCCTCATGTTTCACGATGCGCCCTCCATTTCGTAAAAGATAATATTATCGTATTTTTAGTCAAGATTGTCATATTCTTCCCCATTTAACCGCATTGGTAATGTTTCTCAGTTATGTCCATTTTATCAAAAAGATAAAAATCGTACTATTTTTTTACATAGTATAGCACAAGAGCAAACACTTCTTCAACGCTATAATATAGGCATAAACAGAAAACAAAATATTCATCAACATGATGAATCGCAAGGCGAAAATGGAGGAAATTATCATGGCAGAAGCAAGATGCATTGGCGGTTATCCGGTGATCGGCATCCGTCCGACGATTGACGGTCGGCGCGGTGTTCTCGATGCGCGGTGCACTCGAGGATCAGACGATGGGTATGGCACGCGCGGCAAAGAAGCTCTTTGAGGAGAATCTGCGCTACTCGAACGGCGAGCCCGTAAAGGTCATCATCGCCGACTCGACCATCGGCCGCGTCCCCTGAGGCGGCGGCGTGCGCGGAGCAGTTCCGCCGTGCGGGCGTGGACATCACGCTCACGGTCACGCCCTGCTGGTGCTACGGCTCTGAGACGATGGATATGGATCCGATGACGATCAAGGGCGTCTGGGGCTTCAACGGCACAGAGCGTCCGGGCGCCGTCTATCTCGCCTCCGTCCTCGCAAGCCATGCACAGAAGGGGCTGCCTGCCTTCGGTATCTACGGACATGATGTGCAGGAGGCAGACGCCGAGGGCATTCCCGCCGACGTCGAGGAGAAGCTGCTCCGCTTCGGCCGCGCTGCTGTCGCCGCCGCTACGATGCGCGGCAAGTCCTACCTCCAGATCGGCGCGATCACGATGGGCATCGGCGGTTCGATCATTAGTCCTGAGTTCTTTGAGGAATACCTCGGTATGCGCGTGGAATCCGTCGACGAGGTCGAGATCATCCGCCGCATGACAGAGGGTGTCTACGACCCCGAGGAGTACAAGAAGGCTCTCGCGTGGACGAAAGAGCACTGCAAGGAGGGCTTTGACAAGAACCCCTGAATTCGCACGCAAGAGCGACAAGGAGAAAGAAGAGGCGTGGAATTCGTCGTCAAGATGATGTGCATCATCAAAGACCCTACTAACGGTAACAAGAATCTGCCAAAGGGGCTGCGAGGAGGAGGTTCTCGGACACAACGCGATCGCCGGCGGTTTCCAGGGGCAGCGCCAGTGGACGGACTTCTACCCGAACGGCGACTTCGCCGAGGCGATGATGAACTCCTCGTTCGACTGGAACGGCGCACGTGAGCCGTATGTCCTCGCCACGGAGAACGATACGCTGAACGGCGTCGCGATGCTCTTTCAACAAGCTGCTCACGAACCGCGCCCAGATTTTTGCCGATGTGCGTACGTACTGGAGCCCCGAGGCCGTCAAAAAGGCGACGGGCTACGAGCTCGAGGGGCGTGCCAAGGAGGGCAAGGGCTTTATCCACCTCATCAACTCCGGTGCTGCGTGCCTCGATGCGTGCGGCGAGATCAGGGCGACGGCGCGGATTCTGTGATCAAGCCGTTCTGGGAGCTGACGGAGAAGGATCAGAAGGCCCGCCTCGATGCGACGGAGTGGTGCCCGGCAGACAACGGCTACTTCCGCGGCGGCGGCTTCTCCTCCCGTTTCCTCACGCGCGGCGAGATGCCCGCGACCATGGTGCGCGTCAACCTCGTGAAAGGGCTCGGCCCCGTGCTGCAGCTCGTTGAGGGCTGGACGGTGAACCTCCCCGACGAAGTCTCGGACAAGCTCTGGAAGCGCACCGACTACACGTGGCCCTGCACATGGTTTACGCCGCGTCTCACGGGCAAGGGCGCATTCCGCTCCGCCTATGATGTCATGAATAACTGGGGCGCAAATCACGGTGCGATCAGCTACGGCCACATCGGTGCCGACCTCATCACGCTGTGCTCCATCCTGCGCATTCCCGTCTGCATGCACAATGTCGCAGACGAGCAGGTCTTCCGCCCCGCTGCATGGAACGCATTCGGCATGGACGCAGAGGGTCAGGACTACCGCGCCTGCGCCACCCTATGGGCCCATGTATAAGTAACATCGGAGGCTGTCATGGCTACGGAGAAAATGTGTACTCATTTGACCTCGGCGCGTCGGGCGGCAGAGCCGTCCCTAGGCGCGTACGACGGCAGCCGCATCCGGATGGAGGAGCTGCACCGCTTTACCAATGACCCCGTCCACCTCGGACGCACGATGTACTGGGATGTCCTGCGGCTCTTTCACGAGATGAAGCAGGGGCTGCTCAGGCGCGCGGGGCATGCGATCAGCAGTATCGGTACGGACACATGGGGCGTGGACTTCGGGCCCTCGATGCCGATGGAGCCCTCCTCGAAAATCCCTGTCCACTACCGCGACCGTCGCACGGTCGGCATCGCAAGCGAGGCGTTCAAAAAGATCTCACGCGAGTCACTCTACCGCGTGACGGGCAATCAGATCGTGGAGATCAACACGGTCTTCCAGCTGCTCGCCCTGGAGGCAAAAAGCGTCCGGTCTCTGCTGGATCGCGCATCGACGCTCCTGCTCATGCCCGACCCACTCAACTACTTCCTCTCGGGCGAGAAAAAGACCGAGTACTCGATTGCCAGTACGACACAGATGCTCGATGCACGCAGCCGCACGTGGTCGCGTGAGGTACTGGATGCACTGGATCTGCCCGCGCACATCCTCACGGACATCGTGCCCACAGCGACCCCTATCGGGCGCATGACGGAGGAGCTGTCCGCCGAGCTCGGCATGGGCAGACCCGACATCATCGTTGTTGCGAGGCCATGACACGCAGAGTGCCATGGCGGGCGTGCCCACGGGCGAGGAGGACTTCATCTTCCTCTCCTGCGGCACATGGTCGCTCCTCGGGACAGAACTCGCAGAGCCGATCATCAACGAGACCTCCGCTGCGTGCAACATCACAAACGAGGGCGGCTACGGCGCGCATCTCGTTCCTCAAGAATCTCATCGGCCTCTGGCTCATCCAGGAGAGCCGCCGTCAGTGGATGCGCGAGGGGCACGAGTACTCCTACGGCGAGCTCGAGCAGATGGCTGCGGCGGCGCCCGCACAGCGCTCCTTCATCCGCCCCGACGATCCCGCGTTCCTGCCCTCGGGCGATATGCCGCCCGGATACGTGCGGCGTGCGAACGCACGGGACAGCCCGTCCCTGAGACGGTCGGCGAGGTCATGTCCGCTGCATCGACGAGAGCCTCGCGCTCTCCCTACCGTGCGGCACTCACGGAGATCGAAACCTGCACGGGCAAACACTACGATAAGATCTATCTCATTGGCGGCGGCGTCCAGAGCAGGCTGCTCGCTCAGCTCACGGCGGATGCGTGCGGACGGACGGTCCTCGCGGGTCCCTGTCGAGGCAACGGTCCTCGGCAACATCGCCCTGCAGCTGATCGCAGCGGGTGAGGTCAGGATCTCGCCGAGGCACGTGCCCTCATCCGCGCCTCCTCGGACATCACGGCGTACGAGCCAAAGAACACCGCACAGTGGGACGTACATTTTGAAAAATGGAAGGGATGGCTCCATGCTGAAAGGAATCCCAAAGATCATCTCGCCCGCACTGCTCAAGGTGCTCGCAGAGATGGGGGCACAGTGACCGCATCGTCATCGGCGACGGTAATTTCCCGCCGAATCCGTCGGCAAGAACTGCATCGTTGTCCGTGCCGACGGGACACGGCGTCCCGAGCTGCTCGACGCGATTCTCACGCTGTTCCCGCTCGACCCCTACGTCGACAAGCCGGTCAGCCCTCATGGAGGTCATGCCGGGCGATCCCGTTGAGACGCCGATCTGGGACACCTACAGGAGATCATCGCAGCACGATCCGCGCGGCGCAGCAGCGGTCGGCACGATCGAGCGATTTCGGTTTTTACGATGAGGCGCGCACCGCATACGCCATTGTCACCACAGGCGAATCCGCACCGTACGCCAACATCATACTACAAAAAGGCGTCGTCACCGACGCTTGAAAGGTGAGAGAAATGGATAATATAAAGGAAATCAAAGACGCTATCTGCGACGTCTGCCATAAGATGTGGCAGCTTGGCTGGTCGCTGCGAATGACGGCAACGTCACCGTCCTCCTCGACGACGACACCCTGCTCGCAACGCCGACCGGCATCAGCAAGAGCTTTATCACACCGGAAAAGCTCGTCCGCATCGACCGTGAGGGCAAGATCCTCGAGGCGAACGAGGATACCGCCCCTCCTCTGAGATCAAGATGCACCTGCGCTGCTACAACGATCGCGACGATGTGCGCTCCGTCGTGCACGCGCATCCGCCCACGGCGACCGGATTTGCCGTCGCGCACATCCCGCTCGACCGCTACGACATGATCGAGACCGTCGTCTCGCTCGGCTCCATCCCCATCACGCCGTATGGCACGCCGTCCACCTACGAGGTACCTGAGGCGATTGCCCCCTACATCCAGGAGCACGACGCCGTCCTGCTCGAGAATCACGGTGCACTCACCCTCGGCGCAAAACCTCATCGACGCCTACTACAAGATGGAGACGCTCGAGCTGTTTGCTAAGATCAACCTCACCGCCTACATGCTCGGCGGCCCGAAGGAAATCTCGCGTGAGAACATCGACAAGCTCATCGACCTGCGCAGCTTCTATGGTGTCAAGGGACGCCACCCCGGCTATAAGCACTACGCTGAGGACTGAGCTCTGCTGACAAAATAAAGAGGGTGATTCACATGACCAAAGATACTACTGCCTTTGCGGCAGGTGCGCACGATGTGGGCGATACGCCCGTCGTGCCCCATCAGTACCGCGTATACTTCTTCCTGCTCGTCTCCCTGCTTTGCGCTCTGGGGACTGCTCAACAACATGACGGACAATCTCGTCCCGTCCTTTGCCAAGATCTTCATGATCAAGGCCGTCGACTCCTCTCTCGTGCAGGTGGCATTCTACGGCGCATACGCCGTTCTGGCACTCCCCTGCCGCCTACATCATCAAGCGTTACTCCTACCGCATGGGCGTCCTCGTCGGACTCGGTTTTTACATGATCGGCGCATTCGGCTATATCCCTGCGGCGATTCTACAGAGCTATAATCTCTTCCTCGTCTCCATCTTTGTCCTCGCTGGCGGGCTCTCCGTCCTCGAGACAACGTGCAACCCTTTCGTTCTCTCCCTCGGTGATGAGTCGACCAGTGTACGTCGTCTCAACTTTGCCCAGGCGTTCAACCCGCTCGGATCCATGGCAGGGCTCTTCCTCGCGAAATACGTCATCCTCGCGCACCTGAACCCCGCCACGCTCGACGATCGCCTGGCCATGAGCACGGAGGTCTCACCGCCGTCCGCGATACCGAGCTGTTCTGGGTCTGCGTCCCCTACGTTGGACTCATCCTCATCGCCTTCATCATCTGGTGCTTCTTCTACCGCAGCGGTCTCAGTGACCGCGATGCAGACGACACTCACGAGCGTCAGTGACGCGATCCACCGTCTCCTCCCGCCCGCGCTATGCGTTCGGTGTCGTCAGCCAGTTCTTCTACGTCGGCGTACAGATCGCCGTCTGGACATGGACGATCAAGTACGTCATGACGAACATGAACCTCATCGAGGCGGAGGCTGCGAACTACTACATTTACTCCATCTTCCTCTTTATCGGCTGCCGCTGGATCTGCACATGGCTCATGAAGTACATCGTCCCCGCAAAGATGATGGCTGTCTTTGCCCTCGGCGGCATCCTCTGCTGCCTCGGGACCATCTACCTCCCGATCGAGACCTCCATCTACTGCCTCGTCGGCATCTCGGGCTGCATGTCCCTCATGTTCCCGACCATCTACGGTATTGCCCTGCGCGGGCTTGGTCCTGAGGTAAAGTTCGGTGCAGCCGGCCTCATCATGGCCATCCTCGGCGGTGCGATCATCACCCCGATGATGGGCGCACTCGTTGACGGCGGCACGCTCACCGGCCTCGTCAGTGGATTCTCCCCTGAGGTCGCCGCCATCCGCAGTGCATTCTACCTCCCCGTCCTCTGCTTCGCCGTTGTTCTCGTATACTCGCTTGCCTTCCGCAATGTGAAGGACTAGAGGACAAAAGGCTACTGTTTCTCTATATCTCTGCGGCAGAAATTTCCGCAGAGATATTTTTTCGCAAAGTTATTTAATAATTACTATTGACAAGTAATCCATTTATCGCTATAATGACACACGTAATGAGATACAAAACAGGAAGAACAACAAGATGAAAGGGGATTTTACTATGTCACACGCAAATGATGCAAACCTCAACAATGCGATCAATGCCTACATCGCCAATATCGGCGTCGGCTATATCAAGCTGCACAATCTCCACTGGAATGTGGTCGGGCCGCAGTTCAAGGCTGTTCATGAGTACCTCGAGTCGCTCTACGACGCGTTCGCAGATGTGCTCGATGAGACGGCGGAGCTGCTGAAGATGGCCGGCGTGCAGCCGGTCGCGAGCCTCAAGGGGTACCTCGCCATTGCGACGATTCAGGAGCTCGGCGATGAGGCGGTCGATCAGAAGAAGGCGCTCGAGATCACGCTTGCCGATCTTGAGCTGCTCCGCGATCAGGCGCTCGCGATCCGCAAGGCGGCCGATGCGCATGACTGCTTCGGCGTTGCCAACCTCATGGAGGATCACGTCACCAACTACGCAAAAGCAGATTTGGTTCCTCCGCTCCATGCTTGCATAATATTCTTCCCGACAAAAAGCGCCGTGCAGCTGCACGGCGGCTTTTTTTTCTGTTGAGAAACGAGGTGCAGCGCATTTCTGAGCCGCATGCCCGCTCGTTGATCCCATCCGCTATGATTGTTCCTCCTGCCCTCTGTGCGCGTCTCCTTCATAAAGAATGCAACGACGACGAGCACCGCCTCGAAGGCAATGACAATGATATCGAGTGCCGCCGCATGGCTGAGCGTACTCGTCAAAAAGCCCATCAAAGCGACCGGAAAAGAACGAGAGGAAGTAGCTCGATGCACCGACGATGCCGGTCGCAAGCCCGATCTGCTGATGACTGACGCCATCCTGTGCGATCGTGTAGCCGAGAACATAGACAGCATGAAGCCCGATGCCCATCATCGCACCGACGATGTAGAGGAGCGGTGAGTTCTGCGGCATAATGTGGAAAAATGACGAGGGCGCAGAGCGCGTTAAGTGCCGAGAGGAAGAGCACCGTCGGTCGCCGGCCGAAGCGATCGGCAAAGAATCCCAAAAGGACGCCGCTTAGTCCGCCGATCCCATAAATTGCGCCGAAGAACTGCCCTGCCTCCGTCGCACTGAACCCCTTATAGGTCATAAAGAGATACGGTCCCATCGAGGCGAACCCCTCAATATGGGATGATGTTCAGAATCTGAATCAGCACGGCGAGCCATACGACCTTGTTGAAGCCAACGGTGCGCACCGCCTCACACAGGTGAAGGCGCTTGACATCCTTGGACGTGTCTGTGTACCGCGCCCGCAGTCCTACGATCAGGAGAAGGCCGAAGATGACGGTCACAACGCCCATGTGCTGAAGGCCGACGCTCCACTCTCCCGTACGCTCGAGGCTCCATCCGTAGTAGGCAGGGGCCGACATACGCGCCGATCGAATAAAAAGGTCATCATGAGACCGTTGAGCATTGCGCGTGTCGCAGGAAAAAATCGAGCCCGCCACGGAGTACATGACGATGTTCCAGCAGCCCTCTGCGACACCGAACATAAAGCGCCAGAACGCCGCAGCAGCGAAAACTCGCCGAGGTCGTCACGAGAGCCGTCATACAGCCGAGCCCAACCATCCCCTATGACAAGCATCCGCTTGCGTCCAAAAGCGGTCTGCCAGATAGCCTGCAGGAATGTCACAGTGCCTGTCCAAGAGTGAATATCGTGCCGATCGTGCCGAGCTGAACGGCGGTCAGTGAGATGCTCGCCGCGACGGCTTTGAGTCCGACGCCGAACGACAAACGGTTGGCCGAGTAAAAAGCATAGCCTAGAGCCAGCAGGAAAAGCTGGAACCACACGATTTTGGGGATGTTGGAAAGACTTTTTTTCATGATAGGTCGCTTCTTTCGGTTTGTATTTGTGCGGGTAAAGCTGCATTCCCACAGATCATATCATAATGCCTCATCAAAAAAATTTTTCAATCACGGCTTTTTCTTCCTCCCCCTCCGTCGTCTCGGTTTTCTGCTCATGATAGATGTCCGTCACAACGATCTTGACAATAACCATGAAGGGAACGGCGAGGAACATTCCTGCGGCACCGAGGATCTCGCCGCCGAAGACGACGCCGAGAATGACGGCAACAGGGGTGGAGGTGGAGGGCTCTTTCCGACAAGGGCGGGATAGACAATGTTGTGATTGATCTGTGTCAATGCGAGATAAAAGAGTGCGGTCTGTACAGTCAGGTCATGCGGGCTGCCGAGGCGGTCATGATTATGCCGAGTGCGGATGCGGCGGTGGGGCCAAGAACGGGAACGAACTCACTGATCCCGGAGAGCAGAGCAAAGACGGAGCCATACGGCAGACCCATGAGGACAAAGTAAAGGAATACGATAAGCCCCGTGACGATACACATGACAAGCTGACTGCATACGTAGATGCGCAGAGCGTGGAGCAGACGGTCAAAGAGGCTCAGGACACGCCCGCGTGATCCATACGGGAAAGAGCCCCGCAAGCCAGCGTTTGATCGTCTTTCCGTCCTTCAGGAGGTAGAAGGAAACGAAGATGATGATGACGAAGTCCATGATTTTGCCGACGGCAGCAAGCAGGAAGGAGAGCGACGCGCGCAGGAGCTCCGCGCCGACGCTGCGCAGCTTGTCGAGGAAGCTCTCCATCTCCTGCTGCAGGTCCATCTCCGTGAGGAGCGGCATCTGCTGGAGTCCCTGTCCGATGCTCGGCAGCTCGGTGACGAAAGCGCTGCAGCGACGGGACGACAGAGCGCGAGAGGATGGAGAGGAGGACGAGGACGAGCAGGAGAAATAGGAGGATCGCCCCCGCCGCCGCGAGGCCGCGCGGGATGCGCCGCCGCTCCATCGCGTCTACGACGGGCTGAAGGAGGAGCTGCAGGAGGAGCGAGAGAAAGACGATAAAGGCGAAGTCCTGAAAGAACCAGAAGGAGGAGAGCAGTGGGCAAAGACGATGGCAAGGATGATGGAGGTGCGGTGATTCGCGAGGTTCATAGGTGCCTCCTTTCGCAGTAATGTGTGGAGCTATGATAGCATATTCACGGCGCACCGTCTATCATACTTCGGTCTCAGTGGAATCTATTGACCGAAAAGCACGGTCTGACGTATACTTTTGTATGAGGAGGCGGCATTATGAAAGCACTACTACAGTACGATCGACGGCATTGTCACGACGTTTTCGGATATTCACTGCTCCGCCGCAAAAGGTGAGAGTATTCTTGTCACATGGAGCGCGCCCATGAACACGGGATTTGATACGGCTGAATTCCTCCTTCCGAGCATTATCTGCACGAAAGTACAGCGGCTTCACCGAGGACGAGCGTGCGAAAGCTGACCGAGTTTGTACGGAATAACAGTGCGCTGATTTGGGAAATTGCACGGGAGGACGGTGAGCTCGTTGCCGACGTGGGGTGATTTATTCGGCTATCGCATCTTCTTTTGATCGCGCGAGGAAAAACGAGCCTGTCCACGTTCATGTGTGCAAGGGTGCGCCCTCTCCAAACGCAACGAAAAATATGGATTCCGGCAGACGGCAATCCCGTTGTTGCACACAACCACGGAAATATCCCCGCAAAGGATCTGAACCGACTTCTCAAAGGGATCTCGGCAAACAAAGAAAGCATCGTATTCGCTTGGTATCAGCACTTTGGCTGTCTATAAAAATCAGAACCGCCCTTACACTAGACGGTACAAGAGCGGATCTTTGTCTATATTACAGCTTATTTCTATAATTTTTCACGTGCATGGAAGAACCCGACGATGTAGACGATACGCTCCTCCATACGATAAATAAGAAGATAGTTGTGATGCGGGAGGGTAACCTTTCGATATTCCTTTGCGCGAAGGCAGGTATCACGGCATAGCGGAAAGGCTTCCGGCAGATGTTCCAATCGCTCGTAGACGACTGCAACATCATCCAAGACGCTGCGTGCTGCATCGGGATTGCGTAGTGTCTGTGCAATGTACGCAATGCACGTATCGATCTGCTCATTCACATACGCCGGAACAATAAGTCTATAGCACATATTTCAGTCTCGTGCGAGCAAGTGCCTCGCGTGCGTCATACGTCCGCCCCTGCCTCAATATCCTCCTCGGCACGAGCAATCTCGCGGCAGATATGTCCCCTGCTCCTGCATATTTTCGTACGTCTCCATGCTCATAAAGACCATGTCGCCGTAGCCGTTCTTCGTGACGTAGATCGGCTCGTCACTTGCATGGCACATCTCCGAGATGCGCGCGGTATCCTTGAGATCCTTGATGGGAATAATCTGTGGCATGATGCACCGCCTTTCTATAATGGGATAATTATACCATAGTTTATACAGATTCTCCATACAAAAACGCCCCAGCCAATGCGGTTGGGGCGTTTCCATTGCAAATCTTACGCTCCGGGTTTCACTGCTTTCGCGGTCTGCAGGCGTGCTGCGGCGCGTTTCAGTGCGAGGGAGGCGCGCTGTTCGTCGATGATGCTCGCCTGCCTCGGGGTCCTCGCGCAGCTTTCTGCAGTCGCTCCTGCGCGCGCTCATAGGCGCGCTGGGCGCGGTTGATGTCGATGTCGATCGGCTCCTCCGCTGCTGTCGCGAGTACGGTGATCTTGTCGGGGGTAACCTCCATGAAGCCGCCCGCCACAGCGATGAGCTGTTCCTTGGCGTCGACATGAATCTTCATGGCATGGGGCTCAAGTCCCGTGACGAGGGGAATGTGCTTCGGCAGTATGCCGATCTCGCCGCCCGTGGAGCGGGCGATGAGCATGTCGATGTCGGCGGCGTAGACCACGCGGTCGGGAGATACGATCTCCAGCTTGATGGTCGCCATCCGTCATTCCTCCTCTTTGAGCTTCTTCGCCTTCTCGATGACTTCGTCGATGCCGCCGACCATGTAGAAGGCAGCCTCGGGGAGGTCGTCGTGCTTGCCGTCGAGGATTTCCTTGAACCCGCGGATCGTGTCCTTCAGCGCGACGTATTTTCCGGGCGAGCCCGTGAATACCTCGGCGACGGCGAACGGCTGCGAGAGGAAACGCTGGATTTTACGTGCACGCGAGACGGTCAGCTTATCCTCGTCGGAGAGTTCCTCCATACCGAGGATGGCGATGATGTCCTGCAGCTCTTTGTATTTCTGGAGGACGGCCTGCACGCCGCGCGCGACTTCGTAGTGCTCCTGCCCGATGACGTGCGGGTCGAGGATACGCGAGGTGGAGTCCAGCGGGTCAACGGCGGGATAGATGCCGAGCTCGGCGATCTGACGGGAAAGAACCGTCGTCGCGTCGAGATGGGTGAATGTCGCCGCCGGTGCCGGGTCGGTGAGGTCGTCCGCGGGGACGTAGACCGCCTGCACGGACGTGATCGAGCCCTTTTTCGTGGAGGTGATGCGCTCCTGCAGGGCACCGACGTCGGTCGTCAGCGTCGGCTGGTAGCCAACGGCGGACGGCATACGTCCGAGCAGAGCCGAGACCTCGGAACCTGCCTGGATGAAACGGAAGATGTTGTCGATGAAGAGCAGAACGTCCTGTCCCTGCACATCGCGGAAGTACTCTGCCATCGTGAGACCCGTCAGAGCGACGCGCATACGTGCTCCGGGCGGCTCGTTCATCTGGCCGTAGACGAGGGCGGTCTTGTCGATAACGCCCGACTCGGTCATTTCCGACCAGAGGTCGTTGCCCTCACGCGTACGCTCGCCGACGCCCGCAAAGACGGAGTAGCCGCCGTGCTCGGTCGCGATGTTGTGGATGAGCTCCATGATGAGAACGGTCTTGCCGACGCCGGCACCGCCGAAAGAGTCCGACCTTTCCGCCGCGCGAGTACGGGGCGATGAGGTCGACGACCTTGATGCCCGTCTCGAGGATCTGGGTCGATGTCTCCTGCTCGTCAAATTTCGGGGCGGCACGATGGATCGGCCACACCTCTTTGTTGCCGACGGGCTCGGGGTTGTGGTCAACGGTCTCACCGAGGACGTTGAAGACGCGTCCGAGGGTCGCCTCGCCGACCGGCACGCTGATCGGCGCACCCGTGTCGTCCGCCTCCATGCCGCGCATCAGGCCGTCGGTGGAGCTCATGGCGATGCAGCGCGTGACGCTGTCGCCGAGGTGCTGCATGACCTCGACCGTGAGGTCGATGTCATGGTCGGCCGTCTTGCCCCTGACCTTGATGGCGTTCAGAATCTCCGGCAGTTCGCCCGCCGGAAATTCAATATCTACGACAGGTCCAATGACCTGTACGACTTTACCTTTTGCCAATGGAAAACCTCCTTACCTCCATGCACGCGGCGTACATGGATGTCACTTGAGTGCCTCGGCGCCGCCGACGATCTCGTTGATCTCGTTCGTGATGCCCGCCTGACGTACCTTGTTGTAGTAGAGGTCGAGCTTTCCCGATGAGCTCCCCGGCGTTGTCGGTCGCGTTGCTCATCGCGTTCATACGTGAGCTCAGCTCGCTCGCCGCCGACTGGAGGAGCGCCGCATAGATGGTGGTGAAAAGGTACTGCGGCAGCAGTGCCCCGAGCACCTCCTCGGCATTCGGCTCATAGATGTAGGGTGCCTGTGCGTGTCCCTCGCCTGCCTCTGCCGTAAAGGGCAGGAGTTTCACGACCTCGGGCACACAGGTGATGGCCGACACGAAGCGCGTGTAGACCATGTAGACTTCTTTGATCTCGCCGGTCTCAAACGCACTGATGAGCGTGCGCGCGATCTTCTGCGCGTGCGACGCCTTCGGACGCTCGCTGATGCCGACGCGCTGACTGATGATGTCAAAGCTACGGTTCTTGAAGAAGTCGCGGGCCTTGCGCCCGACGGTGACGATCTGCGTGTTGGACTTGTCCTCGACGAGCGTCATCGCCTTTTTGAGTGCGTTGCTGGAGTATGCGCCTGCGAGCCCCTTGTCCGCCGCCATGACGAGGATGAGGCGCTTGCCGCTCTCATGCTGCTCGAGGAGCGGATGCGAGATGCCCGTCGCCGCTGCCGCCACGCTGCGGATGACCGCCGCCGTCTTTTTCGGCGTAGGGGCGGTTGCTGTTGGCAGCCTCCTGGCACGGCGCAGACGCGAGGTCGCGACCATGTCCATGGCGTTCGTGATCTGCTGGATGCTCTTGACGCTGCGAATGCGCCGGCGGATGTCCTGTAAATTTGCCATATACGGTCACCTCTCCCCTTACGCTTCTTTGTAGGAGATGGTTTCCTTGAACTCCGCGATCGCCTTCGTGATGTCCGCCTCGAGCCCGTCGTCCAGCTTCTTCATCTCCGTGATCGCCGCAGCGATCTCCGGATGCGCCGTGCGCATGAACTTCAGGAAGTCCGTGTGGAAGGTGACGACCTTGCCGACGGGGATGTCCGCGAGATGGCCGCGCACCGCCGTGAAGATGACGAGCACCTGCTCCGCAACGGAGAGTGGGCTGTACTGCGCCTGCTTCAGCGTCTCAACCATGCGGGCACCGCGGTCGAGCTGTGCCTTGGTCGCCTTGTCGAGATCCGAGCCGAACTGCGCGAATGCCGCGAGCTCGCGGTACTGTGCGAGGTCGAGACGCATCGTGCCCGCGACCTGCTTCATCGCCTTGATCTGGGCGGAGCCGCCGACACGTGAGACCGAGAGACCGACGCTGATCGCCGGGCGGATGCCCGAGTAGAACGAGTCGGTATCCAGCATGATCTGACCGTCGGTGATCGAGATGACGTTCGTCGGGATGTACGCCGAGAGGTCGCCCGCGAGTGTCTCGATGATCGGCAGTGCCGTGATGGAGCCTGCACCGAGTGCGTCGGAGAGCTTTGCCGCGCGCTCGAGGAGGCGGGAGTGTAAGTAGAACACGTCGCCCGGGTATGCCTCGCGTCCGGGCGGACGGCGGAGCAGGAGCGACATGGCGCGATACGCTGCCGCGTGCTTGGAGAGGTCATCATAGACGCAGAGCGCATGACCGCCCTTATACATGAAGTACTCTGCCATCGCCACGCCCGCATACGGTGCGAGGTACTGCAGCGGCGCAGAGTCTGCTGCCGTCGCCGCGACGATGATCGTGTAGTCCATCGCGCCGCCGTCCTCGAGCGTCTTGACGACGCGCGCGACGGTGGATGCCTTCTGACCGATGGCGACGTAGACGCAGATACAGTTCTGTCCCTTCTGGTTCAGGATCGTATCGACGGCAATCGCCGTCTTGCCCGTGCCGCGGTCGCCGATGATCAGCTCGCGCTGGCCGCGGCCGATCGGAACGAGGGCATCAATCGCCTTCAGACCCGTCTGGAGCGGCTCATGGACGCTCTTGCGGTCGGCAATGCCAGGTGCCGGCGACTCGACCGGACGGAACTCCTTCGTGTCGATGGGTCCCTTGCCGTCGATGGGGCGGCCGAGTGCGTCCACGACGCGTCCGACCATCGCCTCGCCCACGGGCACCTGCATGATGCGTCCCGTACGCTTTACGGTGTCACCCTCCTTGATGAGGGTCTCGCCGCCGAGCAGCACCGCGCCGACGCTCTCCTGCTCGAGGTTCAGCACGAGCCCGTAGACATCGTTGCCGAAGTCGAGCAGCTCGCCTGCCATCGCCTTGTCGAGGCCGTAGATATGCGCAATGCCGTCGCCGACCTCAAGAACCGTGCCGACGTCGTTGACGTTCAGATCGACATCATAGTTCTTGATGCGTTCCTTGATGATGGAAGTAATCTCTTCCGGATTCATTTTCATATTTCGCTGTCACCCCGCTAGTTCGCCATTAACTCTGCCGTCATCGCTGCCAGACGTCCCTTGATGCTGCCGTCGATGCGGCGGTCGCCGATGCGCACCACCACGCCGCCGATGAGCGAGGGGTCGCGGTGCTCGCGCAGGGATACCTCTTTGCCCGTCACGCGTCCGAGCTTTTCCATTAGCTCTGCCTTCTGCGTCTCGCTGAGCGGCTCCACCGTCGTGACATCCGCCACAGCGATGCCGAGCTTCTCGTTCGAGAGCTGCACAAAGATCGCGCTGATTGCCTCGAACACCATCATGCGCCGCTTGTCGATGAGCAGCAGGAGGAAGTTCAGCACCATCTCGCGCACCTCGTCCCCGAACACTTCCTTCAGGAGGGACTTCTTGTCCTCGGGCTGGATGTTCGGATTGCAGAGATACGCCTTTAGCTCCGGGCAGTCGACGTATGTCTGCTGCACCTTGGCGAGGTCATTTCCGTAGGCGCTGAGCGCGTTCTCCTCGCACGCCAGCTCGAAGATCGCACGCGCATACTTGCGCGCCAGCTCCATGTTCAGCATGACGCGTCACCGACTTTTTTCGCATCGAGCTTTGCGATGAACTCGCCGATGATGGCGTCGTTGTCCTTTTCGTCCAGATTCTTCTGGATGATCTTGCCCGCCGCTGCGAGCGACAGGGCGACGACCTCGGCCTTCAGCTGCTCCACCGCATGGGCGCGCTCGCGCTCCATCTGTTCCTCGGCGGACTTCTTCATCTGCTCGATCTCACGCTTTGTCGCCTGGATGCTCGCCTCGCGCTCCTCGCCGGCACGCTTTTCCGCCATGTCGACGATCTCCTGCGCCTTCGTACGCGCCGCAGCGAGCTGCGCCTTGTACTCGTTCAGCGTCGCCTCCGCTGCCGCGGCATCCGCATCCGCCTTCTCGATGCTCTCAGCGATCTTCGCCTTGCGCTCGTCCATCATGCGCACGATCGGCTTATAGGCCACTGCGCGCAGGAGTGCAACGAGAATCAGGAAGTTGATGATTTGGATGGGCAGCGTCCCGTTGAGATCAATCAGGCCTTGCGTAATTTCACTCAATTCCTATGCCCCCTTTGCAAAATCCGTGCCACATACGTCTTAGTGAATCAGCGGATTTGCATAGAGCATGATGATGCCGAAAACGACGCCGATGATGGCAAGTGCCTCAATCAGACCGACCGAGATCAGCGTACGCGTAAAGAGGACGCCGCCCGCCTCCGGCTGACGTGCAAGACCCTCGATGAAGCGGCCCGTGACCAGACCGTCACCGATACCTGCGCCGATTGCAGCAAGACCAAAGCAGAGACCCGCACCGATAAGAGCGCCTGCGACCATGATTGCGTTTTTCCATGAAAAAGATCCTCCTTAAATATGTGAACAAAATCTTCGTGCCCGTGCCTGCTGCACGGCGTGCAAAACCTGTGTGGTCACGACCGATACCGCCGTTAATGACCTTCGTCCGTCTTGATGGCCGCGCCGATGTACGCCGTCGAGAGCATCGTGAAGACCAGCGCCTGCACAATGCCGACGAACACGCTGAACGCGAGCCAGATCACCGACGGGATCGTCGAACCGTTCCCGAGGAGCTGCAGCAGGATGTGAATCAGAATCTCACCCGCCAGGATGTTGCCGAAAAGACGGAACGACAGCGTAATCGGCTTCGCAACCTCCTCGACAATGTTGATGATGATGAACGGTGCGACCGGCTGGAAGAAATGCGCCACATAGTGCATCCCCTTTACCGCCAGTCCCAAGACGTGCATCATGACGATGACCAGCAGAGCCAGTCCCAGGGTGGTGTTCAGATCATTTGTCGGCGATGCCATCGTCGGAATGAGCCCAATCCAATTCGACACGAGAAGGAACAGGAACAGCGACACGATAAACGTGGACAGGAATCCACGCCCGCGCGGGCCCATATTCTCCTCCACCTGGTCATGCAGAGCCTCGATCACCGTCTCCATCATCACCTGCCAGTTGGACGTCGGCACAACCTTTAGGTTGCGCACCGCCAGCCAGCCAATGAAGAGGACGACGACCATCGAGATCCACGTCATGACGAGGGTCTGTGAATTGAAGGTAAATCCGGCGAACTGCACTGCCTCGCGAACACCGATTTCGTGCATAACCTCTACCTCCCTCGGGGGTCTCCCCCCTCCTACTTCGAGCCGTCCGTCGGACGGTTCTTTCCATCTGCGTACAGAGCCCCTGCCGATCATCTGCGCCATCATCAGCGCGTGCATCAGGAGGAATCCTCCCACCGCCGCAAAGAAATGCCGCACGCCCGTCATCGTCGCCGCCCAGAGAACCGCGCCGATGAGGACGAGGATCAGCAGGAGACCGATCTGCACCTGCGCCGCACCACCCGTCCCGCGCCGCGCCGCACGCAGAATGCGCCGTGCGAGCTGGACGAAGTAGAGCGCCGCCGCTGCTGCGCCCGCCGTAAGCGCCCCGATGAGTGCGAGCTCGTCCATCATGAGGAGAGCCACCGCACCGAGAAACACCGCCGCCGCGAACGCCAGACCGACCTGCCTCCAATACGCCGATAAAACCTGCCTCATATTCCTCCTCCGACCACGCGCAACAAAACCCCGACATCCACCATGAATGTCGACGCACGCGCCGTCTTCGTTGAATATCAGTACCTTTATCGTATTCGACGCGATACCAAAAAATCCTTGCGAAAGAATACAATATGCAAGGCAGTTTTTCAATATTCCGTCAATACCATAAAGCGGGACTATTTACATGCGCCGTAACGATGTACTTCCCTTATGGTTATTATACGGGGTTCTACGGATTTCCGCAACCGCATTTTAATGTTAAATTGAATTTTATTCTTGTATTGTATCATAGGCTCTGATAAAATGAGCCGATTACAGAGAGAGGAGCGCATCCATGACCATCGAGGGAGCTGTCATCATCGAGAAAGGCGTCACCTTCGCCATCATCCACGTCGCGCCGGAGATCACGCGCTACACCATCAAATCCACGCAGACCCGCCGCGCCCTCATGCGCTTCTTCCCCGGCATGCCCATCATCCTCATGAGCCTCACGCCGCAGGGCAAACCGCAGTACTACGGACGCAAGGACATCGTGGACTTTTTGAATACCGTACGCCTCAATCAGATCCCGTGGAAAAAGTATCATATTGTGTAGGTATTTCTTGACCAAAACGCGCATTAGTGTGTATAATTATGCGAAGGAGGTGCGCCTATGACGACGGCAGAACTCGTACGCTTGCTCAAGAAAAAAATGGCTGCACCTTCGTCGGACACAACAAGCGTCACGATATGTACCGGAGTCCCGTGACGGGCAAGACCTTTATGGTCGGTCGTCATCCGAGCGAGGAAGTCCGCACCGGCACACTGCACAAGATTCTAAGGGATGCGGGCATCGCCATACGATAAAGGAGGATTCTCCATGAAATACATCTATCCCGCCATCTTTACCGAGGAGGAGGACGGCATCCTCGTGGACTTCCCCGACCTGCCGAGCTGCTACACCGACGGTGCAACCATCGACGAGGCATTTGAAAACGCTGAGGATGCGCTCGCACTCACACTCTGGCAAATGGAGGAAGAACACGCCGCCATCCCTGCCCCATCTGCCCTCGCCGCACTCCATGTGCCGCGCGGAGCCTCTGTCGCCCTCGTACGCGCTGATACACTTCCCGTGCGGCAGATGAACGACACGCGCACTGTGCGCAAGAACGTGACCCTCCCGGGCTGGATGGACACGCTCGCACGTGAGCGCAACATCAACTTCTCGAAACTCTTGCAAAATGCCATCCGCAAGGAGTGCGGCATCGGTGTATAAAAATATGTTTCAAATATAAGAGCGCAGCCGCACGTGCAGCTGCGCTATTGTATTTGGAACGAATTCGATTTACTCCGCCGGCAGGATGAACGACAGCGAGCTGAAGATCTTCTTCGTCACGTTCGGATTGTCCGTCGGGAAGCCGACCTCGACGCCGATCACGTTCAGGCCGTTGTTCGCCACGCGCACGGAGACGAATCCATCTGCATCCGCCTGCGTCTCCGCCGTCAGATTGCCGAGCACATCCGCGATGACGGGTGCATTCGCATAGGGCTTGCCGTCCTTATAGATGCGCAGGTTCAGCGTGTCGCCGCGGCGCAGGGTCAGCGGGTTCACCATCGGCACGATCTGGATGGGCACGTTGTAGAGCCCCGCCGGACGCACCTTGTCGCTCCAGTAGTGGACGTTGTACTTGTAGGCGTACGTCACCGACATGAGGTTCTCGATGTTCGAGTAGTCACGCGTCGGAATGACCTTGCCATCCGTCGTCTTGGCGAAATAGCCATAGTCGAAGAACGTCGCCGTCACGCCGAGATCATCGCCCGGCACAATGGTGATGTTCTTCTCGCCGTCCACGCGCTCCACCGTCGTCGGCTGGAAGTTCACATCGTACGCGTCAATGCGCTGGACACATGCGGGATCGTACGCATTGTCCAGAGGCCCCTCGCCGAGCACGAGCGCCTTCGTATCGACGCGGTTCGCGAAGAACACGCCGTGTGCATCCGTCGATGTCGCCGTCATCGAGAGCCCGATGGCCGCACCGAGTGCCGCCGCCAAAATCTTTTTCTTCATGGAACAACCTCCTATGAATGAGTAAAATCAACTTACTCGCTATTATACTGGAAACAATATTTATTTGCAATCAAATTCACGAGATCGTGCAGATGCTTGCCTGCACAGATCATTTTTGTTACACTACAAAAAATCACAGATATTATGAGGCTCCCACTCAAGGAGGAACGATGATGCGACATCTGCTCAGCATGGCTCTCTGTCTCTGCCTGCTCATTCCCGTATCCACATCAAAGGCACAGGAAAAACCCGCCGACACAGGCGATCTGTCTGCGGCAGTCGAACTCCTCCGCACCGTAGAGAAAACGAACATCCACTATGTCGAGCTCCCCCAACTTCCTGCCATCAGTGCAAATGATCCGCGCTATGTTGAGGTTGACCTCAGCGCGATCCCGCCGGAGCAAATCTACCCGCCGCTGAGTTACCTGCTGACCAATTTCCCATTCGCCCCTTCACTTGCCACACCACTCTTCTGTCAGATGGCAAAAGACCCACAGGTCATCGCAGACAGCGAACCGCTGCTTCTGCTCCGCATAGCACCCATTGACAGCGGGCTGACGAGAATTCGATTTCCGGACGAGCGTGAGGAGATCGTTTCCGTGATAGAGTACCTCGTTCTCCTAAAAAATGGCACCCTGCTGGAATCACCGGACGACTACATCATCACATACGATGCCGCCAAAAACCCGGTCGCACGATTCGGTTACTACGACCTTCTCAGGCTCAATAAAAAATATCATTTTACCTCTCCCGAAATCTATGACATTATCTCCTCATCACCCGCACATCGATTCGCCAAGGGAAGCCGTGAATATCGATATGCACAGCATCTCTATCACATTATGCCGAACTCTATCGAATACCCGATGGTTTTTAAGAATTATTACGACCCGAGCCGACACAAATTCTTTTCATGATTTTCGATCCGATGGTACGATATGCTCTGTGAAGTACGTATTCATAATTAGGGAGGAACGTATATGAATCTTGTCAAATCCATCGCCGCCGTCACCGTCACAGTCCTCACCCTCACCGGCACAGCATCCGCCGCAGACGGCATTGGAGGATCGGAGCGGCACGACATCTTCCATGAATACAAGACCTACGAAGAAGCAGAGGCTGCTATCCGAAAGCATCTCGACGAAGAAGCCGAAAACGCAAGACGAGTTCCCCTCTCCGTCGACGCATGCCGAAAGATCACGGCGGATGATACTCTCTACCACAATATTCCTGCCAACAAATTCCCGCCTGTCGACCAGCCCATGCCCATGCTGAGCGAGATGTTCCGCGGCATGATGGGAATACCGTGGCTCCAGCTGGTCGTCACGGAGAGCAGAGAGGCAAATGACGAGACTGCCATCCAAACGGGATACCCGACACGCTGGTTCCGTGTCGTGGATACGGCACGCCCCACACGCTACCGACTATATGACGGCAGACAGCTCGTCATGTCCATTGCCGGCGAGGGCGTACACAAACAGAATGCCACAAAATCCTTCGCCGATGACTTGAACTTCTATATCTACGATGCGGAAGGCACACCGCTCATGCGCACCGATATGTTTCACCTCCCTGATATGCCTTATCAAGGAATATCCGAGAAGGCATTGCGCGCTATCGCAGATGCTGCCCAGATTCCCCTGTCGGAGGGCAGCCGTGACTACGCACTGGCACAGTATCTACTGCAAAAGGCAGAGCTGACCGACATCCCGCGTAAATAGAGGAATCACAGATAAAATAAAGCTGTGCACGAATCTCACACAATACTAATTCCCCTTTCATTATCCTCTATCCTATCCTGCGATATGCTTGTTAAAGGCATTACTCTGACATCAAGGAGGAACGTATATGAACATGGTCAAATCCATTGCCGCCGCCATGCTCGTCATGGCGCTCGCCATCGCTGCTCTCATGCCCCAGACGGCAGAGGCAGCGACCGACTGGGACGGCGGACGCATCCGCGCGGAGGGGACAGGCGTCGCTCCTGCACGTACGGTGAGTGCGGCACAGGCGCGTGCCCTCGCCCGCCGCGCCGCCATCGCCGACGCCTATCGACAGCTCGCCGAGCAGATCCAAGGGGTCGCGGTCGATGCCTCGACCACCGTCGAGGACATGATGGTCACGAACGATACCGTCCGCACCCACGTCAGCGCCCTCGTGCGCGGTGCGCGCATCGTCGAGGAAAAGGCGCTGCGTGACGGCGCGTACACCGTCACCCTCGAGGTGCCCGTCTTCGGCGTCAGCTCCCTCGCGGGCTCCGTCTTTACCCCGAACACATCGCGTGAGCGTTGGGCAAGTCCCGACAGTGTCTATGAGCCCTACACGCCGCGCAACTACGACACGACGGGCTACGGCACATACGGCCGCCGCAGCGGTGATGACGGCACGACAACCACGCCTGCCGCACCGGTGCGCCGTTCCCCCTCCACCAGCTCTGCCGCGAGTGCGCCGGGCGGACGCGCCATCGGCGGCTATACGGGGCTCATCGTCGACTGCCGCGGCATGGGACTGCGCCCCGTCATGAGCCCTGTCATCAAGACAGAAAACGGCCGCCCCATCTACGGCTACAAGAACCTCGACAGTGACAAGGTCGTCGCGAGCGGCATGGCCGGCTATGTCCGCAGTGAGGCAGACGCCACACGCGCCGGACAGAACCCGCTCGTCGTCCGCGCCATCCGCGTGGACGGCAATGCGAATCCCGTCCTCTCCGCCGAGGATGCACGCCGCGTCCTCATCGAGAACGGTGCAAGCGGTTTCCTCGACGCAACGAATGTCGTCTTTATCCGCTAAGCAAAAAAATAACCGTATTGCTATGATAAAAAAATCATAAACAATACAGTGTTTTTATGTTATAATACGGAGACCATCAAAAAAAGGAGGAAACTATATGAAACTTAGTGCAAGAAATCAGCTTAAGGGCAAAGTCGTCTCCATCGAGAAGGGTGCGGTCAACGGCATCGTTCGCATCGAGCTCAAGGGCGGCGACGTCATCACATCCACCATCAGCATGGGCGCAATCGAGGAGCTCGGTCTCGAGGTCGGCAAGGAGGCGTACGCTGTCATCAAAGCAACGTCCGTCATGGTTGGTGTCGATCATCACCACAAGTGCTAAGAAATCTCTGGCTTAGACAGACAAATCCCCGCATATCGGACATTTCCGGTATGCGGGGATTATTTATTCCAAGGGTTCCTCCTCCTCATCCTCATGGTGCCGCTTGGGCGGGCGCGGATGATAGAGGCTCCAGTTCCAGTGGATCGCAGCGAAGCGGATAAGGAGGACGAGGAGGAAGGCGAGCCATGAGACGGCCTCGATGCCGAGAACGCCGCCCAGCGCGCAGAACACAAACGCGCCGACGAGGGACGCCGCCGCATAGACTTCGGCGTAGAGGACGACGGGCATCCGTTTCGCGAGCACATCGCGGATCATGCCGCCGCCGACTGCCGTCGTTGCCGCGAGGAGGATGGGAAGGACGTAGCTGTCCGTTCCGCCGAAGCGGATGCCCGTGAGTGCCCCCGTGATGGTAAAGGCAGCAAGGCCAATGGTATCGGAGACGTTGAAGATCGTCAGGAGGCGCTGACGATGCATGTGATGGAGCTCTGTCCACTGGTAGAGGAACGAGGTGGAGAGGGCAACGCCGATGGAGAGCAGAAAGTTCGTCGTGTCGCGCAGCGCCATCGGCGGGGTCAGCCCGACGAGGAGGTCGCGCACCATGCCGCCGCCCACCGCCGTCGCGAGGGCAAGCACGGAGATGCCAAAGATGTCCATGCGGCGCGACAGTCCGACCAGCGTGCCCGACACGGCGAAGGCGAGCGTCCCGATGATGTCAAAGAGACGCCAGAGATCGATTTCTCCCATGAGCATAGTTTCGTCCTTCCCTTTTGAAGCTTATTTCACTTGCGCCGCCTAGAGTGCCTCCCCTGCTTTTTCGCTTCCCCCGCCGATGCGGGGGAAGTGCCGAACATAGTGAGGCGATAGGGGCGCCTCTAGCTCATTCGACTCTCTCACGGAGAAAGCCACGAATCGACCAAGGCGCCCCTTCCACCATGCTGCGCATGGTCCCCTTCCCCCGTGCCGCACGGGGGAGGCTTTCACCGTCCACGGTGTGACGATAGGAGCTCCCTCAATCCTGCGCAAACAGATACAGGATAACCTCCATCGGCGTGAGCGCTCCCGTCGCCGCCGAGCGTGCCCCCGCAGCGAGGAGATTTCCATCACGGTCATAGACACTGCGTTCAAGGGTCAGACGATAGGTCTCGTGCGCATCGCGGAGCTTTTCTCCCGAAATCCGATAGACCAGCATCTGCTCCGCCCCCACGGTACGTGCCGCCCTTGCCTGCGCCGCCACATCGAGTGAGCCAGACGTATCCGCGAGCGCAAACACCGTCGCCGCGTTCCGCACGTACTGCGCATCACGCAGCACCGCACGCAGATAGGGCACATCCTCCGCGAGTGCGTCATCAACCTCCACCACGATCGGCGTGAGATAGACCGTATGCCCCGCCGTGCGGTTCTCCTGCCCCACGAGAAAGGTCAGCGCGCCGCTGCTGTCGTGCGTGTCATAGAGACGGCGCAGCGCTGCATCCACATAGACGGTCATCGTATGCGGGAAATGCCGCCGTCGTCCGTGCAGGCTGCCAATCGATGCGCTCGCCGAAGTGGTGAAAGCCGAGCGGCGAGGGAGCGCGTCCTTCACGGGATCACCGCGCATCACAACGCGCCGCAGGGTAAAGCGATCCTGATAGGTGCGGACAAAAGTCCTCGTTCCCCACCGCAGGCGCACCGAACGTCGTCACAATGAGCTGGTCGGGGAGACGCCGAGATCGGAGAGACGTGCCGCCGCAAGAATGGCCGCCGCACCGCCGAGACTGTGCCCCGTGAGATAGAGCTTTTTCCGAGGGATGCGCGCGCAGATCGGCAGCGAGGCACTCTCCCTGCCGTCTCCCTCCACCGCATCCGTAAAGAGTGCCGCCTGACAGTAGTCGAGGAACCCGCGGTGAACCAGCGGCATCCCGCCCCGCTCTTTCTTTGGCGTATCGCGCACCGCGAGGAACTCCGCCGGCGAGTGCCCGCCGAATGCCGCGCGTTTCATCCGCAGATCCGTCCATACATCACTGCCGCGCTCCGTCCCGGGAAAAGCGATGAGATGCAGCTCTGCCCCATCGGCATCACGACGCACCATGTGAAAGAAACGTCCAACCGTTCCACGGTGCCCCACGGTCTCAGCGCCGACGATCTCCCATCCCGCCGCCGTCAGCCGCGCACGCAGGAGCTCAGAGAGCTCCCCGCTGTAGGCCGCCTCGGACGCCGCCGCCTCGACAAAGAGGAGAGAAGAGAGATCAGGGGCGGCGGCGAAGGCACGCAGCGGAAAAGCAAGCACGCAGAGGAGAATCACGAAATGCAATACCTTCATCAGCGCACCTCCCACACAATATATCTATCGCTATTATACCTGTTTTCCTTGAGATTTCATAAGAAAATCGCACTTGTCATACGCACCTGAGACTGATATAATATATACAGAAGGAACGCCTCAGGCGGTACCTTTCCGAATTAGATTTGGCTAGACATAAAGAATAACCGCTCCACTTCTCAGGTCAGGGCGGTTATTTCTTTTGGGTTATCGCGAGTATGTAGCCTGTGGCAACGACCAAGAAAAGAATCGCTCCAATTTCAGACATCTCACTCACCCCCTCTCGGGGGAAAGACACCGCCGTTTGCTTGAGGACGTTCCATCTTTATTATATAGAACGTATGCTGTCATTGTCAAATGTAACACGCAATAAAACCGCCGTGGACACCCACGACGGTAGATTTTCAGATGGTGCGGTTGATGGGACTTGAACCCATACGTCTTGTGAACACTACCCCTCAAAGTAGCGCGTCTGCCAATTCCGCCACAACCGCGTATAAAATATGGTGCGGTCGAGAGGACTTGAACCTCCACGATGTTGCCATCACTAGCGCCTGAAGCTAGCGCGTCTGCCATTCCGCCACGACCGCATATTGAGTTGTCAAGGGAATATCATCGAGCACAACCAGCGCATCCGCGCCGCACTGCCCGTAAGTCTCTAAATGGTGCGGTTGATGGGACTTGAACCCATACGTCTTGTGAACACTACCCCCTCAAAGTAGCGCGTCTGCCAATTCCGCCACAACCGCATGATATAAAAGTTGGTGCCGAGGACCGGAATCGAACCGGTACGATCTTTCGATCGGGGGATTTTAAGTCCCCTGCGTCTGCCTGTTCCGCCACCCCGGCGATAGGCAAAATGGAGCGGGTGATGGGAATCGAACCCACGTGACCAGCTTGGAAGGCTGGGGCTCTACCATTGAGCTACACCCGCATGGAGCTGGCGAGAGGACTTGAACCTCCAACCTGCTGATTACAAGTCAGCTGCTCTACCGATTGAGCTACGCCAGCAGCAAAGCACAAGCGGCGACTGCCGCAGACGCTGTCCCCAAGGGATAATAAGTGGTGCCTCAGAGCGGAATCGAACCACTGACACGGGGATTTTCAGTCCCCTGCTCTACCAACTGAGCTACCGAGGCATCGGATATATAACACAATAGCGTGTAATATGCAAATGGCGACCCGAAGGGGACTTGAACCCCTGACCTCCGCCGTGACAGGGCGGCATTCTAACCAACTAAACTACCGGGCCGTAAAAGGTAAGCACCTATGGTGGGCGATGACAGGATCGAACTGCCGACATCTTGCTTGTAAGGCAAGCGCTCTCCCAGCTGAGCTAATCGCCCATAAAATGGTGACCCACCACGGAATCGAACCGTGAACCTACTGATTAAGAGTCAGTTGCTCTGCCAGTTGAGCTAGTGAGTCATGATAAGTAAAGGAATGGTGGCTCACCCGGGACTCGAACCCGGGACCCTCTGATTAAAAGTCAGATGCTCTACCAACTGAGCTAGTGAACCTTTATCAGCGCCACGTAACCCGCCAAAAAAGGGTATATTTTGGCTGGGGTAGTTGGATTCGAACCAACGGATGCGGGAGTCAAAGTCCCGTGCCTTAACCGACTTGGCTATACCCCAACTATCCACGGGCACACCGATCATGCGATCCGTATCCCCAAAGCGGCGACGCCGCTGTAAATACAAAATGGCTCCTCGAACTGGACTCGAACCAGTGACATTCTGATTAACAGTCAGACGCTCTACCGACTGAGCTATCGAGGAGTATGTTGCGGCAACTACCTACTCTCCCACGTCGTCTCCAACGAAGTACCCTCGGCCTGTGGACGCTTAACTACTGTGTTCGGAATGGGAACAGGTGGAACCGTCCAGGCATCATCACCGCATCTTGTTGAATGAGTCTTGCTCACTCAAAACTTCACAGAAGAAACGTCAGCAAATTAAAGCGAAATACTTGCTCTCTACTTAAGTCAAGCCCTCGACCGATTAGTGCTGGTCAGCTGCACACATTGCTGTGCTTCCACATCCAGCCTATCAACCTTGTCTTCTTCAAGGGGTCTTACTTCCTTATAGGAATGAGATACTTCATCTCGGGACGGGCTTCACGCTTAGATGCTTTCAGCGTTTATCCCTTCCGGACGCAGCTACCCGGCCGTGCCCTTGGCAGGACAACCGGTACACCGTTGGTCCGTCCACTCCGGTCCTCTCGTACTAGGAGCAGCCTCCCTCATGTATCTTACGCCCGCGATGGATATGGACCGAACTGTCTCACGACGTTCTGAACCCAGCTCACGTACCACTTTAATGGGCGAACAGCCCAACCCTTGGGACCTGCTTCAGCCCCAGGATGTGATGAGCCGACATCGAGGTGCCAAACCTCCCCGTCGATATGGACTCTTGGGAGAGATTAGCCTGTTATCCCCAGGGTAGCTTTTATCCGTTGAGCGATGGCAATTCCACTCTCTTTCCACCGGATCACTAAGCCCTACTTTTTCGTACCTGCTCGACCCGTCAGTCTCGCAGTCAAGCTCCCTTCTGCCTTTTATGCTCTTCGCGCGATTTCTGTCCGCGCTGAGGGAACCTTTGGACGCCTCCGTTGCTCTTTTTCGGAGGCGACCGCCCCAGTCAAACTGCCCGCCTGGTACTGTCCCGAACACTGTTAATGTTCCGGTTAGATCCTTAGCATATAAAGGCCGGTATCCCAACGGTGACTCCACCTCATCTAGCGATAAGGTTTCCCAGTCTCCCGGCTATCCTGTACGTTATATGCCAAAGACCAATGCCAAGCTGCAGTAAAGCTCCATGGGGTCTTTCTGTCCAGTCGCGGGTAACCTGCATCTTCACAGGTATTTCAATTTCACCGGGTCCCTCGTTGAGACAGTGCCCAAATCGTTACGCCTTTCGTGCGGGTCGGAACTTACCCGACAAGGAATTTCGCTACCTTAGGACCGTTATAGTTACGGCCGCCGTTTACAGGGGCTTCAGTTCGCTGCTTCTCCTCAAGGGATAACAACTCTCCTTAACCTTCCTGCACCGGGCAGGCGTCAGCACCTATACTTCAGCTTGCGCTTTCGCAGGCACCTGTGTTTGTGGTAAACAGTCGCTTGGGCCTCTTTTCTGCCGCCGCCCAACGCTCCAACAGTATATGTCTTCACCCTAGACGGCCATCCTTTTCCCGAAGTTACGGATGCATTTTGCCGAGTTCCTTAACGAGGGTTTTCCCGCGCACCTTAGGATTCTCTCCCCGCCTACCTGTGTCGGTTTTGGTACGGGCGGACGACTTCTCGTTAGAAGCTTTTCTTGGCAGTTTAGTGCGGCTGAATTCAGTCGGGCCGTAGCCCTTCCTATCTATCGGTTCTCGGCCTTTACGGTATGGGGATTTGCCTCCATACCAGCCTACCGCCTTCGACGCGCTCCAACCAGTCGCGCGCTCAGCTTCCTTCCTGCGTCACTCCATCCTCAAACGAAGTCGCCCGGTACTGGAATTTTCGCCAGTTGTCCATCGCCTATGCTTTTCGCCTCGGCTTAGGTCCCGACTTACCCCGGGACGACGAGCGTTGCCCGGGATTCCTTAGGCTTTCGGTGGACAGGATTCTCACCTGTCGTTTCGCTACTCATACCGGCATTCTCACTTCTTACCCGTCCAGCAGTCCTTCCGGTCTGCCTTCGTCCAGATAAGAACGCTCCCCTACCCAGTGTGTACCTTAGTACACCCTGCCGCGGCTTCGGTTCTGTGCTTGAGCCCCGGATATTTTTCGGCGCAGGGCCTCTCGACCAGTGAGCTATTACGCACTCTTTTTAATGGTGGCTGCTTCTGAGCCAACATCCTGGTTGTTTTCGAAGTCCCTACATCCTTCTCCACTTAGCACAGCATTTGGGACCCTTAGCCGGCGGTCTGGGCTGTTTCCTCTTGAATACGGGTCTTATCACTGCATTCTGACTCCCAGGCTGCCCATATGAGCCATTCGTAGTTTGACTGGGGTCGGTAGGCTTTTACGCCCCTTGCCCGATCAGTGCTCTACCGTCTCTATGGTTATTCGCCTGAGGCTAGCCCTAAAGCTATTTCGGGGAGAACCAGCTATCTCCACGTTCGATTGGCATTTCACCCCTATGCACACCTCATCCCAACGTTTTTTTCAACACGCACGGGTTCGGTCCTCCACTCATTTTTTTACCTGAGCTTCAACCTGGACATGCATAGATCACTGTGGTTTCGGGTCTAATCCATGCTACTGCCGCCCTCTTAAGACTCGCTTTCGCTTCGGCTCCGCGTCTCCCGCTTAACCTCGCAGCATAAATTAACTCGCCGGTTCATTCTTCAATAGGCACGCCGTCGCACATCTAAAGTGCTCCGACTGTTTGTAGACATACGGTTTCAGGTTCTATTGCACTCCCCTCCCGGGGTTCTTTTTCACCTTTCCCTCACGGTACTCATCGCTATCGGTCGTTTCGATGTATTTAGCCTTGATGGTGGTCCACCCTGCTTCCCACCGGGTTCCTCGTGCCCTGTGGTACTCTGGATCCCTGCCCAACACTCGCTCTTTTCGTGTACGAGGGTCTCACTCTTCGCCGCACCTTCCCAGATGCTTCCACTAAAGCTTATGTCTTGTTGCAGGTCCGCAACCCCCAAGAACCGAAGTCCTCAGGTTTGGGCTCCTCCCGTTTCGCTCGCCGCTACTCAGGGAATCTCTTTGATTTCTTTTCCTCCGACTACTTAGATGTTTCAGTTCATCGGGTGTTTTCTCCCTGTATCTCGTACAGGGTGACAAGACGTTACTCTTGCCGGGTTGCTCCCATTCGGAAATCCATGAGTCATTGCTTACTTGCAGCTCGTCATGGCTTATCGCAGCTTATCGCGTCCTTCTTCGTTTCGAAACGCCCTAGGCATCCGCCGTATGCCCTTACTCAATCTTGATCTTAACGTTCCGCTTCGATGTTAGGGACATCTGATATCCTACCGCCTCGCTGTGTCGGCTCAGTCAACGTAGCGAACTACGTTTCCTTGCGCTCTCCTTGCATTCGGCAGAATCTTCGGCGTCAATCTCACATCGGCGCAGAACTCATCTTTCGTGATTAAGGTATTTTCGCTTTATCCTAATTTCTGCTTTGGGAAAAATCTTTTCAGTGTGGAAAAATATCATGACATGAGTTCACAATATCTCCCTTTGTTTAGATTTTCTTGTTTCTTCTGTGCAGTTTTCAGTGAACAATAAGAGCTCATCAATCACCCAATAAATCATGGGTTTCAGTAGATGCTATCAGAGATTATCAATCATCTATAGATTATGGAATTTCAGTAGATGCGCCCTCAAAACTAGACAATGCAAAAACTTAGCCAAATGACCGACCTAAGATTGTGAACCGTAGTTCATCTGAATCCTTAGAAAGGAGGGTGATCCAGCCGCACCTTCCGATACGGCTACCTTTAGTTACGACTTCACCCCAGTCACCTTCCCCACCTTAGACGGCTGCGCCGGCTTCGCGTGAATGACTTCCGTGGTGTGACGGGCGGTGTGTACAAGACCCGGGAACGTATTCACCGCAGTATGCTGACCTGCGATTACTAGCGATTCCGACTTCATGCAGGCGGGTTGCAGCCTGCAATCCGAACTGGGAAACGGTTTTTGAGGTTCGCTTGCCCTCGCGGGGTTCGCTGCTCTCTGTCCGTTCCATTGTAGTACGTGTGTAGCCCAGGCCATAAGGGGCATGATGACTTGACGTCATCCCTGCCTTCCTCCGCGTTCTCCGCGGCAGTCTCCTTTGAGTGCCCAGCATCACCTGATGGCAACAAAGAACAGGGGTTGCGCTCGTTGCGGGACTTAACCCAACATCTCACGACACGAGCTGACGACAGCCATGCACCACCTGTTTTCCTGTCTCCGAAGAGAGGGCTCTATCTCTAGCGCTTTCAGTCAATGTCAAGGCCTGGTAAGGTTCTTCGCGTTGCTTCGAATTAAACCACATACTCCACCGCTTGTGCGGGTCCCCGTCAATTCCTTTTGAGTTTCAGCCTTGCGGCCGTACTCCCCAGGCGGGATACTTATTGCGTTAACTCCGGCACGGTAGGGGTCGATACCTCCCACACCTAGTATCCATCGTTTACGGCCAGGACTACCGGGGGTATCTAATCCCTGTTCGCCCCTGGCTTTCGAGCCTCAGCGTCAGTTGCAGTCCAGAAAGCCGCCTTCGCCACTGGTGTTCTTCCCAATATCTACGCATTTCACCGCTACACTGGGAATTCCGCTTTCCTCCTGTACTCAAGACCGATAGTTTCTCTCCCATCACGGGGTTGAGCCCCGCACTTTTTAAGTAAGACTTACCGGCCCGCCTGCGCTCCCCTTTTACGCCCAATGATTCCGACAACGCTCGCCACCTACGTATTACCGCGGCTGCTGGCACGTAGTTAGCCGTGGCTTCCTCGACAGGTACCGTCATTACAAAGCGCTATTCGCACTCCGCACGTTCGTCCCCGTCAACAGAGCTTTACGATCCGAAGACCTTCTTCACTCACGCGGCGTTGTCCGTCAGGCTTGCGCCCATTGCGGAAGATTCTCCCACTGCTGCCTCCCGTAGGAGTCTGGGCCGTGTCTCAGTCCCAATGTGGCCGTTCATCCTCTCAGACCGGCTACTGATCGTCGCCTTGGTGAGCCGTTACCTCACCAACCAGCTAATCAGACGCAGACCCATCAACAGGTGATAGCTTATAAATAGAGGCTATCTTTCATCAGAGAAGGATGCCCTCCTCTGACTTCATTCGGTATTAGCATTCCTTTCGGAATGTTGTCCCCATCCTGTCGGCAGGTTGTCTACGTGTTACTCACCCTGTTTGCCACTAAGCTCATAAAAGCAAGCTTTCATTCGCTCCGTTCGACTTGCATGTGTTAAGCACGCCGCCAGCGTTCGTCCTGAGCCAGGATCAAACTCTCCATAAAAAGACCGTAGTTCATCTGAGAGCCCTGTTGGCTCAAAAATGTCATTCTTGTAAAAGAATTGTTGTTTCGTTGACCGAAGGATTGCTCCTTCTCAACGATGTTGCATCTGGCTTGTTAGATTCTGAAATCTAACTGTTTTTGCATTGTGTAGTTTTCAGGGTACATCCTGCGCCGCTCTAGTGCTCGGGGCTTGCTTTCGCTCGCCCGCCGCTCTCATCGGCGCGACTGTCATAATATAACACACGTCACGACTCCCGTCAACCCTCTTTTTGCAGTTTTTAAAAATTTGCTTCCTCCGCCCGCAGAGGAAGCAACGATGTGCATCAATCCAGCGTTATCGCTCGTTGCGAGAGCCTCGCACGACGGCGGAGTAGAGCTGCACGCCGCTGAAGATATGTTCCGGATCAGCATACTCAGCAGGGTTATGGCTGATGCCATCACGACAGGGGATGAAGATCATGCCTGTTGGTGCGTAGTCTGCCCAGTGCATGCTGTCGTGTCCTGCCCCACTGGGCATTCTGCGATATCTCATTCCAAGCTCTTCCGCCGTCGATGCAATCATATCC
>BNJU01003739.1_pt1 | contig 103993 bp, 139 predicted proteins | sample 8539281 | NCBI WGS metagenome assembly BNJU01 (sample SAMD00202456, study PRJDB9452) | human saliva metagenome | isolation source: human saliva | place: Japan | reverse complement strand
CGTACTATCTGCGGCATCAGCGGTGTATGCGGAATATGCCATTGCTTGGTTACAAGAAAATAAATAAATTTTAATCTAATAAAACCCCTTTACATTTTTCGTAAAGGGGGTTTATTATATTCCAATATTAAATCATATGTAATTAAAAATGGTTTCCTGTAATAGCACATAGTTTTAGTACTTTTGCGGATAAAAAAGGGCCTTTCTTCGCCGGACGGTTCTAGAAGCCAGAAAGGATGTAATGAACGATCAAGTTTCTATTTCAACAGCAAATATTCGTGGTGCTTTTGGGGGCATTTTTATCCCTGGTATGTACACAGCTTTATGGGCTGGTTTTGTGCCATATTTAAAAGCAAAGCTTAGTATTGGTGAAGATGTATTAGGTTCCATGATTTTGTTGCTCGGTGTAGGTTCTTGTTTATCCATGGCTATAGCAGGTAAGCTTGTAGAAAGCTTTGGGTGTAAGAGAGTCGTTTTGTTAGCTAGCTTTATTGGTATGGTATCTCTTGCCATCGTTACTATGTGTCCTACTATTGCTACAACAACAGTAGCCCTGTTCTTTTTTGGTATTGGTGTAGGCCTTAGTGGTGCTTCTGCTAATTTACAAGCTATCCTAACAGAAAAGGTGAGCAAAAAACATTTAATGGGCGCCTATCACGGTGGCTGGAGCTTAGGTGGTTTTGCTGGTGCCGGTGTTTTGCTCGTGCTTTTAAAAATCTTATCGCTGCCTGTTAATCAAAGTATTTGGGGACTTCTCATCGTACTATTTATTGCGATGGTTGTAGTTAGCCAATTTATGTTGACCTTTGGTAGTGATCCAAATGCAAAGGTTACTAAAAAATCTAAAAGCCCATTGTCCTTTCATCCAATCGCTCTTATTTTTGGTTTATTGTCCTTTGTTTCTTACTTGGTAGAAGGTGCTGTAGGGGATTGGAGTGCATTATATTTATTTGAAGATAAAGGGATTGTTATCGAAGAGGCTGTCATGGGTGTAATGCTCTTTAATGGTACTATGTGTATAGGCCGTTTGCTTGGTAATAGATTAGGTAAACACTTAACATCAAAGCAAGTTGTTGTTGGTGGCTACTTACTTGGCTCTATTGCGATGGGGCTTATCGTGTTCTTGCCAGGTCATGCATCCATGTATACTTACTTATTATTGGGTATTTCATTAGCTATGATAGTACCAAACCTATTCTCTGCAATGGGGGAACAAAATGTCATTCCTATGACACAAGCGGTCGCAACATCCACAATGCTCGGTTATATGGGTATTTTGATGGGACCTGCCTTAATTGGTTTCATTACGCACGGTACAAGTCTTACAGTAGCATTTATCGTATTGACTACATTGCTTGTTGTAGGGTGCAGGTATTGGTAAATACGCATACCATTTAATGAGTAAAGACTGTGGACTTAGTGAAGAACAAATTTAATAGCCTATGAGATTAAGGAGCTACGATTTTCGTATCGTAGCTCCTTTTTCATATTTTTATATTTTTATGTATTTTCACGCATTAAAAAGCCACAGGTCTCAGAACCTGTGGCTTTTTAGAAACTATCATTATATATTGATTAGATTAGCGATCGCCATTGAAGATGGAGTTTTTAACAAGTACATAGTCTACTTTGCGAATGGCTTTGTAGAGTCGTACCGCCAGCGTAAGAAATAGCGGATTGTAAATCTTGTTCCATTTCAGTTAATGTATCGAAGATAGAACCTTTGGAATCGATGAAAGATGCCTTCTACGTTTTTGCGTCTCACCTTTTTGGAACTCAGAAGCAGAACCAAAGTATTCTTTTACAGCTTTGCCGTCAACGATTTTTTTCTTCCCCTGGAGATTCTTCATGACCAGCAAATAGGGGAGCCAATCATAACCATGGTAGCACCAAAGCGAATGGATTTTGCGATGTCGCCATGGTCACGAATACCGCCGTCAGCGATGATAGGTTTAGTAGCTGCTTTTGCGCACCAGCGAACAGCAGCTAATTGCCAGCCACCAGTACCGAAGCCCGTTTTTAATTTAGTGATACATACCTTTACCAGGACCGATGCCTACTTTAGTCGCATCAGCACCAGCATTTTCTAGTTCACGAACTGCTTCTGGAGTGCCTACATTACCAGCGATAATGAAGGTTTCAGGTAAGTTCTTTTTAATGTATTGAATCATTTCGATGACTGCATTGGAATGACCATGTGCAATATCAATAGTGATATATTCTGGGGTTAAGTTTGCTTTCTTGAATTCATCAACTAAAGCAAATTCTTCAGCTTTTACGCCGATAGAAATAGAAGAATATAAGTTAAGGTCGTGCATGCGTTTTACAAAGTCCATACGACGTTCTGGTTGGAAACGATGCATGATATAGAAATACCCTTCACGAGCTAATTTTTCAGCCAACTCTTCGTCGATGATAGTTTGCATATTAGCAGGTACTACTGGCAAGCGGAATGTGCGTTTACCTAATTTTTACATGTGTATCACATTCACTACGACTGGAGACAATACATTTATTAGGAATCAATTGCACGTCTTCATAATCAAAGATGTTAGTTGTATTAATCATAGTTTCTATATCTCCTTCGAGTATTACATATTGAACCTGTACCATTATACAAGAGACTCATAAAATTTTCAATACGTTCCGAATATTTTGTTTGGTGTAAGGGATAAACTGTAGTACAATACAAAGTAGATTGTATAAATAATATATTCATTTATAGATATATGGTAAAAGGAGGTTGATTAATGTGGAACAGTCTAAAATCCCGTATGCTTGCTGAAGCTGGCGTAGCAATTGCCATTGCTCAAGTGTTGTCATTTATTACGATTTTTCCATATGCCACAGGGGGCTCTATTAAGGCGAGCATTGGTACCACTCATGATTTACGCATATCGTTGGGGCGGAACACGAGGTATCTTCGTAGGTGTTGTATATGGTATATTACACTTTATTTTAGGCTTTAAATCATCTGTTCATTATTTAAGTATTATATTAGACTACTTGGTTTGCTTACGGTGCTATTGGTGTTTGTGGTTACTAAAGATTCTCTTTCTGGTCTTATCACTGGATCCATCGTAGGTATTGTATTGCGTTGGGGCGCATCTGTTACGAGCGGTGCTGTAGTCTTTGCTAGCTATGCTCCACAAGGGCAGAATCCTTGGGTTTATTCCATGATTTATAATGCATCCTATATGGTGCCAGATGGGCCTTTTTAAATATTGCAGTTTTACTATTCATCTACCAAGGTGTCAAACGAGGGTTTACAACGTCGTGGATAAATTAGGTTTAATTATTTTGGCTGGAGGACTCAGCACTAGAATGGGGCAACCTAAAGCTTTGTTGCCTTGGATTAATGGTGAAAGTCTTATATCTCATGCCCTTCGTAAGGGATTAGATGCAGATGTTCAAGATATTCTTATCTCCATCGGTGATGACGAGCAATTAGGACTTGCTATACAGACTCATATTATAGATACATTATCGAACGATGAGAAAAATAAGGTTTCTATTGTTCGGGATTCTGTTGGGCGATGCGGACCTTTAGGGCGGGGCTGTATAGTACTCTAGCTGTTGGTACTAGTTCTGCTTATGCGGTAATGGCAGTAGATATGCCATTCATGGAAATGGATTTGTATTATGATTGGCTCTATCAAGTAGATCATAATGATTGGAATGCCATTGTCCCATATAGTGAAAGTGGTAAATCTGAGCCGATGGCCGGTATTTATAGGCCATATATTGCGTCCTTAATTCAATCTATTCTTGTTGGCGAAAATGTATCGTTGCATCATGCCCTCGATGTTATTGGTCATATAGAATCTATTGATGCTACTGATTTTAGTTGGGAGCTAAGCAATATTAATCGATTTGAAGACTATCAATGGGCGCGAGCTTTAGCGGAAAATGAATTCCGCCGTGTACCTTTAATTAGTGTGGTCGCATCGAAACGTAAAACAGGTAAGACTACTGTTGTAACGCGCCTTGTGTGTGAGTTACAAAATATCGGTTTATCGGTTGGTGTAGTAAAAAGCGATAAGCATGGCTTTCAGATGGATCATGAAGGAACAGATACAGACCTTGCCTATAAAGCTGGAGCTGATGCGGTTGCAATTGCAGGGCCTACTGAAACAGCGATTCGTATACGTACGAAAGAACAATCCAACTTGTATGAAATATCACAGTTTATGCCTGTAGATATAGTTATACTAGAAACGAGATCCCAAGGGATTGCCCCAATTATAGAGGTTACTCAAGAGGGATATACGGAAGAGCTGATCTCGGACCCAATGGACCGAGTGGCGACGATAGAAATTGGCAAATTGGATCAAGACGTACCTGAATTGGTACGCCACATACAGGAAATGATGAGGAGTTTAAATGGCCGTCGTTACTGTTGAGAAGGCTCTCCAATTATGGGATGAGGCCTTACAAACGCAAGTTCATAAAGTTGAAACGATTGCAGTTAAGGCTGCGAAGGGATACGTACTAGCAGAGGATATTATTGCACCCAACGGATGTACCTGCTTTTTCAAAATCTGCAATGGATGGGTATGCTATCGCCTATGAAGAAGGTCGTAATGAATATATCGTTGACGGCATCATTGGAGCTGGTGTTGTATGGAAACAGCCTGTAAAACCTGGACATGCAGTACGGATTATGACTGGTGCACCAGTACCAGATACATGTGATACCGTTATCATGCAGGAACAAGTGGTAGGCACAGGTGAACCGCATACATCGATTACAATTCAAGGTAAATATCGTTGTGGTGATCATATTATTCCACAAGGTGAAGAGTGTAATGCCGGTACTATTGTGATTCCGCACGGTACAGAGGTAACATCTACAGTACAAACCATTTTGACGGGACTTGGTATTATTGAGATATCTGTTAATGCCATGCCTCGTGTATTAGTTCTTACCTCTGGTCATGAGGTTATTGAACCTGGTGAAAGCTTAACGCCTGGTAAAATTTACAACTCCAATCGAGCTATGATTTGTGGACTCTTAGAGGACTTAGGTTTTCACAAGATAACACATTATCATGTAAGTGATGCTCCAGAGGCGTTAGACTCTGAAATCAATCATGTTTTAAAACTTAGTGAAGAAGCAGATGTTATAATCAGTTCTGGTGGTGTATCGGTAGGTCTTTTTGATACGATGCCTCTTATTTATGAAAAATTGGGGGCAGAATCTATCTATGCCCGTATTCAAATGCGACCGGGTGCAGCATCCTATGGTGCGGTTACCCCGAAAAGGTCAGATTATCTTTGGTTTGTCCGGTAATCCAGGGGCTGCCTTTAATGGATGGCATTTAATCGTAGCGCCTACCTTGAAGCATTATAAAGGGTTGGCTAATTGGACGACTCCAGTGGTGGCTTGTGTAATGGATACAGAAATCTTCAAACGTAATGTTTTTGATCGCTATGTACAAGGAAAAGTGGTGTTCGCGGTGGTGTGCCACGCTTTGTAGCTAACCGTCATTTTAATAGTAGTAGCATGTTAGGGGCTATATACTGTGAATGCGTTGGCATGTATTCCACGAGGAACTCATGAAGTACATCCTGGTGATACATTTAATGTGTATCTATTAGGCTTGCTGCCTGCAGTTTAGACCCTTTTGATTTTTAGACTCTTACTCTAAGGCATTAGATTTTTAGAGTTATAGCGTTTTAGAGTTTTAGATACAAATATACTAGTTAAAAAACTATAATATTTATAGCTAACTATAATGTAAAAAGACGAGGTTTCTAGGAGGTCCTCGTCTTTGCGTTTATTCAAAACATTTCGTTTATCCAAAAAATAATTTTAATTTTGTTACCAAAAGATACTGAAATTAAATCTCAATTAAATTATAATAAAATTAAGGGAAGGATATTTTTAGTTATATCAATTGGTTTTTGATAAAAATTGTTTTAATCTACTTTTTATTTACTTTTTACTATTATATAGCTATATAAGGAGTGATTTCTATGAGTAAGACTTTCACAAAAATATCCGGTAAACGAAATTTTTGCATTTAGGTGAGCACTCTAGAGTATAAAGAGGGCAAGTGATTAGTATTACAATTGCTCAAAAATGAGCGACTCAGCATTACACTATTTGCGCTGCCTAGGGGAAGAAATCTCTACGCATGTAACAGTAGGCGATGCGATTGTGCAAATCCTCGATGGAGAAGCGCATATCGTTGTTGGTGATACGGAACATAATGTGAAAGGCTGGTGAAACCTTGATCATGCCGTCTGGAAGTGCCTCATAGTCGATGCAGAGAAAAGCTTCAAGATGCTGTTGACCGTAGTTAAATAAATATATCATAATAAATGCATCCCTTAGATCAATAAGGGGTGCATTTTATATGTATTCTTTACAAGCCAGAGCTACACCTAAAGAGCATCACGATGGAAATTGTGAAAATCTTTGGTATCTAATATTACTGAATTAGAACAGAGTGGACTTTTTTGAAAGTATTCAAGTGTATAAACGTGATTTAGTACAAGTATATAATTCAAAACAATGTACTGAACCAGTTGGAACTGTGGTAGAGAAAATGTTTATTTGGTATTGGACTACAGGATGAAAACGATTTGTTGAGTGGTAGGTAGAGCACAAGAACAGGAGCTGCAAAAAGCAGTTATATTAAAGGACTTTCAGAAATTATGGATTATTTTCGACTATTCATATAAACATAATTACATAGAGTTTAGCAGTAACATATATAGAGTTGGCACATATCATTACAACTGGCATAGTGAGACGGAGATTCTTATTTTATTAAAAGGCCAAATGGAAATGAGTTGTAATGGTGAGGCATTTACGATGGAACCACTTGATGTGGTCATTATCTCTCCCTCAAGTGGGACATGCCACATTAGCTCTTGAAGAGGATGTCATTGCCTTTGTCATTCATGTAGGAAATGAATTTTTACCAACAGTATGATCCAGATTTTGGTGCCTATCAATTTGTATTGCGTTCAGATAATAGTACTCGTCATAATCAATTCTTTACAACCTTACGGCATCATGCAGCTATGACGATGTTGTTGATGACTAAAGGTGAAAGCCCGGTACATCGAATGTGGATAGAGCATCATTACTTAGCATTGGCTGGGGATGTATTTAGAGAGTTTGATCCCATTAAAAAGATTCATGAAAATGCTAGACCTGGTGATATGAAAACCAGCAACGTTCGATAAAATGATTGCCTATATTGATGAGCATTATGAGCAGAAAATAGAGTTGGAAGATATTGCAAAAATTGGGGGCTATAATGTTGCCTATACATCTCAGTTCTTTAAAAAGCAAATGGGTATTTCTTTTGTTGAATATGTTTTGCGTTTGAGACTTCGAGAGGCTACCCTTTGTTTAATTAACACCGATACGGCTGTGGCACGAATTGCGAGTGATTGTGGCTTTGCCGATGTTAAAGCTTTTAATGTGGCTTTTAAAAAGCATTTCCACATAACCCCAACAGAATATCGCAAACAAGTAAAGAATATTGGGCGTAAAACGACATTGCAAGACTGTAAGGAAATTATTTCTGTAGAAAATCAAGATGTTCTAAATCTACTGCACTCATTCTTATCCTATGAAGATGATTCACGAGCGAAGGATGAGTTAGAATTCATGAGTAAAAAGTTAGAATATTTGAAAGAGAAGTTAGCTGATGTTGTAAAAGACTTATAATTAATTCCGTATATTTTGATAGAATATATATCTTCATAGCCTAGGGCGCATTAGCAAAATATTAGCAAATATTTTTGATACATATATAAACGTTAGAATTGGGTGATTTTCTATATAAAAAAATCATCAAATAGTTACTAAAAAAGCACTACTGTTGATAAGTAGTGCTTTTTTTTGTACCTTTTATGAGGTGGATTTATAGATTGTCGTAAAATCAAAATATAATAAATCAAAAGAAAATCATCGTTTTATGTAAGGTTTACTAGAAAAATTATCTTTTAATTTGGATAGTTAGATTCCTTAAAATGAGTAGAATATACTTCATCAGGTATTACAAACAATCGTAAATTAATCATTTTGGAGGATATAATGAATCAAGTAAAATTTATGGAAAACGTAGGTAAAGTTGCAACAGTTACAGCTGTAGCTATGTATGTATCTTACTTCCCACAAATTATGAACAACTTAGCACATCCAGGTACTGGTGATTGGATCCAACCACTTTAGTAGCAGCTATCAACTGTACATTATGGGTGTTATATGGTTTGTTTAAAGAACATAGAGATATTCCAGTAGCATTAGCCAATGCACCAGGTATCTTCTTCGGTTTAGCAGCAGCAATTACAGCTCTTATGTAATTTTTAATTAAGTGTAATAGTAACAGTAATGTGTATATCAACATTTTAGCAGGCTTAATAGATAAAAAAATTAAGTTACTGTTGACCTTAGTTAAATATATATATCATAATAAATGCATCCCTTGAATTTCTAAGGGATGCATTTTTTTATGTAAATAATTGATAGGTACTTGTTTGACTTTATAAGGGGTGTTACGTTGTTATGGGATTACTTTCACTATACCTATAAACATAATCATATAGATTTTAATAGTGATATATATAAGGTTAGTACATATCATTACAACTGGCACAGTGGTGTGGAAATCCTAATTTTGTTAAAGGGTAGAATTGATATGAGTTGTAATAGTGAGGTTTTTTTACTATGGAGCCTCTTGATACAATTATTATTTCTCCTCAAGTAGGGTCATGCTACGTTGGCCTTAGAGGAGGATACGACTGCTCTTGTTATTCATGTAGGTAAGGAGTTTTTTTCCAATATTTTGATCCTAACTTTGGAATGTACCAATTTGTATTGCGCTCAGATAAAACTAATCGGTATAATCAATTATTTACGTCCTTACGTCATCATGCAGCGCAAATGATGTTACTAATGGTGAATGGTGAAAGGCCTGATTGTCAATTACGGTTGGAGAGTCACTATTTAGCCTTGATTAGTGATATATATCGTGAAATTGATACGGTTAAGACTACCCTGTACATACAAAGCCTGTTGATATGACTGTAGCTACCTTTGATAAAATGATTGCTTATATTGATGAAAACTATCAGCAAAAGATTGAGTTAGAAGATATTGCTAAAATTGGCGGTTATAATGTGAACTATACATCTCAGTTTTTTAAACGCCAATTAGGGGTTTCCTTTTTAGAGTATTTATTGCGGTTGAGATTACGAGAGGCTACAGTTCGTTTGGTTAACTCTGAAGATGGAGTGGCACATATTGCAAGTAGCTGTGGTTTCGCAGATATTAAAGCCTTTAATGTAGCTTTCAAGAAACATTTCCATACAACACCATCTGAATATAGAAAGCAAGCAAAAGAGATGGGACGTAAGACAAAATTACATGATTGGAAGGAAATTATTTCTACAAAGGAAGAAGATATTATAGATATTTTACAAACTTGTTTACCCTACCAAGATGAATCTATCAATAAGGATAGATTAGAGGAGGCTAATCAAAAGTTAAAGGCTGTTAGAGAACAACTTGAGCTGGTTATAAGAAATTTACAATCATAATTTTCATTGTTATAATACTTTTGTAGTTAGTTATAATTTTATGATTTTGAAAATTAAAATTAAGGTAGATATACAATCATTAGGTATAGGTGATTTTGTATATTTGATAAGCATATAAAAATAAATGATGAAAGAGCACTTCCTTTTGATAGGTAGTGCTCTTTTTGTATTTCTAGATAGGTGTAATTGTATATTTTTAGAGGGTGAAAATATAATCATATAGATGGTTTTTGTATGAAATTACTGTTTTTTTACAAGCAAAAAAACAACTTGTAAATTGGATAGTTATATTCTGAAAAAAGAGTAGAATGAAATCATCGAAAGGAACTAAGGTTCCGAAATAGAAGTTATTGAGTCTTAAATAATGAAGTCCTTTTGGAGGTTTGCGATGAGTACGAAGGAACAACAAGTACAAGAAATGACTAATAAGATAGCTAATTTCATTTCTTATATGGCAAAGGTATTGCCTGATGATGTACAAGAAAAAATTCATGAATTGGCGCAGGATGAAAAAAATCCTATGGCCAAATCTATTTATGAGACAATGCAACATAATATGGATTTAGCAGCTCAGCTTAATCGTCCTTCTTGTCAGGATACAGGGGTCTTACAATTTTGGGTAAAGGTTGGATCTAATTATCCATTACTAGGAGAATTAGAAGATATTCTAAGAGAAGCAACCTATAAGGCTACACAAGAAGCTCCATTACGATTGAATTGTGTAGAAACCTTTGATGAATTTAATACTGGTAAAAATATTGGCCTCACTGCACCTTATATTCACTGGGATATCATTCCTGATCGCGATGATGTAGAAATCTTCCCTTACATGGCTGGCGGCGGTTGCTCCTTGCCAGGGTCAGGTAAAACATTGATGCCAGGCGAAGGCTATGAAGGTGTTGCTAAGTTTGTTCTTGATTTGATGACAAGCTATGGATTGAATGCGTGTCCTCCACTATTGGTAGGTGTAGGTATTGCTACAACTATTGATACTGCGGCTGATTTATCTAAAAAAGCATTAATGCGTCCTGTATCTTCAAAAGCACCTAATGAAAGCGGCTTATATGGAACAATTGTTAGAGGATGGAATTAATAAGATTGGTATTGGACCTCAAGGTATGGGTGGGGATAAAACTGTATTAGGTGTTAACATTGAACATGGTACACGTCATCCATCTGTTATTTCTTGTGCTGTCAGTGTAGGTTGTTGGAATCATCGTCGCGGCGATCTCGTATTTGACAAGGATGGTAATTGCACAGTTAAATCTCATAAAGGAGTGACATTATAATGGCTAAGAAAATATTAACTACACCTATTCAACAATCTGATTTAGCAGGCATTAAGCCCGGCGATGTGATTTATTTGACTGGGCATATTACAACTTGTCGTGATATGGGGCATCGTCGTGTGGTGGAAGAAGGTCAAACGTTACCAGTTGACGTTAAAGATGGTGCTATCCTTCACGCGGGCCCAATTATTCGTACTATAAGCGATAATGAATTTGAAGTAGTATCTGTAGGACCTACTACATCTATGAGAATGGAAAAATTCGAATATGACTTTGTTAAGAAGACCGGTGTCCGTCTCATTGTAGGTAAAGGTGGGATGGGCCCTGAAACAGCACGTGCATGTAAAGACTTTGGCGCACTACACTGTGTATTCCCTGCAGGCAATGCAGTTCTTGCTGCTACAGAAGTCGAAAAAGTAGAATCTGCTAATTGGCGTGAATTAGGTATGTGTGAGACTTTGTGGACTTTTAAGGTAAAAGAATTTGGTCCGCTTATCGTATCTATTGATGCAGATGGCAATAACTACTTTGAAAATAAAAAAGTAGAATACAATGCGAAAAAAGAAGAGGTGTTAGAAGAGCTCTATAAACACGTAGGCTTTCATTAAATAATAAGTAAGAATATGATGTCTTTTAATTATGAATAACTCATAACTTGTAAATATATTATATGAAAATAATCATTAATAATATTGTTTTGTGATTTACAGCGTATATATAGATATACTATAAGAGTATGTACCATGAAAGGAAATTCATGGATTATAGTATTGCTATTACACTGGGATCTTGTATTTGCAATCGTCATGTTTGCAGTGGAGAAAATTCCATTGTCTATTACGGCTATGATTGTAGCCGTTGGTTTACATCTTTCTGGTGTATTAACCGCAACGGAAGCTTTCAAAGGCTTCGTTGATTCTAATGTTATTTTATTCATAGCTATGTTTATTATCGGTGCTGCTTTCTTTGAAACAGGTGTTGCTGTTGATGTAGGTAATGTTGTTAATAAATTTGCTAAAAACGAAACAATCCTTATTATCGCTATCATGATGCTTACAGGTATTATGTCTGGTTTCTTGTCCAACACAGGTACAGCAGCCGTTATGATTCCTGTTGTCATTGGTATTTGTAAAAAGGGTGGTTTCAACCAAACTAAATTCCTAATGCCAATCGTATTTGCAGCCGCTATGGGTGGTAATATTTCTATGATTGGTTCCCCTGGTAATATGATTGCAAACTCTAATTTGCAAGAGGCTGGTCTTGGTTCCTTTAGTTTCTTCGCTTATGGTGAAGTAGGTTTACCTATGCTTATCATTGGCACTCTATTCTATGCATTCATTGGCAAACGTTTCTTGCCAGAGGTTCCAACTCGTGAGCCTGATGCAAACTATCAAAAAAATGCTGACTTTGATCATGTTCCAGTCTTGGAAAAAATGGACTAGCTAGGTTTGGTGCTTGTATTGACTATTGCGGCTATGATTTTTGAAAAACAAATCGGTGTATCTTTAGCTGTTAGCGCTTGGGTAGGTGCTCTTGTTATCGTAGCAACTGGGGTTATCACTGAAACAGAGGCTGTTAAGTCTATCGATATGAAGACAATTCTATTGTTTGTAGGTTCCTTGGCTCTTGGTACAGCAATGGTAAAATCTGGGCGCAGGTGCATATATTGCAAATCTTATCGTTGATGCTTTGGGTGAGTACACCCTAACCCATTGGCATTGTTAGCAGTACTTTTCTTCTTGTCTGTATTTCATGACAAACTTTATGTCCAATACAGCAGACTGCTGCATTGTTAGCTCCAATCGGCTTGTCTCTAGCATCTCAATTGGGCTTTTTGATCCCAAAAGCGATTCTTGCTAGCTATCGTAATTTCTAGCTCTCTTGCATATGCTACACCCAATGGGATGCCTGCAAATACTATGGTATATAACGTAGCTGGTTATAGTTTTAAAGGACTATGTGAAAGCTGCGTACCATTGATTGTGTATCTGCAATTGTATCTTTAGTATTGTTACCAATTTTATTCCCATTTAACCCGTAATTATATATAAGTTAGTTTATACAAAACCGTCACCATGAGTGGCGGTTTTTATTTTTTGTACTATTAGGGAGATGATATATTTTAGTAATAAGTTAATATAATATATAGATAAGCGAAAATTGATTAGACATATGGTCTACTTTCATATAATAGATTACTGTAGTTGCACAACATACACCTACAGTAGACAGTTAATATTAAATATTAGTGATATAGAGAGTAAGGTTAGATTTGTTATATGGTTTATAGATGGCCTTAGTGCCGAGGAGGCTTTATGTTAAGCGATATTGAGATTGCCCAACAGAATAGAAATGGAAAAAGATTCAGGTTATTGCAGATAAATGTGGTTTAACACCTGATGATATTGAACAATATGGTCATTATAAAGCGAAAATTTCTGATGCCATTCGTCGTTTAGAATCTGAGCCAGATGGTAAGTTAGTGCTAGTTACAGCTGATTACGCCAACACCAGCAGGGGAAGGGTAGTCTACAACGAGCATTGGTCTCGTACAAGGGCTTACAAAAATCGGTAAAAATGCGATTGCTACATTACGTGAGCCATCCTTAGGGACCTGTTTTTGGGATTAAAGGTGGTGCAGCAGGTGGTGGTTATGCTCAAGTTGTACCGATGGATGACATCAATCTTCATTTTACAGGTGATATGCATGCTATTACAGCGGCTAACAATTTATTATCCGCTATGATCGATAAATCATATCCATCAAGGTAAATGAATTGCAAATCGATTTGCGTCAATTATCTTGGACCGTGTTCTAGATATGAATGACCGTGCTCTTCGCAATGTGACGGTTGCACTTGGTGGCAAAGTGTGGGTTCCCTCGAGAAGATCATCATGATTACTGTAGCTTCTGAAATCATGGCTATTCTTTGCTTTAGCTAGGGATCTGAAAGATTTGAAAAGAACGGTTTTGGTCGCATCGTTATCGGTTGTAACTTAGCAGGTGATCCTGTTTATGTTCATCAACTTGGTTGCCAAGGGTGCAATGGCGCTTCTCATGAAAGATGCTATCAAGCCAAATCTCGTACAAACATTGGAACATACACCAGCTATTGTTCACGGTGGTCCTTTGCAAATATCGCTCATGGTTGTAACTCCATTGTAGCTACAAAACCAGGACTTAAGCTTGGTGATATCGTAGTTACTGAAGCTGGCTTTTGGCGCTGACTTGGGTGCTGAAAAGTTCCTCGATATTAAATGCCGATACGGCGATATTTTCCCTGATGCAATCGTTATCGTAGCTACATTACGAGCTCTTAAAATGCATGGTGGTGTACCAAAACAAGAGTTGAATACAGAAATGTTGAAGCCGTAACTAAAGGTTTTCAGCAACTTACAAAAAAGCAATTGAAAATATGCGTTATTTCAATGTGCCTGTATTAGTGGCAATCAATAAATTTTGCTAGCGATACAGATGCAGAAATTGCTGAGTTGACTCGCCTATGTGATGAGTTTGGCGTGCCTGTAGAGCTTAATGAATGTTGGGGAAAAAGGGCGGCGAAGGCGGCACTGATATGCTAGTCGTAGAGTTGCTTGAAGGTCCTAAGCCAACACCTAAATTCGTATATGAGTTAGAAGATAGTTTAGAGGATAAAGTTAATAAAATCGTTAAAACTATTTATGGTGGCGATGGCGTTATCTTTACGGACAAAGCCAAAAAGCAAATTAAACAATTAGCAGATTGGGGACTTGATCGTTTGCCTGTATGTATGGCGAAAACGCAATATCTCCTTTATCCGATAATCCAGCTCTATTAGGCGCACCAACTAGGATTTACAATTACTGTATCCGATATTCGTGTTGCCAATGGGGCGAGGCTTTATCGTGTGTCGCACAGGTGATGTAATGGTTATGCCAGGGCCTTCCTAAACGTCCTGCTGTCTTAATATGGATACTGGAAAGCTACAGACGGCACAATTAAAGGCTTATTTTAATAGATATTGTTTATAGTAGAACGTTTCTAACTGGACGATGTCGCTATATTAGTTACATTTTTCATTGTGTTTAATATTTGTAGATTTTATAGAAATACAAAAGCGATAACAAGGGATATCTTGTTATCAGCTTTATATGAGACTCTTATTATGAAATTAGTAGAACAACGAGTAATAGATTTTTGGCTGCTACTGCTCTAAAGAGCCAACGCCAGGTGGTGGTGCTATTGCGGCATTGACTGCCGCAACGGGGGCGGCTTTAGCAGAAATGGTAGCAAACCCTTACATTTGGTAAAGGTTATGAAGCGGTTCAGCCTGAAATGGAGGAGCTTCAAGCTAAAGCAGAAGCGATTCGCAAGCGCATGCTCGAATTATCTCAAGCTGATGCAGATGTATTTAATATCTTTATGAACGCCTTAGGATTGCCAAAGAATACAGATGAAGAAAAGGCTGCGCGTACAGCTGCTATTCAACAAGCATACAAAGATGCTGCTATGGTACCTTTTGAAATTGGAGAATTAGCGAATCAAATATTTGATTTAGCAGAATTAGCCTCTCGTAAGGAATCAAAACCTGATTACAGATGGTATTATTGCGGCTATTAATGCGTGCTGCGGTGAAATCGGCATTTTTGAATGTGCGTATTAATTTATCTGGTATTAAAAGATGAAAGTTTTGTAGCAGAACTAACATCTAAGATGTATGCCATTGAAAAAGATCTTGATGATAAAGAGTCGGCTATCATAGGGTTATATATGATAAAACATTATAATATAAATCGAATAATATAACCGATCGAATTATAAAAGTTCGGGAAAATAATAAAAGAGATCCTATTAATACATATAAGTATAATAGGTTCTCTTTTTCTATTGTTAAAACTCGAACGATAGTGTAAAAATAAATGGGTGATATTTCGAGGTTTTTATGTAGGAGACATTATGACAGATCAGAAACCAAATAAATACAGTCGATAGTATGTTGCCCATACCACAGCTCTTTGCCTTTGGTTTACAGCACTGTACTTGCCATGTATGCTGGAGCTGTTGCTGGTACCGATTATTGTGGCACAGGGCGATGAATTTACCGTAGAGGATTTGATTCGACTTATTACAGCCGACTTGTTTACCTGTGGCATTGCGACCTTAATCCAAACATTAGGCTTTGGTAATATAGGTGGGCGTATCCCTATGATCCAAGGTGTTACCTTTGCATCTGTCGGACCTATGACCATGATTGGGGCACAGCATGGTATGACTGCCATTTACGGTGCCATTATTGTAGCAGGTCTATTTACTTTTATAGTAGCTCCATTCTTTAGCCGTCTAATTCGACTGTTTCCCCCTGTTGTAACGGGAACAATAATTACTCTTATTGGGATTAATTTGATGCCAGTTGCCATTAATTGGATGGGGGCGGTAGGAAATCCAGAATTTGGAAGTTATACCAACATAGGACTTGGGATTTCTTACGTTCTTAATTGTTGTACTTTGTATACAAGTTTGCTAAAGGTTTCTTAAGTAATCTTTCTGTATTAATAGGCTTGATCGTAGGCACAGCAATTGCCTTTGCAATGGGTGTTGCTAATTTTGATGAAGTTGGTCGATCTCAATGGGTTGCTTTCATTGAACCATTCTATTTTGGTTTGCCAACCTTTGACTGGGCTTCTGTACTATCTATGATTATCGTCATGCTCGTTGTCATGGTAGAGACGACAGGTGATAGTATTGCTATTGGTGAAATTGTGGATAAGCCAATAGGTCGAAAAGAATTGGCTTCTGTTATTCGTGCCGATGGTATTTTTCTACTTTAATAGGGGAATTCTTAATAGTTTCCCATATACAGCCTTTGCTCAAAATGTAGGACTTATTGCGGTTACAGGTGTTAAAAGTCGCTTTGTAGTAGCTGCATCTGGAGTAATCTTAATTTTGTTAGGTTTATTCCCTAAATTAGCCGCTATTGTTGCTAGTATACCAAATGCAGTACTCGGTGGTGCTGGCATTGCTATGTTTGGCATGATTGTTGCTAGCGGTATTCGCTCTCTTGGCAAGGTTAGCTTTGATGGTAATCATAACTTGATGCTTGTGGCGATTAGTATTGATGTGGCTATGATCCCTATTGCGGCGCCGAACTTTTATGCTAATTTCCCTGATTGGGCACAAATTATATTAAAATCTGGCATTACCTTTGGTAGTATTACGGCAATCTTGCTTAACTTATTACTCAATGGTGTTAATCATGGCGATGAAATTCAAGAAATGGGTCGTCGCTAAAATACATACATGAGAACTCTATTCCTATAGAATAGAGTTCTTTTTAGTGATTAAATTCACAGGGAAAAATGTATGAATACTATGCTATAATATATAGATAATTGTAGAACTATTTTGTGATACTTTCATAGAAAATAGAGAATACAGTCTGGATTTACAATTAAGTGTTTATAAAAGTTATGTATATGGAATGTTCCCATAAGAAGGGGAAGGGGCACGTGGCAGACGGAAAAGATTATTGCTATCTCCATTAGTGAGAAAAAGGGCAAAAAACATAATATTGAATCCACTAATCTCATTGTAGATCATGGGATGGAGGGAGATGCTCATGCAGGAAATTGGCATCGTCAAATCAGCTTACTTTGGTATCGCTAGTATTGAACATATGCGGGCGCAAAGTAGCAGATGTTAAACCTGAGTGATTTCGCTGAAAAACATTACAGTAGAAGGTATGGTTCTTTGCGAATTAGCTGTAGGGACTCACTTACAAGTAGGGCTGATGATGATTCTTGAAATTACTCAAATTGGCAAGGAATGCCATCATGGTTGCGAAATCATGAAACAAGTTGGTTCTTGCATTATGCCTACACAAGGTATCTTTGGTAAGGTTCTTAAAAACGGTACGATTCGCGTAGGTGATGAAGTATCTATTATTAAATAACTTTTGAGTTGATAAACGAGGTGTATTATGAAAGACGCATGGGGCCGTACAATTGAATATGTACGTCTGTCGCTGACAGATGCGTGTAATTTTTGTTATCCCTACTGCCGACCTGCAGAAATTACCCTCAAAGTCAAACGCAACTATTGTCTGTTGATGAATGGATGACCATTTTAGGAGCTTTCCATCATATTGGTGTGAAGGCAGTACGCCTCACAGGTGGTGAGCCTTTGCTCTATCCACATATTGAAGAACTACTAGGTCGCATCAAAGAATCAGGTTGGTTTGAAGATATCTCTATGACTACCAATGGTAGCTCTATTAGCTTCACGAGCGCAACGGTTAAAAAATTTGGCTTGAATCGTGTGAATATTAGTTTGGACTCTTGAAACTGAAGCTTTTTGCTACTTGTGTTGGTAAAAGCGGGACAGTTGAGTCTGTCTCGACGGTATACGTAGTGCTATTAATGCTAACTTTTAAATCCGTTAAGATTAATACGGTTTTATCTCGTTATTGGTCCGATGATGAAGTTAAATCTTTATTACAATATGTTGAAAAATGGCCTGTTGTTTGGCGGTTTTATTGAATACATGCCGTTCCAAGGTGATGCCTTCATGGACCTACCTTTGATGAATGGAAGGAACAATTAGAACACGTTAGTGGCGGATCTCTACAGAGGTTCATTCTGTTTATGGCTTTGGTCCCTGCTACATATTTGGCACTACCTAGTGGTAAGGCTGTAGGCTTTTATATTCTCTATGTCTCATAGCTATTGTGATACTTGCAATCGTGTACGTCTTACATCTGACGGTCAAATGCGATTGTGCTTGTTGCGAGATGATGAGGCTGATCTCGTATCACTCGTACGCAAAGGTGTATCTATAAAGGATTTAGCTAATCATATTGAACGTGCTTTGCAACGAAAAACAAGAACGATCATGATGGTGTAGGTATGGATCAACCTGAGCGTCCAATGTGGCGAATCGGAGGGTAGTATGGGATTTTTGATTTTTAAAAGCCTAGATCAAAGGAGAATGTTGAATCATGCTGGCCTGGGAGGCAAGATGCTTCAAGTCCATATAGAATACGATACAAAGAAACTCGTATTTACTTATTTTTGGTCGTTATGGTTTTTACAGTTTAGCGTTCCTAAGTCTAATTTGACGAATTATTGTTAAAAGAAGTAAGCTGCACTCATAGTGTGCTTCAACTATATAGTGGTGAAACTGCGTAGGGACTAGTGATCTACTCCCTACTGAGGCCTGTAATATTATGAAGGATTGGGTATTACAATATTAATAATATGATGTTGATATTTTATAGGAGTGTAATAAATTTTCTTTACATTCCTATAAAAATAAGCATATAATTATTCATGTCATGGACCACTAGCTCAGCTGGCAGAGCACCTGACTCTTAATCAGGGTGTCCAGGGTTCGAACCCTGGTGGTCCACTAGAGTAAAGAACTCACATTTTGTGTGAGTTCTTTTTGTATAAATATTTTTCTTTTAGCTTTTACATATCTTTTAGCCTTTATATAGTTATTTATGGTTAAAAATACGTTGTGGTTTTAATCCTATTTTTCTCAAACAAGTAGTCATTGATTCAATTAAGTTTATAAACTTTTAACATTAATGGAAATATAGTATTGATACAATATAATATATTTTATAGACAGTAAAACTATAATAGCTTATGATGGTTTTATAATAGTTTTTCTCATTAGGAGGTACCAAATGGCAGTAGATGTTTCTAGAACACAAGATGTGTATAAAGATGCTGGCCAAAGTGTCAACTTCACCACTTTGTTATTAAACCGTAAAGATCATGAGGCAGAGCTTGAAGTGATTCAAGATATGGCAGATCGTATTCAAGCCATTAAACGTTCTGTTAGTATTCGCGCTAATGGGGAAGGTTTGGGCATTGCCTTTGGCTTTAGCCGTAAGGCATGGGATTATTTGTTCCCTAATGCACCGGTACCAAAAGAGTTAGAAGACTTCCAAGGCATAAAAGGTGATAAACAAGATGTACCAGCTGTAGCAGCTGACTTATTTTTGCATGTCCGCTCTAATGATGAATCTGTTACGTATACTGTAGTAGATCAAATTATGGAGTTCTTACGCCCTATTACATCTGTTGTAGATGAAACCCATGGCTTCCACTACGAACAAGGTCGTGCGATTATTGATTTTCGTTGATGGTACGGAAAACCCTGTTGGCCAAGAGGCTGTAGAGTGGGGCGTTATTGGAGATGAAGATCCTGAATTTACTAATGGCTCTTATGCATTTGCACAGAAAATATGAACACGATCTTGATGCATGGCGTGCACTTCCTACAGAAATGCAAGAAAAATTCATTGGTCGTCGCAAATTTAGTGATATTGAATTGGAGGATGATGAAAAAGATCCGGCAGCTCACAATGTAGTGGCTCAAGATAATCGTGATGATGAAGAACACAAAAATCGTTCGTATGAATGTTCCATTTGCCCAACCAGGACATGGCGTAGTGGTACATATTTCATCGGTTATGCTCGTTACTGGGATGTAACTAAAACAATGCTTACCAATATGTTTACGCAAAACGATAAATTGCTTGATTACTCCAAACCTATTACTGGCATGTTATTCTTCATCCCATCTCTTGATACATTGGATGCTATTGCGGAAGGTGAACTATAACCGAATTCTGATTAATATTGGAAAGCTGTATATTCACTTAATTAGTTAGTAATATTTGGTTTTATTTACTAGATTAAAAATTTATTATATAATTCTATAGAAAGCGCCCCAAGTGGGCGCTTTTATGCTATAATAAATCTATTAAACTCGTAAAAATCCATTGTAGTTATGAATGAGGTATTCCATGAATTATACTAGCATCCCGAGGTACCGTTGCGGTAAATGAAACATATGCATTGTTGCACGGCTTAGCAGAGGATGGTGGCCTATATGTACCATCTTTATTTCCTACAAACTGCTTAACTTACAATGATGTGAAAGATAAAAATTACCAAGAAGTAGCAGCCGTTGTTTTAGCAAAGTTGTTTCCATGCTTTTCCGAAGCTCATTTAAATGAAATGATTAATTCTGCTTACTGCGATGCTAATTTCAGCACCCGTGATATTGCACCATTACATTCTTTATTGGAAAAGGTTTCCGTATTGGAACTATTCCATGGCCGCACACAAGCTTTCAAAGATATGGCATTATCCTTATTTCCATACCTTTTAGTAGCTGCTAAGGAGGCTGAGGGCGAGAAAAAAGAAGTACTTATCTTAACTGCTACCTCTGGTGATACTGGTAAGGCGGCTCTTGAGGGCTTCAAGGATGTACCGGGAACTCATATTCAAGTATTCTACCCGACTGATGGCGTTAGTCCTATGCAAGCGGAACAAATGCAAAAACAAGAAGGGGAGAATGTTAATGTTACGGCTATTCATGGCAATTTTGACGATGCTCAACAATTCTTGAAACGCCTCTTTGTTGATAAAGCGACTGCTGAAGAGGTTGCTGAAAAAGGGGTTATGTTCTCCAGTGCGAACTCTATCAATATTGGTCGTTTAGCTCCACAAGTAGTTTACTATGTAAATGCCTATGCTGAACTGGTTGCACAAGGTGCAATCCATGAAGACGAAGCTTTCAACGTTGTAGTTCCAACAGGTAACTTCGGTAATATCTTGGCTGCTTACTATGCTAAAAAAATGGGGATTCCTATCGTCAAATTGATTTGTGCATCTAATCAAAATAACGTACTTACTGACTTCTTTGAAAACGGTACCTACGATATGAACCGCCCATTCTATACGACGATTTCTCCATCTATGGATATTCTTGAATCCTCTAACTTTGAACGATTCTTATACTATATTTCTGGTGAAGATAGCGAACGTACAGTAGGATGGATGAAAGATCTTAAAACAACAGGCAAATTAACTGTTAATGAAGAAGAGTTCAAACGTGTTAAGACTGATTTTGCTGGTGCCTATGTTGATGATGAAGAAACAAAAGCAATCATTGAACAAGTATACAATTCTTACGGTTATGTAATGGATCCTCATACGGCGGTTGCTATGGGGGCGTATATGAAGGAGTTGGAGAAGCATCCTGAAGATGGCGCTCGTCATACAGTGATTGCATCTACTGCACATCCGTTTAAATTTCCTACACCAATCTGTGAGGCATTGGATATCAAGGTGGGCGAGACTCCTTATGAAAGCTTAGATAATATCTCTGCTGTAACGGGTGTTGCCTTCCCTAAACAATTGGAAGCCTTACAATCCAAACCATTGCGCTTTTACAAAAAGCAATCGACAAAGAGATATGAAACAAGAAATCTTAGATTTTGTAGATACATTCTCTAAATAATACAATGCCGCCTTTCCTTAGAGGGCGGCATATCTATATGTTTTTATTGAGTAATCATTTTTATGTGATTAACCAATTAAATTCATTTTCTCATTAAATTAACATTCATCATATGTGATATGGAATTTTGTTAGTATGTATTGATGTATTCATTATTTATAGAAATATGGGTTTATAATTATATGAGAAATAGTAATTATAGGAGGGCTATGGCTAAAAAGGGCCTTATATATGCACTGTTATCTGCACTTTTGTTTAGTACGATGAATGTATTCTTAAAACTGTTGGGACGAAATATTCACCTGGGGAGATCGCTTTTGCCCGTGGGTTCTTTTGGGACTGTTGCGGTGCTCATTATCATGTATGTGAAGGGACATCCGATTTTCAAAAGAGAGATCAGGGGCTCCTCGTCATGTGCGGTCTATACGGCAGTTTTGGTATGGTATGTAATTTTATCGCTTTGGTACACATAAAATTATCTGATGCAACAATTCTATTTCAGACGACAGGAATATTTGTTTTTATCTTTAGTGCCTGTTTCTGAAGAATCGATACCTAAAGGGCTGGGCAAATGGCTTGGAGTCATTTTGATTGCTGTCTTAGTAATGGTAAATCCTTTTAGTTATGAATCATTTTCTTGGTATGCATTGGTAGCAATTTTAGGTGCTGCTTTAGCTGCGGCGGCCTATACGACGATACGAACTATTAGTAAACGCGGAAAACATAGTAATTTTTGAAATCATGGCCTATTTTCATGATTACTGGCATGATTGCGGGCCTCGTCACTACTGATAAGCTCGTTATGCCTCAAGGTACAGATTGGCTCATTATCTTCGCTATCGGTGGTATTAGTGTAGTGGCTCAGTTTTTCTTGACTGGCGCCTTTGTTACGACCAATGCTGTAGTGGCTCAATTCTTGCAATACGTTGGCGTATTTATTAGTTCCTTCTATGGGTTCTTGATCTTTGGTGAAAGCTTATCCATAGCAACAGTAGGAGCTGGTATTGCTATGTTTATATCCTCTGTCATGTTGGCGCGTCTTAAAAGAACAGAGTGGTCCATTAAGAGGCAAGGTTATAGAGGATAAAATTAAATAAATGTCGAATATATACAGTATCAGACTGTGATATGACAGTGAGGGGTGCTGATTACATTCGTGATTGGCACCTTTACATAAAAGATAAAATACAGGGTATTAGTTAGTGATTTATTGTAATGAAATATACTAGAGCTTTTTCATTTTGAAAGTAGCTACAGGACGGAGGGAGCTATGTATATAAAATGGATGCATATTGAAAACTATAGGAACTTAGCTGATGTAACGCTAAGCTTTCACAATGATATTAATTACTTTGTCGGTGAAAAATGCGGTAGGTAAGTCTAATTTTTAGATCTCTTAGAAATTATCATGGAGTGCCATGGGTTTTATTGAAAGTGATTTTCACGGATGTAAACAAAGCCTATTCGCATTGATTTTTGAAATATCTCTTGGGTGAGTTAAATTATAAAAGCATATATACTGCTGATGAGGGGACCTACCTACCAGTTTACGACTTGAACAAGTTGTACAAGAGGTATATCCACGATGTATACAGAGTCACTGATGCAGGGATTGAGCCTATGGCGTTGTCTATGATTCGTCATGCCTTATATGTGTGTCATCGCGATACCTCAGAGCAGGAACTGTTTTCTATACCGTCCTCTATATATGTAGAATTAGGACAGCTATTACAAGCTTATGTGTCTCGATTAGAAATGCCCTACTGATGATTTTCAGCGTGAAAATTGTTAGTTTACGTAAGGATTTAGATCCTTACTGTATGCTCAATATTCAACATCTTGTAGAGGTATTGTCTACATCCTCCGCTATGGAACGTAAGTATTCTGCTGATAATGTACGATTGATTATGGCTGTGGCTCTCAAGATTTTGGCTCAAATTTATATGAAAGTGAGTAGTGCAACTACAAATTTAGAATCTTTACTTGTATATGATGCAAAAGGGACACAGTTTTTACCAATCTTTTATAAGTGTGGATGAGCCTGAGCTACATTTAAGTCCCGTATTTGCAACAGGCTGTGCTCAATTATTACCGTCAAAGTCAACTGCATGAAAAATGAAGAGTTTTTAGCATTGCTTTGCGAGATATTTTTAAAATAGATGGATTATTAGGGACAGCTCTTTGTGGTTACTCACAGTACGGATGCGCTAGTTGACGATTATCGTCATATTATTCGGCTTTATCGGGATGAAAAATAATATGGTCTGTAGCAGCGTGTGGAGTTACTTTCAATTTTCCTAAAGAGGTAGAAAACACTGATTATGCATTTTCCTGAGGCAAAAGAGGCTCTATACGCTCGGTGTATTATCATCGTAGAAGGGAGACGGAGTATGGTAGCTTTACAGGCTTTGGGTAAAAATTAGGCGTGGACTTTTGATTATTTTGGGCATCTGTCTTATCAACGCTCAGGGCGAGTCCTCTATCAGTAAATTGCAAAAATTGTTTAATAGATTTCTATTCCTACAGTAGCTCTCTATGATCGCGATGTAGAGGGAAAATATGCAAAAGCACATAGCAATATATTCTATACGGAGGAAATTTGTTTTGAAATGGATTTTGTATCGTATCTACTTGCGATGCACAAGCGTTCCATAATGGATGCCATCATCAAGGACATTATTGATGACGCTCGTCCAATGGTAACAAAGGATATGGCGCGGCGTGGTTATGCTAAATTAGGTATTACTAAAGCCAAATTGTACAACGATGTTTACCAAATATTTCGGATCGTAAAGTTGGATGATTTTACATATCTATTACTTTCTCTTGGTTCTATGCCAATAAAGGGGTAATTGTAGGGCGACGTATTAGTCAATTTTTAGATACTTCTATGATACCACCTGCATTTATTGCAGTAATAGAGCGTGCTAAACTTCTTTCGCTAGGTTTTAGATTAATGGAGTAATACATTACTACTTCTAATTAATAGAGTCTAACCAAAGTTTGATTAGACTCTATTTTTCGAAAAAGTCAAATATAGCGTTTTTAGAGTATGAGCATAGAAATATGGTGTAAAAATACGCATAATAACGGTTTATTACAATAATAGATAGAATTATGACTATATATATAACTAAATTTTCAAAAACTACATCGAAATTTCTTGACATCTTTTATCTTTATTTTATGATTAGTACTAGTTATTAACGCATTCTCAATTAAACGTATCTAGGAGTATGAAAATGAAAGACTTTTTAAATGACTTTTTAAAAGCATTTTGCATCCAAAGGCAATATGATGGACCTCAGCTATTGGTATAATTATTGGTGCTGCTTTCACAGCGTTGGTTAATTCTGTTGTAAACAACCTATTCATGCCTATTCTCAGTGTATTCACAGGTGGTATTGATTTTAGTAATTTGTACCTTGCCATTGAGCACGGGTTCTAAAGATGCATTCATGGCTGGTGCAGATATTGCTACAGCTCGTGCGAGCTGGATCTGTATTGCCATATGGTACATTTATTACTGATTTGATTCAATTCTTGATTTTTGGCATTTGTTGTATTCTTGATGGTTCGTGGTTTGGCTAAGAATGATGAAAATCTGCGAAAGAAGAGAAGTTGCAGAAGCACCTGCAACTGAAAGAATGTCAATTCTGTAAATCTGAAATCAATATCAATGCAGTTAAATGTCCTAACTGTACTGCAGATTTGAACTAGTTCAAATTTAAATTATATATAAAAAGAGTGAGGTTTTGACCTTACTCCTTTTGTTGTATTACGATTAGCTTTCTAGTATAAAATATAATTATAATATATAAATAGGAGGGAGATATACATGGAAAAAGAAACCTCTAGTAGTAGTAAATGGACTGGTTCACAAAGATGCGATTGCATATTTAAAAGAGCACGTAGATGTGCGCCAATGGACTGAAAAACAGTGATGCCTCGTGAGGTACATGAAGGAATGGCTCATTGATGCGGATGGTTTGTGGTGTGTACGACCTTTAGATGTAGATGGTGATCTTGTAAAAGAATGCGCATAATTTAAAGGTTATAGCTACAAGCGGCCGTAGGTTATGATAATGTAAATATTGATGAACTAACAGCGGCAGGTATTCCTTGTGGCAATACACCAGGTGTTCTCAATGAAACAGTAGCAGAACTTGCATTTTACGTTGATTGCCACGGCTGGTCGTCGTATTATAGAAAATGCTAACTTTGTAAAAGACGGTCGTTGGGCTCAAAGACCTCTAATATTAAAGGTTTTGATTTTGAGTCGTCGCACTCTTGGTATCATTGGCATGGGGGCTATCGGCGTATCTATTTCTCGACGTGCCTGTGCCTTTGGTATGACTGTTGTATATCATAATCGTAATCAGCGTATTGATGATAAGATTCATAAGACTACTTATATGGAGTTAGATGATTTATTAGCCATTAGTGATGTAGTTGCGTGATGGCTCCATTAACAGATGAAACATATCATATGTGTGATGGAAGCGTTTTTCAAGAAGATGAAGAATACACGCTTTATTTGTTAATGTTGGCTCGTGGACCTATCGTGATACAGATGCTTTGATCAGTGCTCTTAAAACGGGTGAAATCGATTACGCAGCACTCTGATGTAACGGATCCAGAACCATTACCAGCGGATCATCCATTGTTAGATGTAGAAAACTGTCTTATTGTACCGCATGTTGGTTCTTATCAGATGCGACTGCGTTATGATATGTCTATTTTGACAGCGATAATATTATTGCTGGCGTCATAAGAAACCGTTAAAGACCTGTGTAAATGAAGAAGTAACTATAAGAAACCAGAAATGGATGTAGAGTCTGCATAGAAGAGCTTAAAAAGGCTGGCGTTAGATTTAGCTGATTTTCGACTAATAGTCGCAAGACATTAAAAAGATATGCGGTATTATGCAAAATATGGTAAAATAAAAAGAATATTTTATCCTATGGAGGTAAGAACGTTGGAACATAAAGACATTGAAAAGACTGTGGCTCCTGAAGAAGTTGTATCTGTTAACTTTATCGAGCTACTATCAACAAAGATAACGAAACTGGCAAATACGGTGGGCGTGTATTGACTCGCTTTTCCACCAGAACCAAATGGTTACTTGCATATTGGACATGCTAAATCTATTTGCTCTCAAACTTTGGTATGGTAAACAGTACAATGAGCTTAACAAATCTTCGCTTTGATGATACAGAATCCTGTAAAGAGATGTCGAATACGTAAACTCCATCATGGAAGACGTTAAATGGCTTGGATTTGATTGGACTGAACAACCACGTTATGCATCTGATTATTTTGACCAAATGTATGAGTATGCTAAGAAATTAATCACCCTTGGCAAAGCGTATGTGAGATGATCAAACTGCAGATGAAATTAAAACAAAATCGTGGCGATTTCTCTACATCCTGGTGTCAATAGTCCATACCGTCGATAGCGTAGAAGAAAACTTGACACTCTTCGAAGAAATGAAAGGCTGGTCAAGTATAAGATGGGGAAAAGGTATTGCGTGCAAAAATCGATATAGGCCATCCTAATATCGTATATGCGTGACCCTGTTATTTATCGTATTGTAAATACAGAACATCATAATCACAGGTAATGAGTGGAAAATTTACCCTATGTAGATTTTTGCCCATCCTATTGAAGATGCTATTGAACGTATTACACATCTCTATCTGTACATTTAGAATTTGAAGTTCACCGGCCAGTGTATGATTGGGTACTAGAGGAATGGGATGATACTGAAATTCCGCAACAAATTGAATTTGCTCGCTTGAAATGTAACTAAAATGGTTATGTCCAAACGTAAATTGCGTGCACTTGTGGAAGCTGGTCTCGTAACTGGTTGGGATGATCCTCGTATGCCTACTATTTCTGGTTTGCGCCGTCGTGGTTATACGCCAGGAAGCGATTCGTGATTTCTGTGATCGCATTGGTGTCGCGAAGGCGAGATAGCTTGTTGATATTGCTGCTTGGGTTCTGTATCCGTGAAGATTTGAAACTCAAAGCTACACGCCCTATGAGTAGTTATTGATCCCGAAAGTTGTTATTACGAACTATCCAGAAGGTCAAACTGAACTATGCTACAGTTGAAAATAATCCAGAAAATGAAGAGTTGGGTAATCGTGAGTTGTATTCGGTCGTGAAATCTACATTGACACGCAATGACTTTATGGAAGAGCCAGTTAAGAAATTCTTCGCTTGGCACCAGGTAAGAAGTACGCTTAAAAGGTGCATACTTCATTACACGTACTGATGTTATTAAAGATGAAAAATGGCAATATTACGAAATACACTGTACATATGATCCAGAAACTAAGAGCGTAGCAGCGGTTGCACTCGTAAGGTAAAAGGGTACATTGCATTGGGTTGAAGCATCTACTGCAGTGATATTGAATCTCGCTTACATGATTATTTACTTAAAGAAGATTCCGATGGTAAAGACTTCTTGGGCGATTTTCAACCATGACTCCTTTACAAGTATTCCATAGTAAAGGAAGCATGTCTTGCTACATACTGTACCAGGAGATCATTTCCAATTCTTGCGCCAAGGTTACTTTGTAACTGATAAAGATAGTACACCAAATCATATCGTAATGAACCGTATTGTTGGTTTTACGCGATAGCTGAGCAAGAAATAACACGAAAATAATTTAGTCCCGCCCTATGCGTTTGCTTTAACCCGAGTATACTATAAGAACCGCTCCATGACAAGGGCGATTTTACCACATTGTTTGGCTTTACTTAGATGTTGTAGTTGCTTTGTGACATTAAAGCATTTCATTAGAGGAAACATATGAAAAATTAGTATTACTTGCTACGGCAGCGGCTGTATTAGTATCTGTGCCAGCTACTAGGGTTCTGCAGCAAAACATTAAGTCCATTTTGAATAGAAGTCAAACTGTAACATATCAAGGTGTTAAAATTGCCTGAAGGTGTTACTATGTATCAAAATAATCCTAAAGCATTTTTTGCTAGGGGAGGGCAAAAAGATATTAAATCCCAGCTACTAGAAGCGAGGGCTATCTTCTGCAGATGTATCTACATTAAATATTAAAAACAGAAAATGAAATGCACTATGCTGTATATGCTAATGTTGTATTAGGTAAACAATTATCTGGTCGCTATGAGTGAAACTAAGCATGTGAATACAGATTCTTCACTATTGGATGCACTTGCGCTGCTATTAACAAAGGGGGATGAGCCACTGCGCTTAGCACTTTCGATGTAATAAATCCATTAGCTAAAAACAAGGCAATGCCTATGAAGGTACATTGAAAATATAAAAAGTGTAGCTACTAATAATTCTTATAATGAGAGTATTTACATATTAGTACTTTCTGAAGATAAATATACAGGACCAAATGCTCGTTTAATCGTATAATGGGCAAGCTAATGATGCTGTGATATTCCTAAAAGTTAAGAGGTTTATTACCGTACCAAATAATAAATAATTATTGAAAATATATATCAATTATTCTTGACAATTTTTCTCATCAAAGTACTATTGAGCCTATAGAATTATTCTCATTAGAGAAATTCCTAACGATGTGCAACAGGCAGGTACTATTATGATGAATTCAATTGACCATATCATTTGGATATCATTGTGCACCGGCAATTCGAGGGTATTAAGCTATCGAACTTGGTTTCTATTCCACGGGACATGAATGAACAAATCCAATTTGTATTGATAGAGTATAATAAAGCGTTTAATGAAAAAGGTTTATTCTTCTTTGAATTATGTCGCTGTAAAGCGCGTAGACTATTATTGGTGTTCCGTGAGACACAATTACGAGACTATGTACGGCAACCTGCGGTGATGACATTTTTGAAAGCCTACGGTTATCATCGATCGATGAGCATTATGGAGATGCTCGAACATCTTAGATATCGTATGGAAGTAAGCATTGAGTTTCCACATGAAATCGGCATTTTTCTAGGTTACCCATTAAAAGGATGTGAAATGTTTTATTTCTTATCGTGGCAGGGGATACCGAATGTGTGGAGAGTGGAAAGTTTACCATGATGTAGTAGATGCACAACGCTCTTTCTTATGTTACAAAGCATGTCGTGAATTTTGTCAAACTCAATTGATGTTGGGAAAAACATTTAGTTCATTGGTCGCAAGAACGGCCTAGGAGGTACAAGATGATTGGTGTAATTTTTTGGTCCGGTACAGGCAATACAGAAAGAATGGCTAGTGAAGCAGCTGGAGGTATTAAAGCTGCAGGTCGAAAGTTGAAGTAAAATCCGTTTCTGAAGTATCTGTAGATGACGCAGCAGCTTATGACTAGCTCTTGGCTGTGCTGATATGGGTGCAGAACAATTAGAAGAAGGCGAATTTGAACCATTCTACACAGAATTAGAAGCTAAATTGAGTGGTAAAAAAGTAGCAATCTTTGGCTCCTATGGTTGGGGTGGCACTTGGTTAGAAGACTGGGGCACTCGCATTAAAGATGCTGGCGGCGAATTAGTAGCTGACGGTGTGGCAATCTTGGGTGAACCAGATGATGACGGCAATGCACAATGCCAAGAATTGGGTAAAACATTAGCAAACGCTTAGTTTTGATCTTAACTACTAACACTAAATACTAATAGTTAATAGATAGAAGGCTGTAATGACGATAATTCGTTATATGTACATAGACGACTTTTTATGATATAGTATATGATATAGATATGATGGAGCAAGCAGGTCATTAAAAAAATATATAGATATACGATAGAGTTTTGAAAAGTGTGATGAAAATCATAGATATTTATTTTATACATTTTTAATAACTCTATATGTGATGTATATATATGTGCATTTTTGAAGTTTATAAATAACTTTAATACATAATAGTATTGCGTTTTGTACACATAGTACCTATAATTTAGTTAAAGAACCTAACAAAAATTTAGGTTGATACAAAAATAGTTAGAATTGTTCTCATAGTAGCTATATAAGCGGACTAGTTAATTTAAACCAGAAAGGTTAACCTGAGACGATGAGAGAGAGGTTATCTCAATGAGTACATTAGAACGGCTAAAAGTCATAGCCCATGGATTAGCGGGCTACAATCTGGACCATCTTGTGAAGTACTGATTCATGATTTACAAGGAGATCTCTGATTTCATCACTTGTATATATATGAGAAATGGTACGATAACGAATCGTCATGTTGAGTGATGGTCCATCGCATGTGGTTTTAGATGTACTGACTCATGATGATGGTAGGTGAGGCAGATTTGGTTATCTAACAAAACTAAAGATGGACGGATATTAAAATCTTCTACCATGTATATCCGTGATGATACATGGGTCAATATTGCATACTTATTAGGGAATTAACCAAGATATTACAGAGTTTGTTATGATGCATCGACTCTTTGATAGTCTTTGATCAGGGATAGAGTCAGCTGAGACTGGGCATCTGTTGAAAAATTACTACGAGTGTATCGGAACTATTAGATGATTTATTACTAGACGTAGAACGGTTTAGTTGGCAAACCTGGCCCACTCATGAATAAAGAGTGGAACGACTAAAAGCTATTAGCTACTTAAAACTGAAAAAGGGGCTTTTCTTATCTCTAAAGTCTTCTAGAAAAGATTGCGGAGTATTTCAATATTTCTAAGTTTACTCTTTATAGTGATTTAAATACTGTAAAGGAAGAATCCTAGGAGGCAAATATGGACCGAATTCAGTGGACATGTAATACGATGGCACCATCAAGTGACAAGTTTTTGTCCGTTATGGATGTTAGAGAAATTAAGAAAAGCTAAAAGCGTTTCATGAAAGTTTTCCACAGTATAGTGTAACTCCACTAGTATCGCTAGAAAAATTAGCAGATTATATCGGTGTTAATGCACTCTTTGTAAAAGATGAATCTTACCGCTTTGGCTTAAATGCGTTTAAGGTATTAGGCGGCTCCTATGCAATGGCAAAAATATGTAGCTCAACAAACTGGTAAAATGTTGAAGATGTACCATATGATGTATTAACTTCTCCACAAATTAAAAGAAGAATTCGGACAAGCTACATTCTTTACAGCTACTGATGGTAACCACGGACGTGGCGTAGCTTGGGCTGCTAATAAAATTAGGTCAAAAAGCAGTAGTATTCATGCCCTAAAGGCTCCCACAGAATATCGTAGAAAACAAATTGAAATGAAGGTGCTACCGTAACAATCGAAGAATTTCAACTACGATGAATGTGTACGCTTGCAACCAAAAATCTAAAGAAGTTCCAAATGGTGTTGTGAGTTCAAGATACAGCATGGGAAGGTTACGAAGAAATTCCAAACTGGATTATGCAAGGCTATGGCACAATGGCTATGGAAACAGCAAATCAATTAGAATCTGAAAACTGTAAGGTACCAACTCATGTATTTGTACAAGCTGGTGTAGGTTCCCTAGCAGGTGCTGTAGTAGGCTATTTCACTAATTTATGCAGCAATGCAACTAAGAAAACCTAAATTAGTGGTTGTAGAAGCTGAAGCAGCAGCTTATTTATATAAAGGGTGCTGTAGCTGATGATGGTAAATCCTCGTATCGTTGAGGGTGATTTAGAAACAATCATGGCTGGAGCTTGTACGTGGTGAACCAAATACAGTTTCTTGGGATATTTTTGAGAAACCATGCAGATGTATTCGTATCTGCTCCCTGATTGGGTAGCAAGACTTTGGCATGCGCGTTGGTGGTGCACCAATTAAAGGTGATACACCAATTACGACTGGTGAATCTGGTGCGGTTCCACTAGGTCTTGTAACGGCAATTATGACAATGCCAGAATATGAAGACTTACGCGAAAAGAGTTAGAATTAGATGCGTCTTCAAAGGTGCTCTGCTTCTCCACTGAAGGTGATACAGACCCTGAAAGATATAAAAACATTATGTGGTATGGTGAAGATCGTTAGGAGGCATTAATTATGGATTTACAAGCAATTAAACAAGCAGCAGCAACTTATGGACCAGCGATGACCAAGTTCTTACGTGAAATCGTAGCATTCCCTGGTGAAAGTGCAGAAGAAAAAGAACACGTTCAACGCATTGGAAAAAGGAAAATGAAAGATCTTGGCTTCGACGAAGTTGAAGTAGATCCAATGGGTAACATTCTTGGTTACATGGGTACTGGTAAAACACTTATTGCCTTCGACGCTCATATCGATACTGTAGGTATTGGTAACCGCGATAACTGGAACTTCGATCCTTATGAAGGTTTTGAAGATGAAACTAAAATCGGTGGTCGTGGTGTATCCGACCAATTAGGTGGTATCGTATCCGCTGTATACGGTGCTAAAATCATGAAAGACTTAGGTCTTTTAAGTGATAAATATCGCGTACTTGTTGTAGGTACAGTACAAGAAGAAGACTGCGATGGTCTTTGCTGGGAATACATGATTAAAGAAACGTAATATTCGTCCTGAATTCGTGAGTATCCACTGAACCTACTGACGGCGGTATCTACCGTGGTCAACGTGGCCGTATGGAAATCCGCGTAGATGTACAAGGTGTATCTTGCCATGGCTCTGCTCCTGAACGTGGTGACAACGCTATCTACAAAATGGCAGACATTCTTCAAGACATCCGTGACTTGAATGCTAACTCTGCTGATGAAAGCACAGCAATTAAAGGTCTTGTAAAATGCTTGACCCTAAAATTTCAACCCTGACCACTACTGAAGAAGCTCGCTTCTTAGGGTCGCGATACTGTAACTACTTCCCAAATCTTCTACACTTCTCCAAGCCGTTGTGCAGTAGCTGACTCTTGCGCTGTTTCCTTGGACCGTCGTATGACAGCTGGCGAAACATGGCAATCCTGCTGGCGAAATCGAAGCTTTACCACATGTTAAAGAATATGGTGCAAAAGTATCCATGTATGAATATGCTCGTCCATCCTGGACTGGTTTAACATATCCAATCGAATGTTACTTTCCCAACTTGGGTAATTCCCTAAAAAGATCACAAAGTAACAGAAGCTTTGGAAGAAAGCATACACTAGCTTAGTATGGTAAACGAACGTATCGGCGCTGAAGATACAGTTGAAATGCGTAAAAGCTCGCCCATTGACTGATAAATGGACATTCTCCACTAACGGCGTATCCATCATGGGCCGTAATGGTATCCCTGCATCGGCTTCGGTCCTGGCGCAGAAGCACAAGCTATTGCTCCTAACGAAATTACATGGAAACAAGACCTTTGCAACATGTGCGGCTGTATATGCATTATTGCCATCCGTATACTGCAAGACTAATATCACATAAATTGGATTAGATCTCTTTAAAACGGAAATCACTAGAACATAGTTCATAACTATAAATTTTATATACGTGCACTCACCATTTGATGAGGTATCGTATAAAGTTAGATCCTAAAGTAGCCCTTTAGGGAATTGAAAGAGAGGACTTATAGATGACAGACTTCAATAAAAGTATTGAAACTTTAAAAGACTTAGACGTTAGCAAAATGTACGGCGAAGATTTCTTCCTTACATGGGAAAAATCTGAAGATGAATTAAAAGGTGTTTGGGCAGTAGCAGATGCATTACGAGCTCTTAGAGAACGCAATATCTCCACTAAAGTATTCGACAGTGGCCTTGGTATTTCTTTATTCCGCGATAATTCTACAAGAACTCGTTTCTCCTTCGCTTCTGCGTGTAACTTGTTAGGTCTTGAAGTTCAAGATTTGGATGAAGGTAAATCCCAAATTGCTCACGGTGAAACAGTTCGTGAAACAGCGAATATGATCTCCTTCATGGCTGACGTTATCGGTATCCGTGATGATATGTACATCGGTAAAGGTAATGCTTACATGCATCAAGTATCTGATGCAGTTAAAGAAGGTCATGAAGATGGCGTATTAGAACAACGTCCTACACTTGTAAACTTACAATGTGATATCGACCATCCAACACAAATTATGGCTGATGCGGCTCATATCATCAAAGAATTCGGTGGTGTAGAAAATCTTAAAGGCAAAAAAATTGCTATGACTTGGGCTTACTCTCCATCTTATGGTAAACCTTTATCCGTACCTCAAGGTGCTATTGGTTTATTCACTCGTTTAGGTATGGAAGTTGTATTAGCACATCCTGAAGGCTATGAAGTAATGCCAGAAGTTGAAGAAATTGCTAAGAAACAAGCTGAAGAAAGCGGCGGTTCCTTCCGTAGAACTAACGACATGAAGGATGCTTTCAAAGATGCAGACATCGTATATCCTAAGAGCTGGGCTCCATTTGGTGCGATGGAAAAACGTACGAAATTGTATGGCGAAAACGACCATGAAGGCATTAAAGCATTAGAAAAAGTTCTTCTTGAAGAAAATGGTAAACATAAAGATTGGGCATGTACTGAAGAGATGATGAGTCTCACTAAAGACGGTAAAGCTCTTTACTTACATTGCTTACCAGCAGATATTACAGGTGTAAGTTGTGAAGAAGGCGAAGTAGACGCAACAGTATTCGATCGCTATCGCGTACCTCTTTATAAAGAAGCAAGCTACAAACCATATGTTATTGCAGCTATGATCTTCTTAAGCAAATTTAAGAATCCTGTAGAAACCTTAAAAGAATTAGAACGGAAGGGAACTGACCGAGTTCAACCGTAAAGTAAACTTTAGGGGCCATCCGTGTTGATGGCCCCTTTTTATTCTTAATAGTTTGTTATGAGGCATAACATGAAAAAAAGAGTTGTAGTAGCGTTAGGTGGGAATGCATTAGGTAATTCCCTTCCGGAACAAAAAATTGCAGTAAAAAGTACAGCTAAAACGATTATTGATTTAGTAGAAGCTGATTGTGATGTGGTAGTAACTCATGGCAATGGCCCTCAAATTGGTATGATCAACAATGCGATGGCTGCATTGACACGAGAAGTAGAAGGACAACCTAATACACCATTGTCCGTATGTGTGGCCATGAGCCAAGCATATATTGGGTATGACTTACAAAATGCCCTTCACGAAGAGTTGTTGAATCGTGGTATTGAACATCTACCAACTATGACAATGGTTACGCAAGTATTAGTTGACAAAATGACCCTGGATTCCAAAAATCCAACAAAAACCAATCGGTCACTTTATGACTAAAGAAGAAGCTGAATACGCAGAAAAATTACGATTACGTTGTAAAAAGAAGATTCTGGCCGCGGTTATCGCCGTGTAGTAGCATCTCCAGCTCTAAAGAAATTATCGAAATCGAAGCGATTAAAAGGCTTAGTTGGGAAACAATTAATCGTTGCTTGTGGCGGTGGCGGTATCCCTGTAACTAGAGAAGGTAATGAACTTCATGGTGCAGCAGCCGTTATTGATAAAGACTGGACTAGTAGCTTGTTAGCACAAGAAATTGATGCAGATGTACTTGTTATCTTAACAGCTGTTGAAAAAGTAGCTATTAATTTTGGTAAAGAAAATGAAAAATGGCTAGATGAAATAACCGTGGCAGATGCGAAAAAATATGCAGCAGCAGGCGAATTTGCAGAAGGTTCTATGAAACCTAAGGTAGAAGCAGCTATTGCCTTTGCAGAATCTAAAAAAGGCCGTGTTTCCATTATTACATTATTAGAAAAATCTAAGGATGGTATAGCAGGAAAAACAGGCACGCGTATCGTATTATAATAATATATAGATTTATAAGTATACATCCAACGACTCGTTGGGGAGGTGCCCATATGATTATATTAGGAAAAGGTACTGTAATTACTCGCGATGCGGATAGACCTATCATTTATGATGGTGCTGTTGCTATTGATGGAACTCAAATTATTGATATCGGAACATATGATGAGTTATGTAAAACTTATGCAAATGCAGAAATCATTGACGCTCATAACGGCTTGATTATGCCAGGTTTTATCAATGCACATCACCATATTTATTCCGCTCTTGCACGAGGTTTATCATTGCCAGGACCAGCACCAACTAATTTTGGTGAAATTTTAGAAGGCTTATGGTTCTATTTAGATAATAAATTAACAGCTCCAGATGTGAAGGCTAGCGCATTGCTTACATACTTAGGATGTATTGAAAACGGCGTCACTACTATCTTCGATCATCATGCAAGCTATGGAGAAACCGCTAATAGTTTATCTGTAATTGCTGATGTGGCTAAACAGTTTGGTGTTCGCTCTTGCCTATGCTATGAAGTATCTGATCGTAACGGTGTTGATCAAATGAAAGCAGCTGTTGCAGAAAATGTGCGTTTTGGTAAAGAAGCGAAAAAAGATCCATCTAGACTCGCTGCTATGATGGGCTTACATGCATCCTTCACGTTAAGTTCTGACACATTAGATTATGTGAAAGCACAAAATGAAGACAAGTTAGGTTATCACGTTCATGTTGCTGAAGGCCCTGAAGATGTGGCAGATAGTAAAGAAAAATATGGCATGACACCTGTGAGACGACTTGTAGAGGCAGGAATTTTAGGTCCTAAGAGTATTGCAGGTCACTGCGTACATGTAACTGATCAAGATGTGGAATTATTGAAAGAATCTCAAGCCAAGGTTGTACATAATCCAGAAAGTAACATGGGTAATGCAGTAGGCACAACAGATATCTTGAAACTATTAGGTGCAGGTATCACAGTTGGTCTAGGTACAGATGGTTACACAAATGACATGCTCGAATCTTACAAAGTAGCAAATTGCCTTGTAAAACATGAGCAACATAAACCATATGTAGGCTGGGGCGAAGTTCCTCATATGCTATTTGAAAACAACCGTAAAATGGCGAATGAATTCTTCGATACTACAGTTGGCATCCTTAAAAAAGGTGCCGCAGCTGACGTAATCGTTCTTGATTACGCAGCACCAACGCCACTTGATGAAAATAACATCAATGGTCACTTATTATTCGGTGCTAATGGTATGTATGTGGTAACAACTATTAGCGATGGTGTACCACATGATGATCGATCGTAAAGTTACAAGGCATCGACAAAGCTGAAGTAATGAATGAGTTTTATCAACATCTAAAGGTTTATGGAAACGACTAAACCCATAACGCAAGCGCTTTAAAGGAGTGTGACATTATGAGTGACATTATGTATCCGGTAAGTTTCGGAAATTTGATGAACCACATTATGACTGAGTACAAGATGTACAATCGTATTTACAATGTAAATAAAAATTCATCATGCTAATCATGATCAACGCTTATCCATCTTTGGTAAATCCATTGAAAATCCTGTAGGTCCTGCAGCTGGCCCTAATACACAGTTGGCACAAAACATTGTGGCATCTTATGTAGCTGGTGCTCGTTGCATCGAATTAAAAACTGTACAAATTATGTACGGTGAAGAATTAGGTATTCCTAGACCTTGTATCTACTCTGTAGACGAAACATACAACGTAGAATGGTCTTCTGAATATAGCTGTGATGAAGCTGCTGATGAATACATCAAAGCTTGGTTCGCATTAAAATTAATCTCTAAAGAATTAGGCTTAGGCGATCCAGATGGTTTCTTGTTTATCATGAGTGTTGGTTACAACTTGGCTGGCATTAAGAGTCCAATGGTTGATAAATTCATCAACACAATGCGTAGCGCATCTCAATCTCCTATGTGGGATGAATGCAAACAATGGTGTCTTGACCATGTAGATGAATTTGAACATATCGATGCTGATTTCATCAACTCCAGTAGCGATGAACTTTTGCCAAGCAATCACATTGTCTACAATGCACGGTTGCCCAGCTGAAGAAATAGAATCCATTTGTTCTTACCTAATCAGTGAAAAAGGCCTTCACTTATACTTGAAATGCAACCCCTACATTGTTAGGGTCCAAAAACGCATTAGAGAGTTGTTAGATAACGCTGGCTTTTGAATATATTGACTTTGAAGATCGTCAATTCGAAGTTGACCTTCAATTCGATAAAGCTGTTCCAATGTTAGAACGTCTTATCGCTCTTGGTGAAAAACACAACAAGATCTTTGGCGTTAAATTGACAAATACATTCCCTGTACAAATTCATAACAATGAATTGCCAGGCGAGCAAATGTACATGTCTGGTAAATCCTTGTTACCTGTAACAATTGGTGTAGCTGAGCTATTAAGTGCTCAATTCGGTGAACGTTTACCAATGTCTTACAGCGGTGGTGCTGTAAAACAAAATATTAAAGCTATCTTTGATTGTGGTATCTGGCCTGTAACAGTATGTACAATTCTTCTACAAGGCGAAGGTTACAATACTTTCAAAGCTTTGGCAGATGAAGTTGAATCTACTGATTACAACGCTGCATTAAAAGTTCATAAAGAACTTATCGCAGCACTTGCTAAAGACATCGCTGAAAATAAAGTATTCAAGAAAAGCGATGCAATGAAGAAAAAACGTGAAGCAATGCCATCCTTCCCTGGTACACGTAGCTCTGACTACCACTGCCGCGTAGTGTGTGGTGCTTGCGTTCGCGTATGTCCTAACAGATGTAATGAAGTCGTTACTGTAAATGATGCTAAATTGATCGTCCATGTAGATCAAAGCTGTAATGAGTGTGGTAACTGTGCATGTCATTGCGTAGAACCTTGTCAACCATACAAGGATCGCATTACATTCTTCCACAATGCTGAAGCTTTAGCAGATAGTACAAATGATGGTTTCTACATCACAGGCACTAGCTGTGGCTACCGCTTCAAAGGTGAAGAAGCCGTATGTGACATTGATGCATTACCTGAAGAATTGAAAGGAGTTGTACATGCCTTCTGTAAAGAGCATGTGTACTATGTATCATGATTATCATACAACAAGGGGAATTGGTCTTAACTGATCGAATCCTTACCGGAGATTTATTAATTGATGGCGACAAAATTGTCGCCATCGATGAACACGTTCCTGTTCCAGAAGGAGCTAAAGTAATTGATGCAAAAGGTTGCTATGTATTCCCGGGATTTATAGATCCTCATACACACTTCCAAATGACTAATGCTTTAGCATCTACTGCGGATGATTTTGATAGTGGCACAAAGGCTGCTATCCTTGGCGGGACTACTTCAATTATCAATTTTGCTTCTCCTGAGGAAGGCTCCCTTTGTAAAGGCTTAGAGGTTCATAAGGAGCGTGCCGCAGGGCATTGCTCCTGTGACTACAAATTCCATATGGAACTTGTAGAAATGAATGATACTGTGGCCAGTGAAATCCCAAAAGTGGTTGAAGCTGGTGTATCATCCTTTAAGGTATATTTAGCTTATGGCTTCCGTTTAACAGATCGAGAAATTTATGATGCTATAGAGGCAATCAAACCTACAGGAGCTCTCGTTGGAGCACACTGTGAAATGGTGATCTTATTGATGCGCTCGTAGCTAATAAACGTAAATGTGGTGAATTAGGTGTAAGCAATCATCCCCTCACAAGACCTGCCATGATTGAATCGGAAGCGATTAAGCGCTTTAGTACAATTGGTGCTGCATTAGAATATCCTGTACATATTGTTCATGTAAGTTCTAAAGAGGGCCTTGAAGAGGTTATTCGAGAACGGAACCTAGGGCATAAAGTGACTTGTGAAACATGTCCACAATATTTAGTGCTCGATGAATCACGATATAATTTGCCTGATTTTGAAGGTATTAAATATGTGATGAGCCCGCCGCTGAGAACAATTCAGGATCAAATGGCAATAAAGGATGCTTTAGTAAATGGCATATTCCAAACGATTGGGTCTGATCATTGTAGCTTTACTTTTGATGATCAAAAGCTAAAAAGTAGACATGATTTTACTCGTATACCTGGTGGTATTCCAGGTGCGGAGGAACGAGGAATCATAGCTTATGATGTGTTGGTAAATCAATGCAATATGAGCGTTGTAGATTTTATGAAATTAGTTAGTGAAAATCCTGCAAAGCTTTACGGTATGTATCCAAAGAAGGGCACGTTAGCCGTTGGTAGCGATGGGGATATTACAATTGTTGATAAGCGCATTGAGCATGTGCTTTCGAAAGAGTCCGCCCATACAAAGGCAGACTATATACCTTATGAGGGCATATCTGTAACAGGTAAAGTTCGAGATGTTATCCTTAGAGGTAACCATGTGGTACAAGATGGATCCTTAACAGAATCATATCTTGGTGAATGTATTCCTTAATGAGAGGAGGGCTATATATGTACCGCTTTCAAGTGAATGGCACCCAACATGAGGTTCAAGAGGATCAACGTTTAATTGATTTCTTGAGAGCCGATTTGAAATTAACGGGCACTAAAGAAGGTTGTAGTGCTGGTGCTTGTGGTACGTGTACAGTAATTATAGACGGAAAAAAAGCAAAGGCTTGTGTAACTAAATTATCCCAATTAGATGGTAAATCAGTTGTAACGATTGAAGGACTATCTGAACGGGAAAAAGCGGTATACACCTATGCTTTTGGTGAATGCGGAGCGGTGCAGTGTGGTTTCTGTATCCCAGGTATGATTATTAGTGCAAAAGTTTTGATTGATGAAAATAATGACCCTACACCTGATGATGTAAAAAAAGCTATTTTAGGCAACATTTGTCGTTGTACAGGATATGTCAAAATTGAAGAAGGCATTATGCTAGCAGCAAAAATGTTCCGTGAAAACTTACCAGTTCCTGAAAAGGATACAACTGGTAATGTAGGTGCTCGTTTACACCGTGTAGATGCGGAGGAAAAAGCATTAGGTACTGGACAATACGCTGATGATATACATATGGATGGCATGATTTATGCTAAAGCATTGCGCTCTAAATATCCTCGCGCTAGAGTTGATCGCGTTGATGTGTCTAAAGCACTTGCACATCCTAAATGTGTAACGGCTTTAACTGCAAAAGATGTTCCATTCAATAAGACTGGTCACTTGGTACCAGACTGGGATGTGCTCATAGCAGAAGGCGATAACACTCGTTATGTAGGTGATGCTATTGCACTAGTAGCGACAACTGAGAAAAAATACTTAGACGAAGTTCTTGCTCTCGTTGAAGTTGATTATACTGAGTTAGAGCCTGTAGTAGACCCATTAGAAGCATTGAAGCCAGATGCACCTCAATTACATCCAAATGGAAATGTATTGTCTCGTCAAACATTATCTCGTGGTGATGTAGATAAGGCTATTGCAGAGGCTGCATTTGTTGTTACAAATCACTATTCCACACCTCAAACAGACCATGCGTTCATGGAGCCAGAATGTGCTGTAGCATATCGTGAAGGCGATGTAATTCATTTACATTCCGGTAGCCAAAACGTATATGATGATCGCCATGAAGTATCTCGTATGCTTGGCATTCCTGAAGAATCTGTAAAAGTTCATAGCATGCTCGTAGGTGGCGGCTTTGGTGGTAAAGAGGACATGAGTGTACAACATCATGCTTCTCTTGTAGCTTGGCTCACAGGTAACCAACTAAGGTTCTATTCTCTCGTCAAGAAAGTCTTAATATTCACCCTAAACGACATGCGATGGAAATGGATATTACTACTGCTTGTGACGCAGAAGGCAACTTGGTGGCAAGTAAGGTAAACATCGTATCTAACTGTGGGGCCTATGCATCCTTAGGTGGCCCAGTACTTCAACGTGCAGGTACACACTCTTGTGGTCCTTACAAATTTGATAACTTTGCCTTTGATGGTGTTTGTGTTTACACAAATACTGTTCCTGGTGGTGCATTCCGCGGGTTCGGCGTAACACAAACTATCTTTGGTCAAGAACAAAACATTGATGAATTAGCTGCATTGGTAGGCATGGATCCATGGGAGTTCCGTTATAAAAACGTTGTTCGCCCTGGTGACTCCTTACCAAATGGCCAAATTTGCTCCGAAGAAACTGCATTAGCAGAATGTTTGGAAGCAGTAAAAGATGCATACTACGCATCTGACCGTACAGGTCTTGCAGTATGTTTAAAAAATAGTGGTATCGGTGTAGGTTTACCTGATACTGGCCGCGTTATTTTAGAAGTACGTGACGGCAAAGTTCGCATCCGTACTGGCGCAGCTTGTATTGGTCAAGGTATGGCTACTATGGCTACTCAAGTACTTTGTGAAACAACTGGTTTAACAGCTGATAAAGTATTTGTAGAGCGCCCTGATACAGTGCGCACTCCAGACTCTGGTACAACTACTGCATCTCGTCAAACAGTGTTCACTGGTGAAGCAACGCGTAAAGCAAGTCTTCGCTTGAAAGAAATGTTAGAAACTAAGACATTAGAGGAACTGAATGGCGTAGAAATTTATGAAGAGTTCCTTGGTGAAACAGATCCATTCAACTCTGATAAACCACATCCAAAAAATCACGTTGCCTATGGTTACGGTGCTTGTGTAGCAACAATTGGTGAAGATAATAAAATTGCTAATTTACATGTAGCATACGACGTAGGTCGTGTAGTTAACCCACAATCCTGTGCTGGTCAAGCTGAAGGCGGCGCTATCATGGGTATGGGCTTTGCTGTAACAGAAGACTTCCCTTATAAAGATGGCTATGTAACAGCTAAATACGGCACTCTAGGTCTTCTTAGAGCGACACAATGTCCACCAATTCATGTGAGTTTGATTGAAAAGGGGACACCAGAACAATATGCATACGGCGCTAAAGGTATTGGTGAAATTTCCCAGTATTCCAATTGCACCAGCTATTGCAAATGCGTATCGTCGTATTGACGGAGAACCACGTAGATCTTTGCCGATTCAACATACAGGTTATAAAAAATAGAATATTTGCTTAATGGGTAGGGGCCTAAGGCCCCTAGCCATCAAGGTTCCCACGTGAAGTCGATGAGATTTCTCTAAACTCTATCATGTACGATAGTATGACTATATTATTTACTAGTAACTAAAACGTAAGATATGAGGTGATTCTTATGAGTAAAGCTATATCTGGCGTCGACCATGTAGATGGTATGCTGCCAATCCCGCAATTGTTTGCTTATGGCTTACAGCACGTACTAGCTATGTACGCAGGTGCAGTAGCGGTACCAATCATCATCGCACAAGCGATGAACTTACCTATTGAAGACTTAATTCGTTTGATTACGGCCGACTTGTTCACATGTGGTGTTGCTACATTGATTCAAACATTAGGCTTTGGTCCTATCGGTGGTCGTATTCCTCTTATTCAAGGTGTAACATTTGCTTCTGTAGGTCCAATGATTATGATTGGTCAGCAGCATGATATTACAACTATCTACGGTGCGATTATCGTAGCCGGTATCTTTACATTCCTGGTAGCACCATTCTTTAGTCGCTTAATCCGTCTATTCCCACCTGTAGTAACAGGCACTATCATTACTATTATTGGTATCAACTTGATGCCAGTAGCAGTTAAATGGATGGGCGGCGGTGCAGGCAGTCCAAACTTTGGTGATCCGCTTAACATTGCTCTTGGTGTAGCTACATTTGTTATTGTTATTATAACCTATCGATTTGGTAAAGGATTTATTGGTAATCTAGCAATCTTAGTAGGTCTTATCCTCGGTACAGCCCTTGCTATGCTTTGTGGTGTTACTGACTTCTCCGAAGTAGGTCGTTCTCAATGGGTATCCATTGTAACACCGTTATATTTTGGTCTTCCAACCTTTGACTTTGCTTCTATCATTTCTATGATCATTGTAATGCTCGTAGTTATGGTTGAAACAACTGGTGACAGTATCGCAGTAGGCGAAATCGTTGATAAACCTATCGGTCAAAGAGTTGGCTGCAGTACTTCGTGCTGATGGCTTATCTACTCTTATCGGTGGTATTCTTAACAGCTTCCCTTACACAGCGTTCGCTCAAAACGTTGGTCTTATCGCTGTAACACGTGTTAAGAGCCGCTTCGTTGTAGCAGCATCTGGTGTTATTCTTATTTTATTAGGTCTTTTCCCTAAATTAGCTGCTATCGTAGCTTGTATCCCAAATGCCGTTTTAGGCGGTGCAGGTATCGCAATGTTTGGTATGATTATTGCCAGCGGTATCCGTTCCCTTGGTAAAGTTAGCTTTGATGGTAACTACAACTTGATGTTAGTAGCAATCAGTATTGGTGTATCCATGATTCCTCTAGCTGCGCCTAACTTCTACGCTCATTTCCCAGATTGGGCTCAAATTCTTTTGAAATCTGGTATCACAGCTGGTAGTATCATTGCCGTTCTTCTAAACGTTGTATTCAATGGCTTTGGTTACAAAACTGTTAACGAACCTAATCGTGCAATACATAAATACCGTCACTTCACACGATTCAAAGGCTATCCTAAACATTTCTATCAATAATATATAGTTAGACGAGTTTATTCTCATACGATTACATGTATTGTCTTTCACAATAGAAACCTTGTTTGTATAGGTAAAACATCTATATACATGTTTTCGATTTTAAAAGGGCTCACTCTAGTTTTAGAGTGAGGCCTTTTTTGTATGGAATGAAGTACTACTTTGGTATATAATTAAATAATATTATTGCAAAGGAGAAGCATTATGAAAGACGAGCGATTTATAGTTACGTATCGAATACAAGCAGGTTCATATGAAGAAGCAAAAAGCAATTGCTTGGGCTGTTCAAGTAGAACAAACCATAGAGTTCCCTTTATGAGTTTATTACTGATTCGTATATTAAAGAAAATATCACTGGTCGGTTAGAGAGTCTTGAGCCTATGGGACAAGGTTCTGCATATGCCAATGTTGGCGTTATGCCAAATGCTGTAATTGATGTATCTCGTTACTATGTGGCTCGTATTTCGTATCTTGTAGATACTACGGCATTAGAAGCGACACAATTTTTAAATGTTGTCTTTGGAAATTCGTCCTTACAACCTCATATTTGGGTGGTAGATGTAGAGTTATGTCCAACCCTTTATGATGTGTTTACTGGGCCGCAGTTTGGTTTACAAGGCATTCGTGACTTAGTGCACACACCGACACGACCTATGATTCAGGCGGTTGTAAAACCTATGGGAACACCTAATGAAGAGTTAGCTCGTATGTGTGGTGCTTATACACGTGGTGGGGCAGATGTCATTAAGGATGACCATGGTATTTCTAATCAGTCATTCTCTCAATTTAAAGATCGGGTAAAGCGATGTGCTGCTATAGTGCGCGAAATGAATGATAAACACGGCACACATACCTTATATGCAGCTAATGTATCTGGCGATGGTACAGATGTAATAGAACGTGCTTACTTTGCTAAGGAAGCTGGCGCAACGGCCCTTATGGTGGCCTCAGGACTGGTTGGGTTTGGTTGGTTACATAAACTGGCTAGTGATGAAGAATTACGATTACCCATTATTCATCATCCCGCTTATTCAGGTGGATTCGTAAGTCCTGGCACATCTGGTATAGCTGATTATCTACAATTAGGCTTGTTGCCTCGTATCTTTGGTGCAGATATGCCGATTTTTGTATCCTATGGTGGTCGTTTTACTTTTACTGAGGAACAGTGTAAGCGGATATCCGACTATATTAAACAACCGATAGCCTTGATGAAGGCTGCGTGTCCAGCACCTGGTGGTGGTGTAACAGATGTACGATTGAATGAACTTGTTAAGTTATACGGCAATGATACAATGTTCCTCGTTGGGGGCGATATGTTCCGTAGAGGTCCGGATATCGAGTCTAATATGGCTTACTTTGTAGAGCGTTTGACTGACTTATCTGAAAGCAAGTAATGATAGTTTACGGTTACATAAGTTAATACAATAGTTATATTGAATAACTAAGTCACTGACTTTCACAAAAATATGTAAAGAATTATAATTAAGTATATGGAGTGTTTTGATGAGTGAATCCTCACCGTTGGAGGTCCATGTCCTTGCTAGTGGTAGTAAGGGCAATTGTACAGTAATAAAAAAAGGGAACTCCGTCATATTGCACGATGTAGGCATTAGCTGTCGACGCATCGTAAATGGATTAAAAGAATTGCATATCGATATGGCACAGGTAGAGGGCATATTTATCAGTCATGAGCATAGTGATCATATTGCAGGGCTACAACAACTGTTGAAACGCTTTGATATTCCTGTGTATACGAAACAGGGAACGTGGCGTGAAATACAAGATAAGCTCGTCGTACCAAAGAATCAATTAATTGAACTGACCAAAGGTAGTCTAACATTGGGGAATCTGATTGTAGAACCTTTTGCAGTGAGTCATGATGCAGCAGATCCAATCGGAATAAATGTATTTTCTGGAAACGACAAGGCTACAGTCGTGACCGATACGGGTATCATTTCTGATGATATATTACATAGACTGGATGATAGTACGTTGCTAGTACTAGAGGCTAATTATGATCCTCATATGTTGCGCTTTGGACCGTATCAACCTTTTTTGAAACAACGGGTGGCCAGTGATGAAGGCCATTTAAGTAATGAAATGGCAGCTCAAGCCTTGCTTATGATGAAGAGGCCTGACTTTATGCAAGTTATTTTAGCTCATCGCTCTGAAAATAATAATAATGCCGTCCTTGTTACTCAAACAATTGGGAAAATGCTCGTAGATGGTGGCGTACGTATTGGGCCGGAAATGAAATTACAACATGGTCAGCCTAATGAAATTGTGTCTATGCAATCAATAAAGAGGTAGAGTATGAGATTTTATGTAATTTGTATTGGCAAACTAAAAGATGCTTACTTACGTGATGGGGTAGCAGAATTCGTGAAGCGTATGCGACCATATGGCGGCATTACAATTACTGAACTAAATGAAAGTAAAATTGGAGATAAACCAAGTGATGCAGATCGTAAACAAGTCGTTATAGAAGAGGGGGAACGTTTATTAAAAAAATGTTCCTAAGAATGCTTATACAGTGTTACTCGATGTGTACGGTAAAACGATGTCCTCGGAAGACTTGGCAAAGACTGTGGCAAAATTAGAGGTGGATGGCGTTAGTGATATGGCGTTTATCGTTGGCGGTGCTTTTGGCGTAAGTGATGAACTACGTAGGTCAGTAAATTATAAATTATCCTTTAGCCCAATGACCTTTACCCATCAAATGGTACGCTTATTACTAGTAGAGCAAATTTATAGAGCCTCTAAGATTAATCGTAACGAACCATATCATTGGTAATAGACTTATAAATTATTTATATAATATTCTTATAAAAAAGGAGTTTTATTATGCTATGTCGAATAGTATAATAAAAGCAAGATGTATTTGTAAGGAGGAATTCACTATGAAAAATTCAAGAAGTAATGAATAAATACCCTGTTACTGTTGGCAAGGATGCGCCGATTTCTGATGTGGCTGACTTATTGGTAAAATATAATTTAACAGCTGTTTCCGTAGTGGATGACAACAATAAATTATTAGGTATTATTTCTGAAGGTGATTTGCTTTTATAAAAAGTTCGCCCTCATGTACCTCACTATGTAAAATGTGTTGGGCGCTAGTATTTTATTACAATGGCATTGGCGAATATAATGCGCAATTCAAAAAAAATTGTTAGCATCTCACGTTCATGAGTTGATGACTGACGAAGTCATTACAACTACACCGGATAAAGATGTAGAGGAAATTGTATCTGTTATGCTCGATCAACATTTGAAAAAAATGTTCCTGTTGTAGATAAGGACTACCATTTGATTGGTATCTTGTCTCGTCGTGACATTATCAAATTGATTGCTAAAGATAACTAATTCGCATAATTATGTAGAACATAGAAAGACCACCCATTTCGGGGTGGTCTTTTAGTGTAAATTGAGAAGAATTGCATTGACCTTGCATTTATGTTATTATTAGGAGTGCATAATATACTACAGAAATTTGGGCGTATTGCCCTTCGAGGAGGACATATTTTAAATGAAAGCAACTGTAAATCCTGTTGATCAACACGTAGTAACGTTAACTATTGAAGTACCTGCAGCAGAAGTAGATAAAGGCATTAAGCAAGCTGTAAAACGCATTGCAAGTCAAGTAAACATTCCTGGCTTCCGTAAAGGTCATGCGCCTCGCCGTATTTTGGAAATGAACTTCGGCAAAGACGCTATCATGGAAGAAGCATTCGAAGTATTGGCTAGCCAAAACTACAGTGCTGCACTTCGTGAAAATGATATCGTTCCTGTATCTGACCCAGAAATCGAACGTGAACAATTCGAAGAAGGTAAAGACTTGATTTTCAAAGCTACTGTAACTAAACGCCCTGAAGTTAAACTTGGCGACTATAAAGGCTTAGAAGCTGAAAAACAAGATGCTACAGTAACTGATGAACAAATCGAAGAACAATTGAACAACATCCGTGAACAACAAGCAAAAATGGTTGTTGCTGAAGAAGGCGCTACAATTCAAAAAGACGACTTCGCAGTAATCGACTTCGCTGGTTCTGTTGATGGCAAACCATTCGATGGTGGTGAAGGTAAATCTTACCCATTACAAATCGGTTCTGGTAGCTTCATTCCTGGCTTTGAAGATCAATTGATCGGTGCTAAAGCTGGTGATGATGTAACTGTAAAAGTAACATTCCCTGAAGACTACTTCGTAGCAGAACTTGCTGGTAAAGAAGCAGAATTCAAAACACATATCCATGACATTAAACGTAAAGAGTTGCCTGAATTGAACGACGAGTTCGCAAAAGAAGCAAGCTCTTACGAAACTATTGAAGAATTGAAAAAAGATCTTCGCGCTAAAATGGAAGAAGAAGCTTCCCGTCGCGCAATCGATACTTACAATGCTGACTTGATTCAAACAGCTGTTAAAAATGCAACTGTAGAAATCCCAGAAGTAATGATCGAAGATCGTGTAGAACAAATGATTCAAGAATTGGCTATGAACATGGAAGGCCGTGGCTTGAAACTTGATGACTACTTGAAATTCTCCAACAAAACTATCGAAGATTTACGTTCTGAATACAAAGATTCCGCAGCTGAAAAACGTACGAGCTGATTTAGTATTAGACGCTATCGCAACTGCTGAAGGTATCGAAGTAACTCCAGATGATATGAACCGTGAAATCTTCATTATGGCTCAAAACTTTGGGGCAGATCCTAAAGAAGTTTGGGATATTATTGCAAAAGAAGGTCGTGTAGCTATGTTGGCAGGCTCTGTAGCTCGCAAAAAAGCAGCTCGATTCATTATTGATAATGCAAAAGGCGCTGAAGCGGCTAAATAATAGTTTGCTCAACTAGGTACATGAAAAGGTGAATATATGTATGTACCAATCGTAGTTGAACAAAGTGAACGCGGCGAGCGTTCCTATGATATATACTCTCGCTTGTTAAAGGACCGCATTATCTTCCTAGGTGGACCTATTGATGATAATGTAGCAAATGCGGTTATTGCGCAAATGTTATTCCTAGAAGCAGAGGATCCTGATAAGGATATCCATTTGTACATTAATAGCCCCGGTGGTGTTGTAACTGCCGGCATGGCTATTTATGATACGATGCAATATATTAAACCAGATGTGTCTACCATTTGTGTAGGCTCTGCAGCGAGCATGGGGGCAGTGCTTTTAACAGCAGGTGCCAAGGGCAAACGTTATGCGTTGCCTCATGCACGCGTTATGATTCACCAACCATTAGGTGGTGTTCAAGGGCAAGCATCTGAAATTGAAATCCATGCCCGTGAGATTCTTCGTATGCGTGAAGAATTAAATGGTATCTTAGCTTCTCGCAGTGGACAAGATATTGAGGTTGTAGCGCGCGATACAGATCGCGATAACTTCATGAGTGCTCAGGATGCCGTTGAATACGGCTTAATTGATGAGGTGCTCACAAGAGAACCTGTAGAAAGCAAGTAATGGAGGCGCCCATTGGCAAAAGATAAAGACACTATGCGCTGCAGTTTTTGTGGACGCACAAGCGAAGAAGTCCGCAAATTAGTAGCGGGTCCTAACGTATATATTTGTGATGAATGCGTTGAAGTATGTGAACGTATTATTGCTGATGAGTTAGGTGACGTAGAGACGGACGACTTCAACTTAAAAGAATTGCCAACGCCGAGAGAAATTAAAGCTCATCTTGACGAATATGTTATTGGTCAAGATGATGCTAAAATCTCTTTAGCTGTGGCTGTATATAATCACTACAAACGTTTACAAACAGATAATGTAGTTGATGATGTAGAATTACAAAAGGCTAATGTTTTATTCATTGGTCCTACTGGTAGTGGTAAAACACTATTGGCTCAAACCTTAGCGAAAATGCTAGAAGTACCATTTGCTATTGCAGATGCTACAAGCTTAACTGAAGCTGGTTATGTAGGGGAAGATGTGGAAAATATCTTGCTCAAAATTATCCAAGCTGCAGATTATGATATAGCTCGGGCTGAACGTGGCATTATTTATATCGATGAAATTGATAAGATTGCTCGTAAGTCTGAGAACCCTTCCATTACACGTGATGTGTCTGGTGAAGGCGTACAACAAGCATTGCTTAAATCTTAGAAGGTACCGTAGCTTCTGTTCCGCCTCAAGGTGGTAGAAAGCATCCAAATCAAGAAATGCTTCAAATTGATACTACAAATATTCTCTTTATTTGTGGTGGTGCATTTGATGGTATGGACAAGGTTATTACTAAGCGTACCGCTAAGAAAACCCTTGGTTTTGGTGCAGATGTTCAACGTAAAGAAGAACGTAATGTATCGGCTATCTTAAAGGATGTTGTACCTGAAGATTTATTGAAGTTTGGCTTAATCCCTGAGTTCATTGGCCGTTTGCCAGTAATGGTAACATTAGACCAATTGGATAGAGATGCATTAATCCAAATTTTGACAAAGCCTAAAAATGCATTAACAAAACAATATGAAAAAATTCTATCCCTTGATGGTGTAGAATTAACTTTCACTGAAGATGCATTAGAAGAAATCGCTGATGAAGCATTACAGCGAAAAACAGGTGCTCGTGGTTTGCGTGCTATCATTGAAAAGGTGATGAAACACGTTATGTTTGAAGTTCCTTCCATGCCGGAAGTAACTAAGTGCATAGTTAATCGTGAATCCGTGTTGAGCACAGGTGAACCTATACTCAAAAATGAGGCAGACCAAGACATCCAGTTGAAATCGTAATTCGAAGAAACTCATTTCTGTGTAGGAATGAGTTTCTTTTCATAATATAAATACCTGGAGGAAGTATGAATTTACTCGAAATTGGGATTCCAACTGTACCCCTTAGAGGCATGGTTGTATACCCGAATATCGTGATTCACCTCGATATCGGTCGAGACAAATCCATTAAAGCGGTAGAAGCCGCAATGAACGAGGATCGCATTTTTAGCAGTTGTCAGCCAAAAGGATGATGCTGTTGATTCGCCAACTGTTCATGACTTAGCCCAAATGGGTACATTAGTAAAAATTAAGCAAATGTTACGCTTACCAGGTGGTATTGTACGTGTTCTTGTAGAGGGCATTACACGTATTCGCGTAATGAATATAACAAGTATGGATCCGTACTATGTAGGGGACTACGAACGTGTAGCCTCCGAATTTGAAGACGATGTTGAGTTAGAAGCCTATCGTCGTTTAGTGCAATCTAAGTTTGGCGAATGGGCTGAAGAGGCTAAATCTGTTACGGATGAAGGCGTAACACGGGTTATGGAATTACGTGACCCTTGTGAATTAGCTGACCAAGTTGCGTTCTTGTTGCCTATTAATAATACTAAACGCCAAGAGTTACTTGAAGAGTTATCCGTAGCTCGTCGTTTAAATATGATCGTAGGCATCTTGAATATGGAATTACAAATTTCTGATTTGGAAAATTCCATTAATAATCAAGTTCGTCAATCTATGGAAAAAGCGCAAAAAGAATATTTCTTGCGTGAAAAAATTCGAGTTATCCACGATGAGTTGGGTGACAAAGGAGATCCAGAGGAAGAAGCAGAAGAGTTACGTGTTAAATTGAAAGCACTCAACCTTAGCGAAGATGTACATGAACGTATCGATAAAGAAATCTCTCGTTATAGTCGTATGCCCTCAATTGATGCCAGAAGCAACTATTTTGCGCAATTACCTAGATTGGGTGTTGGCGTTACCTTGGAACGAATTGACTGAGGATCGCTTAGATATCAAAGAAGCTCATGATATGCTTGAGGCTGATCATTATGGCCTTGAAAAGGTTAAGAAACGCATCCTTGAATTCTTAGCTGTTCGTAAGCTAACTGGTAAGAATAGTGGCTCCATTCTTTGCTTAGTTGGACCACCAGGTGTTGGTAAAACATCCTTGGCTACGTCTATAGCTAAAGCAATGAACCGTAAGTTCATCCGTGCATCTTTAGGTGGTGTACGTGATGAAGCTGAAATTCGTGGCCATCGCCGTACGTATATTGGTGCATTGCCTGGTCGTATGATTCAAGGCCTCAAGAATGTAGGCACTAAGAACCCTGTATTCTTATTGGATGAAATTGATAAACTTGCATCTGATTATAAAGGCGATCCATCCTCTGCATTGTTAGAGGTATTGGACCCTGAACAAAATAGCACATTTAGTGATCACTTCATTGAAGTACCATTTGATTTCTCCGAAGTATTCTGGATTACAACGGCTAACGTTGCATCCAATATTCCAGGTCCATTGTTAGATCGTATGGAAATTATCGAACTATCTAGCTATATGGAACAAGAAAAATTAGAAATTGCTAAGCGCTATTTAGTACCTAAACAAATCAAGAAAAATGGCCTTGAAGATTACAAGGTTAAATTATCTGATGCAGTGTTGAAAAAGGTAGTTTCCGAATATACTCGTGAAGCGGGTGTTCGTACCTTAGAAAAAACGATTGCTAAGATTTGTCGTAAGATTGCTTATAAAGTCGTTGAAGAAGGTGGGGATGCACCGAAAGTAACGACAAAAAATCTTCACGAATTCTTGGGTGCACCAATTTTTGTTGACCAAGAGCGCGAAAAGAAACCGCAAATTGGCTATGTAAATGGTCTAGCTTGGACTTCTGTAGGTGGCGTTGTATTGCCATGCGAAGCAACAACTATGAACGGTACAGGTAAACTTGCATTAACGGGTAGCTTAGGTAAGGTTATGCAAGAGTCTGGTCAAGCTGCAATGAGCTATATTCGCCACAATGCAAAAGCCTTAAAAATCGAAGATGATTTCTATAAGAAACTCGATATTCACGTTCACTTGCCTGAAGGTGCGACACCTAAGGATGGCCCTTCTGCAGGTATTACAATGACATTGGCGATGGTATCTATTTTAACAAACCGCAAGGTTCGTTCAGATATTGCCATGACTGGTGAAATTACATTGCGTGGCCGTGTACTACCAATCGGCGGTTTAAAAGAAAAGTTATTAGCAGCCTTGTCTAATGGTATTAAAGAAGTATTGATTCCTAAAGGTAATGAAAAGGATATTGCAGAATTACCTGATATTGTAAAAGAAGGACTCATTATTACGCCAGTTAAGACAATGGATGAAGTATTAGCAAAGGCACTTGTGTAATGCAAAAAAAGAAAAAATCCACTAAACAAATGGGCCCAAAACCACAATATACACGAAAAGAGCCGAAGGGGCCTCGTATTATAGCAGCAAAATATAATACTTCCTGTGTTAAGGCTGATCAATATCCTGAAGGGGATACTGTGGAAATAGCCTTCATCGGACGCTCTAATGTGGGCAAATCTTCGTTGATTAACTCGTTATGTAATTATCGTGGGTTAGCTCTCGTTAGTGGCCAACCAGGTAAGACTAAGACAATTAACTACTTTGATATTGAATCAAAAGAGGATATTTCTGAAACAGAGGAACGCAGATATAACTGGTTTCTCGTAGACCTTCCTGGGTTATGGTTTTTGCAAAGACAAATAAAGGGAAACCGCAACTTGTGGTCTTCCTTTATTGCCGATTATATTTTACATTCTGAACGATTGATGTTGTTGTGCTTACTTATCGATGGCCGTCATCCAGAGATGCCTATCGATAAGGTGGCCTATGATTGGCTTATTGAGGCTGGTGTACCATTACAAATTGTAGTTACTAAAGCTGACAAACTAACGGCTAAAGAGAAGTCTGCGAACTTGGCTAAAATTAAGGAAATGTATCCAACGAATACACCGCCTATTTTATATAGCTCCTTAAAACACACAGGACGTGAACTTTTACAACAACGCATCAATAAAGTTCTAGTAGGAGATGAAGCATGAGTCAAACCAATGAATTAGAGATTATGGAACGCATTGCTCTAGATTTAGAGGGTGTGGAAGAGTCTCTTGCATCATCTTTTAATACAGGTGCAGAAGACTTTAATGCACTGATTCGACCATTATCTGCTGCAGGTGGCAAGCGCTTGCGCGCGCAATTATGTTTATTGATTGCTAATGCAGGTACATCTGTAGAACGTCAGCGTATTAGAATTGCTGAAGCCGTAGAGATGCTTCATTTAGCGACTTTGATTCACGATGATGTGTTAGATCAAGCAGAGATTCGTCGAGGCGAAGAAACGATACATATGCATAAAGGAAATAAGGTAGCTATTCTTAGTGGTGATTACTTGTTTGCTAAAGCATTCCAAATTGTATCTGAAATGCCTAATATGAAATATTTGCAGATTTTTTCTCATATCATTACTTGTCTTGTGGAAGGCGAGTTTATGCAGATGGAAGATGTGTATCGTATCGATCAAGGTATTGAACGGTATATGACTAAGACCCAAAAGAAAACAGCTGACTTTATGGAAGGCTGTATGGAATTGGGGGGCCTATTAGGAGGCTGGAGCGAATCTGAAATCGTTGAGTTGAAAAAATATGGTCATGCTCTGGGCATGGCATTCCAAATTACTGATGATATTATGGATTATCGTGAAACAACAGAGACTACTGGTAAACCCGTGGGAAATGATCTTCGCGAAGGTTTATTGACATATCCGTTGTTAAGTATCGTTAATGATGACAATAAAGATAAATTGCTTGAGGATATTAAAGCCTTGAATAATGGCGGCGATGAGCAGGCTATTATCGACTATGTTATCGGTCAAGGCGGTATTGATAATACATTAGCTGTAGCTAATCAATATTGCAAAGATGCTTTGGCAGCACTCGATGCTGTCCGTGATTTCCCAGGCAAGGAATTCCTTGTGATGGCGGTAGAGAATTTAGCTGATAGAAAGGTATAATATGGAACCATTCGAACCAAAACCGGACTTCGAATATCCCATACAAAAACCTTCTTTTGATAGTGTAGTTCGTCAAAAGCGTCGCGAAGCCAAATTAAAGGCTGAACAAGAACAGTATAAGGTGGTAAAACAACAGGTTCCTGAGGAACCTGAGGACAATCCAATTTATACTGAGATGGAACAGAAAATGATGGACGAGGCGAGGGAAATATCCCTTGTAGGCCATCTATCTGAATTGCGAAAGCGCCTTATTATAATGGCTGTTGCAGTAGTCATAGGAACATGTATTTCTTATTATTATGTAGACTTCTTATTGGAAATACTCCTAAGCCAGCTGGTAAGCTCTATTATATGAAACCGACTGAGGCCTTCTTTACCTATATGAAGGTGTCCATAGTAGGGGGTCTTATTATAGGGGCACCTATTATATTGCATCAAATCTGGTTATTTGTTAAGCCTGCCCTTACGGTGCGAGAAAAGCAACTATCTAACTGGATTTTACCAGTTGCAATAGGTCTATTTGGCATAGGTATTGTATTTTCTTATTTCCTTGTACTACCGGCAGCCGTTAAGTTTTTTATGGGCTTTGCTACAGACGAATTACAACCGTTATTTTCCATTGGTCAGTACATGGACTTTGTATTGTCCTTTGTTCTACCCTTTGGATTTATCTTTGAGTTGCCGTTGATTTTAATCATCTTGGGATATTTCAACTTAATTACATCACGTTTTTTAAAAACGAAACGTAAGATATTTATTCTTATATCCTTTATCATAGGTGCTGTCATTTCACCAACACCGGATATGTTCTCTCAAACGATGATTGCATTGCCTATGATATTGCTATATGAAACGAGCCTATTTGTATTGGCTAAGATTATGAAGCGCTAAGGAGTTTATTTAGGAGGAACGATGAAAACCTACGAAAATTTAACCACTTATAACCCCGGTGAAATAGAAGGGAAATGGTATTCATATTGGGAAAACCAAGGATACTTTCACGAAGAAGTAGACACTAATAAAGAACCATTTAGTATCGTGTTGCCGCCTCCTAATGTAACTGGTATGTTGCACATGGGCCATGCTTTAGATAATACATTGCAAGATATCCTTATTCGTTTCAAACGCATGCAAGGCTACAATGTATTGTGGATGCCAGGTACTGACCATGCTGGTATTGCTACACAAATTAAAGTAGAAGAAATGCTCGCTAAAGAAGAAGGCAAATCTCGCTATGATTTAGGCCGTGAAAAATTCGTAGAACGCGTATGGGAATGGAAAAAAGAATATGGCGATACTATTGTAAAACAAATTCGTAGCTTAGGCGCATCTTGTGACTGGTCTCGCGAACGCTTTACATTAGATGAAGGGTACTATCATGCAGTGCGTGAAGTGTTCGTAAAACTTTATGAAAAAGGCTTAATCTACCGCGGTGAACGCATCATCAACTGGTGCCCTCGTTGTGCCACTGCTTTATCTGATGTTGAAGTTGAACATGAAGACGAACATGGCCACTTATGGCATATTAAATATCCTGTAAAAGGTGAAGATAATCGTTTCGTAGTTGTTGCTACCACACGTCCAGAAACAATGTTCGGTGACGTAGCAGTAGCAGTAAATCCTGATGATGATCGTTATAAAGACCTCATGGGCAAAACATTGATTTACCATTTGTTAATCGCGAAATTCCTGTAATTGCCGATGATTATGTAGATGCTAGCTTCGGTACAGGCTGTGTAAAAATTACACCTGCTCATGACCCTAATGACTTTGAAATGGGCCAACGTCATAATTTGGAATCCATCGTTGTTATGAACAATGATGCAACAATGAATGAAGGTGCTGGCAAATTCAATGGCATGACTCGTGAAGAAGCTCGTAAACAAGTTGTAGCTGAACTCAAAGAACTAGGCTTACTTGAAAAAATCGATGATCATGACCATGCGGTAGGTCATTGCTCTCGTTGTAACACAATTATTGAGCCAATGGTATCTAAACAATGGTTTGTAGATATGAAACCATTGGCAGAACCAGCTCTTAAAGTTGTTAAAGACCACGAAGTAGAGTTCGTTCCTGAACGTTTTACAAAAACATATGTAAACTGGCTTGAAAAATATTCGTGACTGGACGATTTCCCGTCAATTGTGGTGGGGCCATCGTATTCCTGCATGGTACTGCGATGACTGCGGTGAAACTATCGTAAGCCGTGAAGACATCACTGAATGTCCTCATTGCCACGGTCATGTTACACAAGATCCAGACGTTCTTGATACATGGTTCAGCTCTGGCTTGTGGCCATTTGCTACCATGGGCTGGCCTGAGCAAACACCAGAACTTAAACAATGGTATCCAACAAGTGTTCTTGTAACTGGCTACGATATCATCTTCTTCTGGGTAGCTCGTATGATCTTCATGGCTCTTGAGTTCGAACATGAAATTCCATTTAAACATGTATTTATTCATGGTCTAGTTCGCGACAGTCAAGGCCGCAAAATGAGTAAATCCTTGGGCAATGGTATTAATCCTCTTGAAGTTATCGACCAATATGGTGCCGATGCATTGCGCTTTACTCTTGTTACTGGTAACACTCCAGGTAATGATATGCGCTTCTATATGGAACGTGTTGAGGCTAATCGTAACTTTGCCAATAAGATTTGGAATGCATCCAAATTTGTATTGATGAATCTTACAAATTATGATGAAAGCTTCGTTCCAACTGCAGATGATTTGACATTAGCAGATCAATGGATTGTTCAAAAATATAATGAAACAGTACAAAGTGTAACGTCTAATCTCGATAAATTCGAGTTGGGTGAAGCTGCTAGTTCCGTATATGATTTCATTTGGAACACATACTGTGACTGGTATATTGAGTTAGCTAAACCTCGTTTATACAACGATGGTAATGAACGCGATCGTCGTACTGTTCAATATTTACTTGTAACAATCTTGCGTCACATGCTTGAATTGTTACATCCATTTATGCCGTTCGTAACAGAACATATTTGGCAACATTTACCTCATGAAGGGGATAGCATCGTTGTTGCAAAATGGCCTGAAGCATTAAAATTTGATGATCTTGAAAGTGCAGCTCGTCAAATGGAAGTTATGATGGATGCTATCAAAGGTATTCGTAACATGCGTGCGGAAATGAATGTGCCTTTAGGTAAAAAAGCTGAGGTTATCGTAGCGCCAACAGATGAAGCATTAGCTCAAACTGTAGCAGATCATAGCGATTACTTCGTTACATTAGCTTGGGCTGAGAAGGTAACAATTCTTGGTGCCGATGATCCAAAACCAGAAAATGCGACTGTAACAGTTGTAAATGGTATGGAAGTATATCTCTTACTTAAAGACTTGATCGACGGTGAAAAAGAAAGAGAGCGTATTGCAAAGGAAAAAATCCAAATGGAAAAAGAAATTTCCCGTTTGGAAGGCAAATTGTCTAACCAAGGCTTCCTCGCAAAAGCTCCAGAAGCTGTAGTAGCAAAAGAAAAAGAAAAGTTAGAAGAATATAAACAAAAACAACAAGCGTTATTGGAACGTGAAGCGTTCCTTGAAACCTTATAATAGGAGGTTTATATGACATATCAAGAGGCCTTAGCCTATTTAGAACAGGCATCTTCATTCGGTATTAAGCCTGGCCTTGAACGAATTACAGCGCTTATGGAAGCCCTTGGGAATCCACAAGAAGACTATAAGATTGTTCATGTAACAGGCACGAATGGTAAGGGCTCGGTTACCTCATATATTTCCTACGCACTGTTTACAAGTGGACTACGGGTGGGGCGATTTACATCGCCTCACCTTCAATCCTATACGGAGCGAATTCAAATCAATGATGGAAATATAACAGAGGAAGCCTTCGGTAATCTAATTAGTCGTGTAAAGGTGGCAGTTGATACTATCATTGCTAACGGAATAGAAGCGCCAACGCAATTTGAAATTTTGACGGCCGCTGCCTTTTTGTTCTTCAAAGAACAAGATGTGGACTATGCGGTGGTGGAAGTTGGCTTAGGTGGATTACTAGATTCTACTAATATTGTGACACCAAAGGTATCGGTTATTACCAATGTAACAATAGACCATCAAAAGTATTGTGGTGATACTATTGAGGAGATTGCGCATCACAAGGCAGGTATTATTAAATCTAAAATTCCTGTTGTAACGGCTGCACAGGATGCTCCTCTTCGTATTATTGAAGAGGTAGCTAAAGAGAAACATGCTAGAGTGTATGCTTTCAATAAAGACTTTGGTATCGATAGCCGTAGTGCTGTAACTGGTGGCCAAATGATTACGGTTAGTACTAATGATACCGCTCCTGCAATGTTGTTTACGACGATGGCAGGTATCCACCAATCTGTTAATCTTGCGTGTGCATTAATGGCTGTGCGTTTACTGATGAAAGAAGACACTAACATTAGTGAAGAAACGATGCGTGAAGGATTTGCTCGCACTACGTGGGCAGGTCGATTTGAAGTTAAACGAGGCTTAGATCGCACCTTTATCTTTGATGGTGCTCATAATGCGGCAGGTGCTGAATCTTTCAGTATGACCTATGCTGAATTATTTAAGGACACCCCAAAAACGATTGTGATGGCAATTCTTAAAGATAAAAATCAAGATGCTATTATCCGCGAAGTTGTTAAGGCGGGCGATACGGTCCTAGTTGTACCAGCTCCAACAGATAGAACTGAAGTGCCAGAGGTTTTGGTTGAGAAAATACGTCACATCGTTCCAAAAGCTATAGCGCAAACAGCAGATTCTGTTGAAGACGCATTGGCTTTAGCCTATAAACATACAAAAGCTGGTGATATTATCACTGTTTGTGGTTCTTTATATATTTTAGGAGATGCTCGTCAGTGGTTTAACCATGAGATGAGTCACTAAGGTGAGCCTATGGAACTCTCACTTATTCCTAATCAGAAGAGAATTACATTCTATATTGAACGTTTAATTTATGGTGTTGTTGTGGCCATGCCTTTGCAACCAATGGTGGGTGATGTGCTCCTTTGGCTAGCGATAGGACTTGCACTATATGATTTAATATCTAGTAAATCTTTGAGCTTACCAACAGGCTATTTATCGTGGTCTGTTATGATCTTTGTGGTATGGACTGGCTTATCTTCTATAGTGTCAGAAAATTGGGATTGGTCAATTCAAAGTTGGTTTTATCAAATTGTGGCCAGCGGCGGTATGTATTATTTAGTTCGTACATACATTCAAACGCCTAAACAGTGGAACTATTTCTTCGTGCCTTGCTAGGCACTGCAGTTCTAGTGTGTATCATAGGTGCTTATCAATATGTATTTGTTCCTAATATACATATAAAAGAGTGGGTAGATGCAGCACAGTTCCCTAAATTGATGCGTCGCATGTCGTCTACATTACAAAATCCTAATTTATTGGGCGCCTATCTATTGATGGTACTCAGCGTATGTATCAGTTATATCTTGGTATATATGAAGGAAAATCGTACGCGCGAAGTTATTTCAATGCTAATTATAGGTAGTATATTATTCTTAACGATGCTATTAACCTATTCTCGGGGAATTTGGATTAGCTTCGGAGCGATGATTTTGTATTGGGCAATCTTTGTGGAGCGAAGATTATTCTTATCCCTATTAGCAGTGCCAATAATTTTGTACTTTTATGATGGTGAAATAGCTTCAAGGCTGTGGTCTATATTCCAAGGTCATGATACATCCGCTGATCTTCGATGGGCCTTATGGGATAGTACTATGTATATCGTACGAGAAAATCCTATCTTTGGTATTGGGTGGAATACATTTTATTTAGTATATCCAGACTATAATTACTATATTCAAGGACCTCACGTCTTGATGTATCATGCTCATAATTTATACCTTAATATGTTAGCTGAAACCGGTATCCCCTGGATTGCTATCATTCCTAGCAGTTATCGTAGGTCATGTTATTACATCTATAAGGCTTAAAGGGGATATATTCCGTCAAGCTGCGCAAATTGGTGTAGGAGCGTTGGCTATAGGGGTTTTATTTAGTGGCTTATCTGATTTTGAGCTATACAGTCATCAAGTGACTATTGTGTTTTGGCAATTGTTTGGCTGGGTAGGGGCCTTTGTAAAAGTTCAGCTGTCTGCTGATAAATCTACATAATTTCAGTAGCTTGTATAATTAGTATGTTTTATAGTAGATATATAATTTCATAATATGGTATACTTAATACATACCTTAGGTATGTATGTATTAAGAGTTTATAACCGGTTTTCTAATGTTAGACATAATTGAACATTATCGTTGACATTTGAAAGCCGGTTTTTTGTATATCTTTGTATCTTTATAGGGAGGTGTATGGTCTAGTTCTTGTGTGTGAGATGTTGTTTTATATTGAAAAGGGTCTATATATTGTATAGAGAGAGTTCGATTTAATTGAAAAACATCAATATATGCCATAAATCGATAATTCCTGTGAGTTATAGCGATGTGAATAAAACTTATGTGAATATATGAAAATCTATGCATTTTAATCATAATGCACCCATAAAGTGTATAAAAAAATACATTTTAGTCATATAAGTTGACAATACGTTGGATGTGGACTACGATGAAGTCGGTTTAAGGAACGACCAAGAGATCAAACTGTCGTTTATACAATGTTACTCTTAAAGGAGATGGTAATGGTGATAGACATCAAAGACCGCGTTAAATGTGCGGCCCTCCAAGGTAAAATTGTCACTGCTTATGATGCAGCTCTTTTGATTAACCCTAACGATAAAGTTGGTATTTCCGGCTTTACTCCATCTGGTTATGCAAAAGCAGTGCCATTGGCATTGGCAGAAAGAATGGAAAAAGAACCATTCAAAATTGATTTGTGGACAGGTGCTTCCGTAGGTGATGAAGCTGATGGCGCGTTAACTCGTGCTAACGGTATCAATCGTCGTTTCCCATATCAAACAAATGGGGATACACGTAAAGCCTTAAATAGCGGTGCTGTTAAATACATTGATATGCATTTAAGCACAATGGCACAAAATGTTCGCTATGGTTTCTTTGGTGATTTAGATGTAGCAATTATTGAAGCTGCACAAATCAACGAAGATGGCTCCATTGTTCCAACTACATCTGTTGGTAACTCTCCAACATTTGTTAGCCAAGCTAAAAAAGTTATCGTAGAAGTGAATGTATCCCAACCACTTTCCTTGGTAGGTATGCATGATATCTATGAACCACTCGATCCACCACATCGTAAACCAATTCCATTGGAAACACCTGGTGATCGTATTGGTACTGAAGCAATTCCTTGTGATCCAAGTAAAATTGTTGCAGTAGTACCTTGTGATGTTCCTGATACAACAAGACCTTTGGCACCTATCGATGATGATGCAAAAGCAATGAGTCAACACCTTATCAAATTCTTTGAACAAGAAATTGCAGAAGGTCGTTTACCTAAAAACTTGCTTCCATTACAATCTGGTGTAGGTTCCGTAGCGAATGCTGTAATCAGTGGTCTTGCTAAAGGCCCATTCACAGATTTGTCCATCTATACAGAAGTAATCCAAGATGGTATGTTCGACTTGATCGATGCTGGTAAAGTAACTGTATGTTCTGGTACTGCATTAAGTCCTTCTCCAGATGGGTTGAAACGTTTCTATAATAACATCGATGAATATCGTAAAAAGATTATTCTTCGTCCACAAGAAATTTCTAACAACCCTGGTATTGCTCGCCGTATTGGTGTCATTGCCATGAATACCGCTATCGAATTTGATATTTTTGGCAATGTAAACTCTACTCATATTATGGGTAGCAAAATGATGAATGGTGTTGGTGGTTCTGGTGACTTTGCACGTAGTGCATATCTCACTATTTTCTGCACTAACTCCGTTGCTAAAAATGGCGACATCAGTTCTATCGTTCCATATGTATCTCATGTGGATCATCCAGAACATGACACTATGATTTTCTGTACAGAACAAGGTGTTGCTGACTGCCGTGGTTTGAGCCCAGTGGAAAGAGCTCGTTTGATCATTGAAAAATGTGCTCACCCAGACTACAAACCTATGTTAACTGAATACCTAGAAAAAGCATTAGCTGCAACAAAGAATGCCCATACACCTATGTTGCTTGATGAAGCTCTTTCTTGGCATAAACGCTTCACAGAAACTGGAAGCATGAAAAAATAACCTGTTTTTTTAGGAGGATGATGAAAACATGGCTTACGAAAACTTAAAAGCCCAAATTGCTGAGTACAACAAACTTTGTGACGAAAAAAGTGCAAAAACTCCAGAACGTCAAAATTTAAAATACAACCGTGTATATACACCAGTTGATATCGAAGGTTTTGACTATGAACGTGATTTGGGTATGCCTGGCGAATTCCCTTACACTCGTGGCGTACAACCTACTATGTACCGTGGTCGTTTCTGGACAATGCGTATGTATGCAGGCTTCGCTACAGCAGAAGAATCTAACAAACGTTACCGCTACCTAATCGAGTCTGGTGCAACTGGTCTTTCCTGTGCATTCGACTTACCTACACAAATTGGTTATGACTCCGACGATGCAGTTGCAGAAGGCGAAGTTGGTAAAGTAGGTGTAGCGATTGACTCCTTGGCAGATATGGAAATCTTGTTCGACGGCATCGATCTTGGTAAAGTATCCACATCCATGACAATCAACGCTCCAGCATCCGTTTTGTTGGCAATGTACATCGCAGTAGCTGAAAAACAAGGCGTGCCTTCCACAGAATTGAAAGGTACAATTCAAAATGATATTTTGAAAGAATACGCAGCTCGTGGTACTTACATTTTCCCACCAAAACCATCCATGCGTTTGATCACTAATATCTTCGAATATTGTTCTCAAAATGTTCCAAAATGGAACACAATCTCCATCTCCGGTTACCATATCCGTGAAGCAGGTTCCACAGCAGCTCAAGAAATCGCATTTACAATTGCTGATGGTATCGCATACGTAGAAGCAGCTTTGAAAGCTGGTCTTGATGTTGATACATTCGCTGGTCGTCTTTCCTTCTTCTGGAATGCTCATAACAACGTACTTGAAGAAGTTGCTAAATTCCGTGCATCCCGCCGTTTATGGGCAACAATCATGAAAGAACGTTTTGGTGCTAAAAAACCAAAATCCATGATGCTTCGTGTACATACTCAAACAGCTGGTTCCATGTTGACTGCACAACAAGTTGATAACAACATCGTTCGTGTTGCTCTTCAAACTGCAGCTGCTGTAATGGGCGGTACTCAATCCTTACATACAAACTCCCGTGACGAAGCGTTGGCTCTTCCTACAGAAGCATCTGTACAAGTAGCTCTTCGTACACAACAAATCGTGGCTTACGAATCTGGTTTGGCTGACGTAGTTGACCCATTGGGCGGTTCCTACTATGTAGAAGCTATGACTAACGCTATCTATGACGAAGCTATGGCATACATCAAGAAAATTGATGAAATGGGCGGCGCTGTAGTAGCAATCGAAAAAGGCTACATCCAAAAAGAAATTCAAGAATCCGCTTACAAATGGCAAATGGAAGTTGAATCTGGCTTGCGCACAATCGTTGGCGTAAACAAATTCCAAGTTGAAGAAGAAGCTCCAAAAGACTTACTTCGCGTAGATGCTTCCGTTGGTGTTAACCAATCCAAGAAAACTCAAGCAGTTCGCGCTAACCGCGATCAAGCAGCAGTTGATAAAGCATTAGCAGCTCTTAAAGCTGGTGCAGCTGATGAAAACGTTAACTTGATGCCATTAATTCTTGATGCAGTTAAAACATATGCTACTTGGGTGAAATTTGTAATGTATTGCGCGAAGTATTCGGTGAATACGAAGCTCATTCCACATTATAATATCGGCTAATTTCGGAGGTAATTAATCATGGCAGAAAAACGTATTAGAGTAATCGTAGCAAAACCAGGTCTTGATGGTCATGACCGTGGTGCAAAAGTAGTAGCACGCGCACTTCGCGATGCTGGTTTCGAAGTAATCTACACTGGTCTTCGTCAAACTCCAGAACAAATCGTAGAAGCAGCTCTTTCTGAAGACGTTAATGTAGTTGCATTATCCCTTCTTTCCGGTGCTCATAACACATTGTTCCCTAAAATTGTTGAACTTTTGAAAGAAAAAGGCATGGGCGATGTACTTGTAATCGGTGGTGGCGTTATTCCTGACGCTGATATCCCTGGCTTGAAAAAAGCTGGCGTAGCAGCAGTATTCACACCTGGTACACCAACTGGCGATATCGTTAAATTCATCAACGAAAACGTTAAATAATTAATTGGGCAAGAGAGGGGTTCAACTGAATGGTTGACTCCCCTCTATTCCCATATTTTAAGATAGGTGGTGAGGCGAGTGGATTTAGTTAAAGAACTTTTTGAAGGTTCCCGACTAGCCTTAGCACGGTCCATAACAGCTGTAGAAAACGAGTATGAAAATGCCATTGATATTATGAAGGCAATTTACCCTAAAACAGGAAATGCACGTATTCTCGGTATTACTGGGGCCCCTGGTGCTGGTAAAAGTACTTTGACTGATAAAGTTGTTAAACATTATCTAGATCAAGGTAAAAAAATCGGCATCGTTGCCATCGACCCAACAAGCCCATTCTCTGGTGGTGCTATCTTGGGGGACCGTATTCGAATGAATGATTTGACATTAAATGAAAATGTATTTATTCGAAGCATGGGCACGCGTGGTAGTCTTGGTGGTTTATCCAAAAAGACTGCGGACGTTGTAAAACTCATGGATGCCTTTGGCATGGATTTAGTAATCATTGAAACAGTAGGTGTAGGTCAATCCGAAGTAGATATCGTTAAAAATGCAGATACTACATTGGTAGTACTTGTTCCTGGTCTCGGTGATGATATCCAAGCTATCAAAGCGGGTATTCTTGAAATTGGCGATGTATTTGCTATCAATAAAGCTGACCGAGATGGTTGTGATCGTTTGAATGTAGAAATTGAAATGATGCTTGACCTAGACTCTCGTGAAGTAAAATGGCGCCCACCAATTAAGCGCACAATTGCTAGCAAGGACCAAGGCGTAGATGAACTCATCGACGCTTTAGATGAACATTTTGAGTATCTTGAAGATTCTGGTGAATTGGAATCTCGTCGGGCAGAACGTACTCGTGATGAAATCATCGCAATGATTAATGAACAAATTGGTCGTTATGTAGCTGATAAAATCGTTACAAGCGACGAATTTAATAGCCAAGTGGCAGCTGTTAATGAACGCGAAAGCGATCCATACACAGTTGTTAACGGCGTAATGACAAGCGTGCTAAAGTAGACGGCGACTACATAGCATTAGAGATTTAGCCTTGAAAAGGAGATAATCGAAATGGCTTTTAAAGTATTACAAGTGGATCACATCGGTATTGGTGTTAATGATTTAGCAGCAACTAAAGAATTCTATAAAAATGCATTGGGTATTCAACATCTTCCAGAAGATGAAGTGGTTGAAGAACAAAAAGTAAAAGTATCCTTCTTCCCATGTGGCGATGCTGAACTTGAATTCTTAGAAACTACAACTCCAGATGGCCCTATCGGTAAATTCATCGAAAAAAATGGCGGTCGTGATGGTATCCAACACGTTGCATTGCGCGTTGATAATATTGAAAATGCTATTGCTGATTTGATGGCTAAAGGCGTTCGTATGATTGACGAAAAACCTCGTTACGGTGCAGGCGGTTCCTCCATTGCTTTCTTACATCCAAAAGCAACAGGCGGCGTATTGCTTGAATTATGTCAACGTATGAAATAATACAGTATCCAATTCACATCATTATGTATGAGTAATAGATATACATATTCATATAATCACTAGTTATATATTAAATATGTATGCATGCTTGAACTTTAATTATTAATGAAATAAAATGATACTGTAACAAGTTTTATTTGGAGGTGCTATAATGGCAACAGTGCAAGAAAAAATCGAGTTATTGCACGAAAAACTAGCTAAAGTTAAAGCTGGTGGCGGTGAAAAACGCGTTGAGAAACAACATGCTCAAGGCAAAATGACTGCTCGTGAACGTTTGGCTAAATTGTTCGATGATAACTCTTTCGTTGAACTTGATCAATTTGTTAAACATCGTTGTGTTAACTTCGGTCAAGAAAAGAAAGAATTACCAGGCGAAGGTGTAGTAACTGGTTATGGTACTATCGACGGTCGTTTAGTATATGCATTCGCACAAGACTTCACTGTAGAAGGTGGTTCTCTTGGTGAAATGCATGCTGCTAAAATCGTTAAAGTACAACGTTTAGCAATGAAAATGGGTGCTCCTATCGTTGGTATCAATGATTCCGGCGGTGCTCGTATTCAAGAAGCAGTAGATGCGCTTGCTGGTTACGGTAAAATTTTCTTTGAAATACAAATGCATCTGGCGTTATTCCACAAATTTCCGTAATCATGGGCCCATGTGCAGGTGGTGCTGTATATTCTCCAGCATTAACTGACTTCATCTACATGGTTAAACACACATCTCAAATGTTCATCACTGGTCCTGCAGTTATCAAATCTGTAACTGGTGAAGAAGTAACAGCTGAAGATCTTGGTGGCGCAATGGCTCATAACTCTGTGTCTGGTGTTGCTCACTTTGCAGCTGAAGACGAAGATGATTGCATCGCACAAATTCGCTACTTATTAGGCTTCTTGCCATCCAATAATATGGAAGATGCTCCATTAGTAGATACTGGCGATGATCCAACTCGTGAAGACGAAGGCTTGAACAGCTTGTTGCCTGATAACAGTAACATGCCATACGACATGAAAGATGTTATCGCAGCTACTGTAGATAATGGTGAATACTATGAAGTACAACCATTCTATGCTACAAACATTATTACTTGTTTTGCACGTTTTGACGGTCAATCCGTTGGTATCATTGCTAACCAACCAAAAGTAATGGCTGGTTGCTTGGACATCAATGCATCCGACAAATCTTCCCGTTTCATCCGTTTCTGTGATGCTTTCAATATTCCAATCGTTAACTTCGTTGACGTTCCTGGTTTCTTGCCTGGCACAAATCAAGAATGGGGCGGTATCATTCGTCATGGTGCTAAAATGTTGTATGCTTACTCTGAAGCTACAGTACCAAAAATTACTGTTATCACTCGTAAAGCATACGGCGGTTCTTACCTCGCTATGTGTTCCCAAGATTTGGGCGCTGACCAAGTATACGCTTGGCCTACATCCGAAATCGCTGTAATGGGTCCTGCTGGTGCAGCTAACATTATCTTCAAGAAAGACGAAGATAAAGATGCTAAAACAGCAAAATACGTAGAAGAGTTCGCAACTCCATACAAAGCTGCAGAACGTGGCTTCGTAGACGTTGTAATCGAACCAAAACAAACTCGTCCAGCAGTTATCAACGCTTTGGCAATGCTTGCAAGCAAACGCGAAAACCGTGCTCCAAAGAAACATGGTAATATTCCATTATAATTCGTTTCGATAACAAGAACATCGAATTTGGGAGATACCTTTCTTTACTAATTTTTTAGAAAGGGGAATGATTATGGAAGGACAAGCAGTTACTACCAATCCTTGGTTAATTATGGCCATTAATATGACAGTTGTATTTGTTGTGTTGATTCTTTTAGGTATTCTTATGGAAATCGTACATTTAATCGATCCAACTAAGAAAAAAAAAGAAGCACCTAAAACAGAACAAACTGTTGTAACGCCTGCAGCTACTCCAGTGGCTGCTCCAAGTGCATCCGCTCAAAATGAGGAAGAAGTAGTAGCAGCTATCGTAGGTGCCATTGTGGCGATGGGGTACTCATCTGAACAAATTGCATCTATCCGACCTACAGCAACCAGTGCTAAATGGCGCTTGGAAGGTCGTTTAAGCGGTAGAGGTTAATAAAATTTAGGAGGCATTTGTAATGAGCAATGCTACAAAAACTAACGGTAAAGCTCCATCTCAAGATGTAGTAGCCGTAATCGTTGGTGCATTAGCGACAATGGGTTATTCCGCTGATCAAATCGCGCATATCCGTCCAATCGTAAGCTATAATTGGAAAATGGAAGGCCGTTTGCGCGGTAGTCGATAAGATTATTGGCTTATTTAGATAATCGATAAGATTATCCAATTTATATGTGTAATAAAAATTTATAAGTATTGTGTAGACATACACATTTTGGAGGAATTTAAGATGAAAAAATTCAACGTTACAGTAAATGGTACAGCATATGATGTAGAAGTTAATGAAGTAAAAGGCGCAGCTCCTGCAGCAGCTCCAGCTCCAGCAGCAGCTCCAGCTCCTAAAGCAGCTCCTGCACCAGCACCAGCTCCAGCTGCAGCAGCAGCTCCAGTTCCAGCAGGTGCTGAAACTGTAAAAGCTCCAATGCCTGGTAAAATCTTATCTGTAGCAGTATCCGCTGGTCAAGCAGTTAAAAAAGGCGAAACTTTGTTGATTCTTGAAGCTATGAAAATGCAAAACGAAATCGCAGCTCCACATGATGCTGTAGTTGCAGAAGTTCGCGTAGCTGCTAACCAAACTGTATCCACTGGCGACGACATGGTTGTTCTTGGTTAATACCAAGTTTTGTGTGGCGCGGCTAGTCCGCGTCATATAAAAATTTTATATTTGTGAAAGGGGAACGCATATGGAGGCTTTTGCTGTTGCGATTCAATCCGTTATTAATGATAGCGGGTTCCTCGCATTTACAACAGGCAATGCTATTATGATTCTTGTAGGTTTGATCCTATTGTACTTGGCATTTGCTAAAGAGTTTGAACCATTATTGTTGGGTCCGATTGCGTTTGGTTGTGTACTTGCTAATATTCCTCGTAATGGCTTCGAAGAAGGCGTTATGGCTCTTATTAGTGCAGGTATCTCTCAAGAAATCTTCCCACCTTTAATTTTCCTTGGTGTAGGTGCAATGACTGACTTTGGTCCACTCATTGCTAATCCTAAAACATTGCTTTTAGGTGCTGCTGCTCAAATCGGCGTATTCGTTGCTTTAGGTGGCGCAATGATGCTTGGCTTTACTGCTCAAGAAGCAGCTGCTATCGGTATCATCGGTGGTGCCGACGGCCCTACATCCATTTACTTGGCTACTAAGCTAGCTCCTCATTTATTAGGTGCAATCGCGGTTGCTGCATATTCTTATATGTCCTTGGTACCGTTGATTCAACCACCTGTAATGAAATTATTCACTACGCAAAAAGAACGCGAAATTGTTATGGAACAATTGCGTGACGTTACACGTTTTGAAAGAATCGTATTCCCAATCGTTGCAACGATCTTCATTTCCTTATTGCTTCCTTCCATTACATCTCTTTTTAGGTATGTTGATGTTAGGTAACTTGTTCCGTGAATCTGGCGTAACTGAACGTTTGTCCGATACATCTCAAAATGCGTTGATCAATACTGTTACAATCTTCTTGGCAACTGGTACTGGTTTAACAATGAGTGCGGAACACTTCTTAAGCGTACAAACAATTCTTATTATTTGCTTAGGCTTTAGTTGCATTTATCGGTGGTACTGCTGGTGGCGTATTATTCGGTAAATTGATGAGCTTAGTTGATGGTGGTAAAACAAATCCACTTATTGGTTCTGCCGGTGTATCCGCAGTTCCAATGGCGGCTCGCGTATCTCAAGTTGTAGGTGCGAAAGCTAACCCAGCTAACTTCTTGCTCATGCATGCTATGGGTCCTAACGTAGCTGGCGTTATCGGTACAGCAGTAGCAGCAGGTACAATGCTTGCTATGTTGTCTAGCCATTAATAATTAAATAATTATTCACCAAGGTGTGCCTAATTAGGTACACCTATTGGTGAATAAAAAAGCCCTTATAAATTATGTAATCATACATAATTAGGGTATATTTGCAATATATGCTTTCAGATCGGTCATTAGGTGGTACAAGATTTCACACAATAACCTTCTAGTGCTTTAAATATAGTAGAGGTGGTCACTTGTTATCAATTGAATTAAAAATACTGATTTGTTTTATTTGGGCATTTATTGTATTTTTTATTACTGCACTGATTATCGGTAATGAAGGAAAAGCTAAATGGTTTCAACGTAGAACTAAATATACTTGGTTTAATCGCCGAGGTTTTTTAGGGGAAGCGTTATTTTTTGGCTATCCTAAAACTAAAGAGGGTTATGGTATAACTTTTTTGATGGCTTCTGCTATCTGTATTGTAGGCTATATTTTATATCTCATCTAATGCAATCGGTGCATTTCTCTGAAGGGAGATGATGATGTATGGGTACTGCGGAACAAACCTTAATCGTCCTTGCAGTCATGGCTGTTTTATTCGTTACGGAAATTATTCCTTTAGCTATTACTTCTCTAGGCGGCGCAATTACTCTAGGTCTTATGGGTATTATTACTCCTAAGGTTGTATTCTCTGGTTTATCTGATAGTACAGTTGTGTTGTTCGCTGGTATGTTCGTTGTTGGTGCTGCATTGTTCTACACTGGTTTAGCTCAAAAAATTGGGGAAACAGTAGTATCTCATGCAGGTACTAGCGAAAATGGCTTAATGCTTGCCATCATGGTTGTTACAGCAACTATGTCCGCATTCTTATCTAACACTGGTACAACAGCTGCATTACTTCCAGTAGTTGTAGGTATCTGTGCTGTTGCTAAGATTCCTGCTTCTCGTCAATTGATGCCTTTAGCATTTGCTGCAGGTATTGGTGGTATCATTACAATGGTTGGTACACCACCTAATATCATTGTAAGTGGTACATTAACTAAATTTGGTGAACAACCATTTGGTTTCTTCGAATTTGCTTGGATCGGTATTCCTTTGACTATCGCCACTATCATTTTCATGATGCTCATAGGTAAACATTTATTACCTAAACATGAAATTCAAGATGCTGGTGATGTAGAACAAGAAGTAGCTGCTGAAGATATTTCTAACGATCCTAAGAAACAATTATATTCTGGTCTTATTCTTTTAGGCGTAATCATCGCTATGATTTTAGGTGACTTCCTAAAAGGCTATGGTATTAACTTACCATTGAGCATGGTTGCAGTTATTGGCGCAATGCTTTGCGTATTAACTGGTTGCTTGAATGAAAAACAAGCTTACACATCCATTGACTGGGTAACAATCTTCTTATTCGCTGGTATGATGCCAGTAGCAACTGCACTTGACCAATCTGGTGCAGGTAAAATGATTGCTAATGCAGTAATCGGCGTTATGGGTTCCGATCCTAGCCCTTACTTTGCAACAGCAGTATTATTTGCACTGTCTTGTGTTATGACTCAATTCATGTCTAACACAGCATCTTGTGCATTATTGGCTCCTATCGGTATCTCCATTGCTCAAGGTATGGGCGCTGACCCTCATGCAGTATTGATGGCTATCGGCGTTGCAGCATCTTGTGCATTCGGTACACCTGTAGGTACACCTCCAAATACATTAGTACTTGGTCCTGGCCAATACAAATTTACAGACTATGTAAAAGCCGGCGTTCCATTGATCTTAGTTTGCTTCGTAGTAAGCTTAATTATTATCCCAATGGTATGGCCATTCTTCCCTGGTAAATAATAGGGGATAGGTTACTCTACTATAAAAGCACATACGAGGTCGAATCGTAAGATTCGGCCTCGTTTTTTATGATTTTAGCCTATATGATTTTTAATATAGATTACATATAAGTGTAATCAAAAAGCAATATGAATTAAACTAATTTGCATGATTAATTTTACACAATTGACTACATCGAAAAAAATATGATATAGTATATTGTGTAAGATATAATAATGTAATGTTGAATAAGGAGGTCATCTATGACAAAAAGAAAGATTTAACATGTTAGTTGGTTCTATTGGTGCATTTATTGGTGTATTTGTATTTTTTTAGCCTATATCCCACAAATAATTGCTAATCTTCATGGTCAACCTAGTCAACCATGGCAACCATTATTTGCAGCAGTATCCTGTTTCGATCTGGGTATTATATGGTTGGACAAAAATCACCTAAACGTGATTATATTTTTAATCGTACCAAACCTTGCAGGCGTTATTTTAGGTACACTAACATTCTTAACATCTTTCTAAGTGCTATAAGAAAAAAATAGTATTATTGTTATATAGTGAATAATAGTAAAGATATTACTTTACTTTTATAAATATAAATGAGGTCGAATCGTATGATTCGGCCTTTTTAGAGTGAAGTTTATATGTTAGATTAAAAACATAGATAAGCGTTAAATCTGTTGTAATAAAAAAAATAGTTTTTATGATAATAAATATTGATAATTAAATTCCTATTATAATGATTAGGATTTTATAAAATTGATAATTACAACATTCTCATTTGTTGAATATCATATTCAATTAATTAAATGAAAAGTAATATCAAAAATACCTATAAACATAGGCTTTGTATGATAAAAAAATGAAAAAAAGTAATATGCAAAAAAATATACAGTTTTTTTATCATTTTCATTTGACTTTCAAAAAAAGAACTGTGTGATAATGAGAACATAAGTTGAGGCAAGTGCCTTTCTAAATGATAATAAAAAGTTCTGATCTATATTTTTATGGAGGTCCTAATTATGAGAGTTATTGCTGATGGTTGCATTAAATGTGGTTCTTGCGCATCTGTTTGCCCAGTTTCTGCTATTTCTGAAGGCGAAACTAAATACGAAATCAACGATACTTGCATCGATTGCGGTTCTTGCGAATCCGTTTGCCCAGTATCTGTAATTTCCGCTGAGTAATCACAAATTAAACGGCCCCTCATTGAGGGGCTTTTTATTTTGCCTAAATTTGCTTAACTTAGTATAATAGGACTATTAAGATATATATTATTATAAGGGAGTACAGCTTGTTTTACATTATACTAATTCTTTGGTTGCTCTTAGATCAATGGACTAAATATTACATTATGAATCATTTTATGTTAGGTGAGTCTTTAGTGGTTATACCCAATGTATTTCATTTAACATATATTATTAATCGCGGTGCAGCATTTGGTATGCTTGCTAATCAGCGATGGTTTTTCTTACTGGTAGCAGTTATTTTGCTAGGCGCATGTGCATATTATTGGAAGCGCTTATCAAAAGGTCCTTGGACTTTACAAATTGGATCTGCTTTATTAGTGTCTGGTGCTATTGGTAATGGCATAGATCGTTACATGATTCATGGTGTGGTAGATTTTTTTGATTTCCGTATATGGCCTATCTTTAATGTTGCTGATATTGGTATCTGTGTAGGCGTAGCTTTAGTAGTCTACTATTTATTTACATTAAAAGATGATGATAAATAATTCATATATTATGACAAATAATTAATTAATATATAATACTTAACTCATAGAGAGGTAGAGGATGAACGAATATATTGTAAATGCTGAGCAAGACGGTATGAGACTGGATGTGTTCTTAACAGAACACATGGAAGGGTCTCGTAGTTATATTCAAAGCTTAATTAAAGGTGGTCACGTTACAGTAGGTACTAAGGTAGGGAAAGCAAATCTTAGACTTACACCAAATGCTATTGTACGTGTAGAGGTACCGGAACCTGAATCTGTAGAGGTAAAACCAGAGGATATTCCTTTAGATGTATTGTATGAAGATCATGATATTATCATTGTAAATAAACAACGTGGTATGGTTGTTCATCCTGCGGTGGGCAATTATTCGGGTACACTTGTTAATGCATTGCTATATCATTGTAAGGATTTGTCCGGTATTAATGGTGAGATTAGACCTGGTATTGTTCATCGTTTAGATAAGGATACATCTGGTGTTATGATGGCTGCTAAAAATGATGCAGCTCATATAGGTTTAGCGGAGCAGGTAAAAGAGCATTCTGCTAAACGGACATATTTAGCATTAGTACAAGGTAATATTGTAGAAGAAAAGGGTACTATTAAAGCTCCTATTGGAAGACATCCTAAGGATCGTATGAAAATGGCTGTTGTCTTTGAAAATAGTAAGGATGCAGTCACTCACTTTAATGTGGTTGAACGATTTGGTCATCAAACCCTGGTTGAATGTAATTTAGAGACTGGGCGCACACATCAAATTCGTGTACATTTTGCTCATATTGGACATCCTGTTGTTAATGATCCGTTCTATGGTTACCGTCGTATGGATTTTCCTATTGAAGGACAGGCATTGCACTCTAAATCTTTAGATGTAAAACATCCTATTACCGGTGAAAGTATGCATTTTGAGGCGCCTCTTCCAGATGACTTCAAAGCATGTATAGAGTTTGCTAAAACATATCGAGAAGATAAGCGTAAATAAGCGAAAAAATGAAACGAAATCAAACGAAATGTAAAGGAACGTAGACAAACGTAAATATATGCAAATAAAATAACTGTCTTATATTGTGGTTTACTAAATAATCTTCTAACTATATTTGTAAAGGGGCATAGAGAACTCTGTGCTATAAGGGCGTATATATGGAAAAGAAACGCTTATTGATGGATCAAGATGCTATTATGCGCGCGATTCGTCGTATTAGTCACGAAATCCTAGAACGTAATAAAGGCTTATCTAATGCTCTTATTGTAGGCATTGAACGACGTGGTGTTATTTTTGGCAAAACGTTTGCAGGCCGAAATCGAACGCATTGAAGGTATTCGTATTGAATGTGAGTCACTCAATGTTGCTATGTATCGTGACGATCGTGATGCTCGCCAAAAAGAGGGGAAACCATGTACGATTGATACAACGGAGAAAAACAATCATTCTCGTGGATGATGTACTTTACACAGGGCGTACTATTCGTGCAGCTTTAAAATGCATTGATGACATCTGGTAGACCTAAATCGATTCAATTAGCAGTACTCGTGGACCGTGGTCACCGTGAATTGCCGATTCGCGCAGACTATGTGGGTAAAAATATTCCTACATCACATCTTGAAAGTGTACGAGTTGCCGTAGAAGACTTAGATGGTGAAGAAGGGGTTACAATACAGGAATAATCTGTATTGTAACCCCTTTTTTTGGCTTAAATTAAAATTATACTTTTTATTTGATATATTGCGGTGTATAGGTATAGTCTGTATGCCCTATACGTTTACCTTTATTATGGAAACATAAGGCTTGTATATCTGTAGCTAGTGTATCTATATGATGCATAGATTTTCCAAGATTGTTGAGCTGAGTAGGTGCTTTAGCCCATTTTTGAATGAGTGGAATGTCATGTTTAGTTCTCAGCCATTGACGTCCTCTGTCGTTAAAGGCTAGTAATCTAGCGTATTGAGGACCGTCTTGCATAGCTATATTTATCAAGTCTTTCGTAATGCCTAATGTAAGATATGCACCCATGCGCTGTAAACGGGCATAGGTGTAGCGCTTGGATTTTATTTGCTCAATGGCAGATTCCCATGAAGACTGTTGTGCTGCTTTTAACCACAAGTGTTCAATACCTTCAGTAAAATCAACAAAACGCTCTAATTCATTGGCATTCATGCGGCGACTCAACATATGTACCATATTGTAATATCTATTGTAGTCGACATAGTCATCATTTGTGATTCTATGCATCATATCATCTAGAATTGGTGTTGGAATAGTACTTTGAAGCGTTGAACACATATCTAAGGGATTAGCAGTAGTGATGAGTTGACGCAATGCCGTACCGGATGGTAACTCTTGATTGAAATTGTGATTGTGGTGATCAGATGTACGCTGAATAGGAATATATTCTAAGTTTGGATAATATTTTAATGCAGCGCGGATATATTCAAGCCCTAATAAGGCATTAGGTGTGCTAAATGATTCGGAACCTAGCGCTTTGCGGAAGGCTGTACCATAGGACATGCCTTCATTTAAATAATTGCGTAATTCATTTTGGGTGCTTTCACAATCCATACGCTTAGCCATATGGATGAGTTGATTTAAATCAGTTGTTTCAGAACCGAAGGACAGCATATCAATAGATAAAGATTTAATTAATTGAATGGCACCTGAAGAAAATAGTTGGGCACTACCTAACGAATAAAGCGTAGGAAGTTCGATAACGATATCTGTACCACCTAGAATAGCCCATCGAGCGCGATCGAATTTTTGAGAAAAGAGCTGGTTCGCCACGTTGTACAAAGGAGCCACTCATTATACAGATGCGCAATACATCAGGGATATTTTGTAGCTAATGTATGTAGTTGATGTGCATGACCATTGTGAAATGGATTGTATTCGCAAATAATACCGATGGTTTTCATAGTGACTCCTTTCATTAGTGTTAGTGTAACAAAGCATAGAAAGACTGTAAATAAATTTTGAACTTAAGAGGCCGTATAGTAAAGAAATAGATGTAAAAAATGTGTGTAAAACTAAAGTTTTTTGTAGATTTTATTTGTTCTATAGGCTATAATTAACTGTAAATGCTGAATTGATGTGAGGTATATGATGAAACAAAATTGGAAACGTACATTACAAGGGGCTCTGCTCGGTGCTGCGCTACTAGCAATGGCGGGATGTGGCTCTACAAATGTAATGGATACATATAGTTTTGGCCATCAAGTTATCCGTGCTGGTCAATCTGAAATTACCATTGCTTTGCCTTATGAAATGGGTAAAAGCACAAAAAATATGTCTGATGATGGGTATCCAATTGATATTTATGGATCTGTTACAGACCATATGGTAATTGAGGTTGAGGCTTTGCGTGCCGGTGAAAACAAACCATTGCCAACGGTGGATGAGTATGTAAACCGCAGCAAATCTGAGTTTACTAAAATTGGCGGCACCATCAAAGAAGAGTCTGTAGCTTTAGAAGGCGCGTCTGCTAAAAAGCTTGATGTGACCTATACAACTCAAGGACAAACATTTAGATTTTCTCAATACGTATTCTTAGATCATGGCGTATTGTGGAATATAGTCTACCAATATCCTGAAAAGGATCAGGTAGGTGCTGATATCAGCAAAGAAATTCAAAACAAGATTCAAGTTACACAACAGAAAGAGGGTTAATCGATGAACGTATTAGTAGTTAACTGCGGTAGTTCTTCCTTGAAATATCAATTACTTGATATGACAACTGAAACAGAATTGGCAAAAGGTCTTTTTGAGAAGATTGGTGATCAAGACGCTATCTTCACTCATAAACGTCCTAACGCAGATAAATTAGAACGCGTTGAACCAATTTTGAATCATAAAGAAGCTCTTCGTATTTTACTTGATATTTTAGTTGATGCTGAATATGGTGTAATTAAGTCTATGGACGAAATCGACGCTGTTGGTCACCGTGTAGTACATGGCGGTGAAAAATTCGCTGACTCCGTATTGATCACTCCAGCTGTTATGGAAGCATTAGAAGAATGCTGCGCATTGGCTCCATTGCATAACCCACCAAACATTCAAGGTATCGAAGCTTGCCAAGCTATCATGCCTAACGTACCACAAGTTGCTGTATTCGATACTGCATTCCACCAAACAATGCCTAAAGAAGCTTACATGTATGCGCTTCCTTACGAATACTATGAAGATTATGGCATCCGTCGTTACGGTTTCCATGGTACATCCCACAAATACGTTGCACAACGTTGCGCTGAATTGATGGGCAAACACATGTCTGATCTTCGCATCATCACATGTCACTTAGGTAATGGTTCTTCCGTATCCGCTATTAAAGGTGGTCGCTCCATCGATACTACAATGGGCTTTACTCCATTGTCTGGTTTGATCATGGGTACTCGTACTGGTGATATTGACCCAGCTATCGTTCCATTCTTGATGAACAAAACTGGCATGAACTACGATGAAGTAGACACTGTTATGAATAAAAAATCCGGTGTACTTGGTATTTCCGGCGTGTCTAATGACTTCCGTGTTATCGAAGAAGCAGCAGCTAATGGTAACAAACGTGCTCAATTAGCATTGAACATGTTCCATTACAAAGTTCGCCGTGTAATTGGTGCATTCGCAGCAGTTATGGGTGGTGTTGATGCTATCGTATTCACAGCTGGTATCGGTGAAAACGGTATCGGTAACCGTGACGCAATCTGCAACGGTTTAGAATACTTGGGTACTCGCATTGACTCTGAACGCAACAACATCCGCGGTAAAGAACAAGAAATTAGTGCTGAAGGCTCCAGAGTTAAAATCTTCGTAATCCCTACAAACGAAGAAATCATGATTGCTCGCGATACTCAACGTATTACAGCATCCTTGAAAAAATAATATAGTTCGTATCTGAACTAGGTGACTAATAGAGTCATAAAACCCCGTCTATATCATAGATATAGGCGGGGTTTTTTTGTAGTTTTTATACTTAGAATACCTTATAATAGAATGTATAGTTATAAAGTAGTAGTTCTTTTAAAGGGGTAACATATGACAGTATTATATGAAGAAAAATCTCAGCGTGCTAAAAGTGCAGAGTGGCTAGTATTATGTTTTGTTATTCTATTATTATGTGGTGTTGGGTACACTACATATCGTAGTATTAACTTGCATACTATACTAATAGCAGAATATTTTATTGAAATTATGGCTATCATCGTAATTGTTAAACAAGCTGTTAGTCGATATACCTATATTTTGACAGATACAAAGTTAGTAATTGAAGAATCTTCTATATTTAGAAAGCGCCATTTTGAGGTAGATTACGATATGATTGATGGCGTCTTTAAGTTTGAACGTGAGTTATTGACAAATATTAAATATCGATATAAATATAGAAAATGCTCAACTTCTGATCCACGTCCTATTTGGTCTCTAGTATATGCGATTGTAAAGGGTGATAAGGTTCAAAATGGTCGCCTTTTATTGAAAGCGGATGATAAATTTTTTGACATCTTAGAGGAACATGTACCAGGTCGTATCCGTGTGCCTCAAGCGGACATTGTGTTCTATGCTGCAGTCCGTGCTGATGCGGTAAAACATGGTGAAGATGTACAAGAGTACTATAAAAAGTTAACAACACCTGAAAAGGATGGCCCTGATATTCTTGTTTAATTTACAGATATTTTCTAATTTATATTATCTAAATTGGTTGGAATGGTTTTATTTATAAAACGGTGAAATTAACTAAAATTTGTATACGATAAAGGAGTGCAAATGGCTGGATTATATTTGGCGAGCCAATCACCACGAAGAACTGAATTATTAACACAAGTTGGTATTGATCATATTGTTGTATCAAGTACCTATGAAGAGGCTAATAAGGGGTATGATGATCCTATTGAAATGGTGAAAGAACAAGCTTTAGGTAAGGCTCGTGCGGCTGTAGGCGTACCTGAAGGGAGCATCGTACTAGGTGCTGATACGATTGTCGTATTAGACAATCAAGTGCTAGGTAAACCTCATGATGAATCTGAGGCCCGTCATATGCTAGAGCGTTTATCAGGCCGAGTTCATTCTGTAATTACTGGTGTAGCCTTGCTTATTAAAGGTCAAGAAATAGTTTTTCATAATGAAACAAAGGTATATTTTAAAAAATTAGCTCCTTTTGAAATCGAATCCTATATTGCTAGTGGCGAACCTATGGACAAAGCTGGCGCCTATGGCATACAAGGTAAAGGTGCTTTATGGGTAGAGAAGATAGAAGGCTCTTATACCAATGTGGTAGGATTACCTGTTGAACATGTATACGATGAATTGTGTAAAGCATTAGGTGCTAAATAATACTATCATTTGATGGCGATGGTGCTATAATCGGCTGTGCTGTGCTGTGCTGTGCTGTGCTGTGCTGTGCTGTGCTGTGCTGTGCTGTGCTGTGCTGTGCGTTATTGATATAGTAAGAGAGTAGATGTGTGTAGTTAGATTTACAAATGGTGTTATCTATTTGAATGGAGAGATTCTATGGAAGTACCAACAGTAAGTGTAAAAGACATGTTACCATTTCAGCGTCCCCGTGAAAAATTTCTTGCTTTAGGACCATCCCATATGGCGATGGAGGAATTGCTAGCTATTTTATTGCGTACTGGGGTGAAAGGTCAGTCTGCCATATCGCTGGCGAGTGATATCGTACAGTCCTATGATGATGGGGCGTACGGTCTTAATAGAATGACCGTTGAAGAGCTTATAAAAATTAAGGGAATTGGCACAGATAAAGCGGTAACTTTGTGTGCGGCTCTTGAGATGGGGCGACGATTAGGGGAACTAAAAATTAAGGCAACATACGAAGATTTTTCTCAACCTTTTGTCATTGCTCAATATGTAATGGAGCGCTTGCGACATGAAGAGGTGGAGCATGTATGGGCAGCTATGTTGACGTCTCGAAATAAGTTGATTCAGTTAGAACATATTTCGAATGGAGGTTTAGTATCTAGCCTCGTAGAGCAACGAGCTGTTTTTAAGAAGGCCATAGCTTGTAATGCGGCAGCCATTATCTTAATACATAATCATCCATCTGGAGATAGCCGGCCTAGTGACGAAGATATACGGCTTACCAAGTTATTTGTTAGTGCAGGTCAGTTTATGGGAATACCAGTGTTGGGATCATATTATCATTGGTGATAATGAATTCACTAGCCTTAGTGAAATTGGTAAACTTAGTTAGAGAATGCACATATTAATAGTAAAAGCACTCATAATAATGAGTTCACTCTTTCTGATTTGTTCAGTGAAGAGATGTATACATCATTATAGGGGTGCTTTTTCTATTTTGTATGGTCTATATATAGCAAGGTGTATCAGTTGTAAGTGTATAAATTATGTATGACTTAAGTGTACTTGAATTATGCATTTTATGTGCTTTTAACATGGGGAAAAGCCTTGATATCAATAGATAAAGTCGCATTATATGTGGTAAAATGGAATGATGATGTAATGAAGGAGATTTTACTATGAGTTCCATTTTACCTACTCTAGGAAAAGATGTAAGTATAGATATTGGTTCCATACAGACGCGCCTCATGGGGGGGACGCGAGGAACTGTTATAAGCGAACCATCTATTATAGCAACTGATACAAAACAAGAAAAAGTAGTAGCCGTTGGGGATGAAGCGGCACGTCTTGTATTGCGTATGCCCGATATGTGGCGCCCTTTGACACCATTAAAAGATGGATTTATCGTGGACTATCGAGTTATGCATACGATGCTTAACTATTTTCTGAATAAAGTGTCTAATGCATTGCGCCGCGCTCGAGTTCTTGTTGGTGTTCCCTGTGGGATGACCGACGTTGAGCAAAGAGCGATGATGGATGCTGTTATTCAGGCCGGCGCACGCGAAGTATTTCTTATCGAACGACCTGTCGCTGCAGCCATTGGTTGTGGTGCACCTATCTTTGAAGCTCGTGGATCTATGGTCATTGATATTGGTGGTGGCACTGTCGATATGGGCATTGTTTCATTGGGCGGCATTGTAGATAGTAAAACGATTCGCTTCGGTGGATCAGATATCAATAATGCATTGCTACGCTATGTACGTGAGTGTTTTGGGGTTATCGTTTCTGAAGAAATTATAGAAGATATTAAACATACAGTAGGCACTGCTATGGCACCTTTAGAAGATGCCGAATATGCCTTTCAAGGCCGTGATATGATGAATGGTTTAGGCAGACGTTGTGTTATTCATCAGTCAGAGGTATATCAAGTTGTTAATGACTGTATTGCTGGCCTTTAGATGAAGTGAAACAAATGATTCGTTCTGCTGAACCTGAGATTGTAGCAGATATTATGCAATATGGAATATATCTTACTGGTGGTACTGCGCAACTGTCGGGTTTGGCTGAGCGTATCGGGGGCGAGTTAGGTGTGCCTGTACATGTTCCGGATGCACCAGAGACAAAAGTCGTTGTGGGCCTTAACGGAGCTTCATCTGACTTGGTGAGCTTATCACGTTTTATTGTGAATTCTAAAAATAGAAAGGGACAAGACTAATATGATACAGTCAGATAAAAAGTTAATTATCGTTGTTGTCATTAGCTGTATCCTATTAGCTCTGCTCGGATTTGCATGGAAACAACGAACTAGTATTCCTTTTGTTACTGTCACTCTTGAAGGTATTACAACACCATTTGCTTATGGATCTGCCCGTTTGCTTGACGGTGTACAAACCGGTTTTACAGTGCTCAATAATGCTATTTCTGCAACTATTGAAAGTGATGAGGCCGCATCTCGCAAGGCTGAATTAGAACAAAAGGTTGTTAACTATGATGAAGTAGTAGCAGAAAATATTCGACTTCGTCAATTGCTCAACTATAAGAGCAATCATCCGGAATTCTCCATGACTTTAGCCGGTATTATTACAAAGGATTACGGCACATGGACAAATACGTTCACTATCGATAAGGGTAGTGAAGAAGGGATGGCTGTCAATATGGCTGTCGTTGTACCAAGTGGGGTAGTTGGCTTTATTACCGATGTATACCCTCATTCTTCTCGCGTACAAACTATTCTTGACCCACGTAGTGCAATCGGTGTTATTGTACAACGTCCTGAATCTCGCCTATCTGGTGTCGTAAAAGGTGATGGCGACTCACCTCGTACGCCATCAATGGTAAATATTGCCCGTGATGGTGATGTATTAGTAGGGGATAAATTAATCACCTCTGGGTATGGTGGTATCTACCCTAAAGGATTGCCTGTTGGTAATGTACAGTCCATCGAAAATGATACGGAAGGTTTTGTAAAGAATGCCGTAATTACACCAAGTGTGGACTTCTATCGTTTAGAAGAGGTGTTTGTCCTTACATCATCTTCAGTAAGTGCACCACCAAAACCAGGGCTTGAGCCTAAACTGGTACCTCAAACACAACGAGATCAAGTTGAAGGGGCAAAGGGGGCCGTTAAACCATGACGCGTCTAGCTTTAGTACTCTGTGGATTTTTAATTTACTTTATACAGGCGCAATTATTGCCTGCTATTTTTCATACGAATTGGTTGCCAAATTTAATTTTGACCACCATTGTTATAGTCACACTATTTAAAGGTCGTTATATGGGGCTGATGGCAGCTGTTATAGGTGGTATTGTACATGATGTATTGATATCTAACTTCTTTGGGCTCCATTTATTCCCTTACGTTCTTGTGGTTTACCTATTATCCGCAGTGAAACATCGACTCTATGAAGAACGTTGGTATTGGTCCAGTGCTATTGTAGCCATTTGTACATTGCTTGATGGATTTATCCGCAGCTTAATGATATTGGCCAGTGGCGGGGATTTACATATAGGGTTATATATGTGGCATATGGTTATACCGGTACTATTTTGGAACGGTCTATTGGCTGCCATTGTACATGGATTATTGTGGCGTAAGGACGAACAGCAAGATTATATTTGGTAATAAATTAGTAAGGGGGTGAAAGAGTGCTTGAAGGCCTCTATAAACGAAGAAAAACGAGTCGCTTTGATGTACTCTTTTACATTGTAGCGGGTATATTTATAGTGTTAGCATTGCGTTTGTTTATGCTACAAATCTTGGCTGGTGGCTATTATCAAGCCAAGGCGGAAGGCAACCGATTGCGCATGGTACCGATGACTGCAGCACGAGGCGTTATGTATGATCGTAATGGTCAAATTCTTGTAGGCTCTCGACCTGCCTATACTATATCTATCATGCCTACCGGAAAGGCTTTGGATGATGGTGAAGTTGCTAAATTGGCAGCTTTATTAAAAATGAAACCTGAAGATATTACAAAGAAGGTTAATGATCACAAGTATGGTTATGAGCCAATACGTATTGCTAATGATATTTCTATGGATGTAGTGACAACCATTGAAGAGCATCGTCATGAATTACCAGGGGTAACCATTGATGTTGAGCCACTTCGATACTATCCATATGAAACGATGGCTTCTCAATTATTTGGTTATGTTGGTGAAGTGAGTGAAGAGGAATTAGAAGAGCTAAAACAGCAAGACCCTAATACACTGGTAAGTGGCGGTACTATTTTAGGTCGTTCTGGTCTCGAAAAATTATATGATTCTATCTTGCGTGGTACCGATGGTGGTAAACAAGTTGAGGTAGATGCTACAGGTCGTCCTGTGGCTGAAGTAGATAGAAAACATACAGTGCCAGGTGCTAATATTCATCTAACCATCGATGTGAATTTACAAAAGGCTGCAGAAGAAGCTGTTAAAAACCAGCTCGATCAATTGCGTGCGCAAGGTATTCCAGCACAAGGGGCAGCAGTGGTGGCCATGGACCCTAATACAGGGGCTATTTTAGCTATGGTCAGTGCGCCTGAATTTAATCCAAACTGGTTTTCTAAAGGGATTACAACTGCTCAATGGAATCAGCTGAATAATGATAAAAATCATCCATTTGATAATAAGGTTATTTCTGGTGAATATCCACCAGGATCACCATTTAAGATTATTACCGGTACAGCAGCGTTAGATCTTAAAAAGGTTACTCCTGAAGAGATGATCTTTGACAGTGGTAAGCACTGGTTGATCGATAAGCGAAATGCAGAAGGTGAAGCCTTAGGATGGCTTAACTTTAATAGAGCGCTTGCTAAGTCAGATAACGTTTACTTCTATGAAATGGGTAATCGCGTTGGTATAGAAAAATCTCGATAAATATGCTGCTTATTTTGGTATTGGCGAAAAAGACTGGTATTAATTTACCAGGTGAGGCGTCTGGCATTATGGCAAGCCCTGAGTATAAAACGAAAAGTATATGATGAAGATTGGTACTTAGGTGAAACTTTCGATGCTGCTATTGGTCAATCTTTTTACCTTAGTTACGCCATTGCAAATGGCTGTTTTGCTCAGCGAAGTAGCTAATGGTGGCATTAAATATAAACCTTATGTGGTAAGCCGTATTGATAATAAAGATGGCACTCGAAAGAGATTTTCGGTCCTGATAAATTAGGGTATTCTACCAGTTCCAAAAAAATATTATGGACCTTATTCGAGAAGGTTTGCGTGATGTTACAAAACGAAGGTGGTACAGCAGGGGACTTATTTAAAGGCTTCCCAATTAATGTAGCTGGTAAGACTGGTACTGCGGAAAATGCACATGGCCGGGATCATGGCTGGTTTGTAGCCTATGCACCATATGACAAGCCACAAATTGTTGTGGTTGCACTTGTTGAACAAGGTAGCTTTGGTGCGGGCTCTGCAGGTCCAATCGTACGAGATGTGTTAGCCGCATATTTCAATGTACCATTAAATAAAAAAACGAATGATACAAATACTAAAAGTAATAAAGATAGTGCAACTGTAGGGAATACGTCTAATGGGCAGAAACCTCAGAATGCAGTAACAAGTGGGCAACCAAGAAAGGATTAGTATGGGCGAAATCATTGGTGTTGTATCCGGCAAGGGTGGCGTAGGTAAAACGACCGTCACTGCATGCTTGGGTGCAGCCTTAAGTCATGCAGGGCACCGCGTATTGCTCTGTGATGGGGACTTTGGATTGCGCGATTTGGATCTCGTATTAGGCGTGGCAGATGAAATTATCTATGATGCACTTGATGCGAGTGAAGATAAAGAATATACAGATGATGCTATTGTATCCATTGCAGAAAATCTAGATTTCTTACCGGCTAGTCAAAGTGCACGCTGGGAAGATATAGGTCGAAAGAAGTATAAGAAATTAGTTCGTCGGCTTTGTGATGTATATGACTATATTTTGATTGATGCACCAGCAGGGATTGGTAAGGGCATTGAGTCAATTTTAGATCTTGTGAGTCGTTGTATCGTTGTGACCCATCCATTGTGGGTATCCTTGCGCAATGGGGCGCGTATGATTCAAGTGTGTCAAGAACATAATATTCGCGACTTTGCTATTGCCTTTAATGCAGTGCCAGTAGATAGTGAAGACATAGATTTATATGATATGTTGGAAGTCCTTCGCGCCGAGTATGTAGGGGCTATGATTCCTTATGATGAAGATATCCTAACATATACACAAGATGGTCATTTGTTAGACCTTGTTTCTCATGAGTTTCGTAATGTATTAGCACCTCTTGTAGACTATGTTGTGACAGGCGATTGTTGGGAAGATTATGATGTACAAAAACAATTTGATGCCTATGTAACTAAGAAAAAAGCGGCTAAAGAAGAAGCATGTACACCGACTCTTGCTTCAGCTGGTGAGTCTATCTTTGAAGATTCGAATACTGTTTTGTATATTAATCGCGGTGGATGGACTACTCAGCGTTTATTAGTGCAAGGTAAGCAAAGTTTATGGCGCCGTCGTAAATTGAAATAGGTGATATGATGTGGCGGAAACTATGGAATGATAGCGACTGGGCTATTATCATATGTACTTTTCTACTGGTTTGTATTGGCTTAGCAGCTATTGGCAGTGCAACTCATGTTAATCAAGAGCCTATTGGATTTGGTAGTTTAGTAGTAAAGCAACTTATATTTCCTTGCTAATGCAGCTGTTGTGATAGGCATGCAATTCCTTAACTACCATCGGTTAAAGGATTGGGGCAATATCATTTATGGCATTACCCTTTTGATGTTAATTGCCGTTATGGCCGTTGGTACATCTGCATTGGGTGCTCAACGGTGGATTCAACTGGGACCTATTACCATTCAGCCATCAGAATTTTCTAAATTATTGATGATTATCTGTATGGCCAAAATGCTAGAGCCCCGTATTGGCAAGTTAGATACATTTAAGTCTTTAATATTGCCTGTATTATATGTTGGGGTACCTATTGGACTTGTATTTTTACAACCTGACTTAGGTACATCTCTTGTGTACATTGCCATTTTTGTGGGGATGTTATTTATCTCTGGCATTAAAACTAGACTCATAAAAATCATCGCGGGCACTGGTTTATTATTGATGCCTTTAGGCTGGTTTGTACTGAAAGAATACCAAAAACAACGTATTCTCGTATTTTTAAATCCAGATATTGATCCGTTTGGCTCTGGCTATCATATTATTCAATCTAAGATTGCCATTGGTTCAGGTTTGATTTTTGGCAAAGGTATCTTTAATGGCACACAAAGTCAGTTGAACTTCTTACCAGAAAACCATACGGATTTTATTTTCTCCGTTATTGGTGAAGAATTTGGCTTTGTAGGTTGTATCCTAGTATTGTTATTGCTCTTTATGCTGATTTATCGCAGCATTAAAGTGGCGTATATGTGCAATGATAATTTTGGTATGTTATTAGCTACAGGTATTGCCACTATGTTTACCTTTGAGGTACTCGTAAATGTAGGTATGACAATTGGTATTATGCCTGTTACTGGTATTCCGTTGCCATTCCTTAGTTATGGTGTTAGTGCATTGACCACGAATATGTTGAGTATTGGTATTTTGTTAAATATCGCAATGCAACGAACGAAATATATTTTTTAAATAACCTATATATAGGATCGATTGTGAAAGAAGTCTTTCAGAAAAGACGGAGGATGTATGATTCAATTAGATACGTCATGGTTACAACATGTCCAAAAGCCTGCTCGTTATACGGGTGGCGAATATAATAGTATCGTAAAAGATCACAGTACTGTTGATGTAACAATGGCATTAGCTTTTCCAGATGTATACGAAGTGGCCATGAGCCATTTGGGTATCAAAATTTTATATGGTCTTGTAAACCGTCGTGATGATGCAGCAGCGGAACGTGTGTTTGCACCTTGGCACGATATGGAAGAGGAGATGCGCAAGCGCAACATTCCTTTATTCTCTTTGGAAACTCGTACGCCTATTAAAGACTTTGATGTACTAGCCTTTACGCTTCAATATGAGATGAGCTTTACTAATATCTTGAATATGCTCGATTTGGCTGGCATTCCTATGTACTCTAAAGATCGTGATATGGATTTCCCATTACTCGTATGTGGTGGCCCATGTGCATTTAATGTAGAGCCTATTGCAGATTTCTTTGATATTGTATCTCTCGGTGAATCCGAAGAATGGGGCGATGAATTTATCGACCTCTATAAAGCTGAAAAAGCAAAAGGTTTCCCTGGTGGTAAAGAGGCGTTCTTACGTAAGTGGCTCAAATTCCTGGTACCTATTGTCCTGCATTATATGATGTGGAATATACAGAGCAAGGCGATTTTAAATCTATTACACCTCGCTTTGAAGAGGTACCGGTAGCTGTAGAGAAACGTATCGTAGAGGACGTAGAAAATGTATTTTACCCTACAAAACCTGTTGTGCCTTTCTTAGATATTGTGCATGACCGGGCAGTACTAGAATTATTCCGTGGCTGTACACGTGGTTGTCGTTTCTGCCAAGCGGGAATGCTATACCGCCCTGTTCGTGAAAAGACGCCAGAGCGTTTGCTTCAAATTGCTAAGGATACGATTGCTAACACTGGTTATAATGAAATCTCTTTGATGAGCTTAAGCTCTGCGGATTATTCTAAATTGCCAGAGCTAGTAGACATGCTTATGGAAGAGTTCAAAGACAAACAAGTGAGCGTAAGCTTGCCATCCTTGCGCATCGATAGTTTCTCCATCGATATTGCGAAAAAGGTGCAACAAGTACGTAAAAGTGGTCTTACTTTTGCTCCTGAAGCAGGTACACAGCGCATGCGCGATGTTATCAACAAAGGCGTTAGCGAAGAAGACTTATTGGCAGCGTGTACAAATGCCTTTAAATCTGGGTGGAATACAGTTAAGCTGTACTTCATGATGGGCCTTCCTACTGAAACTGATGAAGATCTAGCGGGTATTGCTGATCTAGCGTACAAGGTACTTGATTTACACCGCGATATTACGGGTAAACGCAATGGTTCTGTAACTGTGAGTGTATCCTTCTTCGTACCAAAAACACATTCTCCATACCAATGGTATGGTCAACAAGATGTTGAGGAAATCCATCGTAAGCAACGCTACTTAAAATCTCTCATCAATAATCGCAATATTTCTTATCACTATCATGATGGCTATACTGGCTACATGGAGGCCGCTTTTGCTCGTGGAGACCGTAGATTGTCTAAGGTTCTTGTAAAAGCATGGGAAGCAGGTTGTAAATTTGATGGCTGGACTGAGTACTTTAACTATGAAACTTGGTTGAAAGCATTCGCTGACTGTGGTTTGAATCCTGCATATTTTGCACGTCGTACTCGTGATTTCGACGAGCCATTACCTTGGGATCATTTGGATTGCACTGTAAGTAAAGCTTTCTTGAAACGAGAGTGGGAACAAGCGGTAGAGGCAAACTTAACAAGTGATTGCCGTCGCGGTCCATGTAAGGGCTGTAACGTATGTCCAGAGCTAAATACTGCAATTATTGACTATAAGGAGGGTGGCAGAGTTGAAAAAGTTACGTTTGGCCTTAAATAAAGGCGAAAAATTGCGATTCTTGTCGCACCTTGATTATGCACAAGCAGTAGAACGTATGATTCGCCGCGCAGAAATTAAAATGGCTTATTCTGAAGGTTTTAATCCACATATGAAAATTAGCTTTTCCTCTGCACTTGCTCTAGGTGTAACAGCGGCGGCTGAATATATTGATATGGATGTACTGGAAGAAGATTCTTTAGAGTCTATTATGGAGCGTTTGAACCGCGTAGCTCCTCCAGGTCTTGAGGTGCTAGGTGGCAAGGAAATGCCTGAAAAGGTTAAAAAGATGATGGCTATCTGTAACTTTGCTATTTACGAAGTAACAGGTCCTGTAACGGATGAACATGCGGATTGGGATGCTTTGCTCAAATCTTTCAATGAAGCTACGGAGATTTCTTATGAAAAGGTAACTCCAAAGAAAACTCGCACTATTGATGTGAAAGAATTTGTAAAAGAACCTATCGTAGCATCTGTTAAGGACGGTATGGTAACCCTTACTATGGGCATTGGCATCTATCCGCAAGGTACAATCAAACCTAGCGAAGTGTGGAATCTTGGTAAAGACCAATATAATTGGCCTATTACAAGTGGCTATGAAATTCACCGTAAAGCGATTATGGTGGAAAATGAAGAAGGTCGTTATACCCCATTGGAAATTAACTACTAATACTCTTTATAAAAATCTTAAATCTTTATATAAGCTTTAGTGTTTTAAAAAATCTATATATTTTAAATTGAACGAAGGGAGGGATAGGATGCATAAAATTTTGGTCAATGTTATGCGAGAAGAAATTCGCATGGCTGTTATCGACGAAGATGGGCAGTTAGTAGACTTTGTCTTAGAGCGTACTGATGAGTCTCATATGGCAAATCATATGTACAAAGGTACTGTTAAGAACGTATTAAACGGTATGCAAGCGGCCTTTGTTGATATAGGTGGCTCTCAAAATGCGTATTTGAACCTTCAACAGGGGAAAGAACAGAAAATCTTGCCACGCCTATCTGTGGGACAGCAAATTCTTGTACAAGTGGTAAAAGAGGAAATGCTTGGTAAAGGAGCTCGCGTTACAGCTGATGTGAGTTTGGCAGGACGTTTTATGGTGCTTTACCATATTCTGAAGGCATGCATATTTCTAAGAAAATTACTGATGAAGCAGTACGTGCTAAACTACAAGAATTAGCAGCGCCTTATGTACAGGAAGGCTGTGGATTTATTATTCGTACCGCAGCCGCTAAGGCTAGTGCTGACGAAATCGGTCGTGATATGGAATATCTATGGCGTACATGGCAACATGTATTAAAACGATTTAAGGTGGCTAAGAGTGGTACTGATCTCTATAGTGATGCGGATTTTTGGTTCCGCCTTGTGCGAGACTATGCGCATCGCAATGTAGGAGAGATTATTGTAGATTCTGATATGGGCGAGTCTCGATTGCTGGATCTCTTAGGTCATGGGCCTACATCACAGCAGATTAAAGTGACACGTCACCGTGGTAGCACACTATCTTTAAAGCTAATCATATTGAACCACAATTAGAAGATCTTATCTCTCGTGATATCAATCTACCTTCCGGTGGCTCTATCCGTATTGATCATACGGAGGCTCTCACCGTATTTGATGTAAACTCGGCTCATTACACAGGTAAGTCTAATAAGTTAGAAGATCTGGCTTTTACAGTTAATAAAGAGGCGGCAAAGGAAATTTGTCGACAATTGCGATTGCGCGATATTGGTGGTATTATCGTCGTCGACTTTATCGATATGAAGGATAAGTCCCATCAACAAGAGTTGTTAAAATTGTTGAGCGCACAAGCCAAGTTAGATAAGATGAAAACTGTGGTATGTGGTATTAGTTCGCTTGGTCTTGTGGAGATGACAAGAAAGCGTGCCCGTCAAGGTTTGCAAACGTTGATGTTTGATACATGCCCTCAATGTGGGGGCACTGGATACATGTTGTCAGGCAGAACTGTATACATGCAAATTATCCGTCGTATACGTGAGCTGTTTAAATCAGGTCGCATTAAATCTAATCTAGAAATTGAAGTACATCCAGAGGTAGCCCAATACTTAACTAAGGCTGTCCTTGAGGAGTTAGGTGATTCTATAGGGCGTAAGATTTCGATTGTAGTGAATTCACAAATTAGCCGAGAAGGATATTCTTTGATGGCAGTAGCAGAATAAGTAAGTAGTTTTTATAGGTGAGTTTCGTGTCTGTATTTGAAATTATATTAATTAGTATTGGTCTAGCCATGGATGCCTTTGGTGTATCGATTGGTAAAGGTTTATCAATGCCGGTAGGTGAAAATGGCCGAAAGGTTACATTGGTATTCTTATTTGGGTTATTCCAGTTTCTCATGCCAGTTATAGGATGGCTTATTGGTCGCCAGTTTATCGATGTCATATCTGAATGGGATCATTGGATTATCTTCGGTCTTCTCGGCTATTTAGGTGTTGCTATGATACGAGAAGGCCTCAGTGATGACGATGAAGATGATGATAAACAGTTTTTAGGTGCTTGGGAAATGATTATGCTATCTGTGGCAACTAGCCTTGATGCGATGGCGGTTGGTTTAACCTTTGCTTTTCTACCTATTAATGTATGGGAAGCCTCTACTATGATAGGGGTAATTACCTTTGGTATTTCTCTTATTGGTGTGTACCTAGGCAAATTTATGGGCCAGTTCGTGGGAAAATATGCAGACATACTAGGTGGGGGTGTATTGATTCTCATCGGTACAAAAATACTTTTACAACACCTCGGTATTATTGGAGAATTTTAAAGGTTTGTATATATATGAAAGTATCATAAACTGAGCTATGTATATTGAATTTTGTTTGACATAGATAGGTAAATAGGATATACTATATCAGTATTAGTTCGGTTTACTGAACTTTGCAATCCGCGTGAAGCAGGTTTAAACGCCCGACCGAAGTTCGGGTCGGGATACCGAATTCAGCGAGTTCGATAACAAGGAGGTGTTCTCATGTACGCAATTATTAAAACTGGTGGTAAACAATATCGCGTTGCTGAAGGCGATGTAATTACTATCGAAAAAAATTGGAAGCAGCTGCTAACGAGTCCGTTACATTCGAAGAAGTTTTGACTGTAGTGAATGACGGCGACGTTAAAGTTGGCGCTCCTCTTGTAAACGGTGCAAAAGTTACAGGTACAGTTCTTGAGCATGGTAAAGGTAAAAAAATCTTAGTATTCAAATACAAAGCTAAATCCAACTACCGTCGTCGTCAAGGCCATCGTCAACCGTTCACAAAAGTTCGTATTGAATCTATCCAAGCTTAATTATGGTTTCCATTAGAATCCAGCGGAATAGTGAAGATCAAGTCATTGGTTGTCACCTATCCGGTCATGCAGGATATGATGAGCATGGCTTCGATATCGTATGTGCTGCAGTGTCTGCTTTAACGGCAACGGCAATGTTAGGACTTACCCAGATTGCTCAACAAGAAGGGGAATATACGAATAGCGAAGGTCGATGTGATATGGTTCTCTCTGGGACGATTAACCAGAGTGGACAGGATATTCTGGGGACTATGCTTCTCGGTCTAGAGGAAATTAGCCGTCAGTATCCAGAGTTTGTCCAAATACACGAAATATAGGAGGTGAACTTAATGTTTACTTTTGATTTGCAATTGTTCGCACATAAAAAAGGTGTGTCCAGTACTCGTAATGGTCGTGACAGTGAATCTAAACGTCTTGGTGTTAAATGCCATGATGGTTCCATCGTAAAGAGCGGTAATATCATCGTTCGTCAACGTGGTACTCACTTCCACCCTGGTACTAACGTAGGTATCGGTAAAGATGACACTTTATTCGCACTTGTGCCTGGTAAAGTAGCATTCGAACGTGCTGGTCGTTACAACCGTAAAGTTAGCGTATACCCTGTAGAAGCTTAATTTTACAAAGACTATTAATCCCTAGTGGTTTTCCACTAGGGATTTTTTGGTTTTTCTGTAGTATGTGTCTGATAGATATATTATAATTAAAGCTTTAGCATTATCATATTGGCAATGATATCATAATTAGAATCATTAAGCTTAAGAATGCTAAATAACTAGCCACAGTAAGTCGATATTTTGCTTTTAATATACATATGACGAGATAGGGGGCATTATGACGCTGCTAGAATTATCCAAATATATCTTATATTGTAAAAGACAAATCTATTATCCGTGATGTATCTTTATCAGTAAATCAAGGCGATTATATTACTATTGTAGGTCCTTCTGGAAGTGGTAAAAGTACACTTTTAAAATTATGTAGTGATCTGATTAGTCCTACATCGGGAACTATTACTTATAATGATCGTCCTTTAACGGCTATAGATCCTGAATCTTATCGTAGAGAGGTGGGCTACTGCTTTCAAAGACCTTATTTGTTTGCGAAAACAGTACATCGTAATATTCTATTTCCTTATGATATTCGCGGTTTAAAACCGGATATGAGTCGTATAGAATATCTCTTTGATCTACTACATATGCCACTAAATTATATGGAGCGACGTAATGATGAGTTGTCTGGTGGTGAAATGCAACGAATATGCCTTATTCGGAGCCTTATTTTCGAGCCTAAAGTGTTGCTTTTAGACGAGGTTACGTCTGCCTTAGATGCGACGAATACATCTATTGTAGAAAATGTGATTGATGAGCTTCATAAAAAGGGAATCACCATTATCTCCATTACTCATAATGAAGAGCAAAGCTTGCGTACTGCTAATCGCCGCATCACTATTGTAGACGGTCAATTAGCTAAAGAGGAGGTATTGTGATGAGTCAGTTTCATGCTATTTCTACTGCATCGCTATGCCTAGCATCAGTATTAGTTATTATCAGTATGCTGATGTCCTATCGACAAGAGTTGAAAGTTAGAAAAGGATATTTTTATTAGTGCTATAAGAGCTACAGTTCAACTATTGATTATTGGATTTATTTTATCCTATATTTTTGGTACTGAAAGCTCTATATTTATCATTGGCTTATTAGGATTTATGGCTTTTAATGCCGCTTATAACTCCGCTAAACGTGGGCAGGGGATTCCACATGCGTTATGGATTTCTTGGTTTGCTATCACCATTGGTGCATGGATAACCTTTATCTATTTTACTTTGGTAACTGGGCGTGCTTAGTTTTTACTGCTTATCAAGTGATTCCTGTTGGTGGTATGGTCATTAGTGGTGCTATGGTAGCGATTGGGCTTTGTTATCGTCAAATGCTATCAAATTTTGAATTGCGTAAACAAGAGGTGGAAATTAAATTAGCCTTGGGTAGTACACCTAAACAAGCTTCGAAAGCAATAGTTCGTGATGTTATAAAGACGGGTCTACAACCTACTGTAGATAGCGCCAAGACATTAGGTATCGTAGCGCTGCCGGGGATGATGACAGGCCTTATATTGGCAGGCATGCCTCCATTCGAAGCTGTAAAATATCAAATGATCGTTACATTTATGTCGTTATCCACTATATCAATTTCTTGTTTTATTACGTGCCAGTTGTCTTATAGGACATTTTTTTAATACTAGAAATCAATTATATAAGTAATTTCTATTGAAATTTTAATAGTAAATAAAGGAATTAATTTAATTACATACATTTTAGTCATATTCGATATAGATAATCGATATAAATTAGAAATTCCCTATACTATAAAGGTTGCTTCCTCTTATGAGGGAGTAACCTTTTATTATTGTGTGTCAAATTCCTATGTTTTTTAGTAGGAATAGTGGTATACTATGTACAGTATCAGTGAAATACCAGAAGACTGGTTGTCATATACTTTCATATACCTAAAGAGGGGTGGCGTTGCCACTAGAAAGATTTGAGGTAAGTACTATGTATGATGTAAAATCTCCAAAGGCGGAGGAATTTATTTCCCATCAGGAAATCCTTGACACCCTTGCCTATGCAGAGGAAAAACAAGGAAAAATCGGGAGTTGTTAGATGCTATTTTAGCAAAAGCTGCTACATTTAAGGGGTTAAACCATAGAGAAGCAGCTGTTCTATTAGAATGTCCATTGCCTGAATATAAGGAAAAGCTTTATGCGTTAGCTAAAGAAATCAAGAAAGCTATTTATGGCGATCGTATCGTTCTATTTGCACCATTATACTTGTCTAACTATTGTATTAATGGTTGTGTATATTGTCCGTACCATTCTAAAAATCGCGATATTAAACGTAAAAAGTTGACTCAAGACCAAATTAGAGAAGAGGTTATCGCATTAGAAGCAATGGGTCATAAGCGCATTGTAATTGAGTCCGGTGAAGATCCACTCAATAATCCGCTTGAGTATATTTTGGAATCCATCAAGACTATTTACAGCATTAAAAATAAAAATGGCGAAATTCGTCGTGTAAATGTAAATATTGCAGCTTGTTCTGTTGAGGATTACAAAAAATTACACGAAGCTGGCATTGGTACATATACATTATTCCAAGAAACGTACAATAAAGAAAACTACGAAGCGTTACATCCAACAGGCCCTAAGAGCGACTACGCCTACCATACAGAGGCGATGGACCGCGCTATGCAAGGTGGTATTGATGATGTAGGGATTGGTGTTTTGTATGGTTTGGAACATTACAAATATGATTTTGTAGGTTTGTTGATGCATGCAGAGCATTTAGAAGCAGTATTTGGTGTAGGTCCACATACAATTTCTGTACCTCGTATTTGCCCTGCTGATGATATCGATGTAGATGATTTCAGTAATGCTGTACCTGACGATATATTTGAGAAAATCGTTGCTCTTATTCGTGTATCCACACCGTATACAGGTATGATTATGTCTACCCGTGAAAGTCAATCCATGCGTGAACGCGGTTTGGCATTAGGTATCTCCCAAATTAGTGGTGGCTCTCGTACTAGCGTAGGTGGTTACAAAGAAGAAGAGAAACCAGAGGATAATTCGGCTCAATTTGATCGCAGTGACACACGTACATTAGATGAAATCGTAGATTGGTTACTAGATCTTGGATATGTGCCTAGCTTCTGTACTGCATGCTATCGTGCAGGTAGAACAGGGGACAGATTTATGGCCCTCGCTAAATCCGGTCAAATCCATAACTGTTGCCAACCTAATGCATTGATGACATTAAACGAATACATCATGGATTATGGTGACGAAAAAACTAAAGCTCATGGTGCTAAGGTTATTGAACAACAGTTAGAAAATATCAAAAATGATTTAGTTAAAGATAAAGCTAAAGCTTATATTGCACAGATGAAAGACGGCGAACGAGACTTCCGGTTCTAAGTAATTCACTGATCGAGAACCTCCTATTGATAATGGGAGGTTCTTTTTTGTTGAGAAAAACACAAAGCTTAAATGAGAATAAAATATATAAAATAGTTTATTTTGTTCACTTTTTGATGTATAATAAATAAAAATGATAATGATAATACGTTGAAGTTTTATACTAATATTGATTATAAATTACTGAGGGATATGATGATTAAGAAAAAACGTTGGCGCATTTCCACAAGCGACAAAGAACAAGAGAATATCTTAATCCGTGAACTTGGTGTGAATCCTATTGTGGCCAAATTAATGGTTAATCGCCACATAGATGTTGATGAAGGGCGTCGGTTTTTACAAGGCTCTTTGTCTGATTTGTTAGATCCATTCGCATTAAAAGATATGGATGTAGCTGTTTCGCTAGTTCAGGAGACAATTGAAAAACATAAACCAATCGTTATTTATGGTGATTATGATGTAGATGGCATTACTGCCACATCTGTTCTATATCGTTTTTTAAAGAAACTAGGTGCTGATGTTACCTATTACATACCAGAGCGTCAAAGTGAAGGGTATGGCCTCAATTTAGAGGCTTTAGAGCATCTTATAGAGCAAGGGACAGCTCTAGTAATTACCGTGGATTGTGGTATTAGCTCTTACGATATTGTTGAGGCTGTACGTGACCGTATCGATATGATTATTACGGATCATCATACGGCACCAGATATGATTCCACGAGCAAAGGCTGTTATTAACCACAAGCAAAAGGACTGTCACTATAAGGATAAGAACTTATCCGGTGTTGGGGTTGCTTTTAAATTATGCCAAGCATTGTGGCTTACAAAGACTGGTGAATGGTATTTAGATGATTTAGATATCGTTGCATTAGGCACTGTGGCGGACGTTGTGCCGTTAGTCGGTGAGAACCGCATCATCGTAAAAGCAGGCCTTGAAAAGATGAATAGTCATCCAAATCTAGGAATTAAAAAGCTAGTCGATGTAGCAGGTCTCCATGAACGAACTATAACATCTGGACATATTGGTTTCACCTTAGCCCCACGGCTCAATGCAGCAGGTCGCGTAACCCATGCAACACGTGCTGTTGAGTTGCTAGTTACTGATAATGCTGACATGGCTGAAGCGATTGCTGAAGAATTAAATGAAACCAATCGTGAGCGTCAAGAACTGGAGAGAAATATTCACGAACTAGCTCGTATCGATGTGGCTAACCAAGGCCATAAAGCAGACTACGTAACCGTTGTAGCCGGTGAAGACTGGCACCCTGGTGTTATCGGTATTGTGGCTTCTCGCTTAGTTGAGGAGTTTTATAAGCCGACCCTGGTTATTAGTATCCACGATGGCATTGGCAAAGGCTCCTGTCGTAGTATCGATGGTTTTAATATCTACGATGCACTGAAGTCTTGCGAAGATGTGTTATTACAATTTGGTGGCCATGCTGCAGCAGCAGGCTTCAGTATTGATGCAGATCGTATAGATGAATTGCGAGACCGTTTGACTGTGTATTGTAAGGAGCATGTAACAGCAGAGGAATACATTCCTGTTGTTGCTATTGATGCGGAACTACCCGTTGATGATATCGATGTAGATATTATTGATCGCGTATCAGCGCTTGAGCCATATGGTATGGCCAATAGTACGCCGGTCTTTGCCGTTATGGAAGCAACCGTACAAGATATAATGCTTATGGGACAATTGAAAAATCACTGCAAGGTGATTTTAGAAACCTCTAGTGGCACATTGGATGCCATTGCTTGGAATCGTCCCGATTTATTTAAAACTATATTCATTGGAACTGTGGTGAAAGTAGCATTTTCATTGCAAAAGAATGAATGGCAAGGGATGGTTTCTCCACAGCTTATGATCCAAGCTATTGAACCGCTCACTGAAGAGCCGATTACACTTTCCACGGAAGGTCTTAGACAAATGTATGTCATAGTAAAACAAGCTATGCGTGGTCGTAGTCAATCGGTTTATAATGTGGAACAAGAAATTTTGCGCCGTAAGCCGGCAGATCAAAATAATCGCAGTGCCCTTACATCCTTAGATGTATTTAAGGAGTTGGGCATCATAGAAGAATATACCGGTGATGATGGTCAATTAATGCTAAGATGGAATGCCATTGAAGGAAAATTAGATCTTGTCACGTCCGTAACATTTCTTACCTATAGTGTATAGGAGGTGACACCATGACAACTGTAAATGAAGAAGGCAAAGCTTTAGTAGAACAAAGCACTTTTGATAAAGGAAAAGCTTTAGCTGAATTTATGGAGTATATCCATACCTATTTAACAGATGATGAGTGTAACCAAGTATTAAAGGCTTTTGAGCTTGCAGATAAGGCTCACGAAGGTCAGCTTAGAGCTTCTGGTGAACCGTATATCATGCATCCACTAGCAGTAGCTGATATTTTGGCACACTTACAAATTGACCATATCACACTTATGGCAGCACTCATGCATGATGTGGTTGAGGATACATCATATTCAAAGGAAGACTTAGAGGAAATGTTTGGCTCTGAAGTGGCATTCCTTGTTGATGGTGTAACGAAATTAAACCAATTCCAATATGAAACAAAAGAAGATCGGCAAATGGAAAATTATCGGAAGATGATTTTAGCCATGGCGAAGGATGTGCGCGTCGTTGTTATTAAACTAGGTGACCGCCTACATAATATGCGTACCTTAAAGCATATGCGTAGCGACAAACAAAAGCGCATTGCAAAGGAAACATTAGAAATTTTTGCACCTTTAGCACATCGTCTTGGTATCTTCAATGTGAAATGGGAGCTGGAAGATTTATCATTCCGGTATTTAGAACCAGAAAAATACTATGATCTTGTAGATCAAATGAAACAAAAACGCCAAGCTCGTGAAGACATTGTAAATGATACGATGAGTCAACTCACTAAGGCTTTAGGCGAAGCTCATATTAAGGCGGATATCAAAGGTCGTCCAAAACATTTCTACAGTATTTACAAGAAGATGAAAAAGGACAATCGCGATTTATCTCAAATCTATGACTTGCTTGCAGTTCGCGTTATCGTTGATACAATTCCTGATTGTTACGCGGTACTAGGTATTGCTCATAGTTTATGGAAACCATTACCATATCGTTTCAAAGATTATATTTCCATGCCGAAATCCAATATGTATCAATCGTTACATACTACGGTTATCGGTACCATGGGGCAACCTGTAGAAATTCAAATCCGTACATGGGAAATGCACCGCGTATCTGAATACGGTGTTGCAGCGCATTGGCGTTATAAAGAAGGCAATAAAAATGGCGATAAGGATTTCGACCAAAAGGTTGCGTGGTTGCGCCAAGTTCTAGAATGGCAAGATACAAGCAATCCAACAGAGCTCGTTAATGCTTTGAAATTAGACGTATTCTCCGGTGAAGTATTCGTATTTACACCAAAAAGGTGATGTTGTTAAATTGCCGATAGGTTCTGTTCCCCTAGATTTTGCATATCGTGTTCATACCGATGTAGGGCATAGATGCGTAGGTGCCAAGGTAAATGGTAAAATTGTACCTCTTGATTACACCTTGCAAAATGGTGATATCGTAGATATCATTACATCTAAAACAGGTCGTCCGAGCCTTGATTGGCTTAATATCGTAGGTTCTTCTGAAAGTAAGAGCAAAATACGCAACTGGTTCAAGCGTGAAAAATAAAGCTGAAAATATTGAAAAAAAGGCTTAGAAGCGCTCTGAAAAAGAAGCAAAAACGATTAAATTATAGCTGGAAAGAATTGATTGCAGATAATCGACTTCAACAGGTTACGAAACAGCTCAAAGCAGGTATAGAAGATGAAATGTTTGCCGCTTGCGGTTATGGTGGTATCCCTGTAAGCACGGTTCTATTGCGGTTAATTGAACTTTATAAAAAATCTAAAGAAGCAGAAGAGTCTAAACACAGCACTGAACAAATCATTGAGAAACTAAAAGCTCAAGGTCCGAAAACGACCAAGAATGGTACAGGCGTTCTTGTAAAAGGCGAAGCTGGTGTTATGGTGCGTATGGCGAAATGCTGTAGCCCTGTACCTGGTGATGATATCATCGGTTATATCACGCGTGGTCGTGGGGTATCCATCCATCGCTCCGATTGTACGAGTCTTGGACATACGCCAGAAGATTTAGAGCGTATGATTGAGGTCTCCTGGGATGGTTCCTCTGGTGAATCTTTCCACGTAGGCATCGATATCCAAGCTTATGATCGAAATGGTCTGTTGATGGAGGTTATGGCTGTACTTTCAGAATTGAAAATCACCATTACAAACATCAATGCAAAGGTTCAAGAAGATACTAAAACCGTAAGTATCAATGTAGTTGTTGATATCCGAGATATTTCACAACTTGATTTTGTTATGACTAAGTTGCGCCGTATTCGTGAAGTGTATACGGTACAACGTAGTAGAGGAGGGGCTTAATGAGCGAACAACAATTAGTGCTTATGCGCATGCCTTTAGGTCCACTAGGAACCAATTGCTATGTCATAGGCGATAAAGCGGTTGGTGAGGCTTTCATCATCGACCCTGCCACACCGGAAGTATTAGATGCGCTAAAGAAACATGACTTGAAGCCAAAAGCCATTTTGCTAACTCATGGTCATGGTGACCATATTGGGGGTGTTCAAGACATTGTAGATGCCTATCAAGTGCCTGTATATATTCATAAGGGCGATGTACCATATTTGGCAGATCCTGAGTTAAATCTCAGTGCGTATAGCAATCCTACACCCATTAAGGTGAATGCTGATATTATTGAGGTACAGCAAGGTGACCATATTACATGTGGCGCTATTAACCTTGAAGTACTTGAAACGCCAGGTCATACGCCAGGTGGGGTATGTTATTATATGGAAGGCCTTGTATTTGTAGGCGATACACTATTTAGAGATTCTGTGGGACGTACAGATTTTCCAAATGGTTCTTATGAGACGTTAATGGAATCCATTAAAACGCAGCTCTATAAGTTGCCTGATAATACTATGGTGTATCCTGGTCATGGGCCGGAAACAAATATAGGTTATGAAAAACAATACAATCCATTCGTTGGAGCGTAGGTTTTATAAAATTTTGTAAGAAATAAAGGGGATAGTTATCATGAATACAACATTAGAAAAATTAAAAGAACGCATTAAAGACAAAAAATACAAATTGACTACACAACGTCAAACCATTTTGCAAGCCTTCATCGATGCTGATGAAAATCATTTAAGTGCAGAAGACGTATATGTACTTGTAAAAGAAGTGGCTCCTGATATCGGCTTGGCTACTATTTACAGAACACTTGATCTCTTCACTGAACTTGATTTGTTGAAACGTCTTGATTTCGGCGATGGTCGTAATCGTTACGAATTGAACGACGAAGAGTTTGCTCATTTCCACCATCATTTGATCTGCGTAAAATGTGGCAAAGTATCCGAGTTTGAAGATGATATGCTTGAAACACTAGAATCCATCATTGCTAAAAAAATTGAACTTCGCACTATCGACCATCAATTGAAAGTATATGGTTATTGCAGTGATTGCCAAAA
>BNJU01004485.1_pt1 | contig 104032 bp, 112 predicted proteins | sample 8539281 | NCBI WGS metagenome assembly BNJU01 (sample SAMD00202456, study PRJDB9452) | human saliva metagenome | isolation source: human saliva | place: Japan | reverse complement strand
AAGCATACGGAGGAAACGCTCAATTCTCTGACGACTGTTTGGGGAGAGACGCTTGATGTGTCGAACGTGTTGCCTGAGCATCCGCGTCCTCGCATGCAACGCGACAAGTATGCGATGCTGAACGGCGTGTGGGAGTATGCGATTGTGCCGGTAGATGGTGAGATTGGCATAGAGACCCTCGTGCAGCAGGCAATTCCTTCTCGTTGGGACGGACAGATTGTGGTGCCGTTCTCGCCAGAAGCTCCACTTTCTGGAGTTGGTCGTACGGTGCGGCCGAACGAGCTTTTGTGGTATAAGCGCAAAATTGAACTACCAAAAATGGCCGATAACCAGCGGTTTATTCTATATTTTGAAGCGGTCGACTGGATGTGTTCGTGCTTTGTTAATGGCGGGCTTGTCGGCACGCATGTTGGCGGTTACCTGCCGTTTTCGTTTGATATTACAGATTTTGCTACAGCGGGCGAGGCTGAGGTTGCGGCCACAGCTGAGAGTGCGGCCGCGGCTGAGAGTGCGGCTACGGCTGAGGTAGCGCTTTGCGTTTGGGATCCGAGCGATACTGGCTCTCAGCCGCGAGGTAAGCAGCGACTTTCGCGCGGTGACATTTGGTATACCGCTCAGAGTGGAATTTGGCAGAGCGTGTGGTATGAGGTTGTTTCTGCAGCTCATCTTGAGTCGCTGACGTTAAAGGGCGACATGTTCGGCGCTCTTGAAGTTAAGGTGAACGTGCAGGTAAGCGGACCAGCAAGTGTGCAGTCAAGCGCACAGTCGGGTGAATCAGCAAGCGCGCAGTCGAGCGCATTGGAGCTGGAACTTGCGCTCAAGGATGAGTTTGGGCAAGACGTTCTTCTCGCCAGACTTCCGGTGGGCGAAGCAGGGGAAATTTGCGCGAAGCTGCAGGTAGATGAACCGCAGTTGTGGTCGCCGGAGAGGCCATACCTCTATAACGTGGAGGCAACACTTGGGCGGGATGGTGCGGCGGGCGATTTTGTTCGGAGCTATTGCGCGTTTCGTACTGTTGAGGTGAAGCCTGACGAGGCTGGTGTGCCAAGGGTGCACTTGAATGGCGCGCCATATTTTGTGTGCGGCGTGCTGGATCAGGGCTATTGGCCTGACGGATTGATGACCGCGCCGTCCGATGATGCGCTGGTATATGACGTAGAGGCCATGAAGGCGGCTGGTTTCAATACGCTGCGAAAGCATATCAAGATTGAAAGCGAGCGGTGGTACTACCATTGCGACCGACTCGGCATGCTGGTTTGGCAGGATTGTGTTTCGGGAGGTAGTGCGTATAGTCCCTGGCACACGAGTCAGAAGCCGACGCTGTTCAGCTTTACTTGGGGCCGATTTGACGACACAACTCCAAGTCATCACGAGGCTTTATCCGCAGGTGATGAGGGCTATTGCAAGGAGTGGACAGAAACTTGTCAGGAAATGGTCAAGCTTTGGACGGGCATCCTTCAATTGGATTTTGGACGCTCTTTAACGAGGGCTGGGGACAGTTTGATGCTTGCGCAGCTACTGAGGCTGTTCGCGCCTTGGATGCAACACGTCCAATTGATGCGACGAGCGGTTGGTATGACCAGGACTGTGGTGATTTTCTGAGCATTCACAATTACTTCCGACCACTTCGCGCAGGTTGGAGCGGGAAGCAACGGGAGAATCGAGCTGTGATAATCTCTGAGTTTGGTGGCCTCGCGCAAATGACGCCAGGTCACACGTCACTTGATCATTCGTATGGATATGGGGATTTTGTCACAGTTGAGGATTGGCGAGGAGCTGTCCAAAAGCTGCTCTCAGAGGCGGAATCGCTGCAGGTCGAAGGTCTTGCAGGATACGTTTATACCCAGGTATCTGACGTTGAGGAAGAGGTAAACGGCCTGCTAACCTACGACCGTAAGATCAACAAGTTTAACAGGCAGTAGTTGTTGGATTGTTGTTGAGTAATGCTCTACGGTGTCCGGTAGTCAAGCGATGAACAGTGGTTTGAAAGATGCTCTATCAATTGTGAAGCCTGCAGTATTGGGGTTAATTCTCTGCGTAGCAGCCGTGGTTTTTTGTGAGAAGAAGAAATAATGCAGACCAGTAGGCAAGTTGTATTGCATAAGATAGTACTTCTTATAAATTAGTCTAAAAGTCGCATACAGTGTTTATCAGTGATTTAAATACTCGATACACGCGTGTTAAATCTTCTACAGGAACGTACTCATTTGGTTTATGAGCCCGTTCAAGTTCTCCAGGCCCATATGACATACATTCTGTATTTTTACAGGTGGATGCAATTACAGCGGTATCGGTATATCCAGTAAAAATATCGAGCTTTGCAGGCGTATTGCAAGATTCTACACACGAGAGAAACTGTGCGAGAAGTCCTGAATTCTTGGGAAGGACAACGGAAGGCCTATTTCCCGTAATGTCATAGCTGGCGTGAGTACCGCAAATCTCTGTTTGGGCTTGCTTGATTGCTTGTTGCACTATATGCTCTGCAGCTTGCGTTGTTGTAGGGGGTACTAAGCGCATGTCAACCCAGAGTTCGGCTTTATCAGGAACAACGTACGGTTGATATCCACCCACAATCTGCCCAAAGGTTACCGTTGATGATCCAAGTTCTGGATGAGTGGGTAGACTCTGCACTGCAGTTCGTATCTCATTTATAACAATTGCCATTGCAGCGATAGCATCAGCACCTTTCCCAAGGGGTGCTTGCGTGAGCTGTGATTCCGGTAACAGTAATTTTGAACCAGGTTCGACCTTTGTGAGATCCACGGATGGCATTGTTTGTAGGCTCAGCGTCAAGCACCCAGCCTTTCTCGCCAACCCAACCAGCATCAATAACACGTTCAACGCCACGCATATTAGCTTCTTCGTCAACCGTGAAGATGACAGAAAGAGATTTTTGGGGAAGCGTTTTTTGTGTCTTGCATGCCTGGCAAGCGTCTCTAAAGGCGAGAAGTGCACAGGCAAGTCCCCCTTTCATATCACATGAGCCTCGTCCATACAGCAGTCCATCTTTATATACGGGATTGAATGCAGGTGTTTCAGAGTCCCAGCCATCGCCATCAGTTACGGTATCCATATGGCAGATAAATGTCAGGTCTGATGGGGGGAGTGTAGAGGAATCAAATGATGTGGTAGCACTGGGGATTGTTGCCCTAAGACAACGTCTATGAGGAAAAACCTCAATTTCTTGAATAAAGGGGAATAGTTCTTTTTGTTTGGTAGTGAAAAAGAACACGAGTCAACAATCCACGCTTTAATAAATGTTTCAATTTCTTCTTCATAAGAACCAGGATCAGTACTTTTAAGAGCAACAAGTTGTGCTGTCATTTTTGCAACTTCTGGTAGGTTGTTAGGAAGTTTGGATGCGTCAAAATTAGTTCTGCTTGACATACTGTTCATCTCTCAAATTTAACCGATTACCGAAAAAGGGTTGCTACTTGTATAAAAAAGATTACTCTATCTATGTCTAAATAATAGTTAGGTTACAAAACTTTTCATTAGATTTTGTAGTAGCGATGTTTGTTTAAGTAGGTTGTGGTGTGTAGGTTAGCCACAGAATATAAAAAAACCACAAGTGAGAGAGGGCACTATGGCGGATTCAAAGAAATCCATTTTGTTTCAATGGGATGGGGTACCGTCTGTTGGCGAGCTTATTCCACTTTCATTACAGCATGTAGTTGCAGCTGTAGTGGGCATCATTACACCTGCAATTATTATTGCGGGTGTTTGCAATCTTGCCCCAGCGGATAAAACACTGCTTATTCAGGTTTCGTTAGTAATGTCTGGATTAGTTACTATTTTGCAGGCATATCCACTCTTCGGCAAGTTTGGTGCAGGGTTACCGATAATTATGGGCACAAGTTTTGCCTACGTACCTACCCTGCAAGCTATTGGCGCTGCTAATGGAATTGGGGCCATTCTTGGAGCTGAACTTATCGGTGGTATCGTTGCTGTTTTGTTTGGTTTCTTCTTTAAGAAGATTCGTGTGTTATTCCCTAATGTTGTAACAGGTACCGTAGTACTTTGTATTGGTCTTTCTCTATATAGCGTTGCTATTGGATATATGGCCGGTGGTAAGAGTTCAGCAAACTTTGGTGCTCCTCAAAACTGGATTGTTGCTCTTATTACTCTTGCTGCATGTATTTACTTCAGTAATTTTGCTAAAGGTGTTTTCAAGCTCGGATCTTTACTTTTTGGCATGCTCGTAGGTTATGTTGTTTCCATTCCTTTTGGCATGATTAACTACGACTCTGTAGTCAATGCTTCTTGGGTTGAGCTTCCTCACTTTATGCCTTTTGCACTTGAATTTGTTCCAGCAACAATTGCTTCGGTAACTATTGTCTTTATTGTTGCTGCACTTGAGGCTGTTGGTAACATGACTGGTGCAACGGTAGGCGGTATGGATCGTGAACCCACCGATACAGAGCTTACTGGTGGTCTTGTTTCTCAGGGTGTTATGACTATGGTTGGCGCTTTCTTTGGAGCATTCCCAACTTCAACATATGGTCAAAATGTTGGTATCGTGACACAAACTCGTGTTATTAATCGTCGTGTTTTTGCGGTTGCAGGTGCAATCCTTTTGGTAGCCGGTTTGGCGCCAAAGTTAGCGGCAATTCTTTCAGGTATTCCTCAACCTGTTATTGGCGGAGCTACTATTAACGTATTCGGTACTATTTCAATGACTGGTATTCGCATTCTTTCTAAAGATGGCCTTACTCCTCGTAGAGCAACTATTGCAGGTTTGTCTCTTGCGTTAGGTATGGGTATTACCATGACGTCTAACTCTCTTGCAGGCCCTGGAATGCCTGCGTTTATTAATGAGGTATTTGGACATTCTGCTATTGTTGTTGCAGCGCTTTCTGCCATTATTCTTAATCTTGTTCTTCCTAAGGGTGGACCTGATAAGGAAGTTGTGAAAGCAGTTGAGGGAGCCGCAGAGGTACAGGAAGAAGCAGTTGGAGCATTGTATAAGTCAGCTGCGACAGGTGTACCTGCAGTTGAGCATAAGCCAGGTTCTGTTAAGGCGTATAAAACAGACTATAAGTCTGAGTAGTGAGGATTTACCTTAGTTTCTCACCTTCGTTTTAAAGATTACCTCCCATTTCTTAGATAATAGGAAATGGGAGGTTTTATTGTTGACGATATGTTACCTACAACTATAAATTTTGATTTTTTGCCTCGTCAAGATAGCTGTAAAGAGTGTACTTTGAAATGCCAAAATAGGAACAGACTTTTTGACCTGATTTGGTAATAAGAAATGCTCCAGAATCATTAAGAAAACGGATTGCTTTGATTTTGTCATCTTTTGTCATAAGAGCAACAGGACGCCCAACCATGCGTACGCTTTGATCAATAAGCTCATCGAGAAGATCGGTTACGTTATGTGGAATGGTCTGCGGAGTGTCTTCAGATGAATTGCTGGGAGTAATGAGACCACGTAAGGATTCTTCCATTGCAGAGAAAAGTGCAATGTCGTAGTTAATAGCAAAAATTGCGATTGGTTTGTGTTTCTCATCACGTAGGTAAATAGTTGTTGATTTGAGTATCTTGCCGTCTTCTGTTTTGGTGAGATAAGAGGGAGAGTCATGAAGCTTTTCTGGATTTGAATGGAGTGCTTTGAGTACTACGTTTGAAGGGCCATCTCCGATACTTCTTCCTGTTATATGACCATTCTCAATAGCAACTATGGTATGAGCAGGATCTTTACTCTGAAGATCATGAACAACAACTTCACAGTTTGAGCCAAATTCTAGAGCAATACCCTGTGCAAGACGTTTTAAAAAATCAATCTGCTGCATGTCCATAGTGATGTACTCCAAGTATGCAAATTAGTTTCAAAATTATTTTAAACAATTCTACCCTAACAGGTTTTGTTTATGCAGGAATAGGACACTATGTATAGGTATTGGTTAATGTGGCAAGAAACCGTTTACGTCAAGATTCGACCGTACACCGATAAGTTAGTTGTTTTGACAAAATTTATGAGAATATAAACCAAATAAAAAATTAGAATATAAAACAAATTGTTTGTTTTGGTTTTTGCACAAAAGAGAAGTCGGGCTCTCTTTAATATATGTCCGAACGGGGTGTCGGAGAGGGCACATCCGTCATTTTATACGCCGTAGCTGATCTGCGGCACGTGGCAAGGAGTTCCTATGCTGCTTATTGTGAACGGTCGTGTTATTACGCGCGACGAAGCTCATCCGTACATTGAAGATGGTGCCGTAGCAATTGAAGGTCAGAAGATTGTTGCCGTTGATACGCGTGCGAAACTTGAAGCCGCCTATCCCGATGCAGAAAAGCTTGACGCGCATGGCGGCGTCATTATGCCAGGTCTTATTAACTGCCATACTCATATCTATTCTGGCTTGGCACGTGGTCTTGCTATCAAAGACTGTAACCCTCACAACTTCCTTGAAAATCTTGAGCAGCAGTGGTGGAACATCGACCGTCATCTGACGCTTGATGGAACTCGCGCTTGCGCTTACGCAACTATCCTTGATTCACTGCGAGATGGTGTTACTACTATCTTTGATCACCATGCAAGTTTCTGTGAGATTCCTGATTCACTCTTGCTATCAAAGACGTCGCAAAAGAGCTTGGTATTCGTGCTTGCCTTTGCTATGAGACATCTGATCGTGATGGAGAGGTCAAGCGTGATGAGTCTATCGCTGAAAATGCTGCCTTTGCTAAATGGGCTGCAGATGAAGATGACGATATGATTGCCGCTATGTTTGGTGGACACGCCCTCTTTACGCTTTCTGATGAGACGCTGGATAAGATGGTTGAGGCCAACAACGGTCTTACCGGCTTCCATATTCACGTTTGCGAGGGCATGGATGATGTATATGATTCTGCTCTTAATCACGGAACCACTGCGGTACATCGCCTGCTTGATCATGGTCTTTTGGGCGAGAAGACCATGCTTGGCCACTGCATCCACGTAACTCCTGCTGATATGGACATCCTTGCTCATACTCATACCAGCATTGTTAACAATCCTGAGTCCAATATGGGTAATGCGGTTGGGTGTGCGCCGGTACTCGAGTTCTTCAAGCGTGGTATTGATGTATGCATGGGCACCGATGCGTATACGCACGATATGCTTGAATCGCTGAAGGTCTTCTTACCTATGCAGCGTCATAATGCTTGTATGCCAAATGTTGGTTGGGTTGAAGCTATGACCATGCTCTTTAAGAACAATGTCAAGATGGCCGAGAAGTACTTCTCAACAAAGTCTAATGGCAAGCCTTTAGGTAAGCTTGCATCTGGTGCTGCTGCTGACATTGCAATCTTTGATTACAAACCGTTCACGCCGTTCTCTGACGAGAACATCGACGGTCACATGCTCTTTGGCTTTGAGGGTAAGAACTGCCGCACTACTATTGTCAACGGTAAGGTTCTCTATAAGGACCGCGAATTTGTTGCGTTTGATGAGGACAAGATTAACGCTTGGACTATGGTTGAGGCTAAGAAGCTTTGGGGAGAGCTCAACGGCCGCCAGTATTAAGTTGTTATGACGAGAAGAACTTTGAAAGTTCTTCTCGTCTTGCGCATATGCGTAAATCAGGCGTCGCCCGCGGACGCCATAAGTGCGGGGACTATAACTCACATTGGTTAAAAGGAGAGGAACCAAAATGAGCGACATTATGCGTCCCATGAAATTCGACCATCTGATGAATTGGATTTTAGATGAGTACGAAAATCAGAAGACTATCTTTGGAATTCATGCATTTGCCAAGACAGCTGGAGCTGCTCGTCCTATTTTTAACGAGAAAATTGAGACCCCATTTGGTCCTGCAGCGGGCCCCAATACACAGCTTGCACAGAATATCGTAGCATCATATGTTACCGGTGCTCGTTTCTTTGAGCTTAAAACAGTTCAGAAAATGGATGGAGAAGAGCTTTCAGCTTGCGTTAATAAGCCTTGTATTTTGGCATCCGATGAGGGATACAACTGCGAGTGGTCTACGGAGTTAACCGTACCTCAGGCATTTGATGAGTATGTCAAGGCATGGGTTATTTGCCATATTCTTTCCCAAGAGCTTGGTCTGGGAGATGCTGATGGCTTTGTCTTTAACATGTCCGTTGGTTATGACCTTGAAGGAATTAAAACTCCTAAGGTAGATAAATATATAAATGACATGAAGGATGCCTCTGAGACTCCTGTATTTAAGGAGGCAATTGCATGGGCAAAAGCTAACATTAATCGCTTCCACAATGTTGACGAGGCATTTATTGATTCCATTCCTTCTCGTATTTCAGATTCTATTACAGAGTCAACTCTGCATGGTTGTCCTCCAGATGAGATTGAGCGAATTGCTTCCTATCTCATTACCGAGAAGCACCTCAATACCTTTATTAAGTGCAATCCAACACTTTTGGGATATGAGTATGCACGTAAAACGTTGGATTCTTTAGGATTTGACTACATTGCCTTTGATGATCATCACTTCCTGGAAGATTTACAGTGGGCTGACGCAGTTCCTATGCTTGAGCGTCTTATGAAACTGTGTGCAGAAAAGGGTGTTGAGTTTGGTGTCAAACTTACCAATACCTTCCCAGTAGATGTTACTCGTGGCGAGTTGCCAAGCGAAGAAATGTATATGTCTGGTCGTTCTCTTTGGACCTTGTCGCTTTCACTTGCTAAGCGTCTTTCTGAGCAGTTTGATGGCAAATTACGTATTTCGTACTCTGGCGGCGCAGACTACAACAATATTAAAGATCTTGTTGATACAGGTATTTGGCCTGTTACCATGGCAACTACCATTTTGAAGCCTGGTGGCTATGAGCGTATGACGCAGATTGCTGGACTCTTTGCAGATGAAAATACGGAAGCATTTTCTGGCGTTGATGTGGCAAGGTATCTGCTTTGCTTGAAAGTTCGCTCAAAAATGCACGTTATCACAAAGAGATTAAGCCACAACCTGATCGTCACGTACGCGGGGCACTTCCGCTGACTGACTGCTTTATTGCGCCATGCCGTGATTCTTGTCCAATTCATCAGGACATTCCAGGATACCTTAAGGCAGTAGATGAAGGCCGTTATGCTGACGCCTTACACATCATTCTTGAGCGCAATGCCCTTCCTTTTATTACCGGTACTATTTGTCCTCACACCTGCACAAATTCCTGCATGCGTAATTACGTTGATGAGCATGTTCATATTCGTAGCTGCAAACTTACCGCCGCAGAGAACGGCCTTATGGAAGTCCTTCCAACACTTGCCTCTCGTGGTGTGGTTAAGGATAAGAAGGTTGCTATTATCGGCGGTGGCCCCGCTGGTCTTTCGGCGGCATCTTTCTTATCACGCGCAGGTATTGAAGTAGTTGTTTTTGAACGTACCAATAAGCTTGGTGGTATTGTTCGTCACGTTATTCCTGGTTTCCGTATTTCTGAGGAAGCTATCGATAATGATGTCAAGCTGTGCCAGGCATATGGTGCAACCTTTAAGACAGGCGTTGAGGTTGCAGATGTAAATACTCTGCTTTCTGAGGGTTATACCGACGTTGTAGTAGCAATTGGTGCATGGGCTCCTGGTCGTAAGACCTTGAAGTCCGGTGAGGCTCTGGATGCTCTTGAGTTCCTCGAGGAGTTTAAGCGTACACCTGAGTCCGTTAACCTTGGTACTGACGTAGTTGTTATCGGTGCTGGTAATACTGCTATGGATGTGGCTCGTGCGGCAAAGCGTGTTGCTGGTGTACAAAATGTACGTCTGGTATATCGTCGTACCAAGCGCTATATGCCTGCTGATGAGGAAGAGCTGCAGATGGCCATTGATGACGGCGTGGAGTTCATGGAACTTCTCGCCCCAGGAGATTTGGCCAATAATCAGCTTACCTGCGAGGTAATGAAACTTGGCGCTCCTGATGAGTCTGGTCGTCGTCGTCCTGAGGGAACAGGCGAGTTCGTTACAATTCCTGCAACCGCTGTTATTACAGCAGTTGGTGAGCAGATTGAGCCCAATCTTTATACCACCTCTGGCATTACCCTTGACGAGAAGGGCCGTCCAGTTGTGGACAATAATCTTCAGACTTCTCTTGCGCACGTCTATGCAGTTGGTGATGGACGTCGTGGTCCAGCAACCGTTGTCAAAGGTATTGCAGACGCTATGACCGTAGCCGTTGCCATTGCAGATTTCAATTTCTCAAGCAAGGAACTTTCCAACCTTGAGGAAGACGTCGCTAAGATTTTTGGTAAGCGTGGACAGCTTTGCGGTGATACTGATGCGTGCGAGCAGTCACGTTGTCTTTCTTGTCCTTCGGTATGTGAAGCATGCGTTGAGGTATGTCCGAACCGTGCCAATGTTGCTATTAAGGTTCCTGGTGTTCAACAGCAGCAGATTATTCACGTTGATGGTATGTGTAATGAGTGCGGTAACTGTGCCGTGTTCTGCCCATACTCTGAAGGACGCCCTTACAAGGATAAGTTCACTGCATTCTGGAGTCGTGAAGACTTTGACAACTCTGAGAATGAAGGCTTCCTTCCAACTGAAGACGGTTTCTTAGTACGTCTTGATGGCAGTACAGCAATTTATAACGTTGATGATGAAGCTTGTGGTCTTCCAGAAAATATCCGCAAGATGATTGTCACGGTACGTGATTCGTACAGCTATCTTATAGGTGCGTAGTTTATAGTCGTGTGACGGTTGGTAAAAGTTTTACCAACCGTCTACGCTAAAAAGAGAGGGGAGTAATTTAAAGCTATAGATTAAAGCGATAAAAATTATAGATTTGTAATGCATGACAAAAATGTTCAGTTAGCGGGTTTGGGGTACGACACACAACATTCTCCCAGACACGTAAGGAGTGAAAATGGCCGAAGAAGTAGAAGAGTATACCTTTACGGTAAACGGAGAAACAATTACTACTACAAAAAATAAATCGTTGCTTCGTTTTCTTCGAGATGATTTACATCTTTTATCGGTAAAAGATGGTTGTTCTCAAGGCGCTTGTGGCACCTGTACGGTCGTTATTGATGGCGTGGCTACTCGTGGTTGCATCATGAATACTAAACGCGCACAGGGAAAAGTAATTGAAACCGTAGAAGGCCTTTCTCATGAAGAGCAAGAGGCTTTTGTGTACGCATTTGGTGCAGTTGGAGCTGTTCAGTGTGGTTTTTGTATCCCTGGCATGGTAATGAGTGGCGCAGCTTTAATCCGTCGAAATCCTAATCCAACTGAAGCAGAAGTTAAAGAAGCAATTAAAAATAATATTTGTCGATGCACTGGATATAAGAAAATTATTGAAGGTATCTTAAAAGCCGCACGTATTCTTCGTGGAGAAGAGCAAATTGATCCAGACCTAGAGCGTGGCGATAATTACGGTGTTGGTTCAAAAGCATTCCGTGTTGATGTTCGTGCAAAGGTACTTGGATATGGTAAATATCCTGACGATGTTACCAATGTTGATTTCCCAGATATGGCGTATGGCTCGTGTGTACGTTCTAAGTATCCTCGTGCACGTGTGGTAAAAATTGATACAACAGAAGCAGAGGCTCTACCAGGTGTTGTTGGAGTCTTAAAAGCCGAAGACGTACCTGTAAATAAAGTTGGCCACATTCAGCAGGATTGGGATGTATTTATCCCTGAAGGTTCAAATACACGTTATTTGGGCGATGCACTTTGCATGGTAGTCGCAGAGGATGAAGAGACTCTTGAAGCGGCCAAAAAACTTGTAAAAGTTGAGTATGAAGAGCTTCCTATTGTGCGTAATATTGAAGAGGCTGCTGCTGAAGGTGCTCCTCTTGTACATACAGAAGCAGAAAGTAATCTTTGCCAGAGCCGTCATATTACACGCGGTAATGTTCAGGATGCACTTAAAAATTCTACTCACATTATCACTAAGCATTTCTCGACACCTTTTACTGAGCATGCATTCCTTGAGCCTGAATGTGCTGTTGCGTTCCCCTATAAAGATGGTGTAAAGATTCTTTCTACCGATCAAGGTGCCTACGACACTCGTAAAGAAGTTGCCCACATGTTTGGATGGGATGAAACTCCTGATAAGGTAGTTGTAGAAACCATGCTGGTAGGCGGCGGATTTGGTGGAAAAGAAGATGTAAGCGTCCAGCATATTTCTGCATTGGCTGCTTACATTTTTAAGCGTACGGTTAAGTGTAAGTTTACTCGTAACGAGTCGCTTATCTTCCATCCAAAACGTCATGCTATGGAGGCAGATTTTACACTCGGCTGCGATGCTGAAGGTCACCTTACTGCTCTTGATTGCGATATTTATTTTGATACAGGAGCATATGCATCACTTTGTGGACCAGTTCTCGAGCGCGCATGTACACACGCTGTTGGTCCGTATAAGTATCAAAATACTGATATTCGTGGTTATGGATACTATACTGATAATCCACCTGCTGGTGCATTCCGTGGCTTTGGAGTTTGCCAGACTGAGTTTGCTCTTGAGGAGCTCATGGATCTTCTCGCCGAGAAGGTCGGCATAAGTCCATGGGAGATGCGCTGGAGAAATGCAGTTGCTCCTGGAGATGTACTTCCTAATGGTCAGATCTGTGATCAGTCAACGGCACTTAAAGAAACGCTTCTTGCAGTTAAAGATGTATATGAAGCCCATAAGGGACGTGCTGGTCTTGCCTGCGCTATGAAAAACTCTGGTGTTGGCGTTGGTCTGCCTGACGCAGGTCGTGCAAACATTCGTATTGAAGACGGAAAAGTCGTTGTTTATTCTGCTACCTCAGATATCGGACAGGGTTGTAATACAGTCTTTTTGCAGGATGTAGCAGAGGCTATCGGCCTTCCAAAGTCAGTTATCGTTAACGGTGAGTGCTCTACAGAAAATGCACCTGATTCAGGTACTACTTCTGGCTCTCGTCAAACAGTTGTTACCGGAGAAGCTGTTCGTGGCGTGGCGTTCTTGCTGCGTGACGCGCTTTTGGATATTGAGGCTGGCAAGGAAGTATCGTCTGAGCCCGTTGAGGCGCACGGTGACGGAAAGACTATTGTGTACTCTGATGGTCGTCCTTATGAGGGTGTTGGATACGCAGATGGTAAAGCATTGGTTGCTGGTGCGGGTATTCATCCAAAGGATCCAGTTGCAGGCCTGAAGAAGCTTGAAGGTCATGAGTTCCGTTATGTTTACTTTGAGCCAACCGACAAACTTGGTGCTGACAAGCCTAATCCAAAGAGTCACATTTGTTATGCCTTTGCTACAACATGCGTGGTTTTAGACGATGAGGGCAAGGTTACTGATGTATATGCCGCACATGATTCTGGCAAGGTCATTAACCCTATTGCAATCCAAGGTCAAATTGAGGGTGGCGTGTTGATGTCGCTCGGCTATGCCACAACAGAAAACTACAAGCTTCAGGATTGTGTGCCAAAGTCAAAGTTTGCTACCCTAGGCCTCTTCCATGCTCCTGATATTCCTCATATTGAGGCAATTTATGTCGAGAAGGAGCATTTACTCCCTGTTGCTTACGGAGGAAAAGGCATTGGTGAGATTTCAACAATCCCAACTGCTCCTGCAGTAGCAAATGCATACTATGCCTATGATCATGTGATGCGTACTAAGCTTCCTATGGAAGATACGTATTACACTAAATCTAAGGCTAAGAAGTAAGGATAGTATGTACTCCTTATGTTAAAAAACAACTGTCGGTAGCAATAAGCTGCTGGCAGTTGTTTTGCTTTTATAGGTAGGTACAAATGGCGGAAAACTTTTTGTTAGGTTTACTAACTTTTAGTCTGATTTAGCAGAAAAGTGGTCTACTATTAAAGATGCGTTAGCAAACAAAAACACGTGGAAAAGGGGTCAACAACATGCAGCCGGAAATGAAGTGGGTACTTAATAAGATGCCTCAGAGTGAAGACAGAAATCTTCAGGTCATGTCACTTGAAAATGTTAAGAAGGCTCGCGCATTTCATAAAAGCTTTCCTCAATATGCTGTGACACCTTTGGCAAATCTTGAGGGTATGGCCTCTAATTTAGGTCTTGGTGGATTATACGTAAAAGATGAGTCGTATCGCTTTGGACTTAACGCATTTAAAGTCCTGGGTGGTTCATTTGCTATGGCTCGCTATATTGCTGATGAAACAGGAAAAGATGTTTCTGATTGCGACTTTGAGTATCTGACTTCAAAGCAATTGCAGAAAGACTTTGGACAGGCAACTTTCTTTACTGCAACCGATGGCAATCATGGCCGCGGTGTGGCATGGGCAGCAAATCGTCTTGGTCAAAAAGCTGTTGTTCATATGCCTAAAGGCTCTACAAAAACTCGTTTTGACAATATTGCAAAAGAGGGCGCACAAGTAACCATTGAAGAGCTCAATTACGATGACTGTGTTCGTCTCGCAGCAAAGAAGCAGAAGAGACTGAGCATGCAGTAATCGTACAGGACACCGCTTGGGATGGTTATGAGAAGATTCCATCCTGGATTATGCAGGGTTACGGCACTATGGCCTATGAGGCAGCAGAACAGCTACGTGAGCTTGAGGTAAACCGTCCAACGCATGTATTTATACAGGCAGGTGTTGGATCTTTGGCATCTGCCATGGTGGGCTACTTTACTAATATATTCCCTTCAAATCCTCCTAAGTTTGTCATTATGGAAGCAGGGGCTGCAGACTGTCTGTATAAAGGTGCACTTGCAGCAGATGGCGAGCCTCGTATTGTTGGTGGAGATTTGATTACTATTATGGCTGGTCTTGCCTGTGGTGAGCCAAATACCATTGGTTGGGATATTTTACGCAATCATGCGACGGCCTTTATTTCTTGTCCTGATTGGGTTTCGGCAAAGGGCATGCGCATGCTCGCTGCTCCTGTTAAGGGAGATCCTTCTGTTGTTTCCGGTGAGTCTGGTGCTGTTGGTATGGGTGTTATTTCTACTCTTATGACAGACCCTACATACAAAGAGCTTCGTGATGCGCTTGATCTTACAACAGATTCAAAAGTTCTTTTGTTCTCTACAGAAGGAGATACTGATCCTGTGCGTTATGAAGAGATTGTATGGGACGGTGCATGGCAGTCAACAGATGACGTCAAATAAAAAAGAGAATTAGTAACAATAAAACCGCTTGCCGAGAAAATAAAAAAGTAAGCGTTTACTGCTTGCAATGTCTTCTACAAGTGATTTAATAGATAGTACCAAACAAAAAGTTTGGTAAGCAAAAAAATGGTTTGTATTACGAGGGTACTGGTACAGTTTGGGATTTTATTCTCAACTGTTTGTAAGGTTACAAAAGGATAAAGACGTCCAGTTTTATCCTAATAAAGGAGGATGTATGAAAGACTTGGATTACGGCGCAATTAAGGATGCAGCAAATAAGTATTCAAAAGATATGACCGCGTTTCTGCGCGCAATGATTTCACACCCTAGTGAGTCTTCAGAAGAGGGCGAGGTTGTCGCATGCATTAAAGCTGAGATGGAGAAGCTTGGCTTTGATGAGGTAAAAGTTGACGGCCTTGGCAACGTTATGGGCTTTATGGGTACTGGCGATAAAATCATCGCAATCGACGGTCACATTGATACCGTTGGTATTGGTAATCGTGACAACTGGGATTTTGATCCTTATGAGGGCTTTGAGGACGATCAGCTCATTGGTGGTCGTGGTGGCTCTGACCAGGAAGGCGGCGTCTGTTCAGGCGTATATGCTGCAAAGATTATGAAGGATATGAATCTTATTCCTGAGGGCTACAAGGTTATGGTTGTTGGTACTGTCCAGGAAGAGGACTGCGACGGTATGTGCTGGCAGTACATCTACAATGTTGACAAGATTAAGCCAGAGTTTGTAATCTCAACCGAGCCTACTGATGGTGGTATTTATCGTGGTCACCGTGGCCGTATGGAGATCCGTGTTGACGTCAAGGGAGTTTCCTGCCACGGTTCAGCTCCTGAGCGCGGTGACAACGCAATTTATAAGATGGCTGACATCATTAATGACGTTCGTGCACTTAACAATAATAGTGCTGATGAATCCACTGCTATTCGCGGCCTTGTTAAGATGCTTGATCCTAAGTACAACCCTGATCATTATGAGGATGCTCGCTTCCTCGGCCGTGGTACCTGCACCGTTTCTCAGATTTACTTCACAAGCCCTTCTCGCTGCGCTGTTGCAGACTCTTGTGCAATCTCCATTGACCGTCGTATGACCGCTGGTGAGACCTATAAGAGCTGCCTCAAAGAGATTGAGGAGCTTCCTTCCGTCAAGAAGTATGGTGACGACGTCAAGGTCTCCATGTACATGTATGACCGTCCTTCTTGGACTGGCGAGGTCTATGAGACTGAGTCTTACTTCCCAACATGGATCAACAAAGAGTCTGCTCCACACGTCAAAGCACTTGTTGATGCTCACAAGGCACTCTTTGGCGATAAGCGTATTGGTTGCGAGAAAGTCCATGGCAACTCGTGAAGGTCGTCCTCTATGCGATAAGTGGACCTTCTCCACAAATTGCGTTTCTATTCAGGGTCGTTATGGTATTCCTTGCGTTGGCTTTGGACCAGGTGCTGAGTCTCAGGCACACGCTCCAAATGAGATTACATTCAAGCAGGATCTTCCTACTTGTGCAGCACTGTATGTTGCAGCTCTCAACCTGTATGACGCTTCTGCAGTAACTGAAGATGCAACTGAATTCCGTGCAAGTCTTACCGATAACAACATTAAGTAAATGGTTTTTGGTAATTAGTATATAAGCGGTTATTTAAACGAGAGGATGTACCATGGCAACTACCATTCAGCCGTATCTTGACAAGCTTGCAAAACTTGATTTCTCCAAGATGTATAACGAGGATTTCCTTTTGACATGGGAGAAGTCAACCGATGAGCTTCAGGCTCTCTATGCAGTAGCAGATGCTCTACGCAACTTACGTGAGCGTAACATTTCTACACGTCTTTTTGAGTCTGGTCTTGCTGTCTCACTTTTCCGTGATAACTCAACTCGTACTCGTTTTTCCTTTGCATCTGGCTCTAACCTTCTTGGTCTTCAGTTGATGGATCTTGATGAGGGTAAGTCTCAGATTGCTCACGGCGAGACTGTCCGTGAGACTGCAACTATGATTTCATTCATGGCTGATGTCATTGGTATTCGTGACGATAAGTTCATTGGTAAGGGCGACGCTTATATGCGTGAGGTTTCTGCTTCCGTCAAGCAGGCTTACGAGGATGGCGTTTTAGATCATCGTCCAACACTGGTATCTCTTCAGTCTGATATGGATCACCCAACTCAGTCTACTGCTGACATCCTCTATCTTATCAATGAGTTTGGTGGCCTTGAGAATCTCCGTGGTAAGAAAGTTGCTGTTACTTGGGCTTATTCTCCTTCATATGGTAAGCCTTTATCTTGCCCACAGTCTCTTATTACTCTGCTTCCTCGTTTTGGCATGGATGTTACATTAGCTCATCCTGAGGGATACGATCTTATGCCTGAGCTTGTTGATGTTGCTGGTAAGTTTGCAGCTGAGTCTGGAGCAACCTTTAAGAAGACCTACAACATGGCAGAGGCTTTTGAGGACGCTGACATTGTCATTCCTAAGAGCTGGGCACCTTATGCTGCTATGGAGAAGCGTACTAATCTTTATGCTGCAGGCGATGACGCTGGAATCGACGCTCTGGAGAAGAGCTTCTTGCTCAGAATGCTACTCATAAGGATTGGTGCTGCACAACTGATCTTATGGCAAAGACTGCTCATGGTATGGATACCATCTATATGCATCCACTGCCTGCAGACATTAATGGTGTATCTTGTGAGCACGGTGAAGTTGAAAATGAGGTCTTTGATTATCACCGTGATGGTCTCTATAAAGAGGCTTCTTATAAGCCATATGCTATTGCAGCAATGATTTTCTTGCAGAAGGCAAAAGATCCAATTGCAACGCTTAAAGCTCTTGAGCAGGGAGATACTCCTCGCTGGTTCCAGGCATAAGTAATATTTATATACATTGGGTCTGCGTGGAGACAAGCTCTCATGCAGACCCTTTTTTGTTTTTAACAAGTTTAGTAAAGAGTAAGAGAACCTGTTAAAAATGTTAAAGATCGTAATGTAAGCCCTGGGAGGGGACTATGGGAAAGCGTATTGTAATTGCTTTGGGCGGTAATGCTCTTGGCAAAAATTTACCTAAGCAGATGATTGCAGTAAAGCACACTGCTAAGGCAATTGTTGATTTAATTGAGCAAGGTAATGAAGTTATTATCGCCCACGGTAACGGCCCACAAGTTGGCATGATCCAAGAGGCTATGACGCAGCTTAATCGTTCTGATCCAGAGAAATATATTCCTTGCCCACTTTCTGTATGTGTTGCCATGAGCCAGGGATATATTGGCTACGATCTTCAGAATGCGCTTCGTGAAGAAATGCTTAACCGCGGCATTAAGAAAAATGCAGCCACTGTTCTAACGCAAGTTGAAGTTGATAAAAATGATCCAGCATTTAAAAATCCTACCAAGCCCATTGGTTCTTTTATGACAGAAGAAGAAGCTAAAAAGATGGTAGCTGAGCGTGGATATAACGTTGTCGAGGACGCTGGTCGAGGATACCGTCGTGTAGTTGCATCTCCCCAGCCTGTTGCTATTGTTGAGCTTGATACCATTCGTTCACTTATTGAGACGGGCAATGTTGTTATTGCTTGTGGTGGTGGCGGTATTCCAGTATTTATTACTGAGGGCAATCATCTTAAGGGTGCTGCAGCTGTTATTGATAAGGATTTTGCAGCAGCTCGTCTTGCGGAGCAGGTTAATGCGGATGCACTCATTATTTTAACGGCTGTCGAGAAGGTTGCTATTCATTTTGGTACTCCTGAACAGGAAGACCTCTCTGAGCTTACACCTGAGAGTGCACAAGCTTATATTGAAGCCGGCGAATTTGCTCCTGGTTCTATGTTGCCCAAGGTACAGGCTGCTTTGCAGTTTGCACAATCCGGCGAAGGACGTACATCACTTATTACTTTGCTGGATAAGGCTGCTGATGGAATTGCTGGAAAAACCGGCACTGTGATACGCGGATAGTAGCTGTCTGTAATACTCTATGGGTATTACTTACTGTAATTTAAGAACTAAGGAAGGAGGCCATGCTATGTCACACATTGGGTGTATAGTCATGGCTTCCGGTGCTTCTACTCGCTTTGGATCCAATAAGCTTATGGCACCGTTTATGGGCAAGCCACTGATTCAACATGTTATAGAAACGGCTCAAACAGCAGGACTAGAGCCCATAGTGGTAACAATTGACGATCCGTTTCATGAACCTATTCTTGTACTGTGTAACAAGCTCAAGGTTCGCGCTGTAACGCACTCAGGTACCCTTCAAAGTGACACAGTACGTCGAGCAATGCTTGAGGTACAAAAAGATGGTCTTGGTGAGAACTCATGGGATGGTGCCATGTTTTTACAGGGAGATCAACCGTGTGTACGTGCAGATAGTTTATGCGCTCTTATAGCTAGTTTTGAAGAACATCCAGAAGTGGTTTCTCGCTTATCTTGGCATGGAGTACCAGGTAGCCCCATAGTTTTTCCAAGCGCATTGTTTGATATGCTGTGCAGAGTACAAGGCGATAAGGGCGGTTCTGGAGTATTTTTATTATGTCCTGAGTACCAAGCTTCTGCTGTACTTGTAGAGGCACAATGCGAACAAGAACTTTTAGATGTAGATACTCCGTCTGATTTGAATTATTTACATTCGGCATCTATAAACGGTTTGACGACCGAGAGATTGGGAGTTGACTGATGAACGTATTAAAGAATGGTTTCCTTGTGTTGCCTGAGGGCGTTTTCTATGGAGACTTAGTGCTCGATGGTACAAAAATCATCCAGGCGGGAGGTACGTACGAGGCACGTACAGACGACAGCGTTATTGATGTTACGGGTAAATACGTATTCCCTGGTTTTATTGACGCTCATACGCACATGCAATGCTGGACAGGTATGGACTGGACAGCAGATAGCTTTGAGACAGGAACTTGTGCTGCTGCTTGCGGCGGTACCACCACTATTGTGGATTATGCCACACAAGACAAAGGCATGACGCTGCCCGAAGCGCTTGATGAGTGGCATAAACGTGCAGATGGTACCTGTACTGCTAACTATGCATTTCATATGGCCATTGCTGATTGGAATGAACAAACTAAAGCAGATATGCAGGCTATGCGTGATGCAGGTGTTATGTCATTTAAGACCTACTTTTGCTTACGATCATCTGCGTTTAGATGACGCTCAGACGCTTGAGGTGCTTGAATATATCCGCGATATTGACGGTGTCCTGTGCGTTCATTGTGAGAATGGCACTCTTGTGAATGAGCTGCAAAGACGTATGCTCGCAGCTGGTATTACTGGTCCTGAGGGTCATCCTATGAGTCGTCCTGCAGCTTGTGAAGCAGAGGCAATTTCTCGTCTGTGTTATCTTGCAGAGCTTGCTGATGCTCGTATCAACATTGTTCACCTGTCCAGCGCTCTTGGTCTTGAGGCGGTTCGTGCGGCTAAGGCACGCGGCAAAGTGAAGATGGACGTTGAGACCTGTCCTCAGTATCTGTTGCTGGACGATTCACATTATCTTGAGAGCGACTTTGAAGGTGCTAAGTACGTTATGAGTCCACCTTTGCGCAAGCCGCATGATATTGAGGTTTTGCGTCGAGCCGTATGTGATGGTGAGATTGATACCATTGCTACCGATCATTGTAGTTTTAATCTTCATGGTCAAAAAGATCGCGGCATTGACGACTTCACGCATATTCCCAACGGCGGCCCCGGTGTAGAACATCGACCTGGTCTTATCATGACCTCGTTTGAGAATCGTTTGGGCGTCCAAGACTTTGCTCGTCTTATGAGTGAGGGACCCGCTCGTGTCTTTGGTATGTATCCGCGCAAGGGTGTCCTGCGTGTTGGCTCAGATGCTGACGTGACGGTATGGGATCCAAGTGTGACGTGGGCCATCAGCGAGAAGAACCAGCATCAAAATGTTGACTATACGCCCTATGAAGGCTTTGAGATTCACGGACGTCCAGCATATGTTTTTGTCAACGGAGAGTTGGTGGTGGTTGATGGTGAGCCTACTGGTGTAAAACCAGGCGCATACGTCAAACGGTAAAGTAAGGGTAATATTCAAAGGCTCTTTAAATAGTCTTTGATTGGTTTTGCTGTTTGTGAAAACAAACACAAATAGGAAAGAAGGAGAATAATATGTCAAAGAAAGCTATCGTTACTGATAAGGCTCCAGCTGCAGTAGGTCCTTACTCTGCTGCTGTTTCTGCAAACGGTTCCATTAACGTGTCTGGTCAGCTTCCTGTTGATCCTGCAACTGGTGAATTTGCAGGTGAGGATATTAAGTCTCAGACCCGTCAGAGTCTAACTAACATTAAAAATATCCTCGAGGCAGCTGGTGCTTCCATGGATGATGTTGTTGAGACTACGGTTTTACTTTCCGATATCAATGAATTTGGTGCAATGAATGAGGTTTATGCTGAGTTCTTTGCAGATCCTTATCCAGCACGTGCAGCATTCCAGGTGGTCGCACTTCCAAAGGGCGCAAAGGTTGAGATTAAGGCCGTTGCTCGTATTTAGTGTTTATTAAAATTTAGTAGGTTAAGATTTTTAGGGTGGATTCAAACAAGAAAATCCGCCCTAAATTTATTTTTTATACAGGTAATGTGCTCTGTTCTTAGAAGTCTTTCGATTGCACAGGAAACGTTATTTGCTGTGTGTTGATAGATAAAACCTATGTGTGTGAAAATAGTATCTATGAAGTTTGACTATGGAAATAAAGGAGACAGACGTTGAGTGCCCGCGAAAATGACGTTGAAGTACCAGAAAATACTGACGTACAAAAAGCGATGGACTCGCTTGACCATGATTTCCTGACAGGTGAGACGTTAGACATTGGAGATAACGTTACGCATCGACTTCAACAAGAGCAAGCTACTCTACTGCGTCCTGCTGTAAAGTCAGCAGATCCTATACAGGATACACAAGGGGTTACAACAGACGTATCTAAAAAGACTGCCAATAACCAGCTGTTTATTGTTGCAGTAACCGCAATCGTTGCGCTTGTGGTGTGCGTGATACTCATAGCGTTTCATCCATGGACATTAAACCAACCAGCACAATCTGTGCAACCTTCTCAGACCGAGACAGTCAAAAAAGAACCCGTGAAAGTAGAAGTTCCTCTCGCCAGTAAAGATGTCTCCGAGTATGACTATGAGGAAGCTCAAAAGAAGTTTGAGCATGCCGGCTTCAAGAACGTTACGGTTCAAAAGGACGAAGACCTTAAAATTGGCCTCATCAATCACGAAAATCAGGTTAAAGAAATTACTATCGACGGTGATAAAAAGTTTTCAGTGGGCGAGAAGTACGATGAAAACGTTCCGGTAGTTATCACTTATCACGCATTTCCACAAAAGTCGAATTAAAAAGTGAACCTGCGATAACAGGTGTGTTGTCACCCTGCAAACAAAGCTCCTGTGTAAAGTCTCTTGCCAGAGCAAGGTCTTTCTCGTTGTCAGTTTGATTGACAAGAATAACGTTTGCCTTTACAGCCCCTGAAGCGTGTTCTGCTGCAATAACAGTGGCAATACGAGTTGGCGTGGCAAAATCGTCGGGCAAACAATTTGCCCGGTTGCAGAAAATTTCACTGCGATGTACAGCTTGATGGATAGGTAGTCCAAAGCCAGAAAGCCCTATAATTTGGACAGTGCGCTGGGTACCTTCCAGAATGACTGGCTCATGTGATGCGTGAGCTTTTAGGGGTAACCGTTTAGATCCGTCAGCTTCCACAAATACGTAGTCAGCAACGGATGCCAGTTCTTGAGCAGAAAGTGCAGAGGAACCTAATTTGTGTTTCTCGCTAGAAAAGGCACCAACGCAGATGATACGATGTGTTATTAGAGCATCTGACACCTCAGTAAGCGTGGGATTCTCTAAAAGAGGTATGTTTGGAAAAGGCAGAATATGCGTTGACGTAGTTAAAATAACCGTTCCCCGAACTTCCTGAGAAAGTTTTGTGAGCAGGGAAGTCTTGCCACCGCTTCCAATTACTGAAGTAATACCAGGTAATATTCCAAGCAACTCATAACAATTCATTTGTTTGCCTAACTAAATTATTTTTTTAAGCGATATACTTATTTTAGTGTAAAAACATTTGTTTTACACCTAGATAGTGTGAAGTTAAGAGGGGGATAAAATGAAGATTGATGCTCGAAATTTAACGTGTCCAAAGCCAGTTATTTTAACGCTTGAGGCTCTCCCTAAGCTTTCTTCTGGAGAAAACTTGATGTCGTTATTAACGATAACGTTGCCTTTGGAAATCTTACCCGCCTTGCTGACGAGAAGAACTGTGATTTGACTTCTGTAAAGAATGGCTCAGATACAACAATGACTTTTAGCCCTCGTAATAAAGTTGAAGCTAGTGATTCAGCAGTTGTTGAGGCTTCTCAGTTTTGTGATATCCCAGATCATTCTGCAACCGTTGTTGCGGTTGATGCTGAGTATATGGGTCGCGGTAATGATGAGCTCGGTCATATTTTAATGAAGGGTCTTATCTACGCTCTTGCACATCAGGATACGGTTCCTGAAACTATGTTGTTTTACAACGGTGGCGCTCACTTGACTTGTGAAGGTTCAGAGTCACTTGAAGATATAAAGGAGCTTGAGTCTCGTGGTACCAAGATTTTAACATGTGGTACCTGCCTTGATTTTTATGGCATTAAAGACAAACTTGCAGTAGGTGATGTTACCAATCTATATGCAATTGCAGAGATTATTTCACAACAGCCGGGCGTGATGGTGCTCTAAGGCGTCTTGCATGATATATCTCAACTGTGCTGCAACGTCATATAAGCGTCCTCAATGTGTTGTGGATGCTGTTTCACGCGCCCTTTGCTCATTTGGAAGTACGGGAAGGGGTGCAGCGTCTGCCGAGCTTGATGCTGCTCGAGCTGTTATGGTTGCACGAGAACGTATCGCCTTGTTATTAGGTTTTTCACATCCAGAGCGTGTGGTGTTTGCTGCAAACGCAACAGATGCCCTAAACAAGGCAATTCTCGGCATTGTTAAGCCCGGAGATCATGTAGTTGCAACAGATTGGGATCACAATTCTGTTTTGCGCCCTCTGAATCGTCTTCAAAAGAAACGCAATGTAAAGGTTGATTATGTTCCTGCTAATTTGCAGGGCTGCCTTGATTGGGATGTTCTTGAACGATTAGTTTCTCCTGGTACAAGGTTAGTGGTAGTAACACATGCATCTAATCTTACAGGTAATATATGCGATCTTGAACGTGTGGTTACTGTTGCTCACGCTGTAGGTGCACTTGTGCTTGTTGATGCTTCACAAACCGCAGGGTCAGTACCCATTAATTTTGATGATTTAGGTGTTGATGTACTTGCGTTTACTGGCCATAAGGCACTTATGGGTCCTCAGGGGACAGGTGGCCTTTTGGTTGCTCCACATGTTGCGATAGAAGCAGTTATTCAAGGAGGAACGGGCGTACTTTCTTTTGAGGAGGAAATGCCTCAAGTATATCCAGAACATCTTGAGGCGGGAACGCTTAATAGTCACGGTATTGCCGGTCTTTCTGCTGCAGTAGATTTTGTATCAGAACAAGGAGTATGTGCTGTTCACCGTCATGATTTAGCATTGGTTAGACAGTTTGTAGCTGAGGCTCGTCAGGTGCCTGGGATAGAGTTATATGGAAGTTTCCCTGATAACATTTCTGAACTGAATGGGGAGAGTTCGCAAAAAGATCACGCACCCATTGTGACACTTAATTTAGATGGGTGGACTTCTTCTGAACTTGCAAGAGTTTAAGTGTTGAGTATGACATTTCAGTTCGTGCAGGAGCTCATTGTACTCCTCGTATGCACAGAGCATTGGGAACGCAAGATACGGGGTCGGTTCGTTTCTCATTTGGATTTTATACGACAGAGGATGAGATACATAAGGCAACCACGGCCCTTAATGAGCTGGCAAAATCGGTGATGTAGTGTGGTAGAACAAAGTCACTCTTTCCATAAACGTTCCTCTCAGATAGTTGTTGCGTTTGATTCAACGCATGAGGCGCTTACCTGTGAGCAAATGTGCAAAGAGCAAGATATTCCTGGGCGGCTTATTCCGACTCCGGTAGAAATTAAAGCAGACTGTGGCCTTGCGTGGGCAATGCTACCAGCAGAAAAAGAAGCGTTTGAAATAAAAATTGCAGGAAGTCTTAAGGTAGCGGGAATATATGAGCTTGATTTGTAATACAAAAATATGGCAGCGTATGTTGAGTGGGGAGAAAAAATGCTGGTAGTTATACGAGGAGCAGGCGATCTTGCCTCAGGCATTGCTTTGAGATTATATCGAGCTGGCTTGAGTATTGTGATGCTGGATGTAGAGGCCCCTACAGCAGTTCGTCGCACAGTAGTATTTTCAGAAGCTATTCGTCTTGGAAAGAAAAAAGTGGAAAATGTGACGGCAGTACGAGCTAAAGACGCAGAAGATGCATTGCGCATTGTTAATGAGAAAAACATCGCTGTTCTCGTTGATCCTCAAGGAACAAATATTGCAAAATTGCATCCTGAGGTACTTGTAGACGCTATTCTCGCTAAGAAAAATATAGGCACCACAAAAGATATGGCACCCTTAGTGATTGGTGTTGGACCAGGCTTTACTTCAGGTAAAACCTCCACTGCAGATTGTCATGCGGTCATAGAGACAAAACGTGGTCATTATTTAGGTCGCGTTATTTACGACGGATCGGCTATTCCAAATACGGGTGTACCAGGAAATATTGGTGGCTTTACAAAGGAGCGCGTATTGAGAGCTCCTCAAGATGGAATTTTTGAGCCTGTTGCTAAGATTGGTGATTTGGTTTCTAAAGGAGATATTGTAGCTACTGTTTCTGGAATACCTGTTAAAGCAACTATTAATGGAGTACTTCGTGGTCTTTTGCAAGAGGGAATCCCTGTTTTTAAAGGTATGAAATCAGGGGATATTGATCCTCGTTGTGCTCCGGGACATTGTTTTTCTGCATCTGATAAGGCTCGAGCTGTTGGCGGTGGTGTTCTTGAAGCGCTTTGTCACTTTACTGAAAGACTGGTTGGATAAACATGAGTAATGACGTAAAACTCACAAAACTTGCTGATTGTGCTGGTTGTGGTGCTAAGGTTGGTGCCGGTGAGTTGGCAAAGCTTCTTTCAGATATTAAAGTTCATGAGGATCCTAATTTATTAGTTGGTTTTGATAAGGCGGATGATGCAGCTGTTTACAAAGTGACTGATGAAATAGCGCTTGTCGAAACAATCGATTTCTTTCCTCCAATTGCTGATGATCCGTATACGTATGGCGCCATTGCGGCTACCAATGCTTTATCGGATGTATATGCTATGGGTGGAGAGCCAAAGGTTGCTCTCAATGTTATGGCTGTACCTGAAGATATGCCCTCGCATGTAGTGCATGAGATTTTACGTGGTGGTTACGATAAAGTATATGAGGCTGGCGCCAATATTGTTGGTGGTCATAGCATTTATGACAATGAGCCAAAATATGGTCTTGCTGTTTCAGGGTTTGTTAATCCAAAAAAGATGTATACCAATTCTGGTGCACGTGCAGATGATGTTTTAATTCTTACAAAGGCTCTTGGTGTAGGTGTTCTGACAACAGCTGCTAAAGCAGATATGCTCTCTATAGAAGAGATAAGCGTTGCTGAGGCATCTATGATGACTCTTAATCGGTACGCTCGAGACATTATGGTGAATTATGACGTGCATGCCGTTACGGATGTAACGGGTTTTTCACTTATGGGACATTTGCTTGAAATGTGTCAAGGTTCGGGGCTTTTGGCAAAGATTATCGTAAATGATATAAAAATTTTATCTACGAAAGTATTTGAATTAGCACGTTTAGGTATCTTACCAGCTGGTATGTATCGTAATCGTCGTTATGCAGAGAAGTACGTGCAGGCAGATGGAGTTTCTCGTGAGATGAGTGACGTACTCTTCTGTCCTGAAACCTCTGGCGGATTATTGATAAGCGTAGCCCGTAATGATGCACAACATTTGCTTGCGGCTCTTCAAGCAAATGAACATACTGCTAATTCTTGTGTTGTGGGATATATGGAAAAGCAAGATATAAATAATAAGGATGCAACTTATATTGTGCTTCAGTAAGTATATATATCATGCGTATTGGTATATGTGCAGACAAGGATAGGTGTTTTTAATGGCAGATTTACAAGGAACCTTGTGCGATGAGCATTTTGTGCGTCGCCTGCTAAGTGAACTTGAAGCCGGTCGCAGCTTTGTACTTTCAACAATTTTTGCTACTAAGGGGTCCATGCCGCGTCATGCAGGGGCACGTATGGTGCATTTTGAAGATGGCAGTTTCTTAGGAACAATCGGAGGCGGTTCTGTAGAACTTATTGCACAGGAACGCTCAAAAAGATTCTTTACAGGAGAAGAAAACAATCAAATCGAGTGGATGACGCGAGAAAAAACAGGTATGGCCTGTGGCGGTGACGCACTTGTTGGTATTCGTAAGGTTACTCCTGACCAAAAGGATTTCTTTGCAAATGATTTAATGAATCTTATTGATGCAAAAAAGCCTTTTGTGGTCATAGAAAATTGGTCAGATCCTAGTCATGTTCTTATTGAAGCAAAAGCAGTTGATATGTTTCCTCAAGATGATGTTCGCGTTTGTTCCGATGTTCCCATATGGGATGAAGAGGCGGCAACCTATTCTGAACCTTTAGGGCCTGAGCCCGTTGCCTACATCTTTGGCGGCGGCCATGTAGGCCGTGCTCTGACTCCTGTACTCGCAAGTGTAGGTTTTAGGGTGATTGTGCTTGATGACCGCGAGGGTGTTGCGCAGAAGAAAGATTTTCCTTCAGCAGAAGCGGTTTATCATAATGATTTTTCTGATATATCCACAGATGTCACTGTTACGCGTCGCGATTATGCGATAGTTACTACTCATGGTCATGCCTTTGATATTAAGGTGTTGCAACAACTGTATAACTACAAACCTGCGTATGTAGGTTGTATTGGTAGCAAGAGAAAAGCGGCGTTTGCCAAGCATACGCTGGTGGAACGCGGTATTTCTAAAGAGTGGACTCAAACAATCCATTCGCCAATTGGTGATGACATTAAAGCAATTACACCGTCTGAAATTGCTATTTCTATTGCGGCGGAGATAATCCGTTGCCGTGCAAATTTCCGTCCGGAAAAACTTCACTAGGGGTATATCGGCATACATTGTTGCTCACGTATACGTATGCCGTTAGTTGAGCGTGTATATATGCGCTGCAGTATAAGGTTAGGTTCGTTTGAAAGGGAAGTTTATGAAGTCCGAAAGCAGTGTGACTCGTCGTTCGTTTGTTGCAGGTGTAACAGGGGCTGCCGTGTTTGGCCTTTCTGCTTGCAATGGTAATGAAACAAAAAAGGAAGATACGTCTGGAAGCCAGAAAAAAGCTGATGCTCAAAAACTTATTGTGTTTGCGGCAGCATCTTTGACCGAGAGTTTGACTGAAGCAGGAGAGCTTTTCAAAAACGCTAATCAGGGCGTTGATATTAGTTTTAATTTTGATTCTTCAGGTACGCTTAAGACACAGATTGAAGAAGGATCCGATTGTGACGTTTTTATTTCTGCTGGTCAGAAACAGATGAATCAGCTTGATACAAATGCTAAAAAAGATCACGATAAGGACCTTGACTTTATTGCATCTGATACGCGTTTTGACATCCTTGAGAACAAGGTAACGCTTTGTGTTCCACAGGATAATCCTAAGGTTGTTAAGAGCTTTGATGATATGGCAACAAAACTTACTTCGGGTGAAGTTTTGCTTGGTATGGGAAATTCAGATGTTCCGGTAGGTCAGTATACACAGAAGATTTTGAAATACTACAAGCTTGATGAAGAGAAGCTTGCTAAGGAAGGTCATATCTCATACGGAACTAATGTTAAAGAAGTAACAACTCAGGTTAAAGAGGCTTCCGTTGATTGCGGTGTTATTTATAAGACCGATGCTACTTCTGCAAAACTTCAGATGGTTGATGAAGCAACCGAGGAAATGTGTGGTCGTGTAGTATATCCTGCCGCTGCAACAAAGAATGCAAAGCAGGCAGACCTTGCAAAGAAATTCCTTGAGTTCTTAAAAACTTCCAATGCGAGCGCTTGCTTTGAAAAGGTTGGCTTTACGCCGCTTTCAAAGGCATAATTTCTTGCTACTAAATCTGGATTGGTATTTCTATGGACTGGTATCCGCTGTATAACTCGTTGAGGATTGCTGCGGCATCAACTGCTCTTGTTTTTTTATTGGGTATTGCCTTAGCAAACCTCGTTGCCAAGACTCCACGAGTTATTAAGGGTCTTTTGGATGTCATACTGACGTTACCATTGGTGTTGCCACCGACGGTCGTGGGCTATCTGCTGTTATTGCTTTTGGGCCCACGTCGTCCCATTGGCCTTTGGGTCATGGATGTGTTTGGTATAAAACTTACGATGGTATGGTATGCGGCAATCTTTGCAACGGTAGTGGTGAGTTTGCCGTTGATGTACCGCACAACCCGGGGTGCATTTGAGAGCTTTGATGAAACGCTTGCAGATGCAGCTCGCACGCTAGGCAAATCAAATACATGGGTATTTTGGCATGTTAAGATGCCTTGCTGTATGAAGGGTGTTGTGGCGGGAACCGTCCTAGCATTTGCGCGCGCACTGGGTGAGTACGGAGCAACTTCAATGATATGTGGATATACTCCAAACACCACAGCAACTGTATCAACAACAGTCTATCAACTGTGGAGAACTGGCGACGATGCAGCGGCCATGCAGTGGGTGCTCATTAACCTTGCCATTTCTGCCGTGGTACTTCTCGCTCTTAACATCTTTGAAAAAGGTAGCCGCCGAGCACGTGTGGCAACACCAGTTCAGGAGGCGTAGTTATGGCGCTTTCTGTTGATATTACCAAGCATTTAGATGGTTTTGATTTACATGTTTCGTTTGTTGTCGAGAAGAGCAATGAAGTTTTAGCGCTTCTCGGACCTTCTGGTTGCGGCAAATCAATGACGCTCAAGTGTATTGCTGGCATTGTAAAGCCGGATAGCGGGCGCATTGTGCTCAATGATCGAGTTCTGTTTGATTCTGAAGCTCATATTAATTTGCCACCGCAAGAGCGACACGTAGGGTATCTGTTTCAAAATTATGCGCTCTTTCCGCATATGAGTGTTATGCAAAACGTACTGGTAGGAGCTAAAGAAGAAACACGAGCAGAGCGTGAGGCGTGTGCGATTGAACAGCTTAAGAAGGTACAACTTGATGGTCTTCTTGATCGTCGCCCTCATGAGCTTTCTGGTGGCCAGCAACAGCGCTGCGCCATGGCTCGTATTCTTGCAAGCAAGCCTGATCTTATTTTGCTTGATGAGCCTTTCTCGGCACTTGATAGTTATCTCCGATGGCAACTTGAACTGGAGTTAAGTGATACTCTCCGTGCGTTTCCGGGAGGAGCAATTTACGTTTCTCATAATCGCGATGAGGTGTATCGTTTGTGTGATTCCGTGTGTGTTATCAATCACGGAAACTCTGATGATAAAGTTTCAGTGCAGGAGCTTTCTCGACACCGACTACGCTTGCTGCGGCACGAATTTCAGGATGTAAGAATATTTCTCGTGCACATAAGGTGGGCGAGAAGAGCTTGTTTTGTGATGAATGGGGCTTAAGTCTTACAACCGCTTTGCCAGTAGATGAACAGGTGAAATACGTAGGAATTCGTGCACATTATTTTCAGGTAGTGGACTGTGCAAGTGAATACAAAAATATTATTCCTTGTCAGGTGAATCGCGTGATTGATAATACGTTTTCAACTATTGTGATGGCTCAAACACCGGGAGGGTCACTGCTTCGTTATGAATGCTCCAAAGAGTCGTGGGCACGTTTAGGTGAGCCTCGCCAGGTTTTGCTTTGCGTTGCTCCAGAATATGTCATGCCACTTTGTGATGGTAAAGAAAAGTGCAGCGTAGTGGGAGAAAAGAAGTCACTGTATGTATGATGAGTTGGGTCGAAACATTCGTTATTTGAGACTTTCAGTAACCGACCGCTGTAATTGTCGTTGTTTGTATTGCATGCCGGCATACGGTGTCTCTATGCTTCGACATGAAGATATACTTTCGTTTGAAGAGATGCGCGCTATTGTTGAAGCATTTGCGCAGTTGGGAGTAAGAAAGGTTCGTCTTACAGGTGGAGAGCCATTAGCACGTCGCGGTATTGTAGATCTCGTACGTATGGTTTCTGCTGTTGAGGGTATTGAAGAGGTAGTTATGACTACCAACGCTACGTTACTTGCACCTCTTGCAAAAGATCTTAAAGAAGCAGGGCTTTCTCGTCTCAATATTTCTCTTGATACATTTGATTCTGAACTGTATACAAAGCTCAGTCGTACGGGGACACTTGATGATGCGCTGGCCGGTATTGAGGCAGCAAGAGAAGCAGGGTTTATCCATACAAAGTTCAATACCGTACTTTTAGGAGGACTGAATGAATCTGAGATTCGTCCTCTTGCAGAGCGAGCTAAAAGTGAACCGGTTGATGTGCGTTTTATTGAGCTGATGCGTATGGGTGAATGCTCAAAATGGCCGGCTGAACGTTTTATAAGTGCTGATTGCGTATTAAAAGTATTGCCTGAACTTGAAGCTGTTGGCTCTAATGGCGTAACAGAGCTCTTTCAGGCACCGGGATGGCGGGGACGTGTAGGGCTTATCCGCCCAATGACGCATACATTTTGTTGCTCTTGCGACAGAATCCGTGTAACTGCAGATGGTATGTTAAAACCGTGTCTGCATTCTGCACGAGAAATTCCGCTTAGGGGACTTGTGGGAGATGAACTTGTGCAAGTTTTGCGTCAAGGTATTTCTCAAAAGCCTGAAGGTCATATCATGAGTCTTTCTCATGCAAGCGAGTCGCTTCGAGCGATGAATAAAATAGGGGGTTAGCATGGCGTTTACACATTTTAATTCGCAAGGTCATGCGCATATGGTTGATGTGTCTGCAAAGGATAAAACAGCGCGTACCGCCCGCGCAAAAGGTAAGATTTTTATGCGCCGCGATACGCTTGAGCTCGTTCACAGAGGTGGTATACAAAAAGGTGATGTCCTTTCTGTGGCGCAAGTTGCAGGCATTATGGCGGCAAAGCGAACTTGGGAAATCATTCCCATGTGTCATCCTATCCAGCTTACCGGAGTAGATATTTCATTTGCATTTGAGGACGACGGTATTGCGGTAGAGGCATGTTGTCGATGCACCGGAGAAACTGGGGTAGAGATGGAAGCGCTGACAGCAGCATCTACGGCGTGTTTGACTATCTATGACATGTGTAAAGCACATCAGAGGGATATGGTTATTGACCAGATTTGCTTGCTTGAGAAAGATGGAGGAGCATCAGGTCATTTTGTGCGAGAGGAACAGAATAAATGAGTGTTGGAGTGACTGAATCTGCTAAAAGAGGCACGGTACTGTCTTGTTGTATTAGCGTGAAAAAAGGCACACGAAAAGTACCTGTTGATTCTATTGAAGTATGCGTAGGAGAAGGCATCAAAGGTGATGCCCATGCTGGAAATTGGCATCGTCAGGTGAGCCTTCTTGGTAATGAGTCCGTTGACATTATGCGCAAGAAGGGCGCACAGCTACATCCAGGAGATTTTGCAGAAAATATACTAACTTCTGGTCTTGCGCTGCGCGAGCTTCCTGTTGGTACGGTACTTGCAATAGGAGATACTCTTCTTGGGGTAACTCAGATTGGAAAAGTATGTCATCACGATTGTGAAATTCGCAAACTGGTTGGTACCTGCGTAATGCCTACTGATGGTATTTTTACCGTGGTTTTACGTGGAGGTACTATCAAACCTGGAGATAGTATTCGTGTGGTGGATGCAAAGGAGCTCTTGCATGAAACAAATTAGAACAGAAGATGCAGTAGGACATGTACTGTGTCACGATATGACTCAGATCATTCCTGGCGAGAGCGCTGACGATAGAACTCGTTTTAAGGGCGTGCGCTTTAAGAAGGGTCACGTAGTAGAAAAGGCTGATATCCCTGTATTGCTCAGCATGGGCAAAGAGCATCTTTATGTGTGGGAGTTGGGAGACAACCAACTTCACGAAAACGATGCGGCATATCGCATGGCAGCACTTTGCCATGGCGAGAATTGCCTTGTATCCAAAGAGCCCCATGAGGGAAAGCTCACTATCACTGCGGCAGTTGACGGTGTCTTTGAGCTTGATGTCCAGCGTCTTAATGCAGTGAATGCAGTAGATGAGGTTATGATTGCTACTCGTCGCGGCAATATTGCAGTTAAGAAGGGAACCCCTCTTGCGGGAACTCGTGTTATTCCTTTGGTAGTGGATACGTCTGTTGTTGAAACCGCTGAAGCTATTGCGGATGTTGAGCATAAGGGAGCCCTTATGCGAGTAGCACCGTTTTGCGTTAAGACTGCGGCACTTATCGCAACAGGTTCTGAAGTGCAAAAGGGACTTATTGAGGATAAGTTCACACCAGTAGTTGAGAAGAAGCTTGCGGCTTTTGGCATTGAAACAGTGCATTGTGCAAAGCCTGGCGATGATATGAATGCGCTTGTTGCTGCTATTCACGAAGCACAACATTTGGGCGTAGACATGATTGTCTGTACAGGTGGAATGAGCGTAGACCCAGATGATAATACCCCAGGTGCTATCAAGCGCTCCGGTGCTCATATTGTTACCTATGGTGCTCCGGTTCTACCTGGTGCAATGATGTGTTTAGGATATTTGGATGCAGCCAATAGTTCTACTTCTCAAATTCCTATCTTAGGACTCCCGGGATGTGTCATGTATAGCGCAACAACAGTATTCGATTTAGTGCTTCCTCGTATTGCAGCTGGTATTGAACTGACAAAGCATGATTTTGTAGCCCTTGGTGAAGGTGGCCTCATAGTAAAGGAATAAATATGCCAGAGAGTTCTTGCGATGTCACATCCTTCTCAGCGCGCGTTATTACTGTAAGTGATCGTTCTTCGCGTGGGGAACGACCAGATGCAAGCGGTCCTGCACTTGTTGCTTTTTTAGGCGAGAAGGGCTTTGCAGTTGATGCATATGCAGAGGTTGTACCTGATGAGCGTCAGCAAATTGCCCGTGCGCTACATAAGGCAATTTCAGATGACATTGCGCTTGTGGTGACCACGGGTGGGACGGGTTTCTCGCCACGAGATATTACTCCTGAGGTTACATCCGAAGTATGCGAGCGTATGGTGCCGGGTATTCCTGAGGCTATGCGTGCGGCATCACTACTTATTACACCTAAGGCATGTCTTTCAAGAGAAGTAGCAGGTATTACCCAGCGTACTTTAATTATAAATTTGCCAGGAAGTCCTAAAGCTGCAATAGAAAATCTTGCAGCTGTTTTGGACGTCTTGCCTCATGGGCTTGGAATTTTAAGAGGCACTATACTTGACGGTTAACAAACTCCCCAACAAATAAGTTTGTTGGGGAGTTTGCATAAGTACTCTTATGTAAAGTTTTCAATAAGTTAGGCGCTTGCTCCAGAGATTGCATCAACGCTTGAGTTTGATCCATCTACATTACCACTTGGTGCTCCTGTAGGAGGCATGGGCATTCCAATACCGCCGACAAGACGCTGGCCAGTAGTTTGGAGATACCAATCTAACCATGGCTTGAAGTTGAAGACAATCTCGTTGATACCAGCGTACGAACCGTCAGGATAATACATTGCCTGGTAGTTGTGGGTATTGATGGTGTCGGCCGGCGTACCTGGGACAATGGTGCGTACATACTCTTTGTCGCCGTTACGAAGTACGCCAATGACAAACTCAACGTTCTTCATGCGACCCTCGGGAAGAGAGTTGTGAACTGTGGACAAACGGTTGCCTGACTGTTCAGGTACGCGTTTTGCCAGCATAGTGTCTGGGTTGTCATGAGCGTTGTTGTAGTAAAGGAACTGGTTGTTATCGTCTGCGTAAGTCAGCTCAAATGGCATTGCCTTCAGGAACATGTCAATCTGATTGACCGTCAAAATACCGTGGTCAAGCTTAACGTATGTGTCGCCCGAAACCGCGCCCACAAGCTCGGCGGCCTTCTCGACCCAATCAGGATCGTCGGGATCAATACCTTGGATAGTGGTGGAAATTGAGTTGGTCACGTCCAGATCCTCTGGCGCAATTGGCTTTGGTTTCTTCAATTTGGAGACCACCTCTACGTATTTAACAAAGTTATTCAAGCAAAAGCCCAGGAAGCTAACAGTGCGCTCGTCGATAATGTTGCCATCTTCATCAAAAGCCTGTTTAGCCTTTCCAAGAAGGAACTCGTTACCAGGTAAAACGTATGCGTTTACGCCCGGAGCATCCATAATCTTGCGCAGATGTACCTGCGCGCGAGAAGTTCCCTGGTCGTAGTAAGAAGCTCCGACAATCATGACAGGCTTGTTCTCAAATGGATGCACGTCGTAGGAGAGCCACTCGATGACGCTCTTAAGCGCAGGTGAGATGGTGTGGTTGTGCTCGGGCGTAGAAATAATGACGCCATCAGCGCGGGTAATCTTGTTGTACAGCAGGCGGAGCTGGAAGTTCTCGTCCCACTTGAGGTCCTGGTTGAATAGAGGGATGTTATCGATCTCAAGGATTTCAAGCTCAAACTGCTTGGCAAAGTGTCTTTTGATGAAGTGCAGAAGCTTTCGGTTATAGGAAATCTCCGCATTTGAACCGACGATTCCGACAAATTTCATAGTAGTAGTTCCTTCCAGGCCTACAGGTTTTCCCAGTCAAAGTTCTCGGCCTCTTTGCGGAGAAGTTCGCGCGATGCGGCCATTTTTTCGTTGAGTTTCACAAACAGACGGAAATCGTCAAAGAGCAGGTCAAGCTTCTTGACGGTAGCCTTGTCTTTCAAGCTGCCCTTCTCGTCAAATGCCTGAGGGGCTCGGCCAAGAAGGAACTCGGAACCTGGCATGATTGCGGCTTTGAGCTCGGGAGCGTCCAGAATTTGACGGAGCTGAAGCTGTGCGCGAGAAGATCCGAGCGTGCCCAGGGATGCGCCGACAATCATGACTGGCTTGTTGACCATAGGGAAGATGCCGTAGGACAGCCAAGCAAGCGCGTTTTGCAGGACCGCTGGAATGGAGTGGTCGTACTCTGGAGTTGCGATGATGACGCCGTCGGCGGCCTCAATTTTCTTTGCAAGCTCTGAGACAACCTCGGGGACCTTCATCTTTTGAGGCTTGTTGAACAGGGGAATGTTGTCAATCTCCACCAGCTCAATAGAGGCCTTGTCGGCAAAGTGCTTCTGCATAAACTGCAGGAGTCTTCGGTTATTTGACTCTTTTGAATTGGTGCCAATAAGGCCAACAAAGTTAAGCATCAAACTTCCTTTCTGAATTACGCAAGGAACTCAGGCGAGATTCCCGACGAATAATATACGCGATTATCAGTGGTTACTATGAGCACCTCGATGCCTTTTTCTTGTTCCACACGGGCAAGGAGCTGACGGGGTTTCTCGCCATAAAGGCGCGTGGTCCAAATTTCTCCATCAAGCGAGTTGTCCGAGATAATCGTGATGCTCCCAAGTTGCGTGTCAACTGGATAGCCTGTCTTGCGGTCAAGAATGTGGTGATAGGTGTGCTCGTTTACCTGCAGTTTCCTTTCGTAGGTACCGGAGGTCACCACGGACTGGTTGCAAATGGGCAGCACAGCAAGGTTGGTGCCTCGCGGTTGTCGCGGATTCTGGATGCCAATCTGCCACGGCCTGCTCGCGAGCACATTGGCGCCAATTGTATTAATGTTACCGCCAAGGTTGATAAGTGCGGACATGACGTGCTGACTTTTCAGATAATCTGCAATTTTGTCGGCGATGTAGCCTTTGGCCAAGCATCCCAGGTCCAGCTTCATGCCCTCTTTGGCGAGAAACACGGTGCAGCTCAGAGGGTCTAATTCAATGAGTTGTGGATCGGTAAGCGATAACGCGTGAGTGACCTCGGCGTTATTTGGAATGCGCGCGTCAGCAAAGCCGATTCGCCAGGATTGTACCAAGGGGCCAAGTGCAATGTTTAAATGACTTGCAGGTAGAAGGCTTTGTTCTTTGCCAATCTGAATGAGCTCAAACAGCTCGGGGTCAACGGGGACAGGATGTTTGCCTGCTGCATGATTGACCTGCATAAGCTCGGAATTGACGTCGTTTGCGCTAAACCGCTGGTTATAGATGTTAAGGAGTTCAAAGACGTTATCAAGTAGCTGCTCTGCAGTGCGCTCTTCCTGCGAATTATTGGAGGGTGGCAATAAAGAAATGGTGATAGTCGCGCCCATCAGGTGAGTTGATCTGGAAATGTAGGTTCGTTCTGGCACGACTCTCCCATAGTGTCCAACAGCAGTTTGTTTAATTTTACCTGCAAATTGCGTAGTAGTAATTCTATTTTACGTTTGTTTATTGCATTTGTTTGTTGTATTGACAACATTTTGACGAGAAACCCAACAGCTTAGTTGCTCGCTGAAGACTGCTCCTAGCTTCAAACGTGAAGAAAACTGTGGAGTTAATTTGATTATTTATTCATAGGGATGTCTGTTTATTGTTGATATGTACTCATTCCAGTATCATTTTTGGAGAAAGCACTGACCGATGATTGATTTTTGGCTGACGCGTATACACCAGCCGATTTTTTTGAAGGAGTATGTAGGAAATGGAAAACAAAATGGCGTGATGTACACGTTTTTCTCGCTAGCGTAAATGAAGTTAAATCTACGCACTTAGTAGCATTAATTGTGCGCAATATAGTGTGATTTCAAAGTCTTTGTCCAAGATTGAAATAAAGTTCAATGGCAACACAGAGATTACCTACACCGTTTCTGAGGACGCAGTACCTGACTACACCACCAGCATCAACGGCTATGAGATTACAAACCAGCACGCTCCTGAGGCTTTAAGCATCCCAGTTAAGAAGGTTTGGGTTGACAACGAGAATGCTCAGGGTCTGCGTCCTGCTAGTGTCCACGTCAGGCTCTATGCTGATGGCACTCAGGTGGATGAGTTTGACCTGAATGCAGGTAACAATTGGTCTCACATCTTCAACGGCCTACCACGTTGCACCGCTGGTCACGAGATTGAGTACACCGTTAAGGAAGACCCAATTGCTCACTACACCACCTCTTACTCTGGTTCTTCAGCTACTGAGCTCACGGTTACCAATACCATCGAAGGCAAGGTTTCTGTTCCAGTAACAAAGAAGTGGATTGGTGCACCTGCTGATAGCGTAACTATTCACCTGCTTGCTGATGGTGTTGAGGTGGAGAGTGCAACTCTGACCGCTGCTGACAACTGGCAGCACACCTTCAGCAACCTTAACCAGTACAACAATGGTGTGCTGATCAACTACACCGTTACTGAGGACGCTGTTGATGGCTACACCTCTCAGATCACTGGCGACGCTACCAACTACGTGGTAACCAACACCAACATGAAGACTCGCGACATTCCTGTCACCAAGGTTTGGGAGAACCAGGAAGGCGATTCTGCTGAGATTGTTCTGTATCGTGATGGTGTTGAGGTTGATAGGGTAACCATTACCAAGGCCGACGACTGGAAGCACACCTTCAGCAACCTAGAGTTCTACGACAAGACTGATGGTCACGAGTATGCTTACACCATCTCTGAGACTCCTATCTCTGGTTACACAACTCAGATTACTGGTAATCAGGATGACGGTTTCACAGTGACCAACACTGCTCCTGTTGTTCCTCCAACCACGCCTCCTACTACTCCAGAGCCTAAGAAGCCAGGCCTTCCTTACACAGGTGACGCTTCGGGTATTGCTTCAATCGTTGGAGCTGCAGCTCTGTCCCTGAGTGGTCTTGGCATCGCTCTTAGAAGGAAAAACAGCTAATAGCTGGGCTTTCCAAGCTCTCTGATAGCTAAAAAACAGGCTCCTGGTAAACCAGGAGCCTGTTTTTGTGTGGCTCAGCAAAACCGTCAGGTCCATCAAACCCGTCAAACCCGTCAAACCCGTCAAACCCGTCAAACCCGTCAAAACCCGTCAAACCCGTCAAAACCCGTCAAACCCGTTGCGGCCATCATGTATAGCGCGTTGAATCATGCAACCATTCCGCTTTCCTGGTGTTTTGCAAAGTTCCCACTCCCACTTCAGGGCCAAGTGGTAAAAAATGCGTTTAGTTGGGGGTTACATTTTTCTGCATATGCGTTTGCCCAGGAAAAACTTTTAACTATGGTAAAAAATGCGTTTAGTTGGGGCTCAAACAGCAAAATTTCAATTTTCATCCCCAACTAAACGGGTTTTTTACCTTTTTGGGGCCTAAAATCGGTACCCTAAAATTGCTGTATTCACGATTATGAATAAACAGACTCCGTTATACGGGAATCAAATTGATCGAGCGGTTTTGACGGCTCTGGCAACAACAAGTTCTCCTCATCCACCGAAAACTCAGCGTGCAGCAAAGAATTATCAAGCAACGCGATATAATTTTAGGTAGTTCTTGGTTATTTCCTGTACTGCAAAAAGTGGAGGTAAAAGGCATATGAGAAGCATTTTTGAGGATCGACAAGTATCAATTAAGTGCGACGACAAGTATTCTTATACCGTCACAAAAGACGGCTTAGCTTATGTTCCGGGTAATGGTAAGCCAGAGGTTAGGGTCCTTTTTCCGAGGTTGGCTCAACATTTTTGCTGAACTATTGCAGCTCAAACGGTCCTTACGAGATTACCTTTAAGGACAACGAAGGCCACAACCTCGTTAGCATTGACACAGATCTAAAGCTCCGCGAATTTGGCCATAACATTCTTGATACTAAGGCAATCATCCTCGCTTTTGCAGCTAACAAACTCACTACTGAGTTTCCGAATAACCTGGATACGTTAAACACTAAGCTCGGATTCAGCCTCAAAGAGAAAAAGATTACTATCGCAAATGGTGTGATTTCTGGCGCAAAGCATCAGGTCAAGCTTTCTGACATTCGCCGAGTTCAGTGTGTTGCAGGCGGCGCACTCAATAACCTCTTTGTCTTTACTAAAGAAAAGGGTGGCTTCTTTGATAGGGCAGACATTGTAGTTCCTGTCAACGAGCTCACAGTACCTGTTCTTGAAGCAGCAATGAGAAGAAATACTGGTCATGGCATTGATTTCAGTAGGGGCAACGGCTTCGACCAGCCAAACAGCAATTTCATTATTATCCGTTATTTGGATTCCAGCTTCTTCGAGACCGCCCCTGGCGTTTTCAAAGAGGAATGGCAGAAGGATGCCTACGAGTTTGTTAAGTCCTTCGGTTATGACCTGCAAACCATGCTAGGGGAGTAACCTCTGGCGAGAAAAACGTTTTGTTCAAGAAAAACAGCCGCCTTCAAATAAGAAGGCGGCTGTTTCATTTAGGTGCAAATAATCGCTCTGGCAGTGTTGTTTTACTTATTCTTACGACGCTTAGTGATGTCAAGTGAAGTCATTACAGCGGTCATACCTGCGAGAAGTGCAGCAAGAGGTGCTGCAGCAGAAGCGTCTCCGGTGTATGGAGTCTTCTGCTTCTTTTTCTTAGATGGCTTAGTTGGAGTGGAAGGAGTCTCTGGAGTCTCATCCTCTGCAACAGTAATAGTGAGCTGGATTGTGTCGTTATCAGTTGCAACAGCGTCTTTACCATCTGGCCACTGGACACCATTCCAGGTGAACGAGAAGACCTTACGGTTGCCAGCTGCGGAATCAGCAATAGCGCTGAAGGAGCCGGTAACGGTGCCGACAGCGGTGAGCTGGGTGCCTGCAGCAACATTGGAGTCAATGGTGACGCCAGGAATGGTGAGCTTCATCCAGCCATCGTTTGCACTTGCCTCATCAACAATGCGCTCGAGGTCAGAGTACGTTCTAATGGAGGAAGGATCGCTGAGCTCAAAGGTGACGGTAACCGTACGACCGTTGACCTGAACATCGCTGACCTTAAAGCCGCTACCAAAGTTGGAAGCCTGGATGGTGTTGGCATCAAGGTTGCTTGGAAGTGTCATTCCCTCAGGAACAGTCAGAGTTGCTGTGAACTTGAACTTCAGGTTGCTCAGCGTAATGGTGTCATGGTTGGTGTTGGGGTAAGCACGCTCAATGTTGTTCATCTGCTCCTGAATAGAAGAAGCAAGAATTGAACCAGTGAGATTAAAGGTGGTGCCTGCCTTCATAGTAATAACCTGGTCATGCTCGGTATTCTCGTCAGCAAGCATATCTGCAGGAAGGTTCATCTCAATTGGGTTATTCACAATCAGAGTCTGCTGAATGCCGGTACCACGAGGGTCTCTGCTCGCAGCAATCTGAACGCCGTTCCAAGAAAGTTCGAACTTCTTGGTGACGTTAGTGACGGTGTTCTTTGCAAAAGACTCAAAGGTGCCAGTAAGAGTACCTGTAGCAGTAAGCTCCTGACCATTGGTTACCTGAGTTGGGTCAAGGGTGAGACCATCAACAGTTACGGTAAGAGGTCTTGCAATCTCTGCGGTAGCTGCATCGTCTTTGCCAACTGTCTCGACAGCGTCTTTGAGCTGCTTGTAGTTGGTGTACGTGCCCTTAAGCTTCAGGGTAACGGTAACTTCCTGACCGTTGACGGAGACGTTAGAAACCTCAAAGAGGTCACCGAGGCCAGAGGTGGTTACTGTTGGATTAGCTGGGACAACAACGCCAGCAGGAAGCGTGAGCTTTGCGGTAAAGGTAGAAGTTGTGCCAGAAAGCGTAATCTTGGTTAGGTCGTCGAGGCCGCCAGCAATGCCATTCTCAAAAGCGCTCATCTGATTGATGACAGAAGTTGCATCGATAGCGCCTGTAAGACTAAAGCTCTTATCGTTAGAAACTTCCTTGATCTGAGTGGTGTTGCTCTGGGAATCGCTCCACATATCTGCAGGAAGATCGCTGGTAAGCTCTACTCTCTGGATGGAAGGATCTTCCTTCCACTTGAGGTAGTAGGTGACATCGTTGGTAAGTGTTGCGTCACCGTTAATGGTTGCAGGGGAGTCGCCTGCAGCGTCGGTGAACCAGTAGCGGTAGTTGTGACCAAAAACCATACCAAGGAAAGTTATTGGTTCATCTGTGTTATCCAAAACGTAATTCTCTAGTGTTGCAATCTCTGTATAAGCGGTATTAGTGTTGGTGCTGGTTGAGCTTGCAATTCCAGCAGTATCTGTGGTCAAAGTATTGCCACTGAGATTCTGTAGAAGAGCGTTAATAGTAGTCTGCTCAGCAACAGTTGGGTGAGTTTTGATAGTTGCAACTTCACCGCCGTTTGCATCGGTGGTTATGTCAAAGACGTTTGGATTCTGCTTAAAGACGCTGTTCACCGAGAAAGTACCACCATTTGCCGAGAAGGACACGGTAAGGTGCTGCTCCTCCCAGTCTGCGTACAAATCAACGGTATCAGTACCTGCAGGAACAGCCAGGTTGGAATTAGCTGCAACCTCGTCACCAGCGCCGTTTGCCTGGGTGGTCCAGCGCTTGAAGGTCTTACCAGCAATATTGAAGTTGTTGTTAAGGTTGTTGACATCAGCGTCAGAGCGAACCGTTACGGTACGGCTAGCGTTGGTGGCAACGCGGTCAATGACAGAGACGCCGTTGCCGTTGTGATACCTGACATAGAGCCAAGCAGTGTTGGCCTTCCAATGTGGATAGACTGTCATGTCAGAGGTGACCTGGGTATCAGCGGTGAACTGGTGCTCGGTACCAGCAGCGTCGGTGTAGTACCAGCCGTCAAACTCCTGACCACTTGCATAAGGATCTGCAGGTAGGGTAGTGGAGCCTTCTGCTACAGAAGAAGCAGTTGCAAGAGAGTTGCCGCGCATAGCAAGAGCAGTCTTGTTAGCAGTAGTGCCGTCAGCAAATGTTGGGTTGACGCCGGTAACGCCTGGGGTATTGAGGTCAAAGGTAACGGTTGCGGCAGGTGTCCAAACGTGCTTCTGACCATCGCTTGAAGCATTAGCAACTGGGTAGGTATAGGTTGCTCCGTTAGCATTAATGAGGTTCAGAGAGTTAGTTGATGGGTCGGCAAGGGTAAAGAGCGAGAGAACCTCGTTGCCGTTAGCTGCGCCGTTTGTAGGGATAGTGCTACCAAAGCCACTGTTGTAGCTTGGTGCGTATTTGAGCAGGTAAGAGCCGCCAACAACGTTGTAGTTCTGACGAGTCTGGCTAGCGCCGTTATCAGAGTTCTTGGTAGCAGGTGTTTCTACCAGGCTGTTTCCGGTGAATTGGATGGAGCCGTTAGTCTGTGCGCCAAAGAGAGCACCCGAGTTACGACCGTCTCCTTTAATGGTGGAGTTGTTAATGATGACATCACCAGTTTTGACGTTAAGGCCGCCAGTTCCACCGTTAGTGAAGTTAAGGGTTGAGTTAGTAACGTTTACTGTTCCACCAGCTACACCTACAGAAATGCCAGAAGTTGAGCCAGCATTTGCGTTAATGGTGGAATTAACAATATTGGAAGAACCCTGGATGGTCATGCCCGTAGCGCCGTACCATGAAGGATTAATGGTAAGGGTGGAGTCATTCATGTTGAGCTGGTTGACGTAGAAAGTCATACCAAAGCCTTCAACGGTAAGATCTGCGTTCTTAAGGTTGAGGTTGCGAGCGTCATTCCAGGTACGATCCTGTGAAGTTACTTTGATAGTAGCGTTTTCAAAGGTGACACCAGACTCAAAGAAGTTTGTATTGCTCTTATCGTCTGCGGTGATGGTAACGCTGTTCTTGTTGGTGCTGCCGCTAACGGTTCCACCAAGAGAAATACCGCGCGAGCCGCTTGCACCTGCGTTGTTTCTAAAGACATAGGTACCATCGGTGATGGTTGAGCCATCTTGTGCAGTTAGTGCGGTTTTGAAGCCGGACATGGTAAGAGTGCCTGTGCCGGTCAGCGTTGAGCCAGGTGATAGAACCAGACCGTCAATGCTGTTTCCAGTGCCAGTAAGCGTTGCGCCCTCAGATTCAATCTTGAGTGTAAGACCAGAAGGAATGGTAACCGTAGAGGTCAGATCAAGGTTGCCTTTGAGGTGAGATGGTGTAGATTGAAGAGTTTCTCCCACAGCTCCAGTGCTTTCTGAGAGATTTAACAGGATCGGAGCTGGAGCCCTCGTTAGTATCGCTCACCGTTGGTTCCGTCTACCCAGAGCTCAGTTGAGGATGTAAGAAAGGCTTCTTGTAACACGGCGAGAAGATCTTTCTGCAGGAGCAGCAGTCTGCTCAGAGGTCTGCTGGTTGGAAGTAGCTTCTGCGTTAGTGGTGGTTTCAGCAGAGGTCTCTGCTGTTGCTTCCGAAGTTGAGGCAGTTGCATCACTTGTTTGAGTTGCTGCAACTTCTGCGTCTGAGCTACCTCTTGAGTGCTAGCAATTTCTGCTAACGCTGAAGAAGGGACCAAAGAGAGCGCAAGTACCAAAGACATAGCTGTCTTTGCCCCTTTGCTTGCAAAGTTCTTGTTTTTTCTTTCCATACCTACCCCTAACAAATAGTGAATACCCCAACAAAATTTTGCAATTAAATCTTGTGCCAAAAAGTGATAAATCACGATAAGCACGATGGAGATAAATGACACATATTCAGAGCATTTTTCGTATAGATAATTATCTATTATTTTGATAAAAATTGTTAGCTCAACCAGCGATTTTTATAGTTTGAACACATTTCAAAAAACGTCTTCATCTCATGTTATATAAATAATTTAATCAAAAATATTTGGTACGTTGAAAAAAATGGCATTTAAATTGCTCTATTTTTTTGACGATTTTTCTCGACATTTGTCATAAACGTGCAACGGATAAAAATTGCAATAGAAATGTATTAAATTTTAAGACAAATGTGAGTTATGCGAAAACTGAATAGTGGAAGCTGGATGGTTAACAATTTCATGAAATTTGAGCTTCAAAATTCTCAAGCATGAGGGACTGTGTACACTAAGAAAAAGACAGTTAAGAGGATGCACAATCTGCGCAAATAATGCGTGAGAGATACGTTTGAATGTGTTGAGCGGGGAGTTATGGACTCAAAAATTATCGATGACGCTTTGGACTTTGTAAAAGAGGTCTTCTCCACAGATTTTAGTGGCCACGATTACTTCCACACGTTGCGTGTGTACAAAATGGCTGTAAGAATTGCGCAGGAGGAAGGAGCAAATCAAGAGATTGTTGCCCTTGCTGCGCTTTTGCACGATGTTGATGACATCAAGCTTTCTCCAGAGACGCATGAGCATAAGGATAGGGCCGTTGGTTTTCTGCGCCAGCATGCTGTCGACGAGGCCACTATCCAGGCAATTTGTACCGCAATCGATGAGGTTTCTTTCTCGGGAACAGACTCGGTAGTTCCTTCAACGCTTGAGGGTATGTGTGTTCAAGATGCAGATCGCCTGGACGCGCTTGGTGCTGTTGGCATCGCACGTACCTTTGCCTATGGCGGAAGTCATGGCCGCGGTATGTATGACCCAGATGAACCACCAACTCTCAACATGGGCGGCGAGGAGTACCACTCACACAAATCAACGTCGCTCAACCACTTCTACGAGAAACTCTTTTTACTGACAGACATGATGAATACGCGCAGTGGCAAAGAGCTAGGAAAAGCTCGCGAGAAGTACATGCGTGAGTATGTTGACCAGTTCTTAGATGAGTGGAACGGCAAACGTTAAGATATAGGTTTTAGCTATATGAATTAGTTAAGTATTTGTATTTCACAAGTGAAGTGCTGATTGTCATACTGGTTTCTCGTAAGCAGTTCTAAGGGGTCATTATGGCAATCAAAAATGATAAAACTACTCCACATCGCTTTGATGTTGTTGGTAGCTTTCTTCGTCCAGAGAATCTTAAGCAGGCTCGTATTCAGTTTGAAAAAGGTCAGATTGATGCATACGAGCTCAAGCAAGTAGAGGACAAAGCTATTACAGAGCTTATCCAAAAGGAGAAACAGGCAGGCCTTAAAGTCATCACTGATGGTGAGTTTAGACGTGCAACCTGGCACCTCGATTTTATGTGGGCGTTTGAAGGTATTGGCCATGCGCCAACTAATACTGGACTGCCTTTCCACGATGAGACTGCAGAGATTGACGACACCTTCCTCGTAGGAAAAGTGGAGCTCACCAAAGAGCATCCCTTTATAGAGCACTTCCGCTTTGTTCAGCAGTTTGAGGACGAGACAACCGTTGCAAAGCTTACTATTCCTGCACCTGCACAGTTTATTGAGCAGTTCATTATGCCCATGAACCGCGAGCAGACTAACAAGTACTATGCCAACGACCAGAACCTTCTTGAAGACATTGTTGCTGGCTACGGTGCGTTTATTAAGCAGGTATATGCTGCAGGCTGTCGTAATCTTCAGCTTGATGACTGCTCATGGGGTGTGCTGGTTGACCCTCGTGCAGAGCTTTTCTTTGGCACTGACCAGGAGGGTCTTAAGAAGATCAAAGCGCTGCTCTTGGAGATTAATAACCGCGTTCTTGATGCGGCTCCAGCTGACCTGACTATTAACACGCACGTTTGCCGCGGCAACTTCCATAGTACCTGGGCCTGCGAGGGTGGCTATGACGATGTGGCCGATGCTCTTCTTGCTCAAGAGCACGTAAACGCTTTCTTTTTAGAATTTGATGATCATCGCTCCGGTGGCTTTGAGCCCCTGGCTTCTGTTCCAGCTGGTAAAAAGGTTGTGCTTGGTCTGATCACCACCAAGCACGCCCAGCTGGAAGAGAAAGCTAAGGTTATTGAACGTATTCATGAGGCGGCTCAATATGTGCCTCTGGAGAACATCTGTCTTTCTCCTCAGTGTGGCTTTGCTAGCTGCGAGATTGGTAACAAGCTCACCGAAGATGAGCAGTGGGCAAAGATTGCGCTGGTTAAAGAAATTGCAGAAGAGGTTTGGGGTTAAACATCAGCTGGTTTACGGTCTGTTTGCGACTCACTTGCCGTTTACCGAAGAGTTTCTGACCATACGTTCTTCTCGACTCCTGTCCACTAAAATGGACAGGAGTTTTTTATTGGCGCTAGACTTCGGAGGCAGTATGCCAAGCGAGAAGACCCGCTGCTTGCATCTCATTCAGATTTTTGAAGAAGAAACCGATGATGATCACGGTCTGAGTACCCCTCAGCTTATCGAAAGACTTGCTGAACGCGGGCTTAGTGTGGAACGCAAGACGCTGTATGACGATATTAAATCGTTGCAGAATTTTGGTTACGACATCCAGTCTTATCAGCGCCATCCTGTTGAATATGGCCTGGCTACCAGGAAGTTTCAGGCAGAGGAACTTATGCTGATGGCAGACGCCGTACAGTCATCAAAGTTTTTGACGGAGCGTAAGGCAAACAATCTGGTGAGCCTTATTGGAGAGCTGGGCGGGAAGTCCACCTCTGATACGCTCAAGAAGCGTATTCATGTTGAGGGTCGTATTAAGTCGCAAAACGAGTCTGTGTTTTATGCACTTAATGCTATCCAGACGGCGCTTTTACAGAAGAAAAAGGTCTCGTTTAAGTATCGCAAGAAGGGCTTTAAAGATAAGGTTATTGAAGAGCTTCCCGTAAGAGAAGAAACGCCTGTTCAACTTACGTATATCGACGATTTCTACTATCTTATTGTGTGGAACGATAAGCATCAAAACTTTGTCAATTATCGCGTGGACCGCATGTTTAGACTTGAGGTTTCTGATGCTGATGCCACGGTTAACGAACAAATAAAACAGTTTGATATAGACAAGTATCAAGAGCGCGTCTTTGGCATGTACTCGGGCGAGGTTGTTGAGGTCACGCTTCGCGTCAATGAGCGCGTAATGTGCTCAGTGTACGACCGTTTTGGCAAAAACATTATTTTGAACAATCCAAGTTCTGATGGAACTACAGCTGACGTACATGTTTCTGTAATGGAAGCTCCAACGTTTTATGGTTGGCTTGCAACCTTTGGAACAGATATAGAACTGGTAGCTCCAAAGAAGACCAGGCAGAAATACCAAGAGTACTTGAGCGGAATTCTTCAGAGCTACCAAACACAGAAAGATGATTAGCTAAACCAGGTCAAAACAAGTAGTCTTTCTCGCCCAATTAACGAGCATCAATGACGTAAAGACCTGCTTTAACAAGAAGATGACCATGATGATCGCTGAGCTGCGTGATCTTGCAAGTAACAATGTTTTGATGTCCGTAGAAGAGCAAAGTACTCCAGAGAGAATTGCTTTCTCTAGGAACAAAGCCCAGCTTGTGGTCGTTAGAGTACAGAGCAAGAGCCTCTGGGTCATAAGGGTTATCGCGTTCAGGAACAATGGTTAGATCTGAGCCAAGTTTGAGCTGGTCAAAGACAAGAGGAGCGTCGTAGTAGGGAAGACCGGAAATAACAAAGGAATCAACAAGCTTTGTAGGACTGTACATAAGAGCCTCCTTAGAAGATGTTGAGAATAGAATATGGATTTGTTAAAGAATGAGTGTCCAACAGATTGGACAGTAAAAATAGCTGAAAGACAAAACAGTAAGAGAAAAAGACAAAGAGTTTTCAAAAGGAGTTTGGATGATTACCACTAAGAGATTGTTTCTTATTCCATGGCATGCATCTGATGCTGATGAGCTCTATGAACTAGCAAAAGATCCAGAAATTGGTCCACTTTGTGGATGGGAACCGCACAAGACTTTGGAAGATTCCAAGCAGGTTCTTGCAAATGTATTGTCCGAGAAGTTCTGTTATGCCGTAAAGGATATGAAGACCGGTCATCGTAATTGGCTCGATGTCATTGGATTTTGAAGAAATTCCTGATCCAAAAGATTCCTCAAAGCAGCTGCATCAGGCAGAAATTGGCTATTGGATTGGTCGTCCTTATTGGGGGACAGGGTTTGGCATCTGAAGGCGCTCAAGCTCTTACCACCTATGCATTTGAAGAGCATGGCGTTGACCAGGTGATTATTAGATATCTTGAGCGCAATAAAAAGTCTGCTTCAGTGGCTCGTAAGTGTGGCTTCACGGAGATGGGCATTATTACAGACTTTAATAAGTACACAGGCAAAGAAGAGCAGTTTGGTATATCAATGCTCACAAAAGCGGACTGGGAACGTGTTCAAAAATAGCAGTTGTTCTCGCTATTTTGTGTGTTGTTTTTAAATGTTGCATAAGGCAAACTCGTATATGTAACGGCAGAACTGCATATAAAGCACCAGAAGCAGTTAGCGGACTAAAGATTTTGCTTGTAAGAAGAGCGAGAGAAGTTTTTATGATGATCAACAAACGCCTCATTGCCCTTATTGAGGAGAGTAAAAAATACATTGGCTTGACCGTGCTTTACCAGTGGCTTGCGCTGCTTGCCAATATTGTATTTATGTATTCTCTGGCAAGAATGATAGAAGCTCTGTTCATGGATTCTTTTGTCTTTGAAGAGCAGCTGGTATTTATTGCACTCTGCCTTATTGCTATTGTGATCAGGTATTTCTGCAAACTTGCTCAGCATAAGACAAGCTTTTTATGCAGCTAGAAAGGGTTAAAAAGACCCTTCGCGAGAAAGATTTATCAGAAAGCTTTTAGAGTTTGGTCCCTCGTATAAAAATTCATATGCAACCAGCGAGATTGTTCAGCTGGCAGTTGAAGGCGTTGACCAGCTGGAAACGTATTTTGCGCAGTATCTGCCACAGTTCTTCTATGCTGTTTTAGCTCCGCTCACACTGTTCCTTGTTTTGCTCCTTATTAGTCCGTTAGTTGGCATTGTTTTGCTGGTATTTGTTCCACTCATTCCAATGACCATCGTTCTTATCCAGAAGTTTGCAAAGAAGCTTCTATCTAAGTATTGGGGTCAGTATACGCAGCTTGGCGATACGTTTTTGGAGAATCTGCAGGGCCTGACCACGGCAAAAATCTACAAGGCTGATGATTTTAAGCACAAGCAGATGAACGAGGAAGCCGAGCATTTTAGGCGTATTACTATGAAAGTTCTAACCATGCAGCTCAACTCCATCACTGTTATGGACGTGGTTGCATTTGGTGGAAGCGCGCTTGGCACAATTCTTGCAATTCAGCAGGTAAATGACCAGGTCCTCTTTATGTGGGAGGGCGTTTTTGTCATTTTAATTTCAGCTGAGTTCTTCCTACCTATGCGTCTTTTGGGCAGTTATTTCCACATTGCCATGAACGGTATGGCAGCATCGGACAAGATCTTTGACCTGCTTGATATGCCTGTTCGAGAGCAGGGTACCAAGACCGTTCCAGCTTCCAGTGATGTCGCTTTGCGCAACGTTTCTTTCTCCTACGACGGCGAGAAGCCCGTCTTGGTGAATGTTTCTTTTGGAATGCGCGCTAACTCTTTGAATGCCCTGGTAGGAGAGTCAGGCTGCGGAAAATCAACAATTGCAGCACTTCTGACCGGAAAACTCCGCTCGTATTCTGGCGATGTTCTGTTTGGAAATACCAGTTTGTCAGACATTTCTGACCAGAATTTGCTTCAAAACGTTACGTATATTGGTCATCAAGCACATCTCTTTATGGGAAGCGTTCGCTCTAACCTTGCTATGGGTAATCCAGAGGCAACTGAAGAGCAGCTCTGGCACGCCCTTGAACAGGTTAATCTTGCTGAGTTTGTAAAGTCACTTGGCGGACTTGACGCGCCAGTTGCCGAGAAGGGCTCCAACTTGTCTGGTGGTCAGCGTCAGAGATTGGCACTGGCCAGAGCCTTGCTTCACAATAGCCAGATGTACATTTTTGATGAAGCTACTTCAAATATTGATGTTGAGAGTGAAGACGTTATTATGCAGCAGGTTCACCAGCTTGCTCAGACAAAGATGGTGCTGGTAATTTCTCACCGCTTAGTAAACGTTAAAAATGCTGATCAGATTGTTGTTATGCAGCATGGTCGCGTTGTTGGAAGTGGAACGCACCAAGAGTTGCTTGCAACAAATGACGAGTACAAACGAATGACGCAGGCCCAGACTGAGCTTGAGAATTATGTGAAAGGAGTTGAGGCGTAATGAAGACAGAAGTTAAGAACAGCGCCACAACTGAACGTACTTCTCGCCGTAGTGCGCTCACTATTATGCTGAGACTGGTGGGACTGGTGCGCCCTCTGGCTGGCTTTATGATACTTGCAATTTTGATGGGTGTTTTAGGCAATCTTGCCGCCACATTCATTAGCATTTTTGGAGCATATGCGCTGCTCAGCGCTATGGGCTTTGCTTCATCTTCTCCTATGGTGTTGCTTTTTGGTGGCATGCTTGTGTTTGCCCTGGTCCGCGGTCTGCTGCGCTACGCTGAGCAGGAATGCAATCACTTTATTGCGTTCAAGCTGCTTGCACTTATTAGAGACCGCGTATTTACGGCGCTTAGAAAGCTTGCTCCAGCAAAGCTTGAGGTCAAGAATAAAGGCAACCTGATGAGCGTTATTACCTCTGACATTGAGTTGCTTGAGGTTTTCTACGCACATACTATCTCGCCTATCTGCATTGCGGTTGTGTTCTGCATTGTTATGGTGTTGTTTATTGCAAGTACTACCAACTGGATTTTAGGCGCTATTGCACTTGTCTCTTACCTGATTGTTGGCGTGGCTATTCCGCTTGCTATGTCTAAACGCTCCGAGCAGGACTCTGCTGAGGCAAGAGATCTTGCCGGTAAACTTTCAACGGTTACCCTTGATAACCTGCGTGGTCTTGACGAGATTCTGCAATACAACACCGGCGCACAGATGATTGAGGAAACAAGTCAGTTAGCTGACCAGTTAAGTGACAGACAACAGGCAGTTAAAAAGGCATTTGGTGTCAACGATGCCGTCACGTCAACGGTTATTTTGCTCTCCGGCCTGGTTATGTTCTTCAGCTCATTCTATCTTGCCTATAACCAGCAGATTTTTATGAACGAGGCCTTTATTGTCACTATTGCATTGATGAGCTCGTTTGGCCCTGTGGTAGCTTTGGCTGCTTTAGGCACAACACTGACCAGTACGTTTGCGGCAGGCAATCGCGTTCTAGATATTCTGGACGAGAAACCCCCTGGTTGAAGACGTAGAGGGTCAAAAAGACATCTCCTATGAGGGTGTTCGTATTTCTAAGCTTTCATTTGCATACGATGATGAGCAGATTTTGGACAACATCTCCGTGGACATTCCTACCGATAAGATTGTGGGAATTGTGGGAAAGAGCGGCTCAGGCAAGTCTACGCTGCTTAAACTTTTGATGCGTTTCTGGCCAGCAACACCTGGTGCTATTGAGATTTCTGGAACTCCTTTGGAGCAGATTAACACCTCTAACTTGCGAGATCTTGAGAGCTATATGACGCAAGATACGCATCTGTATCACGATTCCATCAAGAACAACCTGCGCATTGCAAAGCTCGATGCAACAGATGAAGAGATTATTGAGGCGTGCAAGAAGGCTTCCATTCACGAGTATATCTCTACGCTGCCTCAGGGCTACGACACGCCTGTTGCAGAGCTTGGTGACTCGCTTTCTGGTGGAGAACGCCAGCGTATTGGCCTTGCTCGCGCATTCCTGCATGACGCACCGCTCATGTTGCTTGACGAGCCAACCAGTAACCTGGACAGCCTAAATGAGGCTATTATCTTGCGCTCGCTTGATAAAGAGACCGAGCATAAATCCGTGGTTCTTGTCTCTCACAGGGCTTCTACCATGGGAATTGCAGATGTTGTTTACACCGTTGATGGGGGACGTGTGAGCTAATGACACCGGAAGAAATTGAACGGAAGCGCCAAAAAGAAAAGGATCTCTTCTCGCTCATGATTCGCTTCTATTGCGAGAAGTACCATCACACCAAAGCCCACGAACCTCTGTGCGACGAGTGCGCTGAGCTTGAGAAGTATGCGCATACGCGTGTGGACCGCTGTCCTCATATTGAGACAAAGACGTTTTGCTCAAAATGTAAATCGCATTGCTACAACAAGGAAATGCGTGCTCGCGTCAAAGAAGTTATGAAATTATCGGGTCCACGACTTTTACTGCACCACCCGATTCTTGTCATCAAGCATGCGTTGCAGTAATTAAGCGCTGGTAGATGGCCAAGGTTTGCTGCTACGCCTGTCTTAGGCTCGCACTGTTAAAGTCTGCAACACCACGGTTTTCTCGCCATTTCACGGTCTTCTCGCCACAAAAGCGAGAGGACCGCATTTTTTTGAATCTTTTTCATTTGAAACATAACTGTTAACTTTGAGAATTACGTATTTTTGACGCGGCGCGGTAGGTTTACAGTGACCTCTCGCTTTACAGAAGGAGGTACTGCGTTGATTAAATCAAAGAAAGCGTCATTTATTTTTAAGCTGTTTATTGCTGTGATTGGCACCTTTGTGCTGTGTGATTCGGCGGGCGTCTTCCGAATGAACTTCCGCGTTTCTTTCTTGTACTACTTCACTAACATCTCTAACGTGCTGCTTGTTGCCTATTTCTGGGGCGCGCTGTTCCAGGCTTATAAGCATCCCGAGACCGCTCAGAAACCATGGATGCCAACGGTTAAGCACACGCTTATGCTGGGCATTACCGTAACTGGCCTGGTAGCTTACTTCCTGCTTGACCACGGCGAGGTCTTTGTAAATGGCGTCTTTAAGTTCAACAATTTTATCCTGCATGATGTGACCCCAATCTGCGCCGTTTTGGACTGGCTGCTCTTTGACGAGAAACCAACCATGAGCTTTAAAGAACCTCTGATCTGGCCTTTGTATCCGCTCACGTATTTTGTGTACATCATTGTCTTGGTTCTGGGCTTTGGCGTGCAGATTAAAGAGAAGTCTCGCTGGCCTTATGGATTTATGGACTTTGACAAGCTGGGAGTCCCAACGGTTGCTCTGACGATTGTGATCTTGATTGTTGTCTTTGTTGCCTTGGGTTACCTCTACGTCGTCATTGATAAAAAGCTTGGCGAGAAGATCAAGAAGGCTGAAAACTAATCAGAATTAGGTTAAAAGCTGGGATAACCGTAAGGTTAAACCTAGTGTGTTGAGGAGAAAACCACAATTGATTGCAAAGTGCCTGACATTCGTGAACTGCCTCCCATTTCTTGGACACGAGAAATAGGAGGCAGTTCAAAACACACCTAAGTCAGATAATCTGTCAAAAAGACGTATACATGACGCAGAAATTACCACAAACGCGCAGATTATCGTCATTAGATGTGTAAAATGCCCGCATCTGAGCAGAATATCTGACTTAGGTGTGTTCCGTAGATACAGAATTTATCGATAGTTAAATTTCTTATATAAATCTATTCATGTTTAAGCATATTAAGTGAAGTTTATGCATAGAAATGTATATCAAGTATTGACGCTCTCTAATTGTCAAGCAGTGAACCCCTAGCTGCCTAGCTATCTTGATTAAGAGCTAGTCAATTCTTCAGAGAGACCTACCAAACTGAACTATTTTGTGCGCCAGGCCTCAAAGCTGACGCTAACACGCTGCAGAATCATAATCACCCACATATGAACTGCCTCCCATTTCTTATGTCCAAGAAATGGGAGGCAGTTCATCGTCGGGCGCTTTTTTATGCCGTTTACGGAAGTACATTTGGAACGCGGCGTGTGTGCTGGTAAAATATTAAAAAGTTGATGAAGGAGGTACTATGTCACTGTATCGTCATCTACGTTCTAGTTTGGGTTCAGCCCAAAAAATTGCGCTTGCTGCCAGCGTGTTTGTAATGACAGTTGCTTTGCCAGTCATTGCAAAAGCTGATGTTATTTCTACGCCAAGAATCGGTAGATCATCTAGCTTTTTAGCCATGGCTGCAGTTTCTACTCTTGTGGCAGTAATTGGCTTCATTATGATCATAAGGCGTCGCAGGTAAAACCTTGACCACAACACAGCAGATTCTTCCCAAAAAAGAAGTCACTACCTTTGCGTATGCACTTTGTCACTTTGTAGTTGACTTTGCATGCGTATCTACCATGCTCTGCGCGGTAAGCCGAGTGTTGGGCGAGTCTAGCCAGGGTTCGATGGAAGTTGTTGCGTTAAGTATTTTACTGTATGACATAGTTGCCTTTACCCTGCAGCTCCCTATAGGCATTGCGCTGGATCAGCTAGATAAGAACTCCTATGCCGCCTTACTTTCATATGCTTTAGTGGGTGCTGGAGTTATTCTTTCTCTGGTCCCTATAGCCCTTCTCGAGTGGCCTGCGATTCTTTTGCTTGCGATTGGAAACGCGCTCTTCCATAGTGCAGGCGGACTGAGCGTCCTTAATATCTCGCAAAAACATGCAGGGCCTTCGGGAATCTTTATTGCAACTGGTGCAATTGGAGTCTTTTTAGGCACACAAAGTGCTCAAATGGGAAGACTTCAGATTGCATTTTCCCTGCTTGTGCTGTTGTTCTTATGCGTGCTTATCACTCTTGTAGTACAAAAGGTTAACAAGAAGTACTGGAACGTGTATAACGTTTCGTTTGACATTCCTAGGCTTTCGTCCAATACATTGCTTGCGATTGCACTGCTGAGCCTTGTGGTGGCGCTGAGAAGCTATGTCGGCATGGTCATGGCGTTTCCTTGGAAGAGTGAGATGCTCTTACTGGTATTAAGTATCCTTGGCGTATTTGCAGGTAAAGCGCTTGGTGGAGTGGTTGCTGATCGTATTGGCTTCAGGACTACAGCGATCTTCTCGCTCATTACCGCGGCTACTTTATTTGTGCCCTCATGGGAGATACCGGTTATGGGCCTTCTGGGCATATTTTTCTTTAACTTTACAATGGCGATCACGCTGGCTTCTTTGTCCAACATTTTGCATGAGGCAAAAGGAACCGCATTTGGCTTGGCCAGCTTCGCTTTGGCAATAGGAGCTTTACCTGCGCTTCTGGGACTTCGCTTGGAGCATCCTTTGGTGCTTTCCGCTATGAGTCTGATTTCAGCACTCGCTTTGGGTGTAAGTCTGACTTTGGTCAAAGACACCGTGGCCACGGGACCATTTGGTCACGAGCGTATGTTCCAGGCAGCACAAGTTGTTGAGGCTGTAGAGGAAGATAATCTAATCGCAGAGCTATCTGATCAGGTTGATGAGCTTGCGGTTGAAGATGAGTGTGTGGCTGAAGACTATCTTGCTGCTGAAGACAAACAAGTAGAAGGCTAATGGCATGGACGACCAAATATTTTTATTGCCGTATTTGATAACCATTATTCCGATATTTGCGTTTTGTCTGATTCTGACTATTACTGTTGAGCTTATTGTCGCAAAATCGCTTGGTGTTAAAGACAATCAAGCACTGTTGATTGTTGTTGCTGCTCAAGTGCTTACTAATCCAATTGCTGTTTTTATCACAAGTGCCCTTGTTAATGTAGTTGCTAACGACGCTCAGTATTGGGCGTGCGTCATAGCGGTTGAGCTGGCCGTTATTGCTGTTGAAGGTCTCATTTACAAGGTAAAAAAAGTAAGCGACGCTCCGTGGGGGCTTTCAATTTGATGCAATCTTGCATCGGTGTCTGTGGGTATTCTCATTCAAACACTTATATAAAAATTTAGCGAGAAACCCTTTGAATAGGAGGGGGTTTCTCGCCAAATCTGGGTGATTTATGAGATGGGCCTTAATGGATAATTGCAATAAGAAGAGCTCCGACCATAAGACCAATGGATGTTCTTAATGCCGCTGATGCTTGCCTGTGCAAGAGTTTTTTTGCGCACGAGTTGTGTGAGTAAGCTGGGCTTTTTGAAGCGCTCAGTGTATTATGCATTGGTCCTCCTTCCTCAGTTCTTATTTAGTATATGCCCAAAAAGTAAACCTAGGCAAACTCTTTAGTATAAAAAAATAATGCAAAAAAACCACGCCGAGGGTAAGGCCAATCATGCCTCCAGAAGAGGCATCTAGGTAATAACTGCCTGTTATTCCAATTAAAAACGCTGACCGTAGCAATGAGTGGAGAAATCCAGAGCATATGGCGCATCTGATTGGTAAGAAGTCTTGCACAAGCGCCTGGAACAATAAGAAGCGAAACAGATAGAATTACGCCAACTGCCTGGAGTGATATGACAATTGCGAGGGCTAGGGCAACAAGCAAGAATGAAGTGAGTGTTTTAGTAGAAAGACCGATTGCTTGAACCTGCGTGGGATCAAAATGAAAGCAAGGTCAGGTCCTTATTTTTAAGGATAAGCAGAATTGCAATTGGTAGACCAATGCAAAGAACTTGCAGCATATCGGGAGTGGTGACTCCTAAAAGATTGCCAAAAAGTATGTGCGATAAGTTAATTTGGCTTGGAACCTTTGATATGAGAACTGTTCCCAGCGCAAAAAACGTTGTAAATACGATACCGATAGCAGTATCAGGTCGTACAATTTGGCTCTTTTTGACTTGTCCGACCAACACCACGGTAATGAGAGCAAACACAAGTGCTCCCACCAGATAGGGAAGTCCCAGTAGGTGAGCAATGACCACGCCCGGAAGAATAGAGTGGGAGATGGCGTCGCCCATAAGCGACCATCCCATGTGTGTGATCCAGCAGCTCAAAAGCCCGCAGACTATGGCGGTTGCAATTCCGGTGATGAGGGCTCGCTGCATGAATGCGTATTGGAGAATATCCAGCTCAGGCATGAAGCACCTCCTCAATGTGGGTGTCTTCAGAAATTCCAAGGTTCTGTAGGAGGGCGTCTCCAGAAAGAATTTCTTTTGAGGGACCCTGTGCGGTGATGGTTTTATTGATGACCAGGCAAAGCGGGAATTTTTGCTGAGCTAGGTTGATATCGTGAATTGAAACAAGCAATGTCTTGCCTTCTTTACTGAGGTTATTGAGCTGTTCGGTAATGATGGCCTCAGAGCGAGCGTCTACTCCCGCAAATGGTTCGTCAAGAAACATCAGTTCAGCAGCTTGCGCTATTCCACGTGCCACAAAAACACGTTTTCTTTGTCCACCCGAGAGTTGGGCAAGTGGACGATCTGCAAGGTCGGCCAGGTTAACGCGTTCAAGTGCCTGGGCAACCAGCTCTTTGTCCTGAGCGGAAGGTATGCGCATCCAACCCTGATGAACATATCTTCCCTGCATAACAACGTTTTTTACGAGCAGCGGAAACGTTGCGTCAATTGCCTCCGTTTGAGGGACGTAGGCTACTTTTCCCTGCTTGCGGGCCTGTGAAAGAGGTTGCTGACCCCAAGTAAGTGACCCCTCCCATGCGATGGTGTCCATCAGAGCTTTGAAGAGCGTAGATTTTCCGGCGCCATTGACACCAACAAGTGCGCAAAGATCTCCTGTTGAAAGCGAGAAATTCACGTCATAAATGATGGGTTTCTCGCGGTCTTTTTTCTCGTACCAGGCGCAAAGTTGCGAAACACAAAGATTCATCGAACAATTACCTTCCCATGAGACCAGATACGATTGCGTCTGCATCGTGTTGCAGCAGGTCAAGATAGGTGGGCACGGGACCGTCGGCTTCCGAGAGGGAGTCTACGTACAAGATGTTCTTCTCGTCAGTTTTGAGGACAGCACCCGTCTCGTCGGCTACCTGCTGCATTGCCTTGGGGCTTACCGTGGATTCGCAGAATACTGCGGGGATTTGCTGGGCTTTTACAGTTTCGACGACTTTGGCAATCTGCTGCGGAGTGCCTTCATCAGCGGCGTTAACGGCCCAGAGGTAGAGCTCCTTCATGTTGGTGTCGCGGCACAGGTACGAGAACGCTCCCTCGCAGGTCACCAGCGTGCGCTGGCTCTCCGGCAGGGTGCTAAGCTCCTCAATCAGGTGAGAGGAGATGTTGTCGAGCTCCTTTTTGTATGCGTCACCGTTGGCTTTGAAGTCCTTGGCGTGGTCAGGGACAAGGTTGCTCAGCGCACGGACGATATTCTCGACATAAATCTTGCCGTTTGTGGGCGACATCCACGCGTGCGGATTGGCTTGGCCCTGGTAGTCGCCCTCGGCGATGGGGATGGCGGTGATGCCTTCGCTGAGGTCAGCGCGCTGAGCAGGCGAGTCATCGACGAAGCGCTCAAACCAGCGCTCAAGCCCCAGGCCGTTGTTGAGGATGAGCTGGGCTTTCTGCGCGCGCTTGAGTCGTCAGGCGTGGGCTCGTAGTCGTGGATCTCGGCGCCGGCCTTGGTGATGGACTCTACCTGGCAGAACTCTCCCGCAACGCGAGAAGCCATGTCTTGAATGACGGTGAAAGTGGTCAAGACAAGGGGAGCCGAGGAATTTGGGTTTTGCGTGGTGCTTGAGCTGGCAGCGGAATCGCGTGGGCCACATGCGGCGAGAGAAGCGATGGCTGCTGCGGAGCTTGCGCTGAGCAAGGCCAGCGTTGACCTGCGGGTTAGGAGAGGGTTGCGGGTAGCGTGCGGACGCGAGTCGGCGTGCGGGCGCGGGTCGGTGTGCGGGCGCAAGTTTGCAGTTGCTGAGTCATGCATGCAGCGATGTTTCATGGCGACTTCCTTCATAGATTCAGGGCTAGGCAACAGAACTGACAGCTACAGAGCTGATGGCTCGGAGTTGATAGTGCGAGTCTTCGGCTATAGAGCTGTGGACTGTAGAGTTGGGAGCCCAACGGGTTTCTCGCCATATTGTATTCCTAAAAGTTAGCTTTGTCTAACTTTTGAGATTTTTGAGGAAAGAAAAAGACTTTAGTTTGCAGACAAATGTCCAAAAGATTGAACGTGAAATTTAATGTGTCATTTATGTCACATTTTAAGCAAATTATTTTCTTTTAACGCATTGACCATAGGATTTGTGGTTAAAAAATATTTTTTGTATAGAAAATTATGTGAATATGGCTAGAATTTATTTGTTTTCCAATGGTTTGTGCTCATGAAAAAAGGAGAGAGAGCATGGCATTCGATTTTACAGGTAAGTTGGTTCTGGTTACAGGCGGAAGCGCTGGTATTGGCGCTGAGATCTCCAAGGGTATTGTTGCTGGAGGTGGACACGTAATCGTTTGCTCTCGTCACGAGGACACTGGTCGCAAGTTTGTCGAGGAGCTTGGCGAGGGTAACTTCTTCTACACAATGGACATTGCAGACGCAGAGGGTGTCAAGAAGACCGTTGCTCAGATTCTTGAGGAGTGCGGCGATGTCAACGTTCTTATCAACTGCGCTGGTCGCATCAGCTCCGTTCCTTTCACCGAGGTTGACGACAAAGAGTGGAACAACACTATCAACACCAACCTCACTGGTACCTACAACGTAACTCACGCTCTCTGGCAGCACTTTATTGACCGTGGCGGCGCTCGCATTGTTAACGTTTCTTCCGTTGCAGGTAAGATCGGCGGCGGCCTCCTTGGTACCGTTGCTTATGCATCTTCCAAGGCTGGTATGAACGGCTTTACCAAGGCTATCGCTAAAGAGGGCGGCAAGTACGGCATTTCTTGTAACGCAGTTTGCCCATCTTTCACCATTACAGATATGACCACTGCACTCTCCAATGATGAGGAGAAGTACAAGAAGGTCGTAGGCATTATTCCTCTTGGCCGTCCTGCACAGGCATCTGAGCCTGCACAGATGGTACTGTTCTTTGCTTCCGATGCTGCAAGCTTCGTCAACGGTGAGGTTGGCGACTGCGACGGCGGCATCGTAATGGACTAGGTGATTGTTGATGGCTACAAAAGAACCAATTTCTATTCAGCACCCATTTAAGGCACTGGGTCGTATCCCAGGTGCAAACATTCTGATTCCTCTGCTTCTTGGTGTTTTCATGAACACATTTTTCCAGAGGTATTCCCAACGCTTGGCAGCTTTACCGCAGCAATGACCGTTAAGGGTACTGCTGCTCTGGTTGGCGCTTTCATGCTGTGCGTTGGTGCAACTATTTCGTTCAAGAGCGCACCAAAGGCTGCACTTCGCGGCGCAATCATCATCATTTCTAAGGTTGTGTTCTGCGTTGCTCTTGGTCTTGCTGTTCTGTTCTTCCTGAACGATAACCTGCTTGGTCTTTCTTCTATGGTTATCCTTGCTGCTTGCTCTGGTGCAAACAACTCCATGTACGCAGGTCTGATGGCCGACTACGGTAACGAGTATGAGCAGGGTGCAGTTGCAATTACTACGCTGGTTGTTGGCCCTCCAGTTACCATGCTTGCTCTTGGTGCAACTGGTCAGTCACCAATCAACTGGTCTTTGCTTGGCGCAGTTCTGCCAATTATTATTGGTATTCTGCTTGGCAATTTCTTCCCATCTATGAAGAAGATGCTGACTAGCGCGCTGCCAGCAATTATTGTTATGACCTTCTTTGCTATGGGAACTACTATGAAGTTTGATTCCCTCATCATGGCTGGTCCTGCAGGTATTCTGCTTGGCGTTATCTGCTCCGTCTGCGGTGGCTTTATCAACTACTTTGTTGATCGTGCAACTGGCGGAACTGGTATTGCTGGTGTAGCTATTTCTTCCTGCGCAGGTGCGAATGCACTTACACCTGCTGCTATGGCAGAGACTAACCCAGCTCTGTATGGTGGAGCTGCTCTTGCAACAGCAAACGCACAGGTAGCAGCTGCAGTTATTGTTACTGCAATCCTGACTCCTTTGATCACTGGTTACGTTGCTGAGCACTTTGCTAAGAAAGACAACGCTTCAGAGGAAGTTGTTGAGGCTGTTTAATCGCCCGTAATGTTTCAAGTGCAAAATCCCAGCACCCGAAGGTGCTGGGATTTTTTTGTGGCTCGTGCGCCGTTGATTGCTTGTAGAGGCGCTCGAAGTATGTCGATAGACGGCTGATAAGTGGGCAGCGGTTGGCTCAGATTTTTCGTGAATCGCTCAAATAAGTCTCCAAGTGGTAAAAAATCCGTTTAGTTGGGGTTTTCATTTTTCTGCATACAACGTTTGCCCAGATAAAAGTTTTTAGTGCGGTAAAAAATCGTCTTAGTTGGGGATAAATCGGCAAATTTTAGGTTTTCATCCCCAACTAAACGCGTTTTTTACCTTTTTTGGTACATAATTTTGAGCTCAAAAATTACGTATTCACAGGAATGCATTTTATGACCCGATTATGCAAAAAAGGGTCAGAACGGAACGTTCTGACCCTTAACTTTGTGACTAAAAAGACTGCAGTTCGCTATTTTGTAAACGATACCTACTTAATCAGGACATTTCCCTCATAGCTGTCATGAACGTCCTGAGGTGTAACGCCCATGTGCTTCTTATAGAGCCTGCTGAAGTAGAACGGATCATTGTAACCAACCGCCTCGGAGGTCTCGCGCACAGAAAGACCAGATTGAAGCAACTGTTGAGCATGGTCAAGACGCTTCGCAATGATGAACGTCATAGGGCGAACGCCAAATGTTTGGACAAAATTGTTGGAGAATCGCTGAGTGCTCATTCCACAGCGCTTGGCCAGGCCAGGAATGGTAATTGGATCTGCAAAGTGAAGCTCAATGTACGTGCGAGCCTCGGCCATGCTCTCCTGGACCTTTTGGCTGTTGGTGAGCAGGAACATAGACTTTGATGAGTTCGGTACCGTTGACAATCTGCGCAACACGGTTATCCAGCGATGGGGTAGTGTTAAGTTTTTCCAGGTCAAGCGTCTTATCAAGAATACGATCGAATCCCTGAGGATCAAATGCGTACGCATTGAAGATTGGGCTGCTGGTATCTCCCTGAACGCCATCATAGTAGATGTTTACGTGGTCAAATGAGCGACCGTAGAGTGTGCGATACGTTACGGTCTTACCTGCAGGAGCGTGGACAACTGTGGTTCCTTCACAGATAAATTCTTTTCCGCTAATAGTAATCTCAGCTGATCCAAATACAGGAATGATGAAAACAGAGTGAGCAAGCGAAAAAGTAACTTGGGAGTCAGCAATCTTCTGCTGGCGGTTGATTGAAAACACACTATACGTCTGCCGCGAATAGGTCTCTTTTAGCTCCTGCAGATTTGTCTGCATAGAATCTCCTCATTTCAAAAGCGCTCTAATGCGCCGAATATTAAAAATAACATGGAGAGTATTTTAGCCAGCAGAACTGCGATTGCAACCACAAAATAAAATGCCATTTCAGGGGTTAAATTTTGATTAACGAGAAAGACAATTGCCTACGTAACTTTAAGAGAATGATTTTAGAAAGAACAATTTATGTATAAATTTTGTCCATGCAAATTAAAGATATTCCATTTTGTTTATTCGCTTTAAACTGCCGATAAATAGCGTTTTTTTGATACCATAAATTAGTTATGTACAAATGGTTTCTTCAGGTTAACTTTAGATACTGCAGGCTTCATTTAGATGCCGAAGTTTTCTTTTAGTTTGCCCTGAATTCCATTGGTTTTTAGGTCTTAGGTTTTTGCAGGTTTTAGGTTTCAGGTTTTAGGTTTTATTGGCTTCTGTAGAGTTTTCTCGTAGAAGGTTTGTATATGGAGCAGCTTGCACACGTTTTTTCACTTATCGTTCAGCCCGCATACGACTTGACCGGCAGTTGGTGGGCGGCAATCTTCCTTTTTACCCTTGCAACTAAAATCATCCTGATGCCTCTGGCACTTTGGACGCAACAAAACTCTATTGTTATGGTGCGCCTTATGCCCGAGACCTTCCGCCTGAAGACTCGTTACTTCGGCGACAGGGAGACCATCGAGGAGCGCTCCAACGAGCTCAACAAAAAGGCAGGTTATCACCCACTATTGAGCCTTATTCCTCTGGCAATCCAGGTAGTCATCCTGTTCGGCCTGGTTGACGTTATCCATGGCATCACCGATTCTGGCGCGCCAGGCACAGAGTTTTTGGGCATGACCCCAATCATCGACGGTGGTATCACCTGGATTATGCCACTGGCAGCAGCTTTGTCCTCGGTTGCTCTTGGCCTTGCTTCCAATAAACTGAATCCACTTCAGCGCGAGCAGTCTCGTGCTGAGAAGAACACCACAAACGGTCTCTCTATTGCAATGTCACTGGTGCTTGCAGTCTACGTTGTTTGTGGCATGGCATTCTACTGGGTTTGCTCAAACCTTCTCTCAATTCTGGTCCAAATTGTCTGCAATATTATTATCGACCCTCGTAAACAGGTTGACTACGATGAACTCAACGCTGCTCGCGATGAGTTTGAAGCAATGGACGCAGCAACCAAGTCCACACACAAATGGTTCCAGCGCGATCCTCATGCTGCTCGAGAAAAAGAGGACTACAAGCGCTTCTTTGACACCATCGGCAAGCACCTGGTCTTCTACTCCGAATCAAGCGGCTTCTACAAGTACTTCCAGGGCGCCATCGAGTGGCTGCTGACAAACTCTGACATTCGTATCCACTATGTCACCTCTGACCCTAACGACCAGGTCTTTGAACTGGCAAAACAGCAGCCTCGCCTGATTCCGTATTACTTGGGTCAGCGTCGCCTTATCACGCTTTTCATGAAGCTCGACGCTGATGTTGTGGTAACTTCCCTCGGTGACCTGGAGAGCTCCTATATGAAGCGCTCCTACGTGCGTAAAGATGCTGAGTACATGTACATGTGCCACCACATGACTTCCATGACGGTTACCTCAACGCGCAACGAGTACACCTACTACGACGACGTCCTCTGCGTTGGCCCTCATCAGCAGCATGATCTTGAACTGGTCGAGAAGTACTACGGTACGCCATCTAAAAGAAAGCCTGCTATTGGCTACGATCTTCTCGACAGGTCAATCAAGAACTATAAGAAACAGAATTTGGGTCAGCGCAAACCTGGCGAGAAACCCCTGTTGCTGATTGGTCCTTCGTGGCAGTATGACAACTTGATGGATAGCTGCCTTGACGGCCTGCTTGAGCAGCTCATGGGCCGCGGCTGGCGTATTGTGGTTCGCCCACACCCAGAGTATTTGAAGCGCTATCCTGCCCGTATGGAGGAGATTCTTGCTCGCTACGCTGACGCAGACCCAGAGGAGCTCTCCTTTGAGACTGACTTCAGCTCCAACACTTCGGTTCTTTCGGCTGACCTGCTGTTTACTGACTGGTCGAGTGTTGCCGAGGAGTTCTCGTTTACCACGCTCAAGCCGTCGGTCTTCATTGACACTGCAATGAAGGAGAACAACCCTGACTGGAGCAAGATTCATTCGGATCCATGCGATATTACGCTGAGAAATGAGATTGGCCGCAGCTTTGATCCTAAGGACCTCTCGGGCCTGGGCGACGCTGTTGCGCAGATGCTTGAAGAGACCGACAGCTGGTCGCACAAGATTGAAGAGATTCGCAACAACATGATCTTCAACCTCGGCCACGGCGGAGAAGCTGCAGGTAAGTTCATTCTCGAGCGCGTTTTGGCTCACCAGGAGGGAACTGCCGAGAAGGGCAACGTTGCCGAGAAGAGCGACGCTGTCGAGAAGGACGATGCTGCAGCGGATGCCGCCGCGGACGATGCCGCCGAGAAGGACAGTGATTTCCGTGCGTAAAAGGGCTACTTCATCTGTGAAAGCACCAGTCAGCGCCGCCGTTCACAAGACGCGTGCACTCTTTGTGCATGCAGCGCTGTATGTTGCAGCTTTGACGTTTGTCTGGTGGGCACTTCTGCCTGCAACAGCTCAGGCGTACGTTGACCCGTCAGTTATGACTTACACCATTCAGGCATTGGCAGCGGTTGTAGTTGCACTCTCTGCTGTGCTTGGTGTTGCGTTTAGGCGTTCTCGTAAGGTGCTCTTCCGCATTCTTAAGATTGACGAGAACGCAAACAAGATCGTTGAAGGCAAAGTTCACAAGGTTGACACCAAGGGCGCTGAAGCTGCAAACGCTCAGATGAAAGAAACCCTTGCAGCTGAGGCAATCCGCCTTAAAGAGCGCAAAGAGGGCACCCTCAAACCTAAAGGTCGCATTGGTGTCGCGTTCCTTGTTTCCTTCTTCACCGTCTTTACTATCTTGGTCGTAGCCCCACTTGAGCTGGTAGCTAGTAGTGCGCGAGACCTTTCTTTCAACCTCAACGATGTTGCAGGCCCCGTTATTATTGCGGGTCTTGTCATTACGATCATTCTTACCGTGATTCTTTCGCTGCTGCGTAAGCGCGTGTTTAACGTTGCATCTGCGCTCGTAGGCGCCATCGGCGTGGCATCGTACGTTCAGGCAGTGTTCTTGAACGGTGGTATGCCACTTGCGGATGGACATGAGGTCATTTGGTCCAACTTTACCAGTCAGATGATTGTCTCTGGCCTCATCTGGTTGGCAATTATTGCAGCAGCAGTGATCTTCTCGCTCCTTAAAGCAAGGCAGCTTAGAACAGGTCTTCTGGTAACCGCAACAGCTCTTATTATTGTCCAGGCAGTGGGCGTTACAAGTCTGTGGGGTCCTTCAATTGCGGCGTCGATAGATGCCCATCCCGAGCACCAGCAGGTTATTGCAACACGCGAGGGTCTCTACAACGTGTCTTCCAAGAAGAACGTCGTGGTGTTTGTCCTGGACACCACCGATACCGCTTTTGTCCAGAAGCTCTACGATGAGTATCCAGAGACATTTGCGTCCCTTACTGGCTTTACCTGGTACAGAAATTCCGTCGGTTCCATGATTCCAACGCGCTACGGTGTTCCATCGCTGCTCTTTGGCTCTCGTCCTCAACCTGGCGAGAATTTCAATGATTTTGTCTACAACTGGGCGCAAAGTGATCAGTACCTCAAGGATATTCAGAATGCTGGATATCAAGCAGGTTTGTATACAGATCAGTTGAACTACTCTCATTACAGAGATACAGCACAGAAGTATTCCATCAACTACCACGAGCCTCGTGGTCGCGGCACAGATAATCAGCTAGACGTGCTAGGTGCACTGCGTATTCTCTATAAGACGGCATTCTGTAGGGACATGCCTTGGGTATTTAAGCCTCGATTCTGGTATTACACCGAGGACCTCAATATGCGTATGCGCAGACCAGTCAACATGGACGAGGTTGATCTTTCTTCACAGCCTTACACCGAGGATGACCTCAAGTATTACCAGGAACTTCAACACTACGGACTCTCGATTGACGACAGTGCTGGCCAGAAGGGCTCGTTCCGCTTTATCCACCTTTTTGGTTCACACCCACCTTATACGCTTGATCGTAACGTTGAGCCTACCAGCGATCCAAGCAAGCAAAACGTTGAAGAGCAGACTATTGGCGCGTATAGGATTGTTGCGCAGTATATTGCTGAGCTTAAACGTCTTGGTGTGTATGAAAACACGTCTTTTATTATTACCGCAGATCACGGTGACTGGTATTTGACTGATTCCGACATCCAACAGCCTTCCGCTCCAGTCATTATGTATAAACCAGCTGGTCAGACCCCTGAAGAGGCCGCGCAGCCTATGCAGATTTCTGACGCGCCTGTCTGGCACTACGACATCTTGGCGCAGACGCTGAAGGACATGGGCGTTGACCAGCAGACGCTTTCTAACTACACTACGCCGCTTGATGAGTCCTATGAGGGTGAGACTCGTCCTCGTTACTACATTGAGACCATTTCAAACGGCAAGCACGACATTTTTGTCAGGGAGTTTGTCATTAACGGCGACGCCAATGACATGAAGAACTGGAGCCTTACGGGCAACGAATGGCCTGTTGAACCATGGCATGACTAAGTTAGTGTCCGGCAACAACCCACTGGCGAGAAATCCGGTGTACCCGCCGTCGAGAAACCCATCTACAAGAAAAGCCGCGTCCACACGACACGGCTTTTTTGGTGACCAGTTGTAGGAGCGGCTCTGTGAAGAGAGCTTGCCTGCGACCTGTGATTACTGTGGCAAAATCCAGGTAGGAAGGCCGTCAGAGAAGATACGTGCAAGCGGATATGCCTCTTCAATAGTCAGTGTTGCAACAACGTGATAAGGACCCTCTGCTGACGCATCAAATACCAGTGCAAGGGGTTTCTCGCCATCGGAGGTAGGAAGCGCAAGGTAGACGCAATGCTTGGAGGGATTGTAAAGCTCAACGGCCATGCGCCATCCACGCTTGGCGGCTCGTAGGGCGTTTTGCACCAGCGGCGAGTTGTCGTCAAATCCGCGCTCGGGATTAAAGAGCAGAGGTGCGGCAACGGGAACGGGAAGCGAGAAGTCAGCGTCGGTATGCATGAGCTGCTGCTCGTTCTTTCTGTAGACGTACGCTGCGGAAAGACAAGCCTGCGCAGCCTGCAACGAAGGCGCGTCGTTCAGATAGGTGGTGCTAAGCGTATTCCAATCGGAGACAGGAGCCTCGTTCATGACCACGTCAACAGGGTTTATGGGCAGCTGCTTTTCTGCGGCAGGCAGCTTCTCCCATGAAGCGATGCCAGACTTGGGCAGCCCGCGAAGTACGTCAACTGCCTGATCCTGCAGCTCATCTGGAGAAACGCTGAGCTCCAAGAGCGTCCAAGGACGCAGAGCTCCGCGTTTTGACTTGCGGATGGTAGCGGTAATTACCTCGTCTGTCTGCGGTTTCTTGTAACGCGTGTTAAACGTAAACGTACCGCCCTTAGAAATGAGCGCGCGAGAAGACACGGCAAGTTTGAAGTCTTCTTCCAGCTGCTTGAGAACGTTGGCGTCAACGGGAGCCATCTGATACAAAATGCCGAGAAGCTCGTTGTTGACGTGGAGGTCTTCCTCAAAATTGGCGGGATATGTTGGGATAGGAGCAGGAGTCTCTTCCTGAGCGGTTGACTGCGCAGAATTCTGTGGCGCAGAAGTGGCTGCAGCAGCGGTTGAACCTGTTGTGTTCAGCGCTTGCTGCAACACTGAAGGAGCTGCTTCAAGCGTTTTCTCTTCGTCGGAACCGTCATAGGGGTTGTAGGTGACGGTAAGCGAGATGGTGGGCTCAGGCACTACAAGTTCGGGCACTGTCGGCTCAGCAGTTTTAGACTCTGGAGCTGGCGTTTCGGTCTCGTCAGGTTCTGGAGATGCGTCATCAGCGGTTCCAGCGGGCTCTGGAGTGACATCATCGGCAGATTCTTGCTGGAAGTCTTCTTCAGGCGCCTCTGCAGTAGGCGTCGCTGCAACAGGTGCCTCAGCAGCAGACGTCGCTGCAACAGACAATTCCTCCGAGCTCTCTACGACAGGCTGTTCCTCTAGCTCCGTCGGCTCTTCCTGGGCAGGAAGCTCCTCTACCTCAGGCTCCGCTTCAACTACCAGGTGCTTTGGCTTGAGAGCTCGAATGGACTTTGCCCCACGGCGGCGCTTCCAAGGCTTGCCGTTGTTTTGCGACTCGACGTTTTTCTCGCCAGCTACAAGGGCAGTCTCAAAGGTGTCAAAAGTCAAAAGCGTTGCGTAGACGTAACCCTTTTTGAAGGCTGTGATCTTAATAAAGTCAGGGCATGCCTCCATAAGCGCGCGGATGTCGTCAAAGCCAAAATCCTGTGGCGCAAGTTCATCTTCAATCAAGACGCCTTCAACAGTTGAAAGGGGGAGTTTGCTTGGAGACGCCAATGGTAGCTTTGAGTAGTTTATACAGGTAAAGAGCGTGTTCTTGTTTTATAACAGCCATGATGCTCCCGAGATTGTAGTTAATGGACTACATACTACTCGATTTTGAACAGACAAAGATACTGATTGTGCATAGAAAGTCGCAATACGTAGCAAAAAGCAAGAGCTGGACTGATAGAATAAAGCTAGATTGAAGGGAGCCCATATGATTGGTCGTTTTATTAAGAGAGCTGCAGTTAGAGCTGCAGGTTTAGCAATTACTCAGTATGCCGCAAAGGCAGCACTTCAATCCGAGGCTGGAAGAAAGCTGCTTGCTACAACGGCTTCTAAGGCTGCCAACTTGGCCGGCAATATCGCTAAAGAGCAGATTACCGCTGGATTCAATGCTCATGTAAGACCAGCACTTCCAAGCGCTGATACCATTCAGTCGTCAGTAGCTCGTGCTCAATCTGCGCTTCGTTCAGCTCAGACTTCTGTTTTGGCTGCTCAGGCTCAGCTTCAGTCTAATCTAGAGAACCGTTTTTCTCGCCCAAAGAACAAGCTTTCAAAGCAGCTTGCAAGTACTGCTGAGTCGCTTGAAGAGATGGGGGAGACCCTGGCCGAGCACCAGGATGCTGCTACAGACATTGCAGTTGCAGATGCTGTTGAGGGAATTACTGCTCAAAATGGACAGGATACAGACGCCCTGTTTGTTCCTGCCAAGAAGAGCAAGACGCTCAGAAACGTTGCAATTGCCGGTGGCGTTGTGGCTGGCGCTGCCCTTGGTCTAGCAGCATACGGCGCCTATTCCATTGCTCCTCGCAAGCAAAATGATCGCCTGCTTCTGGAGCGTTGGCACGAGATTGCTCGTCATCGCTATGCTCATCGTGGCCTTTACAACAACGAGTCTGGCATTCCAGAGAACTCTCTGCTTGCTTTCCGTGCAGCTGTCGAGAAGGGCTTTGGCTCCGAGGTTGATGTTCACCTGACCGCAGATCATAAGCTGGTTGTTGTTCACGATTCTGCACTTGATCGTCTCTGCGGCGTACAGAAGATTGTTGAGGAGTCCACACTGGAAGAGCTCCGTGGCTTGAGGCTTCTTGCTACCGACGAGCAGATTCCAACATTTGAGGAAGTCCTCGAGACTTATGCATGGAGCGGCTCCGGTGAGCTGCCTGCACCTTTGATTATTGAGGCTAAGACGCGCAACAATAACGCTGAGCAGCTGACAGAAAAGATTATGCAGGCTCTTGACCTTCGCCCTGTTCGTGCCTGCATCGAGAGCTTTGACCCTCGCGTTTTGCAGTGGCTGCGTCAGAATCGTCCTGAGATGCTTCGCGGCCAGCTTTCAGAGAATTTCCTGGTTGACCGTCAGACCAAGCACATGAACATTGCTACACGAGCTGGCGCTACAGCTCTCTTTGGTAATTCTGTTGGTCGTCCAGACTTCATTTCTTACAAGTTTGAAGACCGCAAGAACCCCTTTGTAAAGCTGGCTTGCAATACCATGGGCGCACACCTTATTACCTGGACCGTTAGGAACGAGGAGGACATGATTGCCTCCGAGCTTGAGGGAGCTCCTGTCATCTTTGGGGATTCATCCCAACTCCTGCGTCGCTGATCAACTAGCTTTCTCGAGTGGCGAGAAGACCGTCTGACTAGGACTTTGGGCAAGCCGACGGTTAGAAGTACGTCCAAAACTCTCTGTTTACCTGGAACTCCACGGGTTTCTCGCCCGTGGAGTTATTTTCGTAAGAAATTTCTTCAATATTATAGTATGAATATATGTACATATATCAATTTAAGGAGTAGACTAGGCGTAACAACAACCCAAGGAGGAGCTATGGGCTCAAAGACAAAGGTGAAGATTGCTCGCATTGTCTGTTCTGCTGTTTTGCTAGGTATTGCTTATGCGGTTGAGCACGCATTTGACCTGCAGCTTTGGCAGGCACTCTTGCTGTATCTGTTGCCTTATACCGTTGCTGGATACGATGTTGTTCTAGAGGCATGGGAGAGCATCACCGAGGGCGAGTGTTTCAACGAAGACCTGCTCATGACCATTGCCACCGTTGGTGCTTTGCTCATTGGCTTTGTGCCTAACGGCTCTCCTATGTTTGATGAGGCCGTCTTTGTCATGCTGTTCTTCCAGGTAGGAGAGGTGTTTGAGCACCTCGCTTCCGATAACAGCAAGAAGTCTATTGCCAAGCTCATGGATATCCGTCCTGATAGCGCAACGGTTGAGCGCAACGGGCAGCTGCTTACCATTGCTCCAGAAGAAGTTGAGCTGGGAGAGATCATCGTGGTAAAGCCTGGCGATCGCGTTCCTGTTGACGCAGAGATTGTTGAGGGTTCTACCAGTCTTGATACCGTTGCTCTTACTGGTGAGAGCGTTCCTCGTGACGCTGCGGTGGGGGACAACATTATTTCGGGCTGCGTAAACCTTTCTGGCGTGGTGCGCGCTCGCGTTACCCACCTCTTTGAAGACTCCACCGCTACCCGCATTATTAAGCTGGTAGAGAGCTCAAATCAGAACAAGTCCAAGAGCGAGAGCTTTATTCGTCGTTTTTCTCGCGTGTATACTCCAGCTGTTGTTTACAGTGCTATTGCGCTGGCATTTTTGCCACCACTGCTCTCGGGAGACTTTGTTGGCAACGCTTCTACCTGGGTTGTAAGGGCGCTGACCTTCCTTATTGCATCTTGTCCCTGCGCGCTGGTAGTTTCTGTTCCGCTAGCCTTCTTCGGCGGCATTGGCGCAGCTTCAAAGGAAGGCATCCTGATCAAGGGCTCTGCCTATATTGATACGCTTTCCACCCTTGATACCGTTGCCTTTGACAAGACCGGTACGCTGACTGAGGGTGTTTTTGAGGTCCTTGCTGTTCATCCTCGGGCCATTGGCGAGAAGGACCTTCTGCACCTAGCTTCTCACGTTGAGATGCACTCCACGCATCCCATTGCTGCAGCTCTTCGTGCTGCTTATCCAAGCGAGGACGATGACTGTGTTATCACGGACATCAAAGAAATTGCTGGTCAGGGCATTTGCGCTAACGTGAATGGTAAGAGCGTTGCTGTTGGCAACAGCGCACTTATGGAGAGCGTAGGAGCTTCTTGGAAAGCGTGCGAGAACTACGGAACCATCATTCACGTGGCTGTTGATGGGACCTACATGGGCCACATTGTTATTTCTGACCGCGAACGAGCTGATGCTCCAGCAGCAATCGCTTCCCTCAAAGACGTTGGCGTTTCTAAGGTTGTTATGCTCACGGGCGATAAACGCGACGTTGCAGAAGAGATTGCAGCTAAGATGGGTATCACCGAGGTTCGCTCTGAGCTGCTTCCACAGGATAAGGTTTCTGCCGTTGAAGGCCTTCTCGCCCAAAAGACAGCTGGTAAGTCCCTTGCTTTTGTCGGTGACGGCATCAATGATGCACCCGTTCTTGCACGCGCTGATGTAGGCGTTGCTATGGGCGGTTTGGGGTCTGATGCTGCTATTGAGGCCGCCGACGTAGTTCTTATGGACGACAAGCTTTCTAAGCTCTCAAAGGCCGTAAAGATTGCTCGTCACACCTTGGGTATTGCAAGCAGAACATTGTGTTTGCCATTGGTGTTAAGGTTGCTATTTTGATTCTTGCAGCCTTTGGTCTGGCGCCTATGTGGCTGGCTGTTTTTGGAGACACAGGCGTTATGGTACTTGCAGTTCTTAATTCCACTAGAGCTCTCAATATCAAGTCAATCAAGTAAGAGAGACTAGCTTCTCATCAATGCAAAAGAAGCGCTCGTATAGAGCGCTTCTACAAAGGGCTTAGTACAGATTACTGAGACTACAGATTACTGAGACTTTTTACGAAGCCTGCGAGCACGGTTTGCAAGATTGCGAACCGTGCTTTCCATTCCGTGAGGAATATAGGTCAGCGACTCTAGATCTTCTGGCAGATAATCTACAAGGCTGATAGGTTTTGTAGGTGTGAAGTTTGCTGGTACAGGACCTGGAGCAATCAGATACGCGTGCACCTTAGCACCCTGGGCACCAAGTTTTTGTTCATACTCGCTAGGAACGTCATGAGGAAAATCAGCCTGAGCATCACGCGTTTGCCAAATAAAGTTGTAGCCTGCAACTTCAACTTGCTCAAGAGAAAAATCATAAAGTGGCTGGCTGTCTGTTTTAAGACGGACAACGCCTTCTTTAGTTAAAACATTTCTATACTGCATAAGACGCTCAGCATCGGTGAGGCGCAGCTTTGCCTGTCTGATTCTAGGAAATGGAGCAGGAAAGTTGAGATAGATTACAGAGACCTCTTCTGGCGAGAAGTACTCATCAATCTTCATGCCAGTACCAGGAACTACGATGGCATTAGGTATTCCTGCTTCATAGATTGTTTTTGCAGCGTATGAAATACAAATAGGCTCTGTATCAATGGCCACAAAGAGTACATCAGGATGTGCCATAGCTTGTGCGGCAGTAAAAGATCCCTTACCACAGCCAAGGTCTACACGGACCTCAGAGAAGGGGATATGTCCCTCAGCAGTAATTGGCGCACACGCAGAAGCCCACGTACCCTTTAAAGCCTCTGGATGAGGCTCAATGACACTGGAATAAGCCTCTAAGCGCTCTTCCAGAACAAAGTTTTTAGGCAAACGTGCATGTAGTGCGCGCAAAGTAACTCCTCAGCTAGCAGACGTAATCAGCGATTCTTTACAGAAGCTGATCAAGCGTTTCTCCGTACGAAGGTAGGAATTCTGTCATAAAATCGCGCACTTCTGGGAGAGAATCTGCTAAATCTTCAACAACTCCACGAGTTGAGGCCTCAGCGGTAATAAATTCTGAGTTTCCAGACTGGGCTTCCTCAATGCACTTAATGAGTGCCGCAATTTTATCTGCAGCCTTAATAAGCTTTCTGAGGTAAGCCTCACTCTCTGAAGCCTCTGCGCTGTGCGTAAGTACCTGAGCGTAAGCATCTTGCAGGTCTTCTGGCAGTGTGGAGAGAATGGTTTTCTCGGCACGTGCTTCTACCTGATGGTAGGCATCTCTGATCTCTGGGTTAGCGTATTTAACTGGTGTAGGCATGTCTCCGGTAATAATTTCTGAGGCATCGTGATACATGCCAATAAGGGCAGCGCGATCTGCATCAAGATTTCTGTGGTAGCGCACATTTGCAATAGTTGCCAGACAGTGAGAAATAACGGCCACGTCAAGGGCGTGTTCAGCAAGACTTTCTGAGCGAGAATTGCGCATAAGCGACCAGCGCTCAATATAGCGCATGCGAGAAATAAGTGCGAAAAAGCTAGACTGCGACGAAGAATTCTGAGACATTGCCCCTCCTTAATTTGTTTTCTCAACCTTACCACGGATACCGGACAAAAACTGTTTTGACACAACTATGCAATGTAGTCATAGCAAATATGAAGTAATCAAATACTTTAGATGTTTATATGAAATTATTGATATCTGAACACCCGTTCATGGGTATTTTTGCTCCGCTTACCGGCAACCAAGGCTAACTTATTCCAAAGGAGTTAACCGGGGCTTACTATGCAAGTAAACCTCGTCCGTTTAAAAGAAGTGAGCGGACAACAAAGGAAGGATGGGAAACATGAGTAAGTATGCTTTTGTAGGCGGCAAGCTCGTTGACGGTACTGGCGCTGCTCCAGTTGAGGACTCCCTTGTCCTTATCGATGACGACAAGATTACCTATGCTGGTCCTCGCAAAGAGGTCCCAGAGGGATATGAGGTTCGTGACGCATCCGGTCATACCGTAATGCCTGGTCTTGTTGATACACACCTGCACTTCTCCGGCAACCTGACCGACAACGATAACGACTGGGTTATCGAGTCCGTTGCTCAGAAGCAGGCATGCGCAGTCAAGCAGGCTTATGACGCACTTACCCACGGCCTCACAACCGTTGTTGAGATCGGCCGTAACGGTATTGCTATCCGTGACCTCGTTAACATGGGCATTATGCAGGGTCCTCGTATCTTTGCTACCGGCCTTGGCCTTTGCCGCGTTGCTGGTCACGGTGACTCTCACCACCTGCCACTGCAGATTTCCAAGGACGGACACCCTTGGGGCGACCAGGTAGACGGTCCATGGGAGCTTCGTAAGGCAATCCGCCGTCGTCTTCGTGAAGAGCCTGACGGCATCAAGATCTGGGCAACCGGTGGCGGCATTTGGCGCTGGGACTCCGACCGTCTGCAGCTCTTCTGCACCGAGGAGATCAAGGCAATTGCTGACGAGTGCGCACTGGTAGGCATCCCTCTGTACGCTCACTCCTACAACAACTTTGACGCTGCATATGACTGCGTCCGCTTTGGTTGCAAGCAGCTCATTCACGGCTTTGAGCTTGACGAGCGCACCATGAAGCTTATGGCTGAGCAGGGAACATACTTCACTCCAACCATCGGCTTCCTGCCAACTTGGTACGGAACTTATCCACCAGACTGGACTCCAGAGCTTGACGCATTCCCAGGCGAGACTGTTGTCGAGAAGGGCCTTGCACGCACCTACGCTAACCTGCGTAAGGCTTATGACATGGGTATCACCATTACCATCGGCTCCGACTCCTTCAGCTTTGTCACTCCTTACGGCTATGTCACCATCGACGAGATGTATGACTTTGTCGAGAAGGTTGGCATCTCTATCCTTGATACCATTGCAGCTGCTACTTACAACGGCGCAAAGATGCTTGGCAAGGAGAACGAGTTTGGTGCTGTCAAGGAAGGCCTCTCTGCTGATATCCTCGTAGTCAAGGGCGACGTTGCTAACAACATCCGCGACCTCACGCCTGAGAACATGGACGTCATCATGAAGGAAGGCAAGATTATTGATCGCGGTAGCTTCTAAGCTTCCAGCTCGATAATTTGTAACGCGAAGGTTGGGCCCTGACTCACTTAAGCGTCAGGGCCCACTTTTACAGGCAAGAAGTTTATTCTTTGATATAAAAGTTCGACATTTGATAGGAGCTCACTATGTCTGAACCAAAGCAGGTGAAAATTGTGCTGCTTACCGGCTATTTAGGCGCAGGTAAGACCACTATTTTGAACCACATTCTCTCTAACACTGAAGGTATTCACGCAGCAGTTATCGTCAATGATATTGGCGAGATTAACGTTGATGCTGGTCTTATTAAAGACGGCGGCTACGCTAAAGAAGGCGACGTTATTCCTCTGACCAACGGTTGCCTCTGCTGCACCCTTTCTAATGACTTGGCACTTCAGTTGGGTGATTTGGCCGATACCGAGGAGTTTGACTACATCATTATTGAGGCTTCGGGCATCTGCGAGCCAATCCCCATTACCTATAACATTTCTGCATTCTGCAATCAGAGCCAGCATGCAACTAATCACTCTCACCTCAACCTTGATAACATCGTCGCAGTTGTTGACTGTGCTCGCATGTTTGAGGAGTTCCACAACGGCGCCGATCTTCTCGACCCAGACATTGAAGAGGACGACATCGAGAACCTGCTTATTCAGCAGATTGAGTTCTGCTCTACACTGGTGCTCAACAAGACCGATCTGGTTACTCCAGAGCAGCTCCACGAGCTCAAGGCGCTTGTTCGTGGCCTGCAGAAGGACGCTGTTATTGTTGAAGCGGTCAACGGTGACATTCCAATGAGCGAGCTTATCAATACGGGCCGTTTTGACTTTGACAAAGCCTACGCCTCCGCTGCTTGGATGGATGCAATGGAACACCCTGAGGAGCACGAGGACCCAGAGGTTTTGGAGTACGAGATTACCACCTTTGTGTATCGCCGCCGTCAGCCATTTGACCTGGACAAACTTAACCAGTTTGTGGCTAGCTGGCCAAAGAATATCATCCGTGTCAAGGGTAGCATTTGGATTTCGCAAGACCCCGAGATGAGCTACGTATTTGAGCAGGCCGGCAAGCAGGTCCAGTTCTACGAGAATGGCATGTTCTACGCTTCGCTGCCAGAGGATGAGCGAGAAACCCTTCTTGACGAGAAACCCGAGCTACGCGCAGAATGGGATGATGAACTGGGCGATCGTCAAACTAAGCTGTGCTTCATTGGCCGTCATATGAACCATGAGGAAATTGAAGCCGGTCTGGATGCATGCCTTACCGAGTATGTTTCAGACGAGTTTGATTACTAGCGTTTTCAGCGCCAAGAGCTCCGGCGCTTGAGACGAGGGACCCAGTTTATCCGGGTCCCTTTTTTTAGGTTAGAGGTGCCTAATGACCAAGATTGAGCAGCTAAAAGACTGGATTCAGTCATCAGATAACATTGTCTTCTTTGGTGGCGCAGGCGTATCAACAGAAAGTGGTATTCCAGATTTTAGGGGTACTAACGGTCTGTATCGTCAGGGCGGCATCAAAGTAGAAAACATGACTATTGGTCTGGGCCAAGACGGCTATGACATGGGAAAGAAGCCTATGACCTGGGAAATGGCGTAACCGTTGATCCTGACAACGAGGAATCTTTTGCCTACAGCAAGGCGCCAGACTTTACGCTTGAAGAGATCTTCTCGCTTGATGTGTTTTTGGATTATCCCGCAGCGTATTACACGTATTTTAGAAACTCTCATCATTTGGGGGAGGCTCAGCCAAACATTGCTCACAAGTGGCTGGCAGACTTGGAAGCTGCGGGAAAGTTGCGCGCGGTGGTGACGCAAAACATCGACGGACTGCATCAAGCTGCTGGTAGCAAGCGTGTGTTTGAGCTCCACGGCAACGAGACGCGTTTTTATTGTCCCGAGTGCGGCCACACCTATACGCTTGATCAGATTGAAGAGCAGTCGTCTGTCGTGCCGCTCTGTCAATGCGGCGCAGTTATTAGGCCTGATATTGTCTTTTACGGAGAAGGTCTTGATATGGACACGGTTTATGGTGCCCTGAACGCCATCTCTCAAGCGGAGGTCCTTGTGGTTGCAGGAAGTTCGCTGGTAGTGCAGCCTGCCGCCGGTCTTCTCGACTACTACGAGGGCAACAAAATGGCTATCATCAACGACCAACCCACGCCGTACGATGGACGCGCCAATCTGGTAATCAGAGACAGAATAGGCGCCGTCATAGAACAGCTCCTGTAGAAAAAGGCCTACCCGCGAAAGTGCAGGTAGGCGTTATCATTTCAATCAATGGCGAGAAACCCGACGCGCGAGAAAGTCATGCAGTGGAAGCTCGCATGAGGCGCGACGTGCGAGAAGTGCGCGTTAGTTGGCGGCTTCCTCGGCAAGCGTCTGAAGCGTTGCCATGAGAGATGGAACAACCTGCTTCTTACGGCTGACGACACCTGGAAGAACGGCAATGTTGCCGTCAACCTTTACGTTAAAGGCGCGCTCGATGACGTTGGCAGCATTAGCACCGTAGAAGAGCATCTCGGTGACCTGGCTCTTAACGTCGGTGAACATGTAGAAGACCATAGGAAGCTCTTCGGATTTTGCGGCGGTCTCCAAGAATGGTCCAACAAGTTCCTCTGCGGCCTTGCGGCTGGACTCGGTCATGAAGGAACCTTGACCAACGCCAAACTTTACGCCGCCACGGCTGAATACCTTGTAGTCGCCGTGGAAGACTTCTTCTGCAGTACGACCGGTGAGGTCAGCGCCAGCGTCGAACATCTGCTCAGAGTAGGTGTCAATGTCTTCTCCGCAAATCTCCGCAAGCTTCTTACCAGCAACGATATCGCGCTCGGTGCAGGTAGGGGAGCGGAATGCAAGGGTGTCAGAAAGAATTGCAGAGAGCATAAGGCCAGCAATATTCTTAGGAATATCAATGCCGTACTCATGATAGAGGCCGTAGATGATGGTGCAGGTGCAGCCAACAGGGACGTTTCTAAAGGTAATTGGGTTAGAAGTCTCAATGGAGCCGATGCGGTGGTGGTCAACAATCTCCATGATCTCGGCCTGCTCAAGACCGTCAACTGCCTGAGCGCGCTCGTTGTGGTCAACAAGAATGACGTGCTTCTTGCGAGGGTTCAAAAGACCAGGACCGCTGATAAGACCAGCAAAAGTGCCGTTCTCGTTAATAACAGGGAAGAAGCGGTGCCTTGAGTTGGTCATAGCCTTGCGAGCGTCATCAATTGCAGTGTTAACGCTGAACTTGAGGATGTCATCGGTGAGCATTTTCTCACGTACAGGCATAGACATGATGAGCAGGCGAGCTACTTCAAAGGTATCGCGTGGAGTGCTGATAATAGCGCAATCACGCTTTTTAGCCAGGTCAATGACGTCCTGAGCAATTGGAGCATCGCAAGAGACAATAAGGCAAGAAGCACCGTGCTCAACTGCGATAGTCTGGTTCTCATGGTTGCCAGCAACAACAATAATATCGCCAGCGTCAACAATCTCTGAAAGGGCAGAAGCACTGGTACCAACGCGAATATTGCCCTGCTTAACAACGCCCTCAGGATCACCAAGAACTATGGTGCCGCCAAGCGTTGAGACAATATTTGCATAGCTTGTCTTTGCCTTAGAGAGCAGGTTTGGCTCAGAAAGGCTCATGTTTGCATTTGCAATATCTTTAACAGCAATCAGGCCGGTAAGCTCTTCTTCATCGTCAGTAACGCAGAGCGTATCAAGCTTAACGTCTTGCATGAGCTGCCAAGCAGCGTAGAGGCTCATTCCGGCATCAACTTTTGGCTGGGTCTGAATCTCTGCATCTTTGATCTGAGGAGTAACAGTAGTAATAAGCTGTGGCTCCTCAAAACCAAAGTGATTTAAAACAAAGGCGGTCTCACGGTTAAGAGAACCAGCACGACGAGCTTCATAGATAGGGTTGTCAATCTGATTTTTGAGATACGCATAAGAAATTGCAGCACAAATGCTGTCTGTATCTGGGTTCAAATGGCCAATGATATTTACTTTACGAATTGCTTCTGCCATCTTCGCCTCCCTGGTAATGTCGATGATGTAACTTTTTAATTAGAACACACTTTAGTAAGCACATTTTGTTTCTTTTTTAATACCATCCTGTAGTGTACCCCTCTCCGTTTTTACTTAGAACAGAAAATCGCAGAAAAACAGCGGGCGTACCTGTGAATCTGGTAAATGTATGTAGGACAAATGACAATTCAAAAGTTGAAGGAAATTAGTACAATAAAAAGGATAACAAATCGATTGAATTGGAATACCTAGTGAGTTCTCCTACGCGTTTTTCTGCTAAAAAAAGAAACGCTCGTTATATGAATAAAGCGGCGCACGTCCCTGAGCCTTCATCTGAGGCAAGGGAAGCTGCGTCTGTAGAGGCACCACAAGCTTCTGCAGAGAAGGTTGATGCTGCGGCAAGTCCAGTAGATCCTCTGCAGACTGCATCTGAGCAGCTTTCATCTGCTTTTGCGTCGTTTACGCAGCGTAAACCTGCAGCACAGTCTGCTGAAAAGCCTGCAGTAAAGCCTGCTGCACAGCCAAAAAACTCTGCAACACAGCCTGCTGCACAGCCTGCAGGCAACACGCGATCTAAGGTTGTGCCAGAAAAAAAGAGACGACAGAAAACGCCTCTATCTTCACGCAAAAACATTCGTGTGGAGAAGCGCCATCGCAATCAAGCAGATCCTGAGCCAGAACAGCGTCCTTCTCGCCCGGTGAGTGCGGGCAGAAGAAAGCTTGAGCTGGTAAGTGTCGTTGCAATTTTGATGCTTGCGGTGCTCTCGATTGTTCTGGTTAACCGCCCGAGTCAAAAAACGCTGGTATTCGGCGACAATCAGGTGACGTATACCGGCACCACCATTCAGGGAAAGATGAATGGTCAAGGCAAGATGACTTTTGAAAATGGCGATACCTACGAGGGAGAATTTGTCGACGGGTATTTCCAGGGGACGGGAACGTATACCTCAAAAGATGGCTGGATGTACGAAGGTCAGTTTGTACAAGGCCAGGCAGACGGCCAGGGAAAGCTCACTACGCAAGACAACATTGTGTACGAAGGAACTTTTAAGCAAGGGATTTATCAAAGTGCGAATTAAATGGTTTTCGCTTGTACGTATAACAGGACTTGTTTTAGTCCTCATATATCACTTTTTTAAGGACGCGCTTCCAGGTGGCTTCATTGGTGTCGACGTATTCTTTACGTTCTCGGGCTATCTCATCACGGCTCTTTTGATTGACGAGTTTGTTCGCTTTAGATCCATTGACGTCATTGGGTTCTTACGCAGGCGTTTCTACAGAATTGTGCCGCCACTTGTGTTTATGGTGCTTGTCTGCACGCCATTTCTTCTGCTTGTGCGTACCGAGTTTATCGCCGGCATTAAGTACCAGATTGCCGCAGCTCTTGGCTTTGTAATTAACTACTTCGAGATTGTTCTGGGCAACAGCTACGAGAACCAATTTGCTCCTCATGTGTATCTGCACACCTGGAGTCTTGCTGTTGAGATGCACTTTATGTGCTTTGGGGTCTGTGCGCCTGGCTGCTTGCATGCGTGAGTAAAACAATCAGAAGCTATAAGGTAAAGATTGCCGGAGCTTCTCTGATGCTGCTAGTTGCTACCTATTTGGCAATGTCAACAGGTGCATCTACCTCTACAAATCTTTCCATCCAGTACTTCTCAACGCAAACGCACGTGTTCCCCTTCTTTATTGGTGCGCTGTTGGCGTGCGTTGCAGGAATCGCTCAAACGGGCGAGCTCTTCGACCAGCTTGAGCAGAAGCTTTCAACTCAACTGACGCTCGCGGGCCTTGTGGCAAGCTGCGGCGTTCTTGTCTTCTTGAGCGTTTTTATGCACTTCGAGGACCTCTTTACGTACACCTTTGGTTTCCTTTTTGCCTCGCTCGCAGCAGCCGCAATGATTTTCTTTGCTCGCATGTTGCATCAAAAAACCGAGGGCATCAAAGAGCCCGGAATTGTTTCTTTTGTGGCCGATACCAGCTACGGCGTGTACCTGTTCCACTGGCCATTGTACATTATTTTTGCCGAGAAGACCGATCCTGTCTTAGCTGCACTCTTTACCTTGGCGCTTTCGTTTGTGTTTGCAAGCTGCTCGTTCTATGTGCTCGAGCCAGCGTTGGCAGGAAAATCCCCGAAGATCTTCTCGCACATTAAGCTTGATGGTCAGAAGGTTTTGCGAGGTACTGGCCTTGCACTCATTCCATTTGCTGCGGCTGTTGCCTTCATTGCACTGACCGCTCCACAACTTAGCGATTTCCAAAACGACCTGCTGCTCAACGCCTCGTTGCAGGAGCAGAGCACCATGACCATGACCCGCAAGCATGCGGATACCTCGCAGGCAAGCAACTACAACGTTGTTGAGGGAGTTACCTACATTGGCGATTCTGTCTCGCTTCGTGCTCGTTCTTACCTGCAGGATGCGCTGCCCGATGCTCAAATTGACGCTTCGGTTAGTAGAAACGTGGCAATGGGCGTAGATTTGTTGCAGTCTGCGATTGACAACAACACCCTCTACCAGGACGTTGTTGTTGCCCTGGGCACCAATCCTGTTGGTGGTTCCGATGCAGTGGACAAGATTGTAGACATGCTGCCGCGCGGCCATCGCTTAATCTTTGTGACCCCATACGACGGTAGAAACACTGATCCAAATGCTGGTGCAAATGCTATTCGCGCGCACGAGCTTGAGCTTGCTCAACAGTACGACTTCATTACTATTGCGGATTGGGCTCAGGTTGCTCAGGATAATCCTGACATTTGGTCAGGTACTGACTACGTTCACTTTGGCTCTGATTCAGATTCCATTAATCGTGGTGGCACCTTGTACGCGCGGATGGTCAAAGACGCCGTTGAAAAAGCAAATCAGGGCCACGTCAAACCCTAAAAGCTACGTCAAACCACAAAAGGCTACGTCAACTACAGTTTATTGCCATTCTTCCAGCTCGTTTGTGACGTGCGGTTGAATGGCAATTTGCATTTCGAGTGTGCTAGATGGCTTGGAAATCTGGTAATCCTCGCGACAAACCGTCTGAAGACGGCAATTTAGCGCAAGTCATGATCGTAATTAATGGCTTAATTCATTTTTATGTATATATAATGTTCGATATACGTAATGATGAATAACAATAGATAAATAGTTTAACTACCACTATTTTCAAGCCTTCAACAACACACCTATGTCAGATAATCTGCTTAATCCGAGCGAAAAACACACCTAAGTCAAATAATCTGCAAGATATAGAGGTTTTGGGTGCAATGTATATGCTTTTTGAGCAGATTATCTGACATAGGTGTGTTTTCGCGTTTTGTAGACATGTTTTCGCGTCCTAACGTCCTCGCACACGCCGCGCTTTCGCACCTCGCAGCACGCCCTTGCATCCCGCAGCGCACCCGCGCGCCTCGTGACGCACCCGCGTCTCGTGCTTTTGCGCATCCGCGCACCGCAGCACGCCAGCGCACCCGCACACCTCTTTCCCGCTCCTTCTGCGGTAGAGTTCCTTCAAATATTTCATTAGAATGGTTAGTGAATATTTCATCTGACAGCCCCTTAAGGAGGAGCACATGGCAGAGTTTGTCTATCAGATGTACAAGGCCCGCAAAGCAGTCGGCGAGAAGGTCATTCTTGATGACGTCACCGTCGGCGTGTACCCAGGCGCAAAAATCGGCGTCGTGGGACCAAACGGCATGGGAAAGTCTACGCTGCTCAAGGTTATCGCCGGCATGGAAGACGTCTCTAACGGTGAGGCCAAGCTAACCCCAGGTTACACCGTTGGACTGCTCCAGCAAGAGCCCCCGCTGGATGAAACCAAAACGGTCAAGGAGAACATTGAGCTCGCCTTCGGTGACCTGCTTGCCAAGATCGCGCGCTTCAACGAGATCGGTGTTGAGATGGGCAATCCAGACGCTGATTTTGACGCGCTCATGGCAGAGATGGGCCAGCTCCAGACCGAGATTGACGCAGCTAACGGCTGGGACTTGGACAGCCAGCTCTCTCAGGCAATGGACGCGCTGCAGTGCCCTGATCCAGATTCTCCCGTCACCCATCTCTCTGGTGGCGAGAAACGCCGTGTAGCCCTGTGTCGTCTGCTTCTTGAGGCACCTGACCTGCTACTTCTTGACGAGCTACCAACCACCTCGACGCGGAGTCGGTGCTCTGGCTTGAGAAGTTCCTGCACGATTACCCTGGCGCCGTCATGGCTGTCACGCACGACCGCTACTTCCTCGACGACGTCGCCGAGTGGATTTGCGAGGTTGACCGCGGACAGCTCTATCCTTACGAGGGCAACTACTCAACCTACCTGGAGAACAAGGCCGCGCGCCTTGAGGCTCAAAACCAGCAGGACGCCAAGCGCGCAAAGAAAATGCGCGCTGAGCTGGAGTGGGTTCGTTCGTCTCCTAAGGCTCGCCAGGCAAAGAACCGCGCGCGTCTCGATCGCTATGAGCAGATGGAAGCAGAAGCTCGCGCATCCAAGAAGCTCGACTTCACCGAGATTCAGATTTCTGTTGGTCCGCGTCTGGGCCAGAAGGTCCTGGAGGCCGATCACATCCACAAGGCCTTTGGAGACCGCGTTCTTATCGACGACCTCTCGTTTAGCTTGCCAAGAAATGGCATTGTTGGCGTGATTGGCCCCAACGGTGTTGGCAAGTCCACACTGTTCAAGGCTATTGTCGGCCAGGAGGAGCTTACCTCCGGCACGCTTGAGATTGGCGAGACCGTCCAGATTTCTTACGTTGACCAGCTCAGGCAGGGAATCGACCCAGAACAAACTATCTGGGAGGTTGTCTCTGACGGAAACGACTTCATCAAGGTGGGAGACACGGAGATTCCAAGCCGCGCCTATGTGGCCAGCTTTGGCTTCAAAGGACCTGACCAGCAGAAACGAGCTGGCGTCCTTTCTGGTGGCGAGAGGAACCGTCTAAACCTTGCTCTTACGCTTAAGCAGGGAGGAAACCTCCTGCTTCTGGACGAGCCTACCAATGACCTCGATATTGAGACGCTGGAAAGTCTTGAGGATGCACTTGAGCGCTTCCCAGGATGCTCGGTGGTAACCAGCCACGACCGTTGGTTCTTGGACCGCATTGCTACGCACATCCTTGCGTGGGAGGGCGACGACGAGAACCCAGGCAAGTGGTTCTGGTTCGAGGGAAACTTTGAGGCATACCAGGCTAATCGTATTGAGCGACTTGGCCAGGAGGCTGCTCGTCCTCATCGCATCCATCGCAAACTTACGCGCGACTAGCGCATAGGTGGCGCAAGAGCAGCGTACAGCAAGAGCAGCGCACACAAACAGGAGATAAAAATAGTAACTATTTTTATCATTAAGATTTTGTGTAACCTGTCTAAGCGACTCACAAGTGGGTATCAGAAATGAGAAGTCAAAGGGCTTCTCATTTTTTGTGGAAAAGAAACGTTATGAGGAAAGAGAAGAACATGGCACTTGATTCAAGCGTTGGCAACATTCTTAACCAGCAGATTAACAAAGAGTTCTATTCCGCTTATCTGTATCTAACCTTTGCAGACTTTTATGAGGAGCAGGGCCTTAAGGGCTTTGCAAACTGGTATGTTATCCAGTCTCAGGAGGAGCTTGCTCACGCACGTATTCTCCGTCGTTACCTGCTTGATAACGATTGGACTCCAACCATGGAGGCAATTGCAAAGCCTGACCTTACCTTTACCAAGGTAGTTGAGCCAATCAAGGCAGCATACGAGCACGAGCAGTTCATTACCGCAAGTATTAACGAGTGCTACGCCGTCGCTCAGAAGGCAAATGATTTCCGTACTATGCAACTGCTTGACTGGTACGTTAAGGAGCAGGGCGAGGAAGAGGCAAATGCTTCCGATCTTCTCAAGGCAGTCGAGCTCTTTGGTGGAGATCCAAAGAACCTGTATGACCTTGACCGCGAGAACGCTGCTCGCGTCTTTGTCGCTCCAACTATGCCAATGTAAGCAGCAGCTTGTACGCAGCTTGCAGCGACTTGCACGCGGCTGGTTGCGTTTGTGCGCAGCTTGTACGCGCAGCTCGTTTGCAGCTTATACGCTAGAGCGGAGTTTCAATAGCCTCTGATTTGTTCGAAGAGGCACCTGATAGCTCAGCAAAGATGGCACCGCCTATGATACAGGCGGTGCCTATTATTTTGAGAAGACCAAAGGGCTCGCCAAGGATAAGTGCCGAGAAAATAACTGCAGATAGTGGCTCAAGGTATCCAAAGACCGCCACACGCTGAACAGGAATCTTGGTGAGTTGTGGGAAATACAAAAATGATCCAAGGCCCGTGTTGAAGAGACCGATGGTCAGAACAGCCAGCCAATTTACTGACGCAGGATCTGCGGGCACCTCGATGCCATGGAACACAACAGTAACCAGAGCAACAACAGCGCAGCCAATTCCCAGCTGAATGCTGGTGCCTTCAATTCCAGAAACATCTTTGAGCTGCCTGTTGCAAATAACCATGACAGCGTAAAGAACAGCAGAAAGAGCGCCTAAAAGAAGGCCAGCAGGCGAGAGGTTCAGTCCAACTCCATAGCCAATAATTAAAGCAGCGCCAATAACAACTACAAGAAATCCTAGTATCTTTTTAGCAGTGAGTTTCTCGCCAAATAAAAGGGGAGAAAGTGCCATCACAATGACAGGGCCGCAGTAGTACTCAAGTGTTGCAATACCAACTCCTACCAGGTGATAAGCCTCAAAAAGGAAGGTCCATTGAAGACCCAGGGCAATGCCTGATCCAATGAGCGCCTGGAAGTCCTTGGGGTAGTTTTGAATGGTAAAAGCCTCTTTTTGCACAAGCTTAACCACAAGCAAAAAGAGCGTACCCAAGAACATGCGGAAGAAGACAATCTGGTAGCTAGGAAGGTTGATAAGACTTGCAACTATTCCATTAGAACCGCAGATGATAAGCGCAATTAAGTAGAGTACGGTGGGCTTGAATGTGGCGTCTCTCATCGGCTACTCGCAAATTTCTGTGTCCACGGACTGTGGAATTCTATCGTTACAAATTACCTGGTAGAACAGTTTTTCTTGCTCGCGCTGGTCTGTAGTTTGACCAAGCATCCACATAGTTTTTGCAACCAGAGCCTCGGTGGTCATGTCGTCTCCAGAGAGAACACCAGGCATATCCTGATAAGCCCTACCAACTTCATAAACACCCAGGTCAAGGCCCTCTTCAGGGACTTGCGTAGTGATAACAACCGTACGACCAGAAGCAATCCAATCGGTGATAGCTTCCTCGTAAGAGCCGTCGTACGAAGGAATGCCGCCAATACCAAAGGTCTCGAGCACAATGGCGTCGTAGTCGTTCTTCAGAAGGTAGAAGATAGATGGATTAAGTTCAGGGGTCAGTTTAAGCACAATAACGCGCGTATTAAGCGTGTCATAGGTAATAAGACCGCCATTTACCTGCTCTTCATTTGGTGCACTGCGAATAATCTTGTTGCCACGGATGTGAGCGAGCGGTGGATAATTCATGCTCGTAAATGCATTGAAGCTCAGTGTGCGCTGCTTGTGGGCTCGGGTGCCGGCAATAACCTCGTTGCCAAAGACCACTACAACTCCAGCGCTTCTGTCGTCGAGCGCGTAAAGAACGGAGTGGTAGAGGTTGAGTTTGGCGTCAGTGAACGGATTTGCCATTGGCTGCTGAGAGCCGGTGAGCACAATGGGTTTCTCGCTATTTTGGATGAGGTAGGAGAGGGCAGCGGCGGTATATGCCATGGTATCGGTGCCGTGAAGGATAATAAAGCCGTCGTAGGCATCGTACGACTCAATAATGGCGTCTCTGATTTGGAGCCAGTTTTGAGGACGCATATTGGTGCTATCGATATTCATAACCTGCTTGAAATCAAACTCGCAGAGGTCATGAACAAGTGGGACGTTGGCTAAAAGTTCTTCTCCCGAAAGTGAGGGAGCCAAGCCCGATTCAGTGGAAACAGAAGCAATGGTGCCTCCTGTTGCCATCAGTAAAAGTTTCTTCACACGTCCCCCATGAACTCCAATTGTGCAGACTTTACAGAAAATCAGTCTGTATAGCGCTTTATTGTAACGGGATAGATGCTTTTCAAGGCGAGAAAAGCAAAGTCGGTGTATTCTTTTTTCGGTAAACGAATCTTTTAGCAAGGATTGTTGATGGCAGAGAATAACCTCTTTGGTTTTGGTAAGAAAAAGCGTCCAGCTCAGGTTCCACCTACTATCTCTCGCAACGGGGAATCATCTACGTCTCCACGCGCTGTGCGAGGCCGTCACGCAGCTGTTGGAAGCCGTGCACAGGCGCAGCGTAAGATGACGCAAGATCGCCCAACTAATCCTGTTAACCATGCCCGCGCAGACGCTGCTCGTGCACGTGGTCGAGCAAGAACTGCTTACGGCAATCACTACGGAACGCTCAACCCAAGAGACGAAGCTCAGGCTGCGTATGCGACTAGAAGGCGTCGTTCTTCTCGCATGAAGCTGGGCCGTGTGGCGCTGGCGGTGCTGCTTGCGGCCATTATTTTGTGGGTAGTGTTTACGCTGGTAAGTTCATGCAGTCCAGGAGGCGCTTTTGCGCATGCTCAGGCGCTTGATCCTACCGTTACGCTGACTGGCTCTGTTAAGGTTGGATAGTCTTTCGAGCTGCGGCTGCGGACGCACCCCGCGGACGTGCCTAGCGGCTGCGGAAGCTCCTGCGGACGCTCCTGCGATACGCCTGCGCTGCTAGCGGCTGCGGCGTGGCAGCTCTACTTTGAGCTCTTGCTTGTAGAGACGGCAGAGAAGTCCAGATTCAAATCAACTGAGCTGGTAATACCGTCAACTTGTCCTGTTGAGGTGTATTGCCATATCAAAAAGTTAAAGTTTACGTCTGGCTGATCAACGTATTGTGCCAGCCAAATAGGCTCGTCAAGCGAGACCAGGTCAAAGCGATTTAGATCAACTTTGTTGCCATACACAATAACGCGGTATCCTGCTTCTTGAATGGTGGTGCAAAACGCGCGCGCAATTGCGTTAGTTTCTGCGGGGGAAAGGTTGTCGGCGCGGCCGCTGTAATCGGGAGAAGGCTCCAGATCAAACGCAACAGGGAGAGCAAGCTTTGTAACTCCTGCTTCCCGTAACTGTTGCAGAACAAAAGCGGCCTCCTCGCGAGCTTCTTCCACGTTAATAGCCTGTGAGAAGAAGTACACACCTACATCAAGACCAGCGCTTTGCGCACCCTTTAGGTTGGTCTCAAACAGCTCATCCGCGCGAATACCACCCTCGGTGGAGCCGCGGTAGCCAATGCGAAGCATAGCAAACTGAATGTCATCGGCGGCAACGGCCTCCCAGTCAATAAACCCCTGGTGAGAAGAGACATCAACGCCCGTACGAGTGAGTTCTTCTCCGTCCACCACATAATGTGCGCGGCCCGTTGCGTCGTAGGTAAGGTTTTTCCATTCATACGGGACTTCGTTTTTGATAATCAGGTTGTTGTCAAAAGACAGCGAAAAAAGTCCCTGGCACGATTGCAATAATGCCAGCACAAACACAATGGCCAGTGCAATGAGGCCCCATTTGACAACAGGATTGTTCTGGGAATTTTTCTCAAGTGTATGCATCGCCTGCTGCTTACGTTTTGAAGCGTTTGCAGAAGCAGGTGTGTGTTTAGTTTTAGAACGAGTCGTAGAGTTTCTCGTTTTCTTAGTTTTATGTGAGTTCTTAAAAATCACTGGTGAAAAAATGTCCTTGTTCAAAAATTGGCTCGCAACATACGTTAATGCCCAGCTTGTGATAGATGGACTCGTCGTCGCTTGGAATAATTGACGAGAAGTACGCGTCACATCCGTGGAGTAGTTGCGTGGCATCAACGGCTTTTCCAGCCAACGGATTGGTAATTGAGCTGATAGAGAGCGCAATGAGCATCTCGTCAGCACAAAGGCTGGTGCGAGCTAGTTTAAAATTGTTCTCTTTTAGTGCGCAAATGGGCCTTAAGACCTCGTCCGAGACAATAAACGTCTTCTTCTCAATGCCAACTACGTATTTGAGGGCGTTGAGTAAAAGCGACGCAGGCGCACCTAAAAGCTCTGAAGTCTTGCCGGTAATAATGGAGCCGTCAGGCATAACCATAGCGCCCGCAAGCTTTCCTGTCTCTTCTGCTTTGTGCAGACAAGCAGCATGAGCTGGCGAGAAGTTCTGGTCAACGTTAACGTCTTTCATCAAGAGGTTAATCTTTGTGAGTTCACGCTCACCCATGCCCGTACGCTCGAGTTTCTCGGCAGCCCTAAACCACCTGCGTACAATTTCTGCCTTGGAAGCTTCCTGGCAAACCTCATCATCAATAATGCAGTTGCCAACCATATTGACACCCATATCGGTTGGAGACTGATACGGGCTGGTACCTGCGATTTTCTCCATCATGGCTTTAAGCACAGGAAAAGCCTCAACGTCGCGGTTGTAGTTAACGGTAACTTTGCCGTGAGCCTCAAGGTGATATGGATCGATGATGTTGTTGTCGCCCAAATCTGCCGTAGCTGCCTCGTAGGCAACGTTTACGGGGTGCTTGAGCGGAAGGTTCCAAACAGGGAAGGTCTCAAATTTTGCGTAACCTGCGCGGACTCCACGGGCGTTCTCGTTGTAGAGCTGCGAGAGGCAGACAGCAAGCTTGCCTGAGCCAGGACCAGGTGCTGTTACAACTACCAGAGGATGCGTAGTCTTTACGTACTCGTTTTTACCGTAGCCCTCCGCCGAGACGATCAGGTCAATATTGGAGGGGTAGCCCTCAATGGGGTAGTGGCGGTACACGGCAATGCCCATGTTTTCTAGGCGCGCACGATAGGCCTTGCCTTTGGCTGACCAGAGTACTGCGTAATGACAACGCCGCCAATGGCAAGGCCGCGAGCACGGAAGATATCCATAAGCCTCAGCACGTCGTCGGCATAGGTAACGCCAATATCGCTTCTACGCTTACCGTTTTCAATGTCGTTTGCGTTGATGGCAAAGACAACCTCTGCCTCGTGAGCAAGCTGCTGGAGCATCTGGGCTTTTGCGTCTGGAGCAAACCCAGGGAGGATACGAGAGGCATGGTTGTCGTCGAGCAGCTTACCGCCAAACTCCAGGTAGAGCTTGCCGCCAAACTCACTGATACGCTGGTGGATTCGATCCGCCTGCATAGTGATGTACTTCTCGTTATCAAAGCCGATACGCATGCGTCCTCCTGCCAAGATTTACTGTAGAAATTGTATCATCAAGCCAAGACTTCCTATACGCTATAAGCTATACAGAAAACAAATAAACAACCAAGGAGTTGTGTATGGATAGCAAGTTTTCACAAACGCCTTCTCGTGGCGAGAAGTTCAAAGAGCTGGCACTGAGCGCCTTACGTGCATTTGGTTATGGTTGTCTTACTGCAGCTGGAATGAGTGCGATTATCTTTGCATTTGCGTACTTTACCAGCGGCATGGATATGTTTACGAGTATCGACTGGGTGCGCCGTGTTATGTACGTCATTTCTTCTTTGGGAATTATTGCTTGCGGCGTTGGTCTGCTCTTTAGCGGAAAAGAGTATGAGGACCGTCAGATGGGCTTTACCCGCGATATTGATGATCCTGTTAGCCTCAAAGACGGAAAGCTTGATCCTAGAATTTCAAACATCGAGACCAATCATCTGTCTTGGCAGGCTGCAATCCTCTATGCCTCAATTGGTATGTTTGTAGTTACCACTATCTTTGACGAGGTCATGAGCCACACCTTCTTGATGTAGGCATTGTTCTCGTATAGAGGTAGTCCACCAGTACGGTGGCAACTCGCTAGTACAGAGGTAACTCGCTCGTACAGTGGCAACTCGCTAGTACAGAGGTAACTCGCTAGTACAGTGGCAACTCGCCCGTCAACGGATCAATATCTTCTGCAGCAAGTGGCTCAAAAGCCAGGCAGGTAAACGTGGGCTCTCCATGGAACTCGGTAAATCCCGCGTCTCTAATAAGGGCCACAACAAAGCCGCGAGCTTTTCCTTCAGCGGCAAGCTCAAGCAGCGCTTCTTCAGAATCAACGTAGACACATACCTTTGCAACACCGGCATCAAACCAGTTGGTGATTGCGGAGGTATCTTCATCGGCATGGTCCAAATAGACCCAATTTTGATCGTCGGTGATACGAACCTGATCAAGTCGATGCTCTTTTGCAAGCGCCATGAGCGTAGCTTCAACACACGCATGGCTTGCCTGAGCAGCAATTTTTCCTTTGCGCATCTTAAGATCGCGACGAATAACAATCATTTGCTTTGATTTATATGAAGAGCTCGGCATGAGATACCTTTCTAGAAACTGAATGCTAAGTGTACCATTCACGGCTTTCCGATTTTTGTCGCAAGAAAATCCCGAGGATTCAAAAAGACCCTCTAAAACCAAGAGCAGCGAGAAGAACTTTGAATACTTAACTTGTTACATCAATAAGTTAAATAACGCCGACCACATGGGATGTTAATTCTTGTTCATGTTGCTAAGGTTGACTGAGGAGGTGTTTATGAAAGAGTTGGTTATTCTTGTTATGTATATTTGTGCTTCAATATCGGATATGCGAAATCGCACTATTCCGAATAGAATCCCTCTCCTGCTTACTGTTTTATGGCCTATTTGGCTCATAACAAATAAGGATCAAATCGGGTTGCTCATACGTGGTCTTTGGAGCGAAATCTTTGTTATTAGTGTGCTGATTACAATGAGTATAGTTACAAAATTTATAGGTCATATGTCTTCTCTAGGAGGGGGAGATATTAAACTTATCCTCTCAACATGCCTTTATCTTGAAATAAAAGAGACATTTGTCTTTTTATTTTCAGCAAATTTTTTAGGTGTTATGTTTTCTCTGCTGTTCTTTATTTGGCGTAAATTTTTAAAAAGAGAAGATAGAAATAAAGAAGAAATTACCTGTTCAAATAATGTATTTATGTATACATTCCCCTTTGCACCATTTCTTGGATTTGGTGTAGCACTTGCGTTATTTTTACGCTAAAAATCGTGAGGTGTTATATGAATTTAAAAAAATTCTTCCAATTCCCGAATATATAAAAAGTTTTTTCTGCTATCAATAGTTTACACGTTGCGTTGAGAGATTGAGTTCCCCCAACACTCAATTTCATTACTAGGTGGCCCCGACCATCTAGATTTCTCGTTATGCGAGGCAACGTATGCCATGGAGGCAGGACGACTTTTTACGTGGTCGCACACATGTCGCCCTGCCTCATGGCAATCTCTTTAGAGCTGTTTGCTCTGTCATTGATATACCCATTATTTTAATTTTTTAAAAGTAAGATTCCTATTTTCATGCTATTTTCCTGCGGTTTTATAAATATCAGAAATCAGTCTATACAAATCAGCTACAAGCTAAAGCAAGATGATTTGTAGGTTCTTTGCTAGCGTGGAAGTGAGCTGATACATTAATTTGCATAGAGTAATAGGTTTTTGCATATTCTTCGTATAGCCTGCAGCCTCAGACGACAGTGTCGCTTATGATTTATTTACGTAACAGGTATGCAATTTTCTTCAAATTTGTGCTTGTAAAACAACATAACAAATTGTATCTAAAGATATTTTAGTGTAGTATCATACGGTAACAACACGGGACTATGCATACAACATACGCGTGTTTTTCAGACATCGTTTGAGCAGATGGGGCTGTGAGATGGCTAAGGCAGGTGTTACCAAAAAGACCGACCCAGGTTTGGGTAGGACAGTAGCAAGGTTGTTACAAGAAAGTGGCAAGCGCCAGGTAGACCTGTGCGAATTCTCACATTGGTCACGTGCGTATGTCTCTTATATTTGCACCGAGCGCCGTAAGTGGCCTTCATTTGATAAAGCAAAGGTTATCGCTGACTTCTTCTCCTTAAGTCTTGATCAGCTTTGGGTTGAGCACCTTAAGGATCTTGTTGATGCTGGCGTAGAGCTTACAGAGACGCAAAAGAAGAATTTAGCTGAGGGTGTCAATCTTCCAAATCCTACTGTTATGCATGACGGAAATGACAATAGAGAATACCTCCAATCTGTTGCTTCCTCGGGGAACGGCTCAGATTACACGCTCCCGGAAATTCTTGGCGTCGAATAAGTATTTTTGACTATTTTTGTTGTTTACAATGCCATACTTGCTGTATACGCGTATGATTCAGCGTTGTTCAGATTGCATGGGGCTATCTGAAGAGTAGGAGATGTGCAAGATGGCTGGACTACACTGTTCAGACTGCGCTTTTAGCTCGTTCAAATTTAACGAGGACGCCCAGTTGTATCAGGCGTACTGCTCGCGCGGCTATTTGCTGGCTGATCCACATATCCATGAATTTTTTGCCATGCACTTTGCTAAGTCTCCAGAGGATTTTGTTCCAGTCAAAGATCCGTTTAATCGCGAGTATCTGAGGAAGTCATATATCTGCGGAGAGTTTATTAAGCGTAAGGATGATTTGGGGTAACGGTATGTTTTAAAACCCTGTTATGTAACATAGCAGGGTTTTATTATGCCTTTGACGTGTTTCTTGTCTTTCTATATCAAAGAATTAAGTAAATATCACAAAAGTTGTTATGTAACGCTTATAGATTTCTGCATAATTAGTTAACTTTCTGTTATATGTTCCCCCAAAACAAGGTAGTATTGATTTTGGGGGAATCTCCTTATTACAAGGGGATTTAAAACATTTATAAAGGAGCGACAGCAATGTCGAGGCGACCACAAACAGAAAGTTGTGACACACGTCACAGACTTCTTAAATCCGCAGAGCAAGAGTTTGCTTTACAGGGATACGATAAAGCTTCACTCAGACAGATTTGTGCACGCGTAGGTGTTACCACAGGCGCTCTCTATTTCTTCTTTGATAACAAAGAGGATCTCTTTAAGAATGTTTTGATTCCCGTTACTGAAGGCGCAATTCAGATTCTTGAAGACTACAAAGATCATCTGCTGCTCTCCGATGAAAGAAATCTTGAAGACACTCCTTTGGGCGATGCGGAGACGCTCGAGAAATTCTTGGACCTTCTGTACGGCAATAGGTATGTGGTGCAGATTCTTGTGAATAACCGTGAAAATCCGCACGTTGTTCGATTCTTCGAAGAATTGACTGAGGTTATCTCTGCAACAATTAGAGCTATTCTTTATCCTAATGTTGCACAGGTTAAGCCCTATGATGAGTTCATTATTACGTGGCTTGCACAAACTGAGATGACCACTATTGTCAATATTCTTAAAAACGATGAGACTCGTGAAGAGGCTGACGGTCACATTAATTCGGCAGTAATGTTTACGCAAGGTGGCATCAAGGCTCTAGTTGCAGAGCATTAAGTGTTCATCTATGCATAAAAATTGACAATATCTACTTATTTCCGTTATCCTCTTCCAAGGTATAAATCACCTAAAGGAGACCTTTATGAAGTTTAATAAGCTCGGCCTCGTAGCAGTATCCGCTTCTGCAGTTCTTGCACTTGCTGGCTGCAATCTTATTCCAAATCTTGCTGATCCTGGTTCTACACCTGGTGGTCAGCAGCAGGTTGCACCTGATGCAAATACCGCAACCAAGCCTTCAGATACCCGTTCTGGTGACTCTAAATCTCAGAAGTATTATGACACTCTGATGGATGAGCATAACACTTCAGAGCAGATTGAAAACGTTCAGAAGTACGTTGATGATGTCAAAAAGACTGGCGATAAGACCGAGGTTCTTATTGATACCGATAAGATTACCGTTACTGTCACCGGTATTGGTGTTGACTTTGAGAACTCCAACGGCTACTTGGTTGAGGTTGTCAACAAAACTGATACGAACATCTTCATTGGGACAACTGAAACTACTGTTGGTAGCGATGAGCTGAACCTGCTTGTAAACGCACTTCCTAACGCTACTACCAAGGGCTTTGCATTCTTTAAGCCAGGTGTAAAGATGGATGCGTCCGCAACTGTTCGTGGTACCATCATGGCTCTTTATGGTTCCGACTACAGCGCGGATTACTTCGACGTTATGTTCTAAGTTGTCCTAAGGATTCTTTGAATAGATGGGCTCAGTCTTTTGACTGAGCCCTTTTTGTTAGTTCGTTGAGTAGCGTGAAAATAGCAGTTATTTTTTGGTGGATAAAATTAGCTAAAATATAAAGTTACAATACATCTAACTAGCATACCTACACTCAGAATAAGGAGCCCAGATGCCAGGTTCAGATATGACTTCCAATACTTTATCTACAGATGTAATTTTCTTAAAGCCTGTTTTTCACAATAAGATTTGGGGCGGAAGAAGACTTGCTGAAGAGTATGGTTACGACATCCCCGAAGGCTCAGTTGGAGAGTGCTGGGCAATTAGCGCACATCCTAGCGGAGACTGTGAAGTTGCCTCTGGTGCATATGCTGGTAAAACTCTTTCTGAACTTTGGTCAACGCATCGAGAGCTTTTTGGTAATGCAGGGGGGAGATCGCTTCCCACTGCTTATTAAGATTCTTGATGCAAAAGATGACCTCTCTGTTCAGGTTCACCCAGATGATGAGTATGCTGCTGAGCACGAGAATGGCTCGCTTGGTAAGTCCGAATGCTGGTACATTCTTGATGCAAAAGAGAATGGCGATATTGTTGTTGGTCAGAATGCTTCCTCAAAAGAGGAGTTTGCAGCCATGGTTGAGCAGGGAAAGTGGTCTGAACTGCTCAATTACGTTCCTATCAAGGCTGGAGATTTCTTTAGGATTGATCCTGGTACCGTTCACGCCATTAGAACGGGCACGCTTATTCTTGAAACTCAGCAGAGCTCCGATATTACGTATCGTGTGTATGACTATGATCGTTTGGGAGACGATGGCAAGCCTCGTGATTTACATCTGACACAGAGTCTTGAGGTCATTGATTATGCACAGGAAATTCCAACATCTGGAGAAATTACTGCTCCAGAAATTGATGGCAAAACTGAGCTTATGAGCTGCAAGTACTTCTCGGTAGAAAAATATGAGATTCATGAGGCAAAAACTATTGCACAGCCATGGTCGTTTATGTGTGTAAGTGTTATTGAGGGAGAAGGAACAGTTTCTGCTGATGATGGCAAGGGATGTCAGCATAAGCTTTATAAGGGCTCGCATTTTATTGCTCCTGCATCTTCTGGTAGTCTGCACTTTTCGGGCACTATGACATTGATTACCTCTCATCTTCCTCATACAAAGTAGGATGATACATGAGTCGAATGCAGCTTAATTTATAACATTTGACTCGTTTCAAGTAGAATATAAAAAGTTAGGACTCCCATACGCTTATAGGAGGAACATATGAACAAAGAGATGATTACTCGTCGCGCTTTTGCGGGATTGGCTGCAGGTGGTGCTGCTAGCACGCTTGCCGCTTGTAATAGTGATGTCCTTCAGGCAATTTTGGATCCTGATTCCGTTCTTGGCGGAGCTGACCAAGATTCTCAAGGCGGTAATGGCGATGAGCCTTCTCAGTCAAATTTCGTGATGCTCGAAGAGACTCCAGATAATCCAACGCTAACCGGAGACCTTTCCAAGATTATTACTGGCGTTTGGTGTGTTGACGATGGTGTTGGAACTAAAGGTGGATCAAAGGAAGGCAAAACCTTTGACCATGGCGGCATGCTTAATCAGGGCTATAACGATGGAACCGTTCTTTACTATTCTTTCAAAGAAGACGGTACCTTCTTCATGCACAATTTTAAAGGCGTGAAGAATGACGGTAAGTGGGAAGCAAAGGAACCGTTGCTATTCAATGTACGTATGATGATGGCGATGTTGTGCCAATGCTTTTTGATAAGGACGATAACAACTATCTGAAGCTCAGTGATGCCAAAAGTGAGATTACGTTTAATTTCAAAAAGCTTTCTGATAACCCTGACGATACTTCACAGATTGCTTATATTGATGGTCAGGTAGTCAATTTTGCTGCCACCATTCCAGGTACGTATTATCTCTCTGGCCTACACTATGCAGATGGTTCTAAAGAAGATCTGACCAGTGACCAGATTGAGTCTATGAATAAGGGTTCGGGCGCAGCATATACCTTCTCTGCTCATAAGGATGGAAATGCTGCACTGTTCTATCCAGACGGTAGCGTTTCTCCTATTCAGATTGTTGCAGAAAGCCTTCGGCAGATGGTCTTTCTTTCCCCATTATAGCAATGGGTTTCTCGGCAAATAAGGATTATTCTGAGTCTGTTCTATACACAACTGAGGAGAATAAGAAACTTCTTTAGCATTGATACCCCTGGATATACTCTCAAGTTTGCTCTCATTAATCACCGCGAGGATAATTGGGCTAAATATGAGTATCCACCAAAGGCTGAGTTCCCTTGGCAGCCAGATGGTAAGGGCGGCTATAAGCTGGTAACGCCTACTTCTTCTGGTTCTGGCAATGGTGACAGCTCTTCAGGAAATGGCGGCAGCTCATCTGGAAATGGTGGCGGCGGCAAGGGTGGCTCTGGCAAGAAATAGTCACAGTCCTTTCTGGTTTCTTTTACTAACAAAAAAGCAGGCATATGATATGCCTGCTTTTTTCTTGCCAACTTTCACATGCGCAAAAGGACGGTGATGTAAAGCTTGGTGTAAAGCTTACGCAGCGTGTGCGCCGCCCTCAATCTCACCAGTGCAGTGTGGGCAGCGAGTTGCGCCTTCCTTAACCTCTTCAAGGCAGTGTGGGCAGTGTGGAGCTGCAACCTCTTCAACAGCCTCTTCCTCGTCCTTCTTAAGCTTGGAAGCCTTCATGAACTTGTTGAGGGCCTTAACCATGCAGAAGACAATGAATGCAATGATCAGGAAGTTGATGATTGCGCTGATGAATGCACCAAAGTCAATGCCGTTCTGGGTGCCAGGAACTGGAATAGAAAGACCAGAAACCTCGGTACCGCCACCAGAGATCAGCTTAATAAATGGGTTAATGATGTCATTGACAAGGGAGGTAACAATAGCGGTAAATGCGCCGCCAATGATGATACCAATAGCCATATCCATAACATTGCCCTGCTGGATAAACTCTTTGAACTCCTCAAAAACTTTTTCATTTCATCTCTTTCGTGTAGTTAATAGAGGACAGGTATTTCCACTCACGCTTACGGCGTGCGCTTATGCACTAGTCAGACCATAAATGCGAGAGTATTTGTCAGTCAGATACTTGGTGTAGTAGTGAACGTCAAAAGGCTCGCCGCATGCGCCCATGATGAGCTCCTTGGAGTCCTTTGCGCGACCCCAGGTCCAAATACGGCTACCCAGCCACTCCCTAATAGGAGCAAGGTCTCCAGATGCGCAGACGGCATCAAAGTCCATACCCTCAGCAATCATGGCGTGCTTGTACTGCGCGCCATAAGCGCTACCAAGTGCATAGGTTGGGAAGTAGCCAAACTCACCCCATGACCAGTGGACATCCTGAAGAGCGCCCTCAGTGTTGTTTGGAACTGTAACGCCCAGGTACTGCTTGTACTTCTCGGCCCAAAGAGCTGGGACATCCTTTGCGGTAATCTCGCCAGACAAAAGTGCCTGCTCCATCTCGTAACGGATGAGGATGTGCAGTGGATACGTGAGCTCGTCTGCCTCGGTACGGATGAGGCTTGGCTGTACCTTGTTAGCTGTCGAGAAGAGCTGGAAGGCAGTAACACGATTCAGCTGGCCGGGGAAGTGCTTGCGCATGAGCTGAATCAGAGGCTCAGCAAATGCCTCAGAAAGGCCAACGTAGTTCTCAAAGAATCTGGACTGAGACTCGTGCATGCCCATAGAAGTGCCAGTGCTCAGAGAGGTAAAACGATACTCCCAGTTAATGCCCTGCTCGTAGAGGGCGTGACCGTTCTCATGCAGCATGGAATAGACGTTGGAGAGCACGTTATTCTCGTAAGCGTGGCTGGCAACCATAACAAAGCCAATACCAGGGCCGCCAGTGTAAGGATGCTCAGTTTTGCCAAGCCAGTAAGCGTCCTCGTCAAGACCTTGGAGTTTTACCAGGTCTTTTGCAAGATCCCACTGACGATTGACGTCAAACTTGCCCTCAAGAGGCTTGGTGCTTGGTTGACGCTTAGAAGCCATGCAATCGGCAACTAGAGGAACTACCACTTCTTTAACGTTATTGAAGAAGGTGTTGTAGAACTCTCTGTTGGTGCCGTGCTCAAAATCGCTGAGTAAGAGATCATATGGATCTTTGGAAGCATCGCGTGCTTGGCACATCTCTTTGCGAAGCTCAATTAAGCTATCCAGCTTTGGCGCAAAGAGTGACCAGTCATCGCTGTTCTTTGCCTGCTCCCAGACCTCATTAGCCTCTGTGGTAAGACGAACAAAGTTGCTCTGAAGCTCAACAGGTACATCTACCAGCTGGCTTCTATCGCGACGAAGAATTTTAACTTGTGCGCGATGAGTCTCATCAAGTAGAGCGCGATTCTCGTGAAGTCTATCAAGCAGTGCGCCAACAGCAGGATCACAGAGGGTTTCCTGGACCTGTTCACCAAGGATTGCCAGGGCTTCTCCGCGCTCTTCAGCAGCCTTTTTTGGATCGATGCATGGTCCAAAAGAGCCAATCTCATTAGCTGCGTAGTTGAGAGCAAAGAGCTTCTTCTCAAGTTCATCAAGTTTAGCGATATCATCGCGGGGATTTGAAAGCGCTGCGTTCAATTCAACAGTGTTATGTGCGCTGTCCATAAAAATCCTCTCTACAAAATTTAGGAGCGACCAGTATGTTTGCCGGTTATATGTAACCGTTTAGCAATTGCGCCATATTTTACCCTGTAATTTATTGATATTTGAGCGATACTAAAAAGACTACGTCCTAAAACAATAAGTACATCTTTTCGGCACAATTTTTGCCCAAAGATGGCTTGTAAGGAGTAAGAGTTCTATGGATGACAGCAGAATCTCGTTTGATCAGTGGGGTGATCTGTACGCAGATCGCGTTCAAACCATGCGAAAGAGCGAAGTACGAGATTTGTTTGCAGCTCTGTCTCGTCCAGGCGTCATTGCGCTGTCTGGTGGTCTGCCGGACATTTCTTCGCTGCCGCTTGATCAGGTTGCAGAGTGCGCTCGACGCTGCGTTGCTGTTGAGGGACTTAGGTCTCTTCAGTATGGCAACTCTGATGGCCGTATTGAGTGCAGAAGGACCATCTGCAAGATTTTAGCTGCTCAGGGCGTCGAGGCCGATCCTGATGAGATGATTTTGACTTCTGGTTCTCAACAGGCGCTTGATTTCTTGGGTCGCGTTTTCTTAAATCCAGGAGACGACGTCATCTGTGAGGGTCCAAGCTATCTTGGTGCATTCCAGGCATTTTCCGCGTATGAGCCTACTGTTCACACCATTGATATGGACGAAGAAGGCATTAGGACAGACCTGCTTGAGGCAAAGCTCAAAGAGCTTGCAGACCAAGGCAGAAAGCCTAAGTTCATCTACGTCATTCCTAACTTTAACAATCCTGCCGGCATCACCATGTCTATGCCAAGACGTCTGCGCCTTCTTGAGCTGGCTCGCCAGTACAACATCCCTGTTGTTGAGGATGACCCGTATGGTCTTATCCGCTTTGAGGGAGAAGATCTAACACGCCTTAAGACGCTTGATCCAAGTGTCATTTATTTGGGAACCACGTCAAAGATTTTTGCCCCAGGACTGCGCTTAGCATGGATGGTTGCACCTCGTCATTTCCTTGAGCGCATTAACCTTGCTAAGTCTGGCTCTGACCTGTGTACCAGCCCCTTTAACATGATTCTTGCCGAGCACTACTTCAATGAGGTTGATTGGCAGGCGGCCCTTGAGGTGTCTAAGTCTCGCTATAAAGAGAGAAAAGACGCCATGCTGGCTGCGCTTGCGGAGTTCTTCCCCAAAGACGTTACCTGGACTAAGCCAGAGGGCGGTTTGTTCCTGTGGGTAACCTTCCCGCCATACCTCAACACTGAGCAGTTGCTTCCTCGTGCAATTGAAGAGGGAGTTGCCTTTGTACCAGGTGTTTATTGCTATCCTGACCAGCGTATTAGTTCAAGTATGCGCCTGTGCTACTCATTTGAGACGCCAGAGCGCATCCGCGAGGCAATCCGCAGGCTGTCACTGTGCGTCCAAGATCGCATGGCGCTGTATCGCGCATTCCTAGAGGCGGGCGCTCTACCTGAGTCTTCTCATTCTGAATCTCAATCCTCTGCAAGGGAGTGTTAAGTATGGCTACAAAAGTTGCTGTCATTATGGGTGGAGCCTCATTTGAGAGGAACTTCTCGCTAAAAAGTGGAGCTCTTGTCTCTGAGGCTTTGGAGAAGCGTGGCTATGAGGTTTTGCCACTTGACGCTGACGCCCACCTGGTAGACACCCTTCGTGCCGAGAAACCCGATGTTGCGTTTGTGTGCCTTCACGGTGCGGGCGGAGAAGACGGTGCGGTACCTGCACTTTTGGAGTTTCTCAAGATTCCGTATGTGGGCTCAAGACCTGCATCTTGTAGGGCAGCCTGGAACAGGCTGACATGCCGTTTATTGTGCGCCAGGCCTGGTCAAAGGAGGAGTCCGAGGTCATCTGGCCTCCTCAGATTGTGTTGACTGCCAGCGCATTTAAAGACCTTGGCGCAGCAGCTGCTTTGGACTTGGTCCCCGAGCGCCTCGGCGGCGGCGTTGGCTTCCCTCTGGCGGTTAAGCCTGTTCACGGAGGCTCTGCTATGGGCCTTTCTAAGGTTGACAGCGCTGACCAGCTTGGACCAGCACTTCTCGGCGCACTTGGTTTTGACGACTCAGTCATTATCCAGCAGTGGGTTGATGGCGTTGAGGTAAGCGTTACCGTGCTCTCTGACGCAGATGGCGAGAAAACCCTGCCACCAGTAGAGATTTCAGTGACCAAGGGTATTTACGACACGGATGCTCGCCTTGATCCAGAGCGTATTCAGCACTTCTGCCCAGTTCGTCCTGAGTCGCTTGCTGCTCTTGGCGCAGATCCAGCTGAGGCTCGTGAGGCGCTTGAGCGCGCAGCTCTTGAGGTGTTTACGGCGTACGGCTGCAGAGATCTTGCTCGTATCGACTTTATTTGGGATGGACATCACGTTTTGGTCATGGGTCTGAAGACGTTCCCAGGACTTACCGAGACCTCCCTTGTTCCAATGGCTATTGAGGCTGCAGGATACGCTGTTGAAGACGTTCTTGCGCAGCTTGTTGAAGGCGCACTTAAGCGCGGTAACTAGGGGGTTTCATGGAATACGTATTGGGTATTGATGTTGGTGGAACTACCATCAAACTGGGACTTTTTTCTGCAGAAGGAGAGCTACTTTCTGAGCAGAAGGTCAAGACACCCGCACTTGATAACCAGGATGGTTATCAGACGGTAACCGATGCCATCAAGCTGATCGTTCATGGCCAAAAAGCAAGCCGCAACGATGTTATTGCGTGTGGTTTGGATATTCCAGGTCCTGTTGCAGATGACGGAACCGTCGGTCTTCTCGCCAATGTAGACATTGACCCTGAGGGATTGGTGCAGGCAATTAACATGTGCCTGCCAAACGCAACCATCGCGTTTGTCAACGACGCTAATGCTGCAGCTCTTGGTGAGGCCTGGGCTGGCGTTGCTGTGGGCGTACCTTCGTTTGTGCTGATTGCGTTGGGAACAGGCGTTGGCGCAGGCGTTGTCGTAGACGGTAAGCTTGCTGCAGGTGCTTTTGGTGCTGGCGGTGAGATTGGTCACATCATTGTTGAGCCAGAAGAGACGCTGACCTGCGGCTGTGGTCGTCACGGCTGCTTGGAGCAGTATGCTTCTGCTAAGGGTGTTGTCCGCCTGTACCTGGAAGAATGTGTTGCTCGTGGCGTTGTTCCTGTGACTATTGAGCACGAGACTGATACGGTGTCCGTGTTTAGAGCTCATGCTCAAGGCGATGAGTGCGCAACCCTTGCTATCCACAAGATGTGCCACTACCTGGGTCTTGCTATGGCGCAGGTTTCGTGCGTGGTTGATCCTGCCATGTTCTTGATTGGCGGCGGTGTTGCGGGCTCGTTTGCAACATTTGCTACTGAGCTTCGCGAGTGTTTTGAGCAGTACGCTCTGCCAGTAAGTAAGGGCGCTCGTATTGAGGCCGCTAGCTTGGGCAATCAGGCTGCAATGTATGGTTGCGCATATGAGGCACTGCGTCTAAGGCAGGAGCGCTTTGGCAAAGAGAGCGCTGAGTAGGAGTAGGTTTCTGGTGCACGTTCTTCTCGCCCAGAAAAGTGTAGGTACGTTTGAGTACCTGAGCGAGAAAAAAACATCAAAGTTTTTTTGTCATAAACGCTGTACTAAATGAAAGT